>Ga0209344_10000232_pt1 | contig 111686 bp, 96 predicted proteins | sample Cruoilmetagenom6_FD_187293 | JGI IMG/M metagenome (GOLD analysis project Ga0209344, IMG submission 187293) | Oil polluted marine microbial communities from Coal Oil Point, Santa Barbara, California, USA - Santa Barbara Oil Seep Sample 6 (SPAdes)... | ecosystem: Environmental > Aquatic > Marine...
GGCGGAAAAGGCCTATATCCTGTTCGGCCTGCTGATTGGCATCGCCTTTGGCCCGGTGCAGGCTTCGTCCCGTGCCTATATGGCCCGCAGCGTCACCGAAGATGAAGCCGGCCGCTATTTCGGAATCTATGCCCTGGCGGGGCGCGCAACCAGCTTCACCGCACCGTTCCTGGTCGCGACGGTGACGGCACTTTCGGGATCTCCCCGGCTCGGGATGGCAACCATCTCCATCTTCTTCGCTCTCGGTTTGGTCATCCTCTGGACAACGCCCTACCCGGCAGACCAGCCCGGCAAGACGTCAGCAAAAGAGTGACCGAACCATACGCAAGGTATGGCGCAATACCTGAAGTATTGAGCTTGAATTCATTGATAAAATCGACGTTGCCGTGGGCAAGCCGCGCGTTGGCTGACCGGTTCTCAGCCCTGCCGCGCATGCAGGTACACCAGCAATTCATGCCGATCCGTTAACGCCCACGAGATTCCCGGCGAGAGCACTTTGAAAGTAGCACCCGCATCACGGTTATCAATGGCGGAAATGCCGCATTCCGGTGAACACCATCGCCACACCGGCTTCATCTGCCGCGTCGATCACATCCTGATCCCGCATCGATCCGCCGGGCTGCACAACCGCGGTGGCGCCGGCCTCGATCGCAGACAGCAAACCATCGGCAAACGGGAAGAACGCATCGGATGCGACGACACTGCCCTTGGTCAGCGGTGCGCCGAGGCCCAGCACGTCCGCAGCGTCGACCGCCTTGCGGGCTGCGATCCGGACCGAATCCACCCGGCTCATCTGGCCCGCGCCAATGCCGACCGTGGCCCCGTTGAGCGCGTAGACAATGGCGTTGGATTTGACATGCTTGGCAACGCGGAAGGCAAAGGCCAGGTCGGCACGCTCGCGCGCATCAGGCGCACGCTTGGTCACCACCTTGAAGTCATCTGGCAGCACGATGCCATTGTCACGCCCCTGTACCAGCAGCCCACCCGCCACTGTTTTGACCGTGAGGCCGGGCTGACGCGGATCAGCCAGTTCGCCGGTGACCATCAGACGCAGGTTTTTCTTGGCCGAAAGGATTGTCTTCGCTTCGTCGCTGGCCTCAGGCGCGATGATCACCTCGGTGAACAGCTTGACGATTTCTGTCGCGGTCTCTGCGTCAAGCGGCCGGTTGAGCGCGATGATCCCGCCAAAGGCTGAGGTCTGGTCACATTCGAGTGCCCGGCGATAGGCTTCGGTGAGGGTATCGCCGACGGCCACGCCGCAGGGATTGGCATGCTTGATAATGGCGCAGGCAGGACGCGCCTGGTCGAATTCGCTGACAAGTTCAAACGCCGCGTCGGTGTCGTTGATGTTGTTGTAGGACAGCTGCTTGCCCTGCAGCAGGGTTGCGGTCGCAACCCCGGGACGCTTTTCGCCGTTTGAATAGAATGCCGCCGCCTGATGCGGGTTCTCGCCGTAGCGCATGACATCAAGCAGTTGGCCGCCAAAGGCGCGATGCCGCGGCGCCTCAAGCGAGAGCTCTTTGGCGAACCAGCCAGAGACCGCAGCATCGTAGGCCGCGGTTCGGGCAAACGCCAGCGCCGCAAGCTCGCGCCGCAATGCCAGCGGCACAGATCCCTCATGGCTGCGTAGAGCCTCGAGCACGCGGTCATAATCATCCGGATCAGTGATCGCAGTGACATAGGCATGGTTCTTGGCAGACGCCCGGATCATCGCAGGCCCGCCGATGTCGATGTTCTCGACAATCGTCGCGGCATCGGCGCCACCGGCCACCGTCTGCTCGAAGGGGTAGAGATTGACCACGGCCAGGTCGATCTCGGCGATTGCATGCTCTTTCATCGCCGAGATGTGGTCTGCATCGGCACGGATCGAAAGCAATCCACCATGGACGCCCGGATGCAGTGTTTTGACCCGCCCATCCATGATTTCCGGAAATCCTGTCAGGTCTGAAACATCCTGAACCTTGAGCCCCGCGGCTTCCAGCGCTGCCCGTGTGCCGCCGGTCGAGACCAGCTCGACCCCGAGCTCTGCAAGGCCACGCGCAAACTCCACCAGTCCGGTCTTGTCCGAGACAGACAACAAAGCGCGGCGAACCTGCACCATGTCGGGCACAGGATGGTTTTTGGAGACGACAGCCATATGAAAACCTCTTGAGAACAGCCGCGCGGCCCGGCGGCGAGGATGCGTTAACACAGGCGATGGCCTGATAAAACACGCAAAAGGGCTTATCTGTGGAGCATTGCCCGATCAGGCACGCGGAAGATTGGTCCGGATCAGCTTCCAGTCGACCTGCGATTGCTGGCCAACCACAAATTCCAGAGTGATCTGCTTGCTGGTCCGCGCGCCCGCCAAATCGGCGAAATGCACATCTTCCTCGATCTTCGGCGTCAGATCGCGGGCAACAAAGGCCCAGGATTCTCCATCCCCCGCAGTCAGATGGACGACACCATTCTCATCCAGCGAGATCGATATGGTCGGATGGATGTGAAACCGCGCCACGGCCATCGTCCGGTCATCAGCTTGCGGCACAGTTTCATCCGGCAGGAGGATCTGATCACGGCCTTGAACTTCGTGCCCCGAAGACAACAACCTGATCTTGCGGCGGTGCAACAGCTTGAGGCTGTCAGCATATCCATCGTGCGTTGCGGCAAAGCCCTGGTGCTTGCCCTCTTCATCCAGCGATTCCACGTTTACCCGGCGTACCCCACCGGTGACAATCGGGCCCAGAAACGGGGAATGCGAGAAGCTCAACGACGATCGGTCACCCAGTGTCACCGTGCTGTGGGCAGCAGTCATCCTGGCGAAATCGGCATAGGGTGAATGGGCAACCACCGGCGCGCCGGCATTGACCACGAAACAATTGGCGCCGGAAGACAGTTCGAACGACAGGCATCCGGCATGGGCCTGGCTCGACAGCGTGCCCCGAGGGGGCGCCCCTGTATCGGCAACCACAACGCAATTGCCCGCCGACAATCTCTGGTAATGCGAATGCGGCATCTCGCGAAACGCCACTCCGGAGGTTTCGTCATAGCGCAAAACGCCCAGAAGCCGGTCCGCGGACACTGCCGAGGCGCCGTTGAACAGCACCAGCTCGCCACTGGAATGACGGAAAAACCGCAGTGCCGAAAACATCCGGTCCATCCCCGCCGCCATGTTGCGCGGAGGTTTCTGCCCCAGATTGATATAGGTCTGCTTCAATGGCAGCAGGTTTGTCAGCAGATCGATCAACACCATCGGATTTCGCGAGACATGCCCGCCATCGGGCAAGATCTGCAAATCGATTTCACTGTCGAGATGCCGTGACGCAGCCCGCAACGCACCAGCGCTTGAGGGCAGGCACAGGCTTGCCATCGCCAGCGCTATCCGGGCCTTGAACCGGGTCTCGTCGCCTGGCATTGCACCGGCCACATGCTTGAGATAGCGGGTTTGCAAAGCGATGCTTTTGAGAAACCGGCGGTAAAACCCGTGATCGGCGCCGCGCAATACGATCGGCGAATGCGAAAACCATGCAATCAGCCGGCTGGCCAGAACATCCGGTTCATAGGCAAGCCCGCTCAGTTCACGGCCTTCCACCACGATCCAGTCATCGACAAGCGCACGGGCATTGGCAAAGGCCAGATCATGATCGGCGGCGCGCATATGCCGGAGCCAGCCGAAGCCGTGCAGGCTGCGATTGAACGCCTGGTTTGAAACCTCGATCTGGAACGGGCTGCCGCCACCGGTATCGATCATGCTTCCGCCCATGGCGAAGCGGCCGGAATAGATCTCTTCGGCAAGGTGCGGATCGGCAATGCGCAGATCAATCGGCGCCACCACAAGCCGGTCAGGAGTCCCGCCGGCAAACCGCAGCGCACTGATACGCCCAAGCGCCATGCGGCGCGCAAACCTCCGCCAGATCTCTGTCCCGTACAGCTGCGCTGAACGTTGCGAATCAAGAATTGAAAATGCCAATCGGGATATCCTGAAACCGGGTCCCCGGCCCTCCACCGGACGAAAATCGTAACACAGTGGTTTGATTGTTCAACTGTTACTAATGTGTATTTGAGCGCAGCTATTGTGTCGTTCCGGGGCAATTGTCAACATTTCCCCTGCAATGTCCCGGTTCAGACGCTGGTTTTACTGCCGAATCAGCACCACCGCGTAAAATCCGTCTAGCCCGGCAAGGCGTGGGTCATCATTGGCAAGCATTGCCGGATGGGTCCGTATTTCACCCTTCGCAGTGATAGCCGATTCAAGCCCCGGCCAGCGTGAAGGATCAACCGGTCTGATGGCCCAGGCAGGATGCTCGGCAAGAAAACACGCCACCATCTCTTCACCCTCTTCGGGGTCAAGCGAGCAATTGGAGAACACCAGTTCGCCGCCCGGCCGCACCAGTCCTGCGGCATGATCGAGCAGATCCCGCTGGACCCGTGCCAGCCGCATGATGTCATCCGGCCCCTTGGTGTAGGGAATATCGGGATGCCGGCGCACTGTTCCGGTCGACGAGCAAGGCGCATCAAGCAGCACACCGTCGAAACCTTCGGGGGCGACCAGATCCTGCGCCCGGGTCAGTTGCGTGGCAACATCAAAGCCAAGCCGCGCCAGATTTCCCCGCAGCCGGTCAAGACGTGTCGCGGACTGATCGCAGGCCGTCACCCGCGCACCCGCCAGCGCCAATTGCGCGGTCTTGCCGCCAGGTGCTGCACACAGGTCGACAATTTCCCGACCATCGAGTTTCGAAAACATCTGCGCGGGCAGGCTGGCTGCCGCATCCTGAACCCACCAGGCGCCATCATCAAAACCTGGAAGCCCTGAGACAGGGCCTTCCGGCCGGGCAATACGCACCGATCCCGTCGGCAACACCACACCGCCAAGCTGCGCGGCCCAGCTATCAGGGTCACTCTTGACCGTCACATCAATGGCCGGCGGTTCCGACAGGATCGAGAGAATGGCTCCAGCATCCGCTTGGTAGGAGTTTCGAAGCCGGCTTTCAAACCAGTCGGGAAAATCCGGCGTGACCGCCGCAATCTCGGGCAGAAGTTGGTCTTTTTCACGCGTCATCCGGCGCAACAGTGCGTTGACCAAACCTGCAAAGCGACGGTTGCGTGGATCGGAATCGGCCTGCGTGACGGCCAGATCAACAGCGGCACGGTCGGGAACATCAAGATAGAGGATTTGCGCTGCGCCGACGCGCAACACCTGCCGCAAGGCTTTAGCACCCTCGGGCAACGGGTTATCGACCAGCCGGTCAATGAAGGCATCGATGACCTGAAGATGCCTTAGCGCCGATAACAGGATGGCGCGGACCAGCAGCCGGTCCTGATCGCCAAGCCCCGTAAAGGCCGGGTTGCCCCCCTTCGGATCGAGCAGTCCGTCTAGAGACGCGCGGCTCTCGGTGACAGCCGACAACAGCCGCGCCGCCGCCTGACGTGCAGCGAGACCGGGTTTCAGGTCAGCCTGATCGCGGCGACTGTCGTTCTTCTGAGGCCTTCTGCGCTGACCTTCCGGCCGGGTGCCGGTCAAGACCAGGGCCCCTTGCGCGGCGGCGTGCCGTCCCGTCCCCAAGGCCCGGTTTGCGGAACCGACGTGGTGGCTGGGCGTGTTCTGCGAGGCGGAACCGAAGGTGCTGTCATCTCCGCAGCCATCGCTTCAAGTGCCGCGATGCGGTTTTCCGTAGCCGGGTGGGTAGAGAACAAACTGTCCATGCGTTGACCATTCAGCGGATTGATAATGAACATGTGCGCCGTCGCCGGATTGCGTTCAGCGTCCTCATTGACCACACGCCCTGCACCCATGGCAATCTTTCTCAGCGCCGAGGCCAGCCACAGCGGATTGCCGCAGATTTCAGCACCCCGCCGGTCAGCGGAATATTCACGGGTCCGGCTGATCATCATCTGCACCAGCATGGCGGCAAATGGCGCGACAATCATTGCCACCAGCACACCGATGAAGCCGAACGGATTGTTGTTGTCACGGTTGCCGCCAAAAAACAGCGCGAAATTGCCCAGCATCGAAATCGCGCCGGCCAGCGTCGCCGTAATTGTCATGATAAGCGTGTCGCGATTTTGGACATGCGCCAGCTCATGCGCCATGACGGCCGCCACTTCCTCGTCGCTCAGAGCCTCGAGAAGGCCGACAGACGCCGCCACCGCAGCATTTTCGGGATTGCGGCCAGTGGCAAAAGCGTTGGGCTGCTGGTTGTGAATGACATAGACCTTCGGCATCGGCAGGCCGGCGTTTTGCGCCAGATCGGCAACAATCCGGTAGTATTCCGGTGCAGATTGCGCGTCAACTTCCACAGCATGGTGCATGCGAAGCACCATCTTGTCGGAATTCCAGTAGGAAAACAGGTTCATTGCGGCTGCGATGATCAAAGCGATCATCATGCCGCCGGTTCCGCCGATCATGTAACCGACACCCATGAACAGCGCCGTCATCAGCGCAATCAGCATTGCAGTGCGAACAAGGTTCATGACGATTTTCCTTTCCTGCGACCAGGCACCTTTCCCACCGCAACCGGCGTTGAGGTTTGGATTTTGTCGCTTGTGACGCTAGATATGGGTTGGTGCAAGATAATCTTCAACGTGATGACCAGACTGGCAGACCCGACCCATGAGCAAAGACCCAGCGTCCGAAAGCAAATCATCCGGCAAAGCTGAGACAACCGCTGATCAGAAATCCGGCGCAATAACGCAAGCGGCGGCGGAAGAGCTGAAAGCTCCTCGCCCACCGCTCAGCCCGGCTGCCCGGCGCGCGCTTGCCGAAGCCGAGGCACGCCGGAAGAGCCTTGACGCAGCGGCCCAGCCAGCTGAACGCGAACTCGGAGGTCGCGGCGGGGCGGATCCCGCACGCTTCGGCGACTGGGAAATCAACGGCCGCGCCATCGATTTTTAAGTTTCTCGCTGTTGCGCAATCATTGATATAGGAATATTTTCCGTATCCATGAACCGTGATTCGCCACCTCTTGCACTCTTGCTGTCGCTGATCCTCTCGTGCGGCTTGGCGAAGACGGCTGATGCGGCAGACGATCAATGGCGCAGCATTGCCGGACCGGTAAGCGCGCAAATCATAAGAATCATCGACGGCGACACGCTGGAAGTTGACGCCCACCCCTGGCCTGGCCACGCCGTGCGCGTCTCGGTCCGGTTGCGCGGCATCGATACGCCCGAACGCCGCTCCCGCTGTCCCGACCAGCGGGCCGCAGCCTTGATGGCCCGCAATGAACTCGAACGGCTGGTGTCAAGCGTGGCGACCGTTGAACTGGTCAACGTGGCAGGCGGGAAATATTACGGTCGCGTTCTGGCCGACATGAAGGCAGGAACGCGCGACATTGCCTCCGCCATGCTGGCAAGTGGCCTGGCCCGGCCCTATCAGGGCGGCACACGTCATAAACCGCAATGCGCCGGGTAACAGTCATCCCCTTTAACAACACTACCCCAGACATCAAAAAGGCCACCCGCTAGGGGTGGCCTTCGTGAATTCCAGCGCCGGTTGGACGCCTGCCCGCTCACATCAAGGATGGATCGGGGCTTGCCAGTATCACCGGCTCTTCAGAGGCTGCTCCGAAGTCCGGCAATCCGAATCGTACGAACCGGCTTTTGGGAATCACTCGACATCAGATCACCTCCTTTTCAATTGTTAACGACACAGACAATGTGGGGCAGTTATCGCTGTTTGCCAAGCTGAAACGGCGAATTATTTTCATCCCTGTATCCCCGGTGCCGATACAAAAAACCCGCACCGGAAAAACCGGGCGGGCTTTCTGTCTAGCATTGAGCGCTTCGCGAATGAACGCGGCGTCAATCAGCCCTTCTTGTTCTGCCGGTTGGCGATCAGATCATCGACCACGCCGGGATCGGCAAGCGTCGAGGTGTCGCCCAGCGCGCCGAACTCGTCCTCGGCGATCTTGCGCAGAATCCGGCGCATGATCTTGCCCGACCGGGTTTTGGGAAGGCCCGGCGAGAACTGGATCTTGTCGGGCGAGGCAATCGGGCCGATCTCGTGGCGCACATGCCCGACCAGTGCCTTGCGCAGTGCGTCATCGCCTTCCTGACCTTCCATCAGCGTGATGTAGCAGTAGATGCCCTGACCCTTGACGTCGTGCGGATAGCCGACAACCGCAGCCTCCGACACCGAATCATGTGACACCAGCGCGCTTTCAACTTCTGCCGTGCCCATCCGGTGACCAGAGACGTTGATCACGTCATCGACCCGCCCGGTGATCCAGTAATAGCCGTCCTCGTCACGACGGCAGCCGTCACCGGTGAAGTATTTCCCCTTGTAGGTGGAGAAATAGGTCTGGATGAAGCGCTCATGGTCGCCATAGACGGTGCGCATCTGCCCGGGCCAGGAATCGGTGATGCACAGATTGCCCTCGGTCGTGCCTTCCAGCACATCGCCGTCGCCATCGACCAGTTGCGGCTGAACGCCGAAGAACGGCCGCGTCGCCGAACCCGGCTTCAGCTTGGTAGCGCCGGGCAGGGGTGTGATCAGAATGCCGCCGGTTTCGGTCTGCCACCAGGTATCGACAATCGGACATTTTTGCTCGCCGACCACATTGTAATACCACTCCCAGGCTTCCGGATTGATTGGCTCACCGACAGACCCGAGCGTCCGCAACGATGTGCGCGACGACTTGGTGACGTGATCATCACCTGCACCCATCAGCGCCCGGATCGCCGTCGGCGCGGTGTAGAAGATGTTGACCTGATGCTTGTCGACCACATCCCAGAACCGGCTCGGCGAGGGATAGTTCGGCACGCCTTCGAACATCAGCGTGGTCGCGCCATTGGCGAGCGGTCCATAGACGATATAGGAATGCCCGGTCACCCAGCCGACATCGGCCGTGCACCAGTAGATATCCCCCTCGTGATAATCGAACACATATTCATGCGTCATCGAGGCGTAGACCAGATAGCCGCCGGTGGTGTGCAGCACACCCTTGGGCTTGCCGGTCGAACCGGAAGTGTAGAGGATGAACAACGGGTCTTCCGCGTTCATTTCAGTCGGCTTGCAATCCGGCTCTGCCGCCGCGGTCGCTTCATGGTACCAGATGTCCCGTTCGGAAAACCATTCCACCTTGCCGGCCGTGCGCTGAACCACGAGCACGTTCTTGACGCTCACGCCGCTCCGCTCGGCGATTTCGATCGCCAGGTCGGTATTGTGCTTGAGCGGGATCTTCTTGCCACCGCGCAGACCCTCATCCGCAGTGATGACGAAGGTTGATTCGCAGTCGGTGATTCGGCCTGCCAGCGCATCGGGCGAAAACCCGCCAAACACGATCGAATGCACCGCGCCGATACGGGTACAGGCGAGCATCGCGTAGGCGGCTTCCGGGATCATCGGCATATAGATGGTGACCCGGTCGCCCTTCTTCACACCGTTCGATTTCATCACATTGGCGAGCCGGCAGACCTGATCATAGAGTTCGCGGTAGGTGATTTTCTTGTCATCGTAAGGATTGTCGCCCTCCCAGATGATCGCCACCTGGTCACCGCGCTTTTCGAGGTGCCGGTCAATGCAATTGTAAGAAACATTGGTCAGACCGTCTTCGAACCACTTTATGGCCACGTCGCCGGTAAAGCTTGTGTTTTTCACCTTTGTATAGGGTTTGAACCAATCGATTCGCTTGCCGTGTTCGCCCCAGAATTTCTCCGGATCCTTGATGCTCTCCTGGTACCAATTCTGATAGGTTTCATCATCGATCAGCGCGCGCGCTTTGGCCTCGTTCAGGACTTCATAGGTTTTCTGCGACATTGGGCCCTCCTCACTAAAAACATGCGCCTTTCCTCAATCCAGGCGCAACCCGGCTTTCATGGCAGCCATTATTGCAAGCGCAAAGCATTGCTGCAATTAGACATTGGGCCGGTCCACGAAAGCATTTTGCAACAATTGCAATTAGCCGGGCTTGCGGTTATAAGAACGCCGATTTCCCGGAAAATAGTGGTAACATCCACGGCCCGCGCCCCCGGAGCGGACGGACAGGAGAATTGTATTCATGGCACAGCAGCTTCTCATGCCGAAGGCAACCGCCGTTTGGCTCGTCGACAACACCGCATTGAGCTTCGATCAGATCGCCCAGTTCTGCAAACTTCACCCGCTTGAAGTCAAGGCTATCGCCGACGGCGAAGCTTCGCAGGGAATCAAGGGCCTCGACCCGATCGGCACCGGTCAGCTCTCGCGCGAGGACATCGTCGCTGCAGAAGCCAATCCCGAACTCAAACTGAAGCTCCTGGAGCCGAAGGTTCGCGTGCCTGAAACCAAGCGCAAGGGACCACGTTACACGCCCGTCTCCAAGCGTCAGGATCGACCCAACGCCATTCTCTGGCTGGTGCGCAATCATCCCGAACTCAAGGACGCCCAGGTTTCGCGTCTGGTTGGCACCACCAAGTCGACCATTGAGCAGATCCGCGGCCGCACGCACTGGAACGCCGCCAATTTGACACCGATGGACCCGGTCACGCTGGGCCTTTGCACACAGATCGACCTCGACCTCGAAGTCGAACGCGCGTCGAAGAACCGTGGCGCTCTGGCCGGCGAACAGGACAGCGTTCTGGTCTCCGCCCGCGAAACCGAATCCGCAATGCCGGTAGAGGACGAGGGCGAGAAGGAAATCGACGCAGATGCAGTCTTTGCAAAACTGACCTCTATGAAGCGCACCGAGCCGGAAGAAGACGAAGGCTGAGCCCGACTCGCCATTTTGAATGCAAGAAGGCCCGGCAATGCCGGGCCTTTCTGTATCTGGATCACTGGTTCAACATCCGGCAAGTTCCCCGCCGACTATTCCTTGACTGGAACCGTGTAGTTGAGCGGCAGTCGGCCGCCATCCGCATAGATTGTCTGGCCGGTGACATAGCTCGCGTCGCCTGACAGCAGGAATGCCGTGACAGCTGCGATCTCCGAAGGTTCGCCGATACGCCCCAGCGGGGTCCGCGACAGGATCCGGCTCTTGGCTTCGGGATTGTCGGCCACAGCCGACAGCAGATCAGTCATGATCGAGCCGGGGCCGACGGCGTTGACGCGGATGCCATGCGTCGCCAGCGACAATGCCATCACCTTGGTCAGCTGGCTCACGCCACCTTTGGACACCGAATAGGGCACCTGGTTGGCGATCGCAAACGTGTCGTTGATCGATGACATGTTGACGATCGAGCCTGGCTCTTCGCCATTCGCGATCTGCTCCACCATATGACGGGCCACGGCCTGCCCGCACAGCAACGTGCCCTTGAGGTTGACCCCCATGACGCGGTCGAAATCGGCTTCTTCCAGCTCGAGAAAATCCGCGGCGTGCACAATGCCGGCATTGTTGACCAGCGCATTGATCGAGCCGAAGGCGTCGATTGTCTTGGCTACCAGGTTGTGAACATCAAGCCGCTCGGAGACATCGGTGACCGTAAACCGCACCTCGCCGTCGTTGGACGCCGTTTCCAGCGCGGCATTACCGGCTGCCTCGTCATTGTCGGCGATCATCACCTTGGCGCCCTCGGACGCCAGGCGGCGCACGATTGCCAGCCCGATGCCCTTGGCGCCACCGGTCACAATCGCTGTTCGTCCATCCAGTCTCATGGTCATTTTCCTTTCTTAGAGTGCCGAACCTCATCAATCAGACGCGCACGGCTGCTCTAATCCGTCTCTTTCACGCTCCGGCCCGAAAATCATCACTGGATTTTCTGGTCAAGGCCGCAGCGAAACGGCGGGACATTGACGTGGACTTCAGGCGAGGTCAATCGCTCTTCTTGGCGATCCCGCGCTTTGACAGCACCTCATGAATTTCGTCGAGCACGCCCGGATCATCAATGGTTGCCGGCATCTTCCAGTCCTGCCCATCGGCGATTTTCTGCATCGTTGCCCGCAAGATCTTGCCCGAACGGGTTTTCGGAAGCCGCTTGACCACCATCACGGTCTTGAAAGCGGCGACGGGCCCGATCTGGTCACGCACCAACTTGACCACTTCGGTTTCGATATCCTCATCGCTGCGGCCGTGTCCGTTGTTGATGACGATGAATCCTGCCGGAATCTGGCCTTTCATGGCATCGGCAATGCCGATCACCGCGCACTCCACCACATCGGGATGCTCGGAGACCACCTCTTCCATACCACCTGTCGACAGGCGATGGCCGGCCACGTTGATGATGTCGTCGGTCCGCGCCATGATGAACAGATAGCCGTCTTCATCGATAAAGCCCGCATCCGCGGTCTTGTAGTAGCCCGGAAACTCCGTGAGATAGGCATCCTGGAAACGCTTCTCGGCATTCCACAAGGTCGGCAGACACCCGGGCGGCAGCGGCAGTTTGACCACAATATTGCCCAGCGTGCCGGCGGAGACCGGATGACCGGCATCATCGAGCACCTGCACATCATATCCTGGCATCGCAACGGCCGGCGAGCCGTATTTGACCGGCAACAGACCCAGCCCCATCGGATTGCCGGCAATGGTCCAGCCGGTTTCAGTCTGCCACCAGTGATCGATCACCGGGACTTCCAGCACCTTCTCGGCCCAGTGAATGGTGTCCGGGTCGGCACGCTCGCCCGCCAGAAACAGGGCCCGGTAACCGGACAGATCGTACTTGCCGATCAGGCTACCGTCCGGGTCGTCCTTGCGGATGGCGCGAAACGCGGTTGGTGCGGTGAAAAGCACCGCAACCTTGTGTTCGGAAATCACCCGCCAGAAGGTTCCGGCATCCGGCGTTCCAACCGGCTTGCCTTCAAAAACGATCGTCGTGTTGCCATGCAGCAGTGGCGCGTAGACGATATAGGAGTGTCCGACCACCCAGCCGATATCGGACGCCGCCCAGAACACTTCACCCGGCTTGACGCCGTAGATGGCGTGCATTGACCAGTAGAGTGCTGCCATGTGGCCGCCATTGTCACGCACCACACCTTTTGGCTGCCCGGTGGTGCCCGACGTGTAGAGAATGTAAAGCGGATCGGTCGCCTGAACCGGCGTGCAGGCAATTTTCCGGCCGGCATTGGCCTCAACCAGCTTCGCATAATCGGAATCCCGGCCCTCGATCAGCTCGCAGCGGTGTTCGTCCCGCTGCAGGATGATGGTCGCATCCGGCTTGTGGCGTGACTGTTCGATAGCTGAGTCGAGCAGGGGCTTGTAGGCAACAATACGTCCCGGTTCGATGCCGCAGGAAGCGCTGACGATCAGCTTCGCGTGGCTGTCTTCGATCCGGGTAGCAAGCTCATGCGCCGCAAACCCGCCAAACACCACCGAATGGATGGCGCCGAGCCGCGCACAGGCCAGCATCGCCACAATAGCTTCCGGCACCATCGGCATGTAGATGACCACGCGATCGCCCTTGCCGATCCCCTTGTCCGCCATTGCCCCGGCAAAGGCCTCGACGTCCGCCAGCATGTCTGCATAGCTGATCGTGCGCTTGGCACCGGTAATCGGGCTGTCATAGATCAGCGCGGCCTGCTCTCCCCGCCCGGCGGCCACATGACGGTCAAGGCAGTTGTAACAGGTGTTGGTGACGCCGTCCGGAAACCAGCCGCCATAGACGCCCTGATCGGCGTCAAAAGCTGTTGTCGGCTTTGTAAACCAGTCGATCGCATCCGCCTGCTCCATCCAGAACCCCTCGGGGTTCTTCTGCCAGCTCGCATAGACCTCACCATAACTGCTCGTCATGACCATCTCCTCCATACCCCTTGGCGCACCTTGCAGGCACTGCGCACATATCCTCGATAACCTGAATTCGCGGCACCCTAGGCCTCAGGGATCGCCGCGAAAACTAGACCTTGGGCTAGGTCCTCCCCTCAAATCGATTAGCGCGCTCCGAATATTGCCGAGCCGACCCTGACTTCAGTTGCACCAAAGGCAATTGCCGTCTCGAAATCATCCGACATCCCCATCGACAGCGTCTCGATACCGTTTTCGCGGGCGATCTTGGAAAGCAGCGCAAAATGCGGGCCGGGGTTTTCATCCACCGGGGGAATGCACATCAGCCCGCTGATTGTCAGCCCAAGCTCACTGCGGCACAACGCAATGAAATCCGCCGCTTCATCGGGCTCGATACCGGCCTTTTGCGGCTCCGAGCCGGTGTTGACCTGCACATAAAGGCCGGGATGTCTGTCCTGCTTCCTTATTTCCTTGGAAATCTCTCTGGCAATCTTCTCCCGGTCGACGGTCTGAATCACGTCAAACAGCGCCACGGCGTCCGCGGTCTTGTTCGATTGCAGCGGACCAATCAGATGAAGCTCGATCCCGTCGGTTGTCGCCTTCAGCTCGGGCCATTTCGATTGTGCCTCCTGCACCCGGTTTTCCCCGAACACCCGTTGCCCGGCCTCGATCACCGGGCCGATCTCCTCGGCCGGCTTTGTCTTGGACACCGCCACCAGCTGAACCGCACCGCTTTTCCGGTCTGCTCCAGCTTCCGCGGCGGCGATGGCCGCCCTTACCTTTTCCAGGTTTTCCCGTGCACTCACACTGTGCTCCATTCGCTTGCTTTAAACTCGGCCATCCGGTGTTACCCCAGCCCGCCCGGCTTGCCAATTGAGCCGGGTGGAGCTTTGAGCCGCCAGGATCGGGCCAATAGTCCCGTTCTTGGGCTCCAAAGCCGCTCAATGGTTGACGCTTGCCGGGTTTCATGGTGAAGGTCGCGACAAAATCTGACAGGTTTTCTGGTGATCTTTTATGGCAATTGAACGATACAATCCCAAACAGGCGGAAATCCGCTGGCAGCGCGCATGGGAAGAGGCACGGATTTACGAGACGGACAATGACAGTCCGGACCCGAAATACTACGTGCTCGAGATGTTCCCCTATCCGTCCGGCCGAATTCACATGGGACATGTGCGCAACTACGCCATGGGCGATGTGGTTGCCCGCTACAAGCGCGCCAAGGGCTTCAATGTGCTCCATCCGATGGGCTGGGATGCCTTCGGCATGCCTGCCGAGAATGCTGCGATCCAGAACAAGGTCCACCCGCGTGATTGGACCTATGCCAACATCGACGCCATGCGCAAGCAGCTCAAGTCCATGGGCCTGTCGCTCGACTGGAGCCGTGAATTCGCCACCTGCGATGTCGACTATTACCAGCAGCAGCAGGCGCTGTTTCTGGATTTTCTCAAGGCCGGCCTGATCTATCGCCGCAATTCGAAGGTCAACTGGGATCCGGTCGACATGACGGTGCTCGCCAACGAGCAGGTGATTGACGGCCGCGGCTGGCGCTCGGGCGCGCTTGTCGAACAGCGCGAACTGACACAATGGTTCTTCCGCATTTCCGATTATGCCGAAGATCTGCTGGTTTCACTCGACGAGCTTGACCAGTGGCCGGAGAAGGTCCGGTTGATGCAGAAGAACTGGATCGGCAAGTCCGAGGGCCTGTCGCTGCGCTGGGAGATCGCTGATCCGGCAGAAGCCGGCGGCGCAACCGATATCGAGGTCTACACCACCCGGCCCGACACCCTGTTTGGTGCTTCGTTCCTGGCGGTTGCCGCTGATCATCCGCTGGCCAGAGAACTGGCCGCAAAGGATCCCGCAGTGGCCGCGTTCTGTGATGAATGCCGCCGCGCCGGAACTTCGGTCGCAGCGCTTGAGACGGCCGAAAAGACAGGCGTGAAGACCGCCATCAATGTCGTTCATCCACTCGACCCCGACTGGACGGTTCCGGTCTACATCGCCAATTTCGTGCTGATGGATTATGGCACCGGCGCCATTTTCGGCTGCCCCTCCGGCGACCAGCGCGACCTTGATTTTGCCCGCAAGTACAATCTGCCCGTTACCCCTGTGGTGATGCCGGCAGATGCGGATGCCGGGAGCTTTGTCATCACCGACACGGCCTATGTCGGCGATGGTGTGATGATCAACTCGCGCGATCTCGACGGCATGACACCGGACAAGGCATTTGAAGCCGTTGCAAACCAGCTCGAAGCCCGGACTTTGGGTGATGCGCCGCAGGCCGCCCGGAAGACCAATTTCCGTCTGCGCGACTGGGGTCTGTCGCGGCAACGTTACTGGGGTGCGCCAATCCCCGTGATCCATTGTGATGACTGCGGCGTAGTTCCTGTGCCGGCTAAGGACTTGCCGGTGAAGCTGCCTGATGATGTCACGCTCGACAAGCCGGGCAATCCTCTCGATCACCACCCGAGCTGGAAACATGTCGACTGTCCCAGCTGCGGCAAGGCAGCCCGGCGCGAAACCGACACGATGGACACATTCGTCGATTCGTCCTGGTATTTCGCCCGCTTTACAGCGCCGCGGCATGACACACCCACCGATCCGGCGGTTGCCAGCGCCTGGTTGCCGGTCGATCAGTATATCGGCGGCATCGAGCACGCGATCCTGCATCTGCTCTATTCGCGCTTCTTCACCCGCGCCATGCAGAAGACCGGCCATGTTGACCTGAAGGAGCCGTTCCGCGGCTTGTTCACGCAGGGCATGGTTGTTCATGAAACCTACCGCACCGACAACGCTGGCAAAGGCGAGTGGGTCGCTCCAGCGGATGTGGAAATCCAGGACATCGACGGCGTAAGACAGGCAAAGCTCGCCAAGACCGGTGAAGCACTCACCATCGGCTCCATCGAGAAGATGTCGAAATCGAAGAAGAACGTTGTCGATCCGGACGACATTATTGACAGCTATGGTGCTGATACCGCACGGTTTTTCATGCTTTCCGATTCACCGCCCGATCGCGATGTGATCTGGACGGAAGCCGGCGTTGAAGGCGCGCACCGCTTTGTCCAGCGGGTCTGGCGCCTGCTTGGTGAAGCGGCCGCTGAACTCGACGGTTCCGAGGCTGGGACCGGCGCCGCAGGCAAGGCGCTTGACGTTTCCCGCATTGCCCACAAGACCGTGAAGGCCGTTGGTGAAGATATCGAGAAGCTGGCTTTCAACAAGGCCGTTGCCCGGCTCTATGAATTGGTCAACACGCTGGCTGGACCATTGACGGAAGTCGCTGCCGGCAAGGCGGATGCGGAGCTGAAGGAAGCTTGCAAGCAGGCTGCGAGCATGCTGGTGCAGCTCATCGCTCCGATGATGCCGCATCTGGCCGAGGAGTGCTGGAAATTGCTTGGCAATAACGGCATGGTAGCAACCACGCCCTGGCCGAAGTACGACTCCAGCCTGGTCATGGATGAACAGATCACGTTGCCAGTCCAGATCAACGGCAAAAAGCGCGGCGATTTGACAATTGACCGCAATGCCGATCAAGCTGCTGTTGAGAAGGCCGTTCTGGCGCTTGATTTCGTACAGTCAGCAACCGGCGGAAACCCGCCGCGCAAACTCATCATCGTACCCCAGAGGATCGTCAATGTTGTCGTTTGAAGTTCTCGGATCGGGCAGCAGGGCGCGGATTCTTGCAGCCATGCTCGGCCTCGGGCTGCTGGCAGGCTGTCAGGCGCAGCCGCTCTACGGCTCCATGCAGGGCCAGCAACAGTCAATCTCAATTTCGGAGGCAGATAGCCGGGTTGAGCAGGTGGTTCGCAACGAACTCGTGCTCGCTTTTGGTGGCGAACACAACAACAGTGCCTACACTCTCGATCTGACAGTCACTTCCTCTACTGCAGGACTGTTGCCCGGTGGGCTCGACAACGAGTTCTCCGCCGCCCGCACCACCGTAACGGCGGTTTACGTGCTGAAATCCGCAACACGCGGAGAAACGGTCAAATCAGGTTCCCGGTTCGTCGATGCGCAGCTCGATCTGCCGTCGCAGAATTTCGCTCAGGAGCGAGCCAAACTGGAAGCAGAAGACCGGGCCGCACGGCAGGTTGCAAGCCTGGTACGCGCTGATATCGCCGCGGCCCTCGCACAGTAAACAGGCCGCATTCAAGTGCGCCCATTTGTTTGCTAGACTGCGTGCCTCGTTGCAGGATGTCACTGCGTCGTTTGATCAATCTATTGTTATTGCTGAGCTTTTCACAGATCGGGACTCACAGGCAACATGGCACAAATCAAGAACCATGAATTTGCCGGGTTCGTCCGGCGTGAGGGCACCCCTTACCGGATTGTGCTGGTTTATGGTCCCGATCGTGGTCTGGTGTCTGAACGTGCGGCCGAAGTCGCAGCCAAGACCGGCGTCGATCTCAAGGACGATTTTGCCGTTCTCAAGCTCGAATCCTCCGACCTGTCCGGCGATCCAGGGAGATTGGCCGATGAGTTTGGAGCCATTAGCCTGTTTGGCGGGGATCGGCTCGTCTGGATCAAGAATGCCGGCAACGATCGCGGACTTATCCAGTCGCTCACCGCACTGACCGAAGCCGAAGCGGGATCTTCCCATCTTCTGATCGAGGCGGGTGATCTGAAGAAGGGCAGTGGATTACGCAAACTCGTTGAAAACGCCCGCACAGCGATGGCCATTCCATGTTACGCCGATGACGCCAGAGGTGTGCAGACACTCATTGACGAGGAGCTTGGCAACGCCAATCTGACCATTCAGGGCGATGCTCGCCAGCGACTCACGCAGCTTCTTGGCGGCGACCGCCTGGCAAGCCGTAACGAATTGAAGAAACTCGCACTTTACTGCCATGGAACAGGCACTGTCACCGATGATGATGTCATAGAAGCCATCGGAGACGTTGCGGCACTGTCGGTGGATGACGCCGTCGACGCCGTTTTTTCAGGTGATCCTGTCCGGCTGGAAGCAGCGCTGGAACGGATCCTGGCGTCCAAGACATCGGTTTTTCTCGTGTTGCGCAGCTGTATCATGCAATTCGAGCAGCTCGATGCGATGCGGGCACTCGTTGAAAACCACGGACGCCAGCCGGCACAGGCCTTGACGGAGAGGGGTCGTGGCATCCACTTCAAGCGAAAGCCTGTTGTAGAGCGCGCCTTGCGCCATTGGCGGCTGGAGGCGATCAACCGCGAAATGCGTCGCCTCTCCGAAGCCGTACTGGATACACGCCGCAGGCCGCAGCTTGAAGCATCCATTGCACGGCAAGCCCTGCTCAGAGCCTGCCTGCTCAGCCGTTAAACGGCCACTTCACCGAGTTGTTGTGCTATTTTTCGCCAAGAAGCCGACACAGCTCATCAAGCTGCTCAAGCGATTTATAGTCGATCCTCAGTTGCCCGCCCTGGCCTTTGTGGGCCAATTGTACCTTGAGTCCCAGCACATCCGACAGACTTCTTTCCAGCGCCACCGTGTCCGCATCCTTGTCATCGGAGCGGCTGCCTGACTTGGTCTCCAGACCTTCCGGCTTGTTGGCCTGATCAGCGTCCTTCTGAGCGAGCTTTTCCGCGTCGCGAACTGACAGACCTTCATCCGCAATCTTGCGAGCCAGACGGACCGGGTCCGAAGTCGAAACGATTGCGCGGGCATGGCCGGCCGAAAGTGCGCCCTCAGCAAGCATGCTTCTTACTTCGTCAGGCAGTTTCAACAGCCGAAGTGAATTGGCGACATGACTGCGGCTTTTGCCGATCACCTCGCCAAGATCGTTCTGGGTATAACCGTATTGGGCGATCAGCTGCTCGTAACCTTGCGCTTCTTCCAATGCGTTGAGGTCGGCACGCTGGACGTTTTCGACAATGGCGATTTCCAGCGCAGTGCGGTCGTCAACATCCCGAACGATGACAGGAATTTCCACCAGCCCAGCCATCTGCGCGGCGCGCCAGCGCCGTTCACCGGCGATAATCTCGAACCGGTCATCACCGGCGCGGCGCACCATGACCGGCTGCACAATGCCATGTTGCCTGATCGAATTCGACAGATCTTCCAAGTCGGTCGGGTCAAACGTCCGGCGTGGGTTTCGCGGATTGCGGCTCACATGTTCAATCGGAACCGTACGATCAGCCGAAACACTCGGCTTGGACTGTTGTTCCACCGGTTGGTCAATCTCGCCAATCAGAGCTGCCAGGCCGCGCCCGAGGCGCTTTTTTGATACATCGTCCGACATTGTCATTTCCATCTTTGCCTCCCGCCCTTTCGGGTCAGGCAGCCTTACGATTGCGTTCGCGTTGAATAACCTCGGAGGCCAGTTGCAGATAGGCCTGGCTGCCGGCACATTTCAGATCATACAGAATAGCCGGTTTTCCATAGGAAGGGGCTTCCGAAACCCGGACGTTGCGCGGAATAAGGGTCCGGTAAACCTTGTCACCCAGATGAGACCGCACATCCTCAACGACCTGAAGCGCGAGATTGTTGCGCGCATCATACATCGTCATCACGATGCCCTGAATATCGAGCGTCGGATTAAGTGAATCACGCACCTGGCCAACCGTTTCGAGAAGCTGGCTCAAGCCCTCAAGCGCAAAGAACTCACACTGCAGCGGCACCAGAATCGAATGCGCTGCCGCCATGGCATTCATTGTAAGCAGGTTGAGCGACGGAGGACAATCAATCAATACATAATCATAATGCTTGGCATCATCAGCCTGTAGCGCTTTCTTGAGCTTGTAAACACGGTCCGGCAAGCCGGATATCTCCATCTCGACGCCAAGCAGATCCATCGTTGATGGAATGATGCTCAGATGCGGGACCGCCGTCTGCATCACGGTGTCGGCCACCGTCGCGTTTTGCGTCAGCAAATCATAGGCCGACACGCCACGATCCTTGCGGTCAATCCCGAGCCCTGTGCTGGCATTGCCCTGCGGGTCGATATCAACGATCAACACTTCCTCGCCAATCGCTGCCAGTGCGGTCGCTAGGTTGATGGCGGTGGTTGTCTTGCCAACGCCGCCTTTCTGGTTGGCGATGGTGATGATCCGGTTCTTCGAAAGGTGCATCGAAAAGGGTCCGCGGCTTAGTTTCGCTTGGAAAGATTGCTGATCTCCAGGATTGCCGATCCATCCTGCGCCAGACTTTGATGTTCTACCAGATCGAAACCCCAATGGTCACGCGCTGATCGCACTTCTTCCCGGTAATCCAAGCCTTTGTGGAGCCAGATCTGCAGGGAGGGGTTATTTTCGAGAAACAGGTAGCTGTACTTCAACAGTTCCGGCAAGGATGCAAGCGCCCGCGCAGAGATCGCATTCAGTCCGTCCAGTCTTTCCGCAGCTGCCTCGATTCGCGTTGGATGCACACTGGCTCGAGCTCCGGTTTCAACGATCACTTGACGCAAAAACGCGGCCTTCTTGTTGTTGCTTTCCACCAGATGGACCCAGCCTAGACCCGACTCAGCAAGGCAGATGGCGGTCACCAGACCCGGAAAACCGGCGCCACTGCCCATGTCCACCCAGGTCAGCGGCTCCGGCCTCAGACGAAAGAGCTGCAGGCTATCAAGCACATGACGCTCCCACAGCTCTGGAAGGGTCTTGGGTGAAATCAGATTGATCGAGGCCTGCCATTTTCGCACAAGATCGCTGTAAACTTGCAACTTGTCCCATGTTTCACGTGAAACAAAATTGCTGTCCGGAAAGAAGCCCCTTGCACCAGTCACTTCAGCCCACCGCAACATTGTTATTTGAACCTACGACGGAGCTTTTCCGCAAATGTGAAAGCAGCAAAGCGATCGCTGCCGGAGTCATGCCCTCAATTCGTTCGGCATGCCCAACCGACGGTGGACGAACCGTCTCGAGTTTCGATTTCAGCTCCTGTGAAAGGCCGGACAGCTTGGAATAATCAAAGCCCTCTGGAATGACGCGGTTTTCCTCACGCCGACGCTGTTCAATCTCCTGCCTCTGACGCTCTAGATAAACCGCATAGACCGCATCTACAGCTGCTGCGCTCAGCACCTTAAGATCATGCCTACGAAGTTCCGGCCAGATCTCCAGGATCCGATCTACACCGATATTCGGGTAGGACAGCAACTGGAAGGCCGAACGACGAATTCCATCCTTGTTCAAGTCCAGACCGTGCTTCAGCGCTTCACTTGGCGACAGGCTTCGATCGGTCAGATCATGCAAACATTTCGTTAGCGAATCGAAATAGGTTTCAAACCTTGATTGGCGCTCATCTGAAACGCAACCCAATTCAATCGCCTTCGGCGTGAGCCGCAGTTCCGCATTGTCCGCCCGAAGAGACAACCGATATTCCGCCCTCGATGTGAACATGCGATACGGCTCACTGATACCCTTCGTCGTAAGATCATCCACCATGACCCCGATATAGGAATCGGTACGACTAAACAGGCAAGGATCCTTGTCCTGAACCTTCAACGCTGCGTTCAAGCCGGCCACCAGCCCCTGGGCACCGGCTTCTTCATACCCGGTTGTGCCATTGATCTGGCCGGCCAGGTAGAGACCAGCTATGCGCCGGGTTTCCAGAGTCTGTCGCAACTCCCGAGGATCAACGTGGTCATATTCAATCGCATAACCAGGCTGGATGATACGCACATTCTCAAGGCCGGGGATCGTACGCAGGAAAGCATCCTGGACATCTTCCGGCAAGGACGTGGAAATCCCGTTCGGGTAAACGGTAGAGTCATCAAGGCCCTCTGGCTCCAGAAATATCTGGTGACCGTCCCTCTCACCGAAACGAACGATCTTGTCCTCGATGGAGGGGCAATAGCGCGGGCCAACTCCTTCAATCTGACCGGAATACATTGCAGATCGGTGAATATTGTCCTTGATGACCTGGTGTGTTCGATCTGTGGTTCTGGTAATACCGCACCGAATTTGCGGAACATCGATTTTGTCGGTCATGAAGGAGAAGGGGATCGGATCTGCATCAGCCTCCTGCCACTCCACCATATCCCAGTTGATGCTGTCACCATCAAGCCGGGCAGGCGTCCCGGTTTTCAATCGGCCGAGCTGAAATCCGGCGCGTTCAAGGGTTACAGACAAGCCCAATGAAGGCTCTTCGTTCATCCGTCCGGCTGGTATCTTCCGGTCTCCAATATGAATGAGGCCCCGAAGAAATGTCCCGGTGGTCAAAACCACCGCCGATGTTTGCACCAGACTTCCATCTTTCAGCAGGACCCCTGTAAGTCGATCGCCGGCAAGCAACAGATCGTCAGCTTCAGCCTCGATGATGTCCAGATTGGGGGTTTCCCTGAGGAAGCTTTGAACTGCCTGTTTGTAAAGCTTTCGGTCTGCCTGGGTCCGTGGTCCCCAGACTGCGGGCCCCTTGCGACGGTTGAGCATCCGAAACTGGATACCCGATTGATCGGCCCCACGGCCCATCAATCCATCCATGGCATCGATTTCGCGCACCAGATGGCCCTTGCCCAGGCCTCCGATAGCAGGGTTGCAAGACATGGTGCCGATGGTGTCGAACTTGTGGGATACAAGTGCCGTTTTGGCACCAAGCCGAGCAGAAGCTGCCGCAGCTTCACTACCGGCGTGGCCTCCACCGATTACAACCACATCATATTTCATTATTCATCTCCAGGCGGCTGACTTCTTGGCTATGCATGATGTTGAGTCAAGGCCTATGTTTCACGTGAAACGTCAGGGTTGGGTAATCTCGCCAATAAATTGTCGGGCAAGTGTTTCACGTGAATCATTCACCACTCTTGTCTACCGGATTGTTTCACGTGAGTCATTTGCCCACACAGAATTCGGAGAAAATTACACCAAGAAGCTCTTCCACATCAACGCTTCCCGTGATTTTACCGAGCGCAACAGCGGCATTTCGCAAGTACTCGGATCTTAACTCAATCGGAAGCGTTGTACCTGAAACCGCGCTTTCCAACTCTTCCAAACATATACGCAGATACTGGACATGACGTGCGCGTGTGGGCAGGATATCGCCTCCACCAAGGTGAATCTCCGATAGAAGTTCCCCAATACGAGTGATCAGATGGTCGACACCAAACCCAGTCAGGCTGGAAAGGACAATTTCACCATCTCCTGCGGCAACACCTCCACCGTTCGACAAGTCTGACTTTGTCCAAATGACCAGTGAATCTTTGTCGATGAGCGGGGCGATATTTGCCCTCTCGTGCAACGACTTCGAATCACGAAGTTCCAAGACAAGATCCGCATCCAGAGCTGCAGACTTGCTTCGACGCATGCCTTCCTGCTCCACATGATCATCCGACTCTCGCATGCCGGCAGTATCCTGCAGCAAGACCAAGTGACCCCCCAGGTCCAGACGAACCTCAACGATGTCTCTCGTTGTGCCTGGTACATCCGAGACAATTGCAACGTCACGTTGGGCCAAGGCATTCAACAGCGAGGATTTACCGGCATTCGGAGCACCGATCAATGCAACGCGATATCCGTCTCGGACAACTTCGCCGCTTTTCGCCAGCAGAATGTGGTGGGAGAGTTCAGTCTTGAGCCGATCCATAGACGGCCAGATCCGATCTGTCACCGAACCCGGAATGTCTTCTTCATCAGAAAAGTCCAGTTCCGCTTCCACCATCGCCCGGGCGTGGGTAATTCGCCTGGCCCAATCCTCGTAGATATCACGAAGCCTGCCATCGGCCTGACCCAGAGCTTGGCGACGCTGCGCCTCGGTCTCGGCTCGTATCAGATCCGACAGACCCTCGACGGCAGTGAGGTCCATACGTCCATTCTCAAATGCACGTTTTGTATATTCACCAGGCTCCGCAAGACGAAACCCGGACAATCTGGAAAGGCACTCAATGACAGCGGAGACAGATGCGCGGCCGCCATGTATCTGCAGTTCAGCGACATCCTCGCCGGTAAACGATCTGGGACCGGGGAAGAATAGAACCAGGCCATGGTCCAGTTCTATCCCTTTGTCATCTCGAAGTCTGGTAAGCACCGCTTGTCTTGGCGGCGGTACCGATCCTGAAAATGTTTCGAGTCCGAATCGAACCCCCGGCCCCGATATCCGGATAACTGCCACGCCGGCAGGCGGTGCGCCCGAAGAAAGGGCGAAGATGGTATCCCGCATATTTGTACCGGTTGCGAATCGAGTCGGAGGTTTGCGCGACTTGTCAGGTATTCATGGAATCGAAGAAGTCGCCGTTCGTTTTCGTCTGTTTCAACTTGTCGATCAGGAATTCGATCGCATCCGTGGTTCCCATCGGCGCAAGAATCCGCCGGAGAACAAAAATCTTCTGCAGATCCTGCTTTGGCACCAGAAGATCTTCCTTGCGGGTACCCGACTTGAGAATATCCATTGACGGGAAAATTCTTTTGTCTGCAACCTTACGATCAAGAACAATTTCCGAGTTGCCGGTGCCCTTGAATTCCTCGAAGATCACTTCGTCCATACGTGAGCCTGTATCAATCAGCGCAGTGGCTATGATCGTCAGCGACCCGCCTTCCTCGATGTTTCGCGCCGCACCAAAGAAGCGTTTCGGCCGCTGCAAGGCGTTGGCATCGACACCACCGGTCAGAACCTTGCCGGATGATGGAACCACCGTGTTGTAGGCGCGGCCAAGCCGGGTGATGGAATCGAGCAGGATAACCACGTCGCGGCCATGCTCAACCAGCCGTTTGGCTTTCTCGATCACCATTTCAGCAACCTGGACATGGCGCACAGCCGGTTCATCAAAGGTCGAGGCCACAACCTCACCCTTCACCGAACGCTGCATGTCAGTGACCTCTTCCGGCCGTTCATCGATCAGCAACACGATCAGGTAACAATCAGGATGATTGGCGGTGATCGAATGGGCAATGTTCTGCAGCAGAACGGTCTTACCGGTCCGCGGCGGCGCCACGATCAGGCCGCGCTGGCCCTTGCCGATGGGTGCGACAAGATCGATCACCCGTGCGGAAATATCCTTGGTGGTGGGATTGTCGATTTCCATCTTGAACCGCTCATCGGGATAGAGCGGCGTCAGATTGTCGAAATGCACCTTGTGACGGATCTTTTCAGGATCCTCGAAATTGATCGTGTTGACCTTCAGCAACGCGAAATAGCGTTCCCCTTCCTTCGGGCCGCGGATCGGGCCTTCAACAGTGTCACCGGTTTTCAATGAAAAGCGTCGGATCTGCGATGGCGAAATATAGATATCATCCGGGCCGGGCAGGTAGTTGGCATTGGCCGACCGCATGAAGCCGAAACCGTCCTGCAAAACCTCAACCACCCCTTCACCGATGATTTCGACCTCTTGCTCAGCCAACTGCTTGAGGATCGCAAACATCAGTTCCTGCTTGCGCATCACACCAGCATTTTCAACTTCAACGGATTCAGCAAAGGCCAGAAGATCGGTTGGAGTTTTGTTCTTGAGCTCTTGAAGCTTCATTTCCTGCATGGGAAATCCAAATTCTCTATGTGTAGACATGGGAAGTGGTGGGCATAGAAGACCCGGCTTTGAGTAGCCGGCCAGAGAGATACTGGCGCCCGCCATAAAAGACGTTGTTCGCTAGATAGCGATTCACGTGAAACGTCGCAAGCCCCGTAGAGACAGATTCTGGAGCCTGCGTACATCAATGCTGAGCCTGATGTCCGATCAGGCAAAGGGTTTGATGATCACCATGATCACAACAAGGATCATCAGCACGGTCGGAATTTCATTCGCCATCCGCCACTGTCGAGCAGTCATCGCGTTCTCGCCAGCCGCAAACTTTCGCGCCGAGCGGCTCAGGAAAACGTGAAACACGGTCAGACCGATCACTGCCGCGATCTTGAGCCAGAGCCAGAGCCCGAGGAACGCGAACCCACTCCAGGCCAGCCACAGGCCAACGGCCCAGGACACCATCATCGCCGGGTTCATGATCACCTTGACCAGCCGCTGTTCCATCACCACGAATGTCGCCGATGGTTCACCGGCTGATGCGGCATCAGCGTGATAGACAAACAACCGCGGCAGATAGAACAGTCCAACCATCCACGAGATCACCGCAACGATATGCAGCACCTTGAGCCAATCGTAGAGCCAGTCCGGCTCAAACCACAAGGCAGCGATGGCCAACAGGACAACGACAGCTATGCTGCTATAGGCTTTGATCCCAGCCTTGCGGCCTTCCCGCTGACTTGTAGCGCGATCCGTGGTCACTTGCGGTTGGCCCCCCGGACTCGCTCGATCAGCCGTGTGACATTCTCAGGGTCGGCCTGCGGGGTGATGCCATGCCCGAGATTGAAGATCAGTGGCCCGTTTCCTAGCGTTTCCAGCACCTCGTCGATGCCTTCCTCAAGCGCGGTGCCGCCGGCAATCATCCGCAGCGGATCGAGATTTCCCTGTACTGCTCCCTGCGCCTGAATCTGACGCGCAAGTTTGGACGGAACAGTCCAGTCAAGGCCAACACAATCAATGCCCGTAGCCGCACGATAATTCTCCAGCAGCGCGCCGGCACCCTTGGCAAAACCGATAATCGGAACTCCCGGCCGTTCACGGCGAATACGGTCGACCATGTGTTTCACCGGCGCAATCGAGTATCTTGCGAAATCACGCTCAGACAGAACCCCAGCCCAGGAATCGAAGATCTGGACCGCATCGGCACCGGCATCGATCTGGGCGATCAGGTAATCGGCCGAGATCTCTGCCAGCAGCGTCAACAGCGTCATGAAGGCTTCAGGATGCTGCATGGCAAACAGCCGCGCAGGCGCCTGGTCCGGCGTGCCGCGGCCGGCAATCATGTAGGTCGCCACCGTCCAGGGAGCCCCACAGAAGCCAAGCAGCGTCGTCTCGGTCGGCAGTTCGGCCCGCAGCCGTCTTACCGTCTCATAGACCGGTGCAAGGTGCGTGTGCATGTTCGACGCGTCAAGTTTTCCAATCGCCTCAGGAGAGATCGGATCCATCAATGGCCCGGTGCCTTCGACGAAACGCACATTCCTGTCCAGCGCATCGGGAATCACGAGGATATCGGAAAACAGGATTGCTGCATCAAAGCCAAATCGCCTGATCGGCTGCAGCGTGACTTCAACTGCCAGATCGGGTGTATAGCACAGATCGAGAAAGCCCTTGGCTGTTTTTCGTGTGGCTCGATATTCCGGCAAATATCTCCCTGCCTGTCGCATCAGCCATATCGGAGGAGGGAAGACAGTTTCACCGGCCAACACCTTCATTACCTTGCGATCACCGGTTTTTGTCATCCACCACTTCCTTAAATAAATCCTTATTGAAAAGGATTCTGATTCTATGACTCTGTGTTTTACGGGGATTAGAACTTATCCACACATCGTCCACAGCTTGCTCATATAGACGGTGATAGACAGCAAGGCCAATCTCAATCGTTGATCTGACCAATCGGGCTTCAAATTGCCGCATGATTCCAGCACTCTACTGAAAACAGAAATTTCTCGTTGCGCATCCGGCTTTCGGGTTTTCCAATCTGTTCAAAAATCGGCTGCGAAAACCGTCCCCAATTCCGCCCTTGTGGAAAACCCGGTGGGTTATCCCTTGCAATCGTAAGGCCGGCCTCGCTACTTCAATCTTGTCCCGCATTATCAACACCCCCCGGAGAATCCTGTGGAGCAGACCAAAAACTATTTCCACCTGCACCTGATCTCCGATTCGACCGGCGAGACCCTGATGGCCGCCGGCCGGGCGGCCGCGGCCCAGTTCCAGGGCGCCCAGGCGCTTGAGCACGTCTATCCCCTGATCCGGACGCGCAAACAGCTGTTCGCCGTGCTCGACGCGATTGATGGCGCGCCTGGCATCGTCCTCTACACCATCGTTGATTCCGAACTTGCATCGATTATCGAACTGAAATGCCGGGACATGGGCCTTCCCAGTGTGTCCGTGCTCGAGCCGGTTATCAACGTGTTTCAGTCCTATCTCGGGGCTCCCTCACGCCGCCGCGTCGGGGCTCAGCACGCCATGGGGGAGGAATATTTCAAACGCATCGATGCGCTGAATTTCACCCTTGACCATGATGATGGCCAATTGCCGCTGGATTTCGACGAAGCTGACCTGGTCATCCTCGGCATCAGCCGGACCTCGAAAACCCCGACAAGCATCTATCTGGCCAATCGCGGCATCAAGACGGCCAACATCCCGATTGTTCATGGTGCCCCCCTGCCGGACGGCTTGCTCAAGGCAAAAAAACCGCTTGTTGTCGGCCTCGTCGCCTCGGTCGAGCGCATATCCCAGGTCAGGCAGAACCGCGTGCTGGGATCGACTGCGGGATATCAGGGGGAGCATTACACCGACCGGGCGCTGATCAACGAAGAGCTCAAATATGCCCGCTCCCTTTGTGATCGGAATGGCTGGCCGGTGATTGACGTCACCCGTCGCTCGATCGAGGAGACCGCCGCCGCCATTCTTGCCTTGCGTCCGAAGTGGCGTTAACCCCAACCATACCGATCGGCCTCTTATCAGGAGACGTCCATGACCTCGCCCCTCGTACTTGCATCGGCAAGCCCTTTCAGAAAAGCCCTGCTCGAAAACGCCGGTCTGACCTTCGACGTCGAACCCGCGCAGATCGATGAACGCGCTGTGGAAGCGGCGCTCGGTGACCTCAACCCGGAAGATGTCGCCACCATTCTGGCCGAAGCCAAGGCGCAGGACGTCTCGGAGCGAAATCCCGGCGCGATCGTCATCGGCTCCGACCAGACATTGTCGCTTGAGGGAACCATCTACCACAAGGCTTCCAACATGGATGAAGCCCGGCGCCGGCTTCTGGCACTTTCAGGCAAAACCCATGAACTCAACAGCGCCATTGTTCTTGCGAAAGACGGTGAAACCATCTGGCGGCACCTGTCGGTTGCCCGGATGACCATGCGTGATCTCGATCCGGGCTTTGTCGGCCGGCACCTTTCCAATGTCGGAGACAGCGCATTGGCTTCAGTCGGTGCCTATCAGTTTGAAGGCGAGGGCATCCAACTGTTTGAGCGCATCGACGGGGATTACTTCACGATCATCGGCCTGCCGCTGCTCCCCCTGCTGGCGCAGCTTCGGGACCAGGGAGCCATTGATGGCTGATCCGGATGCGCATCGGCGGCGTGCCTTTGTCATCGGTCATCCGATCGGCCACTCCCGTTCGCCCCTGATCCATCGCTATTGGCTCAAACAGGCGGGTCTTGAAGGCCGCTATGATCCGTTGGATGTTGCACCGGCAGACCTTCCGGCTTTCATCTCGGCGCTCAAGGACGGCTCATCCGGTTTTAAAGGCGGCAATGTCACCATACCGCACAAGGAAGCTGTTCTGGATCTGGTCGATGATGTCGACGAAATCGCGGGCCGGATCGGGGCGGCCAATACGCTCTGGATCGAAGACGGCCGGTTGAAAGCAACCAATACCGATGCCTACGGCTTTACAGCCAATCTTGATGCCGGAGCCCCAGGTTGGGAGAGCGGCAAGACCGCCGTGATCTTTGGCGCAGGCGGCGCCAGTCGGGCTGTCATCCATGCTTTGCTGTCGCGCGGCTTTGAAACACTCCACATCGTCAATCGCACCGAAACCAGGGCACGCTCCCTGGCGCAGGACTTTGGCCCCCGGGTCTTCGCCCATAGCCTCGAAGCGCTTCAGGATTGTCTCCGTGGGGCCGAGCTGTTTGTGAACACCACCTCTCTCGGCATGGGTGGAGGCGAGGTTCCTGCCATCGATTTCACAACCATGGCTCAAAATGCGCTCGCCACAGACATCGTCTATATTCCACTGGAAACACCATTTCTTGCCATGGCTAGGTGCCAGGGTTTGCGCACGGTTGACGGTCTTGGGATGCTGCTGCATCAGGCTGTACCGGGATTTGCCAGGTGGTTTGGCTTAACCCCGCAGGTCTCACCGGAGCTCAAGCAGATGATTATAGCCGATATGGAGACGCATTCATGATCAAAATCGGTCTCACCGGCTCGATCGGAATGGGAAAATCGACCACCTCGGACATGTTCAAGGCGCTTGGCGTGCCCGTCATCAGCGCAGATGAGACGGTGCATCAACTCTACAGCGGTGAGGCCGCGCCCCTGATCGAGGCCGCTTTTCCCGGAACCGCGCCCGAGGGTGTAGTCGACCGGGAGGCCTTGTCTCAACACCTGATGGCGAAGCCGGAAGACTTCAAACGGCTCGAGGCGATCATTCATCCGCTGGTGCGGGCACGCGAGCAGAAGTTTCTCGATGAGGCGGCTGCACGCGGCGAAACCATGGTGCTGCTCGATATTCCGCTGCTGTTTGAAACCCGGACCACAGATCGTGTAGACACCATCGTCGTGGTCAGTTGTGCAGCCGAAATCCAGCGTCAGCGGGTGATGGCCCGGCCCGGCATGACGGCAGAGAAGTTCGAAGCGATCCTGGGGCGACAGACACCCGACGCTGAGAAGCGAAAACGCGCTGACTATGTCATCGACACCGGGCAGGGGCTGGAGGCCGCCCGGGACCAGGTCGCCGAGATTGTTGCAAAGTTGTCCAACACCAAAACCAAGGCCGAATAAATGCGCGAGATTGTGTTCGATACGGAAACCACCGGACTGGACAACCAGACCGACCGGATCATTGAAATCGGCTGCATTGAGCTTGAGAACCAGTTTCCGACAGGCCGGACGCTGCATCTCTTTGTCAACCCCGATGGTCGGAAAGTTCATCCCGACGCGCTGGCTGTCCATGGCATCACCGACGCCTTTCTGTCGGACAAACCGGTGTTTGCCGAGGTTGCCCAGGAGATCGTCTCGTTTTTCGATGGTGCCCAGTATGTCGCCCATAATGCGTCTTTTGATATGGGCTTTCTCAACACCGAATTTCAAAGGGTTGGTATTGCCGTGGTCGCGCCCGAACGCGTGATTGACACCTTGTCGCTGGCGCGGCGGCGCCACCCGATGGGTCCAAATAGCCTTGATGCGCTGTGCCGTCGCTACGGCATCGACAACTCGCACCGGACAAAGCACGGCGCGTTGCTTGATGCCGAGCTGTTGACCGATGTTTACATCGAAATGCTGGGTGGCCGTCAGGCGGCTCTTGGATTGTCGTCAAAGGAAGACGATACTGCCAGGCGGTCTGCGGATGAAGAGGTTGTCGTCATTGGACAACGCCCGCGGCCATTGCCTCCACGCCTGACAGATGTCGAGCTTCAGGCTCAGGCGGCCTTGATTGATCGTATCGGTGAGAACGCCATATGGCGCAAGGTTCCGGGCGGCAACTGATCAAACCCCTTTGGCCCGCCCGGCCTGCAGAAATGCAAAAGCCGCCCGAAGGCGGCTATCACATAGATTTCGATCATGTCGAAGGCTTGTCTCAGTTGACGTTGTTGGCAACCTGAGCCTTGGTGTTTTCTTCAGCCATGCGCTGCTGGAACATCTGCGCGAAATCGATCGGGTCGATCAGAAGCGGCGGGAAGCCCCCATTGCGTGTTGCATCCGCAACGATCTGACGGGCGAAGGGGAACAGCATCCGCGGGCATTCGATGAACAGGAGCGGCAGCATGTGTTCCTGCGGGAAATTGGCAACCCGGAAAACGCCGCCATAGGTCAGCTCAACATTGAAAACCACTGTTTCGCCGGTCTTGGCCTGAGCGTTCAGGGTCAGCACGACGTCAAATTCGGACTCGCTCAACGGGTTGGCGTTGACGTTGACGTTGATATTGATTTCCGGAGCCTGCTCGCGGGGACCGAGGGACTTTGGCGCACCCGGATTTTCGAAGGACAGATCCTTGATGTACTGAGCCAGAATGTTCAGTGTCGGTGCGGGACCATTGCCCTGGCCTTCAGCCGCTGCTGCTTCACCTGTGCCGGTCGTATCTTTTGCCATTTGGCTCTTCCCTGTTTTTCATCCGCGAACGCGGTCATACGGTAAATTGTTCGGGTTTGGCTAGCATTTCGGCATCTAGCTTACAACCCGTTTGAGCCGCCACCGCCCCGCTTGTCGGGGCCCGACAGCCGATCATTGTCTTCCGACCAGGGTGAGGACGGGTCGGGGTTTCGATGAAAATCCTCTTCATCAAGATCAACCACGCCGTCGCCGGCCTGACGGCTTCCGCCAGCCTGCCCAAACCCGCTCGACATGGTCTGAACAACGATCCTGTCTTTGACGGACCGCCACATCAGATCGCGAATCGCAGGTACAAACAGCAGGAACCCGAGACTGTCGGTCACGAAACCCGGCGTCAGCAACAACACACCGGCGATGAGAATCATCACTCCGTGCACCAGTTCACGGCCGGGAACGCGATTGGCCCGCATTTCGGTGTTGATCCGGTTGAACAATCCTATGCCCTGCCATCTGAGCATGAAACTGCCGATGATGGCTGTCAGCAAGACCATGCCGAGCGTTGCCCAGACCCCGATCTGGCCGCCAATGACGACAAATGCCGCGATCTCCGCCAGCGGCACGACGAGGAGCAGAAACGGGATCAGAGAGAAGCGCATGGGTAGGAATCCGAGGTCAGGTCCGGCCTGTTTGTACAGACAATGACAAATAGAATGATGCGACCCTTTGATTGATGGGCCCGAGGGGATTATATGCATCATAATTGATGATGTAACCGAAAGAAGGCGGGAATGGGTTCCTTTGATTTTGTGACGTTCTTCTTTTTCGTGGCGGCGGTGATCATATTCATCCAGCTCAGGTCCGTGCTTGGCAAACGGACAGGCCATGAACAACGCCCGCCACAAGACCAGATGGCGCGTCGTGACGACGCCCAGGAGGCAGAAGGGATGGACGATCCCAAGGTGGTGACATTGCCTCGGCGTGGTCGGGAAAATGCCGAACCGGACACCTTTGCCGCCGTTGATGCCTATGCCGAACCAGGTTCGGAGCTGAACGACGGTCTGCGTGAGGTGGTCGCTGCGGACCCGTCGTTCCAGCCCAAGGATTTTGTCGGTGGCGCCACTTCGGCCTACGAGATGATCGTGACGGCCTATGCGGAAGGGGATCGCAAGACGCTCAAGGGACTTCTGTCCCGCGAGGTCTATGAGGGCTTCGTTGCAGCCATTGATGAGCGCGAATCGCGTGGTGAGACCGTCAGGTCGAATTTCGTCGGCATCGAAAAAGCCGCAATTATCCAGGCGGAGATGAAAGGCACCGAAGCCAACATCACGCTCAGGATCATGAGCCAGCTCATTTCTGCGACCCTCGACAAGGATGGCGAAGTGGTTGACGGCGATCTTGTCGAAGTTGCCGACGTCAATGATGTCTGGACTTTCGCCCGCGACACGCGGTCGCGTGATCCGAACTGGCGTCTGATCGCGACGGAAGCCGATCAGTAATGGAACTGTCGCTGCGGCGGGAAGACTTCTCGGCGCTTCCCGGTTGGGCGGATGACGGGCAGGCGGCAGCCTTTGCCGCTTTTCGCCGCTCAGCCGGTTTTGTGACAGCACACAAATCCTACCGCACAGGCTCTCTTGGCCTGAGCCATGCGGATTTCTCGTCCGCCTACGCCGCAGCGCTTTCGGAGTCGGTCTCGGAATCCGGCTATCCATCCGACAGTCAGGCCCGTTCCTTCTTTGAGAAATGGTTCAGGCCGGTGGCGATCGCACCGGATGCTGGAGAGGGATTTGTAACCGGCTATTATGAGCCTGAGGTCGAGGTCAGCGGGCGTGCTGAATCCGGCTATCGATTTCCGTTTCTGCGCAGGCCAGCGAATCTGGTCAAGGTACCGGATCCGGACAACCCGCCTGCCGGAGTTTCCGCCGGTTACGCGTTCATGCTGGATGATTCCACCTGCTGCCCGGACAGGAAAGCCATTGAAAACGGCGCCTTTGATGAGCAGGGACTGGAGATCGCCTGGGCGAAATCCCGTGTCGATGTGTTCTTTGCCCACGTCCAGGGCTGCGCCCGGCTTCGGTTCCCGGATGGCCAAGTGGAGCGGATCACCTACGCAGCCAAGAGCGGCCATCCTTTCACCGGCATCGGCGGTTTGCTGGTCAAGCGCGGTCAGATTCCCGCCGAGATGGTTTCGATGGCCAGCATTCGGCAGTGGCTTGCCTCCCACCCGGATCAGGCCGGCGTTCTAATGTGGGAAAACCGGTCCTTCATTTTCTTCGAGAGCGCTGCGGTTGAAAACGATCATCTCGGTCCGGTTGCCGCCGCCAAGGTACCGCTTGAGCCCGGACGCTCGCTCGCGGTCGACAAGCGCATTCATACATTCGGCACGCCGATCTTTGTCAGCGCGCCTGAGCTGCAGGATTTCGATGCAGCACGGCCTTTTTCCCGACTGATGATTGCTCAGGACACCGGCACCGCCATTGTTGGCCCGGCAAGGGGCGACCTGTTTGCCGGATGCGGATACGAAGCCGGCGAAAAGGCGGGCTCTATCAAGGCTGCGGCGAGGTTTGTCATTCTGGCTCCGGCTGGTTCGGAAATAGCGCGACAGGCCGGGCATGAGCGCTGACAAGTCAAAACTCAGCCATGAGGACCGGATTATCTGGGCCCGCATCGCGCGCACGATCGAGGCTTTTCCGGGAAAGGAAATCCCGGAGGAAGACTGGTTCGCGGTTGAGACTCCGGCTACGCAACTTCCAAACCCGCCAGGTAAACCGGCCAAAACACAATCAGTTTCGCGCACTCCGGATATTCAGCCGCGCCACCAACCGCACCTGATCGAAAAACCCGTTATCCGCAAGCTGGCCCGCGGCCGGTTGCCGATTGACGGGAGGATCGATCTTCACGGCCTGACTCAGAGTGAGGCCCACAATCTGCTGTTCGGCTTTCTGGCCCGCGCCCATGAACGGGGTCTCAGACATGTGCTGGTCATCACCGGCAAGGGCGCGTCGCGTGGCAGCGAAGGCGCGCTCAAGCGGGCGGTGCCGGTCTGGTTGTCAAAGCCCGAGTTCCGGTTTCTGATTTCCGGCTATGAGGATGCGGCCAGGGGGCATGGCGGAGAAGGCGCCCTGTACATCCGCTTGCGCCGGGAAAAGGCAAACCCGCGATGACTCCGTTTGGCGAGGCGATCCGGCGTTTGCGTGCCGAGCGTGGCGTGACCCAGCGCGAAATGGCCGCTGCCATCGGTGTGTCGCCGGCCTATTTGTCGGCTTTGGAACATGGAAACCGTTCGGAGCCGAGCTGGGAATTTGTCCAACGCGTCATCGGCTATTTCAACATCATCTGGGATGAAGCCGAGGAATTGCAGATGCTCGCCGGCCTGTCGCGGCCTAAAGTCATGATCGACACATCTGGCCTGGCTCCCAAGGCCACCGAGATTGCCAATAAACTGGCAGCCGTCATTGGCGGCCTTGACATGGCGACGCTGGAGCAGATGGAAGCTTTGATCGATGCGGCGCAGGATGTGGGTGAAGCGGAAGTCATGCCCGGAACCAGAGGTCGTAACGGATCAGACGACCAAGCCGGCTAAGGGCGACAGACAAAAAACGATGTCATCATTGGTCGATGATGTCGCGCAACTCGTCTTCATGGTCGTTGACCAGCCAGCCATAGTAGTTTTCGCTCGGGGGCCTCGGCTTCTGCCCGCGCTTTTTCCGTTTTGCATTGTCGTTGGCCAAAGCCTCGGCCCTGCGCGAAGCATTGCCGACATTGTACAGGGTGGCCGTGATGCCGGGATTTCCGGAAATGTCGAATCCGGCTACGTTTTTGTAGGCGTCGATGGAGTCAGCGATCGAAGCCGCCATATAGGCGAGCGTTGAATCCGGCTCCATGATGGCCTTGTAGACGTCCGATGCGTCACCCGCATCGAGCTTTCTCATCCGTGAGACCTTGTTGACCCGGTCTGTGTGCTTCAACGCAGTCAGGGGGTTGAGCTGCCCAAGGCCAAAGGTCTGTCCGGCATAGAAGGGCTGGAAGAACACGGCGCCAAAGCGGTCGTTGGGATAGGCCTTGCCGCTGACCTTCTTGCCGCGAAAGGTGTCTTCCCAGACTTCCTCGCGGCAGGTCCAGACTTCTTCCGAACCCGCATCTTCATCACAGGCCTTGAATTCGGGTCGTTTGACGAAGTCGACGACACTCTCGCCGTCATATTCGAAACGAAACCGATTGCCGGCGTAGGAAACGGCCTTGATGTAATAGGTCTGCAGCCTGTCATAAGCATCGACATTGTAGGTGTGTTCACCGACCAGCGCGCCGACAATGTGAATCGGGTCGATCCTGTAGGCCTTGGAGACCGATTTGATCTTCCGCCTCAGCTTCGCGTCATCGGCAATCAGATCGCGAATTTTCTCGTACTTTGCATCGAAAGTCGATTTGGTCGCTTGGGTTCGGCGCTTGGAGGCACCGGGAATGGCCGGTTGCTCTGCGTTGCGATTGCCCTTGGCCACAGCTTCGGCGGAATAGGCGAGCGGCGCCCATGCAAGGCTCATGCTGAATGCGAAAGTCATCGCGATTACGGCATTGAACTTGCTGCTGGGCACGATCAGTTTCCTCTTCGACACGCCATCGGTTCTCCGCCGGGAAAACGATTCCGTTTCACATCCTGCTTGCCATGCATCGCTCGCAACCGCGGCTTACAGAATGAAACGCGACAGGTCTGTATTCTGCGCAAGGTCGCCAACGTGCTCCCGGACATAGTCTGAATCAATCGTGATTGTCGAGCCCGGCTGGTCCGGTGCAGTGAAAGAAATCTCGTCGAGAACCCGCTCCATCACAGTCTGCAGACGCCGCGCGCCGATGTTCTCGATGCTTGAATTGAGATGCACCGCAACCTCGGCCAGGGCATCAATCGCATCCTCGGTAAAGTCGAGCGTCAGATCCTCTGTCGCCATCAAGGCCACATACTGCTTGATCAAACTGGCCTCGGTCTCGGTCAGGATACGCCGGAAGTCGTCTTTCTCCAGCGCCCTGAGTTCAACCCGGATCGGCAGCCGGCCCTGCAGTTCGGGCAGAAGGTCCGACGGCTTGGAGACGTGGAACGCGCCTGAAGCGATAAACAAAATGTGATCGGTCTTCACCGGGCCGTACTTGGTCGCAACCGTTGTGCCTTCGACCAGTGGCAGCAAATCGCGCTGCACGCCTTCGCGCGAAACCCCGGCGCCCGTTCCGCCCTCCCGCGTGGCAATCTTGTCGATCTCGTCGATGAAGACAATGCCGTCATCCTGTGCCGATTGCAGCGCTTCCTGGTGGATCTGTTCCATGTCGAGCAGCTTGTCGGATTCGTCGTTAAGCAGCGAATCATGGGATTCACGAACCGTTGTCTTGATCTTGCGGGTGCGGCCACCCATCGCCTTGCCGAACAAATCACCGAGATTGAGTACGCCGACATTGCCGCCCTGCATGCCGGGCATCTCGAATTGCGGCATGCCCGACGAGGTGTCTGCCACCTCGATCTCAATTTCCTTGTCATCCAGCAGGCCGTCACGCAACTTCTTGCGGAACGACTCGCGGGTCGCAGGTGAAGCGGTGTTGCCGACCAGAGCATCAAGCACCCGTTCTTCGGCGTTCAGTTTAGCCTTGGCCTCCACCTCGCCGCGCTTGCGTTCGCGCACCAGCGTGATGCCCACTTCCACCAGGTCGCGGATGATCTGCTCGACATCGCGGCCGACATAGCCGACCTCGGTGAACTTGGTGGCCTCCACCTTGACGAAAGGCGCACCGGCCAGCTTGGCCAGGCGGCGCGAGATCTCGGTCTTGCCGACGCCGGTTGGTCCGATCATCAGGATATTTTTCGGCATCACCTCTTCGCGCAAAAGCCCCTCGAGCTTCTGCCGGCGCCAGCGGTTTCTCAGTGCAATTGCAACAGCACGCTTGGCATCGCTTTGGCCGATGATGAACCGGTCGAGTTCGGTAACGGTTTCACGGGGGGAGAAATTGCTCATGTCGGGATCATGCCTTTATCGGGGGAAGTCTGTTAAGCAGCGATGTGGGAAGCAGTGGCCGGATAATCAAGCTGCGGATGCGCTGCCAGCCGGCGCCGAACAGGATGACGAGTGCACCGATGCTGACCAGAATCAATGCAAATGGCGGGATCCCTGTCGTGTTGGCCGCACCGCTGATCAGGTAGTAAATGCCTATCGAACCAAGATAGGCCAGTGTTGGCGCCAGCAGAGAACGGCGGTCAATCGCCAGCGCCAACAGCACGAACAACGCCATCATCAGACCGAGCACGACGCCCGCGCCAGCGGCAGGTTCAATGCCGGTCTCCTGCTGGCCGGTGGCCAGGACGAACAGCGGATGCACCAGCAATGGTGCCGAAACCACGTGCAGCCAGAAGGCGCAATCGGACCAGATTGTCTGCCGCTCGCGGTCGTGCAGATCCAGAGCGACCGCTACGGCAAAGATCAGCACGCCGCAGATCAGCGGAACCACCAGCGCGGAGGACAGGACTTCGCCCAGTTGACCGGCAGCCGGAGCAGCAATCGCGCCGCTGGCCATCTGGTCATAAGTCAACAGTAAGGCCGCGAGAAAGGCCAGTCCGGTCGCCGCAATGGCGGCGACTGCCGCGAGCACTGGCACCTTGAAGCGAACGAAATAGATGGCAGCGCCTGCAATCAGCCCGCCGCCCAGCATCAGCCCGATTGCCATTGCATCCTCGCGCAGCGCGGGCAGGGACAGAAGATTTATCCCGCCCGACAGGCCAAACCGTGTGCTGATGAAATCCGACAAAAAGGCAAAGACCGACGCACTGAAGATTAGCGCCAGCAGCGTGCTCGAAAGCCGCATCCGTTTTTGACGTGTAACGATTTCGGCAACACCCCAGCTCGCGGCTGCGAGCAGGGTGGCAAGGATCAGGCTGTCAGATGGAAACACGGCCCCAAGCGCAAACAGTGCGCCTGAGAACAAAAGCACAATGCCTACGGTGACAAAAATGTCGTTGCCGCCACCGACCAGGCGCATCTGGTCATCGACTGAAAGCGAAGCCGCAGCATTCAATCTTGGAGCAACCACGCTCTGCTCACCCGCCATGGACACAAGCGCTGCGCGCTGCGCGGCATCTATAATCCCGGCGCTGACAGCGCGATCGAGCGTGGGTCCATCAATCATGAGGCTGCCTTTTTTACATGGTCCGAACCGATTTTCAGATCCATTCCACCGTCCGTGCCGCGTGATTCACGTGAAACATTCGGGCCTTGCGAGCCGACATGAACACGATCAATCAAGCTCAAGAGTTTCGATCACGATGTTGGAATTGGTGTAGACACAGATATCACCGGCAATTTCCATCGCCCGCCGGGCAACGTCTTCCGCCGTCCTGTCGCTGTCCATCAGTGCCCGGGCTGCGGCATAGGCGTAGTTACCTCCCGAGCCGATGGCCATGGTGCCGTGTTCGGGTTCCAGCACATCGCCATTGCCGGTGACCGCCAACGTCACGGTCTTGTCCGCAACCAGCATCATCGCCTCGAGTTTTCTCAGGTAACGGTCGGTGCGCCAGTCCTTGGCCAGTTCCACCGCCGCACGGGTCAGCTGACCGGGATACTGCTCGAGCTTGGCTTCAAGCCGCTCCAGCAGCGTAAACGCGTCGGCTGTGGCGCCGGCAAATCCGGCAATCACATCATTGTCCTTGCCGATACGGCGCACCTTGCGCGCATTGCCTTTCATCACCGTCTGGCCAAGGCTGACCTGGCCGTCACCTGCCATGACCACTTGCGCGCCCTTGCGCACCGTGATGATGGTGGTTGCATGCATGTCGCCAAAGGGGTTGTGCTCGCCCATGGGGCATCCTTTCCTGCAAGCGGCGCAAAGGGCCGCGGGTCTGATGAGGTCAGCTCTATGTAAGTCTCTGCCCGGCGAATGCAAATTCGACACCAGCCCCGAATGCCCACACGTCACGACCAAAGCCGTTCTGGATATTTCGATTGCGGCCTGATATTGAGCGCTCGACTGCACATTCGGAGACGACTGATGGCCACCACCGAAACCGCGCGCACCGCTGCCGTTGCCCGCAAGACCAATGAGACCGACATTTCCGTATCCGTGTCTGTCGATGGCACCGGAGCCGGATCGATTTCCACTGGCGTCGGCTTCTTCGATCACATGCTGGAGCAGCTTTCGCGCCACTCGCTGATCGACATGGACATCAAGGCCAAGGGTGATCTGCACATCGATGATCACCACACCGTCGAAGACACCGGCATCGCCATCGGCCAGGCGCTGGCCAAGGCGTTGGGCGATCGCAAGGGCATCAATCGTTACGCTTCGCTGGATCTGGCGATGGATGAAACCCTGACCCGCGCTGCAATCGACATTTCCGGGCGGCCGTTTCTGGTCTGGGACGTGAGCTTCAGCGCACCGAAGATCGGCACCTTTGACACCGAGCTGGTACGTGAGTTCTTCCAGGCGCTGGCCCAGCATGGCGGTATCACCCTGCATGTATCCAACATCTATGGCGCCAACAATCACCATATTGCCGAGACCTGCTTCAAGGCTGTGGCCCGTGTCTTGCGCGTTGCCTGTGAAGTTGACCCACGGCAAAAGGACCGGATCCCTTCGACCAAGGGATCGCTGGCCTGAGCCGTTTCGGGCCTAGAGGCTGATCGGAGAAACCGCAATGACCGCCTATCTTGTTCTGGCCAGTCCCGGTGCCCGGATACCTGACGAGCGCTCGGTGATTATCGCTGACCGCTTTGCGCCCATTGCTTTTTTCGTCCCGGTCATCTGGTTGCTGTTCAACCGCCTGTGGCTCGAAGCACTTGCTGCCGCCCTTGTCATGGTGGCAGCCACCATGCTTTCGGGCAGTTTCGGTCAACCTGCTCTTGGCCTGGCACTTAGCCTGGGCCTGTCGCTGATCACAGCGCTCGAAGGTCGAGGCTGGCGTGCAGCGGCACTTCAGCGCCGCGGTTGGCAGCTTGTCGATGTGATTGAAACCGATGACCCTGATGTTGCGTTTGATATTCACGCGCGTCAGGCCGCACCGAACCTCCAGGCCCCGGCACGCTCAAACCTTGTCGCCAATCGCCAGCCATTGAAACCGGGACGCCAACCCGGCAGTGACCACGGCTCCATCGGCCTCGTGCCGGTTGAAAGGAACTGAACCTGATGAAGGTTGTCATCGTTGATTACGGGTCGGGCAATCTGCGCTCGGCGCTCAAGGCGTTTGAACGCGCCGCGCGCGAAGCCGATGTATCTGCCACGATAACGCTGAGCGCTGAAGCCGATCATGTCGCCAATGCCGACCGCGTCGTGCTGCCGGGCGTCGGCGCCTATGCCGATTGCCGCGCCGGACTCGATGCGATTGATGGCATGGATGCAGCTTTGCGCCACGCGGTCGAAGACAAGGCGCGGCCGTTTCTGGGCATCTGCGTTGGCATGCAGCTGATGTCGACCCGCGGGCTTGAGAAGACGATCACCGAGGGCTTTGACTGGATCCCCGGCGATGTGGTCGAAATCAAGCCTTCGAATCCGGCTTTGAAAATCCCTCAGATCGGCTGGAATACGCTCGATCTCAAATCCGCGCATCCCCTGTTCGACGGCATACCAACGGGCCCGGACGGACTGCACGCCTACTTCGTCCATTCCTATCAATTGGCGGCTAACAATCCGGGTGATGTGATAGCGACAACCGGCTACGGTGGAACCGTTACGGCGGCCGTGGCGCATGGCAACAAGGCCGGCACCCAGTTCCACCCGGAAAAAAGCCAGACGCTGGGTCTCTCGCTGATTGCCAATTTTCTAAAATGGAAGCCCTGACATGATCCTGTTTCCCGCAATCGACCTCAAGGACGGCCAGTGCGTGCGGCTCAAGCTGGGCGAAATGGACTCGGCCACGGTTTACAATGAAGATCCTGCAGCCCAGGCTCGCGCTTTCGAGGAGCAGGGTTTTGAGTGGCTGCACGTGGTCGATCTCAACGGCGCGTTTGAAGGCCAGTCGGTCAATGGCGCCGCGGTCGAGGCCATCCTCAAGACGACGAAAAACCCCGTTCAACTCGGCGGCGGCATCCGCACTTTGGCCCATATCGAAGCCTGGCTCGATAAAGGCCTGGCCCGGGTGATCCTCGGCACCATCGCGGTCCGCGACCCGGATCTGGTGCGAGAAGCCTGCAAACTGTTTCCGGGAAAAGTCGCCGTCGGCATCGATGCCAAGGGCGGCAAGGTGGCTGTCGAAGGCTGGGCAGAAGCGTCCGAACTCGGCGTCATTGAGCTGGCGCAGCGTTTCGAGGGCGCCGGCGTCGCAGCCATCATCTACACAGACATCGACCGTGACGGCGTTCTGACCGGCATCAACTGGGAGTCGACCATCGAACTGGCCGACGCCGTCTCGATCCCGGTCATTGCGTCCGGCGGACTGGCCTCGATCGCCGACATCGTCCGGATGAAGATGCCGGATGCCGCAAGCCTCGAAGGCGCGATCTCCGGCCGCGCGCTCTATGATGGCCGAATTGATCCGGCTGAAGCGCTGGGAATCCTGAACGGCACGCTGGCTGTTGAGGATGCAAAATTTGAAGAGGCGGATCGCTCGTGACCCTTAAATCCCGCGTCATTCCCTGTCTGGATGTGAAGGGCGGCCCGCGCGCGCCGCAGCGGTTTTGCCGCGAGGACGCGCAAATGAAAAAGGCGGCCGGCCAATGCTGAAGTCCCGTGTTATCCCTTGTCTGGACGTCAAGGACGGCCGCGTCGTCAAGGGCGTCAATTTCGTCGATCTGATCGATGCCGGCGATCCGGTGGAAGCCGCTCAGGCCTATGATGCCGCCGGTGCCGACGAGCTCTGCTTCCTCGACATCACCGCTTCGTCCGACAACCGCGACACCATTTTCGAAGTCGTGGCGCAAACCGCCGAACACTGCTTCATGCCGCTGACTGTCGGGGGTGGCGTCCGCACCGTGGCCGATATCCGCAAGTTGCTGCTTTCGGGTGCTGACAAGGTCTCGATCAATTCGGCGGCAGTCAAGAATCCGGATTTTGTTGCCGAGGCCGCCGACAAGTTCGGCAACCAGTGCATCGTGGTCTCGATCGATTCCAAGAAGGTGTCTGCACCTGGCGAGGCCGACCGTTGGGAGATCTTCACCCATGGTGGCCGTGAGCCGACCGGGATAGATGCGGTGGAGTTTGCAGTGCAGATGGTTGAACGCGGTGCCGGCGAGTTGCTGCTGACTTCGATGGACAAGGACGGCACCAAATCCGGCTACGATATCGCGCTCACCCGCACCATCGCTGATGCCGTGCGGGTGCCGGTGATCGCGTCAGGTGGCGTCGGTTCTCTCGACCATCTGGTCGAGGGCATTCGCGATGGACACGCCACCGCCGTGCTGGCCGCCTCGATTTTCCATTTTGGAACCTATACCATCAGCGAAGCCAAACACTTCATGGCCGATGCCGGGCTCGATATGCGCCTGAATTGATCAGGCACAGACGCGAAAAGCCTCAGGAGAGACGTCCCAAAATGACCAGCTTCACCCTTGCCGATCTTGAACGGATAGTCTCCGAGCGGTCCCAGGCCGATCCCGCGCATTCCTGGACAGCGAGACTTGCCGCTGCCGGGATGCCCAAGGCGGCCAAGAAACTCGGCGAGGAAGCGGTCGAGACCGTGATCGCCGCAACTTCGCAGACCCGTGGCGAACTGGTCGGTGAAACCGCGGACCTTCTGTATCACCTCATGGTCGTGCTAAAGATTGCAGACATACCTTTGGACGAGGTGATGGGTGAACTTGAAGGCCGGACCGCACAATCGGGCCTCACCGAAAAGGCGAGCCGTACGGCGGAGTGAGCATGGACCAGACCAACATCCAACCTGCCGCACTTGATCATTTCAAGGGTGACGAGTTTTCGCCTTACCGGTTTTTCACCGCAGACAATTGGGCTGAATTTCGCGCCGACACGCCGATGACCCTGACCGAGGATGAGGTTCGCCGGCTCCGGTCGCTCAACGATCCGGTCAATCTTGATGAAGTTGGACGGATCTACCTCTCGTTGTCACGGCTCTTGTCGGCGCATGTGGAATCCTCTCAGCTGTTGTTTGAGCAGCGCAAGCGTTTCCTCAATCTCTCCGGCGTCGCCAAGACCCCGTTCATTATCGGCATAGCCGGCTCGGTGGCGGTCGGAAAATCCACCACGGCCCGTGTTCTGGCCGAGCTTCTGAAGCGCTGGCCTTCCAGCCCGAAGGTGGATCTTGTCACCACCGATGGTTTTCTCTACCCCAATGAGGTGCTCCGCCGGGAAGACCTGATGGACCGCAAGGGCTTCCCGGAGAGCTATGATGTCGGCGCGGTCTTGCGCTTTCTCTCGGGCATCAAGGCCGGCCAGCCCAATGTTCAGGCACCTTGCTATTCCCACCTGACCTACGATGTTCTGCCCGGCAGCTTCACCACCATCGACCGGCCTGACATCCTGATTTTCGAAGGCATCAATGTGCTGCAGGTGCGCGACCTGCCCGAAGATGGCAAGATCGTGCCCTTCGTGTCGGATTTCTTCGATTTCTCAATCTATATCGATGCCGAAGAAGACGACATTCACAAATGGTATGTCGATCGCTTCATGAATTTGAGGCAAACCGCGTTCCAGAACCCGGAATCCTTCTTCCACCGCTATGCCGCGATCAAGGAAGAGGCCGCCCGCGCCATCGCCGAGAGCCTGTGGCAGAACATCAACTTGAAAAACCTGCGCCAGAACATCCTGCCGACGCGGCCGCGCGCCGATCTGATCTTGCGCAAGGCCGACAACCATCTGATTGAACAGGTGGCTCTGCGCAAACTTTAATCTGCGTCGCCGGTCCAACCGGTTCCGTTCAGGTCAGGCCGTCACCCGGCGCAGGGTCAGGTTTATGCGGCCACCATCCTTGAGCAGCGTCGAGGTGGTCGGATAGATCTTGTCCACGCCATGAAAAGCCAGGCGCCCTTCGCCACCGAGAACGACAATATCACCGCTTTCCAGCCGGAAGGATTTGGTCGGCTGGCCGCGCTCGGTGCCGCCGATCCGGAACCGGCAGGCATCGCCCAGTGAGACTGAAAGCACTGGCGCGGAGAGATCATTCTCGTCGCGGTCCTGGTGCATTCCCATGCGGGCGCTGCTGTCGTAAAAATTGACCAGGCAGGCCTGCGGTGGAGCCGGATGGCCCGAAAACTCTTCCCACAGCTTGAGCAAACGATCTGGAATGGGCGGCCAGGGATCGCCGGTCACCGGATGATGATCCTGGTAACGGTATCCTTTCTTGTCGGTGAGCCAGCCCAGCTCACCGCAATTGGTCATGCGGACGCTTAGCGGTTTGCCGCTGCGTGGCATTTCCGGCCGGTAGAGCGGCGCCTGCCGCACCACCTCGCGGATATCATCGAGAAGCAATTGCTGTTCATCCCGGTCCAGGTGACCTGGGATGTGGCGTACGCCTTTGGGCAGAACGAACATTTCCCGCCTTTAGTCAGTGTGACCATGATCGCGGCAGAACGACTTTGCAGTCGCTGCTGCCTGAGGTCAGCGGATAGAGCACCCTCGTGTCGATTCTATGGTCGACGGGTGCTCTATCCATTTTCGTTGTATCAGGCTGTTTCGATATCCGGAATGCGCAGCACCTGGCCCGGATAGATCTTGTCGGGATCCGACAGCATCGGCTTGTTGGCCTCGAAAATCACCGTGTATTTGGAACCCTTGCCCTTGCCATAGGCGGCTTCCGCAACCTTCCAGAGATTGTCACCTTTTTCGACCGTATGGAACTTGGGCTCCTTGGCCGGTGTGGACGCCTTGACCAGTTCGGTCATATCGGTAGAGCCGAGCGAAAGACCGGAATCCGGGATCACCACCTTGAGCTCGGATGCCTCGACCTTGGAGACACCGAGCGTATTGCCGACTGCGATGATGGCTTTCTCGAAGATCGACTGGTCTTCGACCACGCCGGAGAGAACAATCTTGTCGCCATCGACCTTCACGTCGACCTTGTCGGTGCCCAGACCGTGCGAATCGAGTTCTTTCTTCACCGCATCGGCTTCCGGCGCGTCATCATCGCCACCGATACCGAGCTTCTTTCCAGCTGATTTGATGAAATCAAAAATACCCATAAACCGTCATCTCCCTGAGTGTATGTCGCGCAACATAACCATGCGCATCCAGCTGTGCCAACAAAAAGCTTGTGCTAATTTGCGCCGGCCGGCCCGTCACCATGCTTGTCTGCCGGCGCAAATAGGCTTGGTGCGGATCAGTCTGAGACTGCAATGCCGATCTTGCCGACATGGGATTTGCCCAGAAAAGCTTCCTGCGCAGTCCGCAATTGGGCAAGCGGATAGGTAGCTGCGAGAACCGGACGGATTTCGCCTGCTTCGATATATCCGACAAGGTCGGTGAAAACGGTATCAGGCTGATGGGTGCTTCCGAGCAGCGACAGGTCGCGCAGATAAAGCGTCCGCAGATCGAGCTCGACAATCGGCCCGGCAATGGCGCCGGAGGTCACGTAGCGGCCCCGGTTTCGCAGACTGTCGATCAGATCCGGCCATCGCGGACCGCCGACAAGATCAAGCACCACATCAAAAGCGGCTGCGGGCAGGGAAGCATCGCGGTCGAGCGTCTCATCAGCGCCGAGCGCCCGCAAATCAGCGGCCTTTGCCGCCGTGGTCACCGCGGTCACGTGCGCACCACGCCGTTTGGCAAGCTGGATTGCAGCCGAGCCGACGCCGCCGGAGGCCCCGGTGATCAGCACTCTTTCCGCGCCGAGGCTGCAACGCTGGATCATCCCCTCGGCGGTGGAAAAGGCACAGGGAAAGCTCGCCAGATCGACGTCGCTGAGCCCGGATTCAACCTTGATCGCGTCGACCGACAAAGCGGCCGTGTACTGAGCAAAGCCGCCATTGCATTCCGATCCAAAAGTCAGGGTCGCCATCCCGCCGTCTGCAGTGGGGCGTGATTGTATCGGGCGCACCAGAACCCGATCGCCGATGCGTCCGGCATCGACACCCGCGCCAACAGAAACAATCCGGCCACAGCAATCTGCACCCTGGATCAGCGGAAAGGCCAGCGGTTTGCCGGCCCAGCTGCCTTCTGCACCGGCCTGTGACGATCCGTAGCCTCCAGAGGCGCCGAAGGCCGTGTCGCCGCGTACGCTCTTGGAATACCAGCCGGTCCGGGTGTTGATATCGGTGTTGTTGACTGCCGCGGCGCCTACCCGGATCAGCACTTCACCTGGCTTAGGTGCGGGAACAGGCAGATCTTCGCGCCATTCCAGCTTTTCCAGTCCGCCATGACCGGTCAGGGTCATGCCGTGCATCGAGGCAAGGTGTGACATGTCAATTTTCCTTGTAGAGTGTTCGTTCTACTTGCGTAAGTAGAGGGATCACTCTACATCGTCAAGCATGAACGCCACAGAAACCAAAATCGCTGCCGGTCTGGAACGGGCATTCGCCGAACACGGCTTTGCCGAGCCCAGCGTCGAAGCCCTCAGGGATGCCGCCGGCGTCAGCCTGCGCACGCTTTATAAATACACCCCGTCGCGGGACATGATGGTGCGGACCGCGCTCGATCACCGGCACCGGCGCTATATCGCCCACCTGTTTGACAACCTTCCTGAAGACCACGCCGCAGCTCTTGCCAAAATCATCCAGCGCGTTGCCGTCTGGATGCAGCAGGAGGCCACGCACGGATGTCTGTTTCATGCGGCTGTCGCCTCAGCTCCGCATGATCCCGAACTGCGGACCTTGCTGCAGCGGCACAAATCGGAAGTGGCGGACCGCGCCGCAGCCGCAACCGGGCTAGCTGGCCAGGAGGTGGATCTGACGCTGATTATCGAAGGATTGACCCAGAGCTGGCCGCTCTACCGTGAGGCGGCGGTCGAAAGCGCCCTGCGTCTGAGCTGCTCGCTTCGTCCGGGTGCTTGAGCCAGAGGGCTGCTATTCGTCAGTCACCTTGCCGCGGGCTTTCTTGATCGCGCCGCGTCCGGTCTTGGCTGCCAGCCGACGCTCGACCGAGCCTCTGGTCGGCCTCGTCTTGCGCCGTGGCGGTGGCGGTGGTTCGGACGCCTGGTTGATCAGCTCCACCAGCCGCTCGCGCGCGTCGGCGCGGTTGCGCTCCTGGGTCCGGAATCGGTTGGCTTCGATGATGATGACGCCATCCTTCGACACCCTGCTGCCGCCGAGTTTCAGCGCATTGCGTTTGACCCGTTCGGGAAGCGACGGCGAGTTGCGGATGTCGAACCTGAGTTGCACCGCCGTCGCCACCTTGTTGACGTTTTGACCGCCGGGGCCCGAGGCGCGGATGAAACTCTCGGTCAGTTCCCAGCCGGCAATGACAATGTCGCGTGCTGCATGGAGAGGATCTGCGCTCATGGTGCGGTTTTCCAGAACAGCACGTCGTTCTCGTCCTTGCGGCTGATTGCCGGGACCCGCGCGCCTTCAGCCGGATGACCGACGACCAGCAGCACAAACGGCTTTTCATTGTCGGGCCGATCGCAGATTTGATTGAGAAAACCCATTGGAGACGGTGTGTGGGTCAGCGTGGCCAGTCCTGCCGAATGCAGGCTGGCGATCAGCATTCCAATGGCGATCGAGACCGATTCGGGCACATAGTAATGCTTGACCTTGCGGCCTTGCGCATCCGTGCCCCAGCGCTGGCCGAAGATCACGATCAGCCAGGGCGCGGTCTCCAGAAAAGGCTTGTCGGCGTCGGTGCCCAGATGCGCCAGCGCACCAAGCCATTCCTCGCCCGCTTTGCCCTCATAAAACGCCCGCTCTTCCGCTTCCGCGGCCAGCCTGATAGCGCGTTTGGTTTCGGGATCGCTGATGGCGACGAAGCTCCAGGGCTGTTGGTTGGCGCCCGAGGGTGCCGTCGCCGCTGCCCTGACCGCCAGCCGGATGATCTCCGGATCCACCGGATCGGAGGAAAAATCCCGAACCGTCCGGCGCGCCTGCATCAATTCGAAGAAATCTTGCGCCCCGGCCCGCATTTCGGCCTCGGATTTCCGGACGAGCGCAAGCGCAACAGTTTCGGCCATGGCGGAATGCTCCTTCCGGGATTTGAACGGGCTGAAAATGCGCGACAGGCCCCGCTGGGTCAACGGGGCCTGTCAAAGATTGCAGATATGGATGTTTATGCTTACTCGGCAGCAGCCTTGAAGCCGGGCGCCGCATCCAGCACCGAGCCATCAACATGGGCTTCGAACTTGGCGAAATTGTCGATGAACATGCCGACCAGACGGTTGGCCGATGCATCATAGGCCTCCTTGTCGGCCCAGGTCGAACGTGGATCGAGGATTGCACTGTCGACGCCCTCAACCGCCACCGGCACGGCAAAGCCGAAATTCGGGTCGGTGCGGAAATCGGCAGTGTCCAGAGAACCGTCGAGCGCCCCGCTGAGCAGGGCCCGCGTTGCCTTGATCGGCATGCGCTGGCCTTCGCCATAGGCGCCACCGGTCCAGCCGGTGTTGACCAGCCAGCAATTGACCTTGTGGTCATTGATCAGACGGCGCAGCAGATCGCCATATTCAGACGGATGTCGCGGCATGAACGGGGCGCCAAAGCAGGTCGAGAACGTCGCTTCCGGCTCGGTCACGCCTTTTTCGGTGCCTGCCACTTTCGCGGTGTAACCCGACAGGAAGTGGTACATCGCCTGTTCCGGAGTCAGCCTGGCGATCGGAGGCATCACGCCGAACGCATCCGCAGTCAGCATGATGATGTTGTGCGGATGGCCCGAGCGTCCGGTGTCGCTGGCATTGGGGATGAAGTGCAGCGGATAGGCGCAGCGGGTGTTTTCAGTGAGCGTCCCGTCGTCAAAATCCGGGATCCGGTTCTCATCAAGCACCACGTTTTCAAGAACGGTGCCGAAGCGCTCGGTTGTGCCGAAGATTTCCGGCTCCGCTTCGCGCGACAGCCGGATGGTCTTGGCGTAGCAGCCGCCCTCGAAATTGAACACACCGTGCTCGCCCCAGCCATGCTCGTCATCGCCGATCAAGGTGCGCTTCGGATCGGCCGACAGCGTTGTCTTGCCGGTTCCCGACAGACCGAAGAACACCGCCGTGTCGCCTTTGGGGCCGACATTGGCGGAGCAGTGCATCGGCATCACGTCTTTGGCCGGCAGCAGGTAATTGAGGGCCGTGAACACCGACTTTTTCATTTCGCCGGCATAGGAGGTGCCGCCGATCAGAACCAGGCCGCGCACAAGATCAACCGCGATAACCGTCTCGGTGCGGCAGCCATGGCGCGCCGGATCGGCCCGGAACGACGGCAGGTTGATGATGGTCAGCGCTGGCATAAAGTCTGCAAGGGCCGCGCGATCCGGGCGGATCAGCAGGTTGCGGATGAACAGGGCGTGCCAGGCATATTCTGTAACAACGCGGGAGTTGAGTGCGTTGTCTTCGTCCGCGCCCCCGACGAGATCCTGAACGAACAGGTCGCGGTCCTTGGCGTGCGCCATCATGTCGGCGTGCAACGTGTCGAAAGCTTCCGGCGTCATCGGCTTGTTGTTGTCCCACCAGATCTGGCTCTCGGTGGTGCCATCGCGGACGACGAACTTGTCCTTGGCCGAGCGGCCGGTGTGCTGGCCGGTCAGGGCCCGGAGTGCGCCATGGGCTGTCAGCGTGGCTTCGCCGCGGGCGACAGCCAGTTCGATCAGCTCCGCCTCGCCGGTGTTATACCGCACAGTACCGGTGGTGTTGAGACCGCAGAGGCCAATTCCAGCTGACGGGTTACGCACTCCCAAATCCTTACTCATGTCGGATTCCTTTTCGTACTAGCGCGGGACAGGTTCAAATTTCGCCGGACCATAGGGACGAGAATTTTAAAAAACAACATGCAGTCGGAAGAATAGTGAATGAAATCAGAGTATTAATCGATTTAAAAAAACACGCTCTTGTTTAAATCGTTTCAATTGGGGCGCTCGGCTTACGCGGTCCTCAATGAGGGAATGACTCGAGATTGGAACTGTGCCACATTTTGTTCTCACTTTATCCCCAAGGACGTGACGGCGGGATCCGGAAATGACGCTCAAACGCGGCATATCCGGACAAGCGGGGGCACTTCCTGGAGATGTGCAAGACGATGATGGAGACGACAGACATGCAGACAATCGCGCTCGTCGACGACGACCGCAACATCCTTACCTCTGTTTCGATTGCACTCGAAGCAGAAGGGTATCGTGTTGAAACCTACACCGATGGCGCCTCCGCACTGGATGGCTTGCAGGCCCGTCCTCCGCAACTTGCGATCTTTGACATCAAGATGCCACGCATGGACGGGATGGAGCTTCTGCGCCGGCTGCGTCAGAAGTCGGACATTCCGGTCATCTTTCTCACCTCCAAGGATGAGGAAATCGATGAACTGTTCGGCCTGAAGATGGGAGCCGACGATTTCATCACCAAACCGTTCTCGCAGCGGCTTCTTGTCGAGCGGGTCAAGGCTGTGTTGCGCCGTGCCGCCAACCGCGAGGCGGCCGCAGCGGCAACGCCGGGTCGGGCGGATGCGGCTCCGACAAAATCGCTCGAGCGCGGCCACCTGATCATGGACCAGGAGCGTCATACCTGCACCTGGAAGAATGAGCCGGTTACCCTCACGGTCACCGAATTCCTGATCCTGCAATCGCTCGCCCAGCGTCCCGGCGTGGTCAAGAGCCGCGATGCGCTGATGGATGCGGCCTATGACGAGCAGGTCTATGTTGACGACCGCACCATTGACAGCCACATCAAGCGTCTGCGCAAGAAGTTCAAGATGGTCGATGATGATTTCGACATGATCGAAACACTTTACGGCGTGGGTTACCGGTTCAAGGAAGCGGCATGACAACCGCATTGACCGCCACAAACTGCGGGATCTGGCGATAAACGCAAATGGCCATTGAAACCGAGGACAATGCGGATGGAAAGGACCCGGGCCCTTCGGATATCCGGACCCTGACCAGCTGGGCGCACCCGCTCAAGCTGGTTCGTCGGCTGTTCGGGCACCTGATCTTTTCAAGCCTGACCCGCCGCATCCTGTTTCTCAATCTGGCCGCGCTGATTGTTCTGGTCTCGGGGATTCTCTATCTCAACCAGTTTCGTGAAGGGCTGATTGATGCCCGGGTCGAAAGTCTTTTGACTCAGGGCGAGATCATTGCCGGTGCGGTTGCGGCCTCGGCCTCGGTGGACACGAACTCCATTACCATTGATCCGGAAAAGCTGCTCGAATTGCAGGCGGGGCAGAGCATTTCGCCGACCAATTCGAACGAGAATCTGGATTTTCCGATCAATCCGGAACGTATCGCCCCGGTGCTGCGCCGGTTGATTTCCCCCACCCGGACCCGCGCGCGGATTTATGATGACGATGCCAGCCTGATTCTGGATTCACGATACCTGTATTCGAGCGGCCAGGTGCTGCGGTATGAACTGCCACCGGCCGAGGCAGAGTCTCCCGGCTGGACCGAAATGGTCACCACCTGGTTCAACCGCTTTTTCCAGCGCCGTGACCTGCCGCTCTACCGCGAACCGCCGGGTGCCGACGGCTCGATCTATCCAGAAGTCATGAATGCGCTGACCGGCGGCCGCGGCGCCGTGGTCCGGATGACCGACAAGGGTGAGCTGATTGTCTCGGTTGCTGTCCCGGTTCAGCGTTTCCGCGCGGTGCTGGGTGTTTTGCTGCTCTCGACCCAGGCTGGCGATATCGACAAGATCGTCCATGCCGAACGTATGGCCATCTTCCGGGTGTTCGGCGTTGCGGCCATGGTCAACATCGTATTGTCACTCTTGCTCGCCAGCACCATCGCCACCCCGCTAAGAAGGCTGTCAGCGGCTGCCGTCCGGGTGCGCCGCGGCGCCAGGGTGCGTGAGGAAATTCCTGATTTCTCCGAACGGCAGGATGAGATCGGCAATCTTTCGGTGGCGCTGCGCGGTATGACCAATGCGCTCTATGACCGGATCGCGGCAATCGAGAGCTTTGCCGCCGATGTCAGCCATGAACTCAAGAATCCGCTGACGTCTTTGCGCAGCGCGGTCGAAACGCTGCCTTTGGCGCGCAATGAGCATTCCCGCAAGCGGCTGATGGATGTTATTCAGCACGATGTCCGCCGCATGGACCGGTTGATCAGCGATATTTCCGATGCCTCGCGACTGGATGCCGAGCTGGCGCGCCAGGATGGTATCGCGGTCGACATGCGCCAGCTTCTGACTGACCTGGTCGATATCGCCCGGCAGACACGTGCCGGCGGCAAGGAAGTCGCCATCGAACTGAAGATCGACAAGCGCGGTGCCGGAAAGTCTGCCTTTACCGTGCTGGGCCATGATCTCAGACTCGGGCAGGTGGTCACCAATCTGATCGAGAACGCCCGGTCATTCGTGCCGGAAACCGGTGGTCGCATCACCATCCACCTGCGCCGTCGTCGCGGCATGGTGCAGGTCCTCATCGAAGACAATGGTCCGGGCATACGCGCGGAAGTGATCGAGCGCGTGTTCGAGCGGTTCTACACCGATCGGCCCGATGGCGAGGATTTTGGTCAGAATTCGGGTCTCGGACTGTCGATCAGCCGCCAGATCATTGAAGCGCACAACGGCAGCCTGACGGCCGAAAACATTCCAGGTGACGAGGCCGGAACCTGGCGGGGTGCGCGGTTCATCATCGAACTGCCTGCTGAAACCTCATGACGAACCTATCTGTCACCGCTGACCAGGCCGTGCATGCGACCTCGATTGTGATCGGCGAGACCGGGCTCTTGTTCCTGGGAGTGCCGGGGGCTGGGAAATCCGGCGCTGCATTTGCCTGCCTGGCGGAGGCAGCTGTGCTTGGCTGGAATGCAGCGCTGATCGCCGATGACAGGACACTCCTGTCGGTCCATGCAGATTGCTGCATCGCATCCTGCCCGGATCCGATCAAAGGGCTTCTGGAATTGCGCGGTACAGGTCTGATCCGGATCCGCCGGTTTGAGCGTGCCGTCATGCATTGCGCAGTGGAGATGACAAAGCCATCCCCGGACACCCGGTATCCGCCCGAATCTGAAACCTTTTCGTGCAACGGCGCTTCAATGCCTCTTATGCGTCTGTGGCACGATGGCGCAGCCACTCCGCTTGCGTGCCTGCGTGCCGCCCGGCCTGAGCTGTTTTTAGGCTGATCGACAGTGGCGACAGGCAATTTGCCGTTTTTGTGTCTTTTTTTGGCTTGAACTTCGCCTGCTTCTGTCCAAGATGTGCTTTCAAACTGTTCGCAGCTGCGAAGCAATTGGCATGCTTGGTCAAATTTGGCGCTGACCGCATGCTGCTGGAGGCAAAATGATCGGATTGGTGCTTGTCACCCACGGCAAGCTCGCGGAAGAGTTCAGACATGCGCTGGAGCATGTTGTCGGACCGCAAACCGCTCTTGAAACAGTCTGTATCGGCCCGGAAGACGACATGGATCAGCGGCGGCTGGACATTGTTGGCGCGGTATCGCGGGTTGAAACCGGCCATGGCGTTATCATACTGACAGACATGTTTGGCGGAACGCCCTCGAACCTGTCGATATCGGTGATGGATTCCGGCCGCATCGAAGTGATCGCAGGCGTCAATCTGCCCATGCTGATAAAGCTGGCTGGCGTTCGCGGGGGCAACGATATGCCCAAGGCTTTGGCCGATGCACAGGATGCCGGTCGCAAATACATCAATGTCGCAAGCCGTCTTTTGACCGGCAAATGACCTTGGATCCCGCTGTCCAGTCAAAAACCTTCAAGATCATCAACAAACGCGGTCTGCACGCGCGTGCATCGGCCCGTTTCGTCCAGACGGTTGAGGGCTTTGACGCTCAGGTGCGAGTCACACGCGAGGGCTCGACCGTCGGTGGCACCTCCATCATGGGCCTGATGATGCTGGCCGCCAGCACCGGTTGCTTCATTGAAGTCGAAGCGGAGGGCCGGCAGGCCGCCGAAGTGCTCGCCGAACTTGAGGCGTTGATCGCCGACCGCTTCGGCGAAGAAGCTTAGACATTCTCACATAAAGACATCTTTATATCGGATTGCCATTATGGGTGTTTCCTGCTATGGCAGCGGCCATGCAATTCAGCCTGTCCCGGCTGGATCTCGAAACCTTTGGAAAATCATATGACCGCCAACCAGGATTATGTCGTCGCCAATATCGATCTGGCTGATTTCGGCCGCAAGGAGCTTGATATCGCCGAAACCGAAATGCCGGGCCTGATGGCTCTGCGTGAGGAATACGGCTCGGAGAAGCCGCTCAAGGGCGCGCGCATTGTCGGGTCGCTGCACATGACCATTCAGACCGCTGTGTTGATCGAAACCCTGACGGCACTTGGCGCCGATGTCCGCTGGGCATCGTGCAACATCTTCTCGACCCAGGATCACGCCGCCGCGGCGATCGCCAAGAGCGGCGTTCCGGTGTTTGCAGTCAAGGGTCAGAGCCTTGTTGAACATTGGGATTACCTCGACCGTTCGTTCATGTTCCCCGAAGGCGCAAACCTCATTCTCGACGATGGCGGCGACGCCACGCTCTACGTCCTGCTCGGTGCCCGCGTTGAAGCCGGCGAAACCGACCTGATCGAAGTGGCAACTTCCGAAGAAGAAGAAGCCATCTTCGCCCAGATCAAGAAGCGCATGAAGGAAAGCCCGGGCTGGTTCACCAAGACCCGCGAAGCCATCAAGGGCGTTTCGGAAGAGACCACCACCGGCGTGCACCGTCTGTATGATCTGCAGAAGAAGGGCCTGCTTCCGTTCCCCGCCTTCAACGTCAACGATTCCGTCACCAAGTCGAAATTCGACAACAAGTACGGCTGCAAGGAAAGCCTGGTCGACGGCATCCGCCGCGCCACCGACACCATGATGGCCGGCAAGGTTGCCGTTGTCTGCGGATACGGCGATGTCGGCAAGGGTTCTGCCGCCTCGCTGCGCGGTGCCGGCGCCCGCGTGAAGGTCACCGAAGTTGACCCGATCTGCGCGCTGCAGGCTGCGATGGACGGTTTCGAAGTGGTTCTGCTCGAGGATGTCGTCAAGTCGGCAGACATCTTCATCACCACCACCGGCAACAAGGACGTGATCCGCCTCGAGCATATGCGCGAGATGAAGGACATGGCCATCGTTGGCAACATCGGCCATTTCGACAATGAAATTCAGGTCGCTGCGCTGAGAAACCACAAATGGACCAACATCAAGGATCAGGTAGACATGATCGAAATGCCGTCGGGCAATCGCATGATCCTGTTGAGCCAGGGCCGCCTGCTCAACCTCGGCAATGCCACAGGCCATCCGAGCTTCGTCATGTCGGCCTCCTTCACCAACCAGGTGCTGGCGCAGATGGAAATCTGGACGAAGGGTGACGAGTACAAGAACGAGGTCTACGTCCTGCCCAAGCATCTCGATGAAAAGGTGGCTCGACTGCATCTGGACAAGATTGGCGCCAAATTGACCCAGCTCCAGACAGAGCAGGCCGATTATATTGGCGTGACGGTCGAAGGTCCGTTCAAGCCGGAACACTACAGGTACTGATTTTTCAATCGATACCCACAAGATATTGAAGCCGCGTCCTTGACAAAAAGGGCGCGGTTTCTTTTTGCGCATCGTCCCCTTCACCGTGATTCGCGAAACAGGTATGTTTTTGGCTTATGATTCGTTTGGCGTTGTGGCGGCGCTTGAAACGAACTTGCCAAACGATTGGCGATGTCTTGTCAGACAGACCACGAGGGGACTGGGACATGCCGGTGAAGACGGATTCACTTGGGCTCAAGGGGCAACTGGGACTCAAGCAGGCTGTAATCGGGCATATCGGCCGCTTCCGGCGCAGGATACTGACCGGAACCGCACTGCTCAGCGGTGGTTATCTCGCATCGGCACTTCCCGCTCTGGCCCAGGCTTCGGGCGACACCGTGTCTCGCGGCGCTGGTGTATCCTCGTTTGAAGTGATCAATTTCGCCATGGTCATCGGCGCCATTTCGGCGGCCATGATCTCGGCCATCTGGCTGATTCGCGAGCGTGGCAAGATCGACCTCGAAAATGTCCAACTTCGTGCCGCGCTGGCTGATGCCAACGCCAGGATTTCCCGCCATGAGGCGCTGATAGTCGACCGCGACCGCCAGATTGTCGTCTGGGACGGTGTCGGATTGCCTGCCGAGGTGCTGGGACAACTTTCCGCCGAAACCGGTGCGCCGCAAAAGCCGGCGGATTTTCTGGCCTTCGGCCGCTGGCTCGAACCGCGCTCTGCGGCGGGCCTCGATGAGGCCATCGATCGGCTCCGCGCCCATGCCGAACGCTTTGACATGATTGTCGAGACTGCCCGCGGTCATGTTATCGAAGCCCAGGGCCGGGTCTCCGGCGGCCGCGCCTTTGTGCGCTTTGTCACCCTTTCGGGCGTGCGTGCCGAGCTTGCCGAACTCACCACGGAGCGCGACCGGCTGCTCACCTCTCTCGACACGCTCCAGGCCTTGCTCGACATCATCGACATGCCGGTTTGGTTGCGGGGACCCGATTCCAAGCTTGTCTGGGTCAACAACGCCTACACCCAGGCCGTCGAGGGCGAAGACCGACAGGATGCACTGGCGCGCGGACTGGAACTGCTGGGAACCGCGACCCGCGAGAAGGTCCGGGCAACGGCCACCCCGGAACGGCCGTTCCTCGACAAGGTCTCGACCGTCATCCACGGTCACCGCCGCTTCCTCGAAGTCGCCGACGCCAAGACGCCGTCCGGTACGGCGGGGTTGGCGCTGGATGTCTCGATCGAGGAAGATCTGCGTCAGGAACTCAAGCGCACCATCCAGAGCCACGCCGAAACGCTGGACCATCTGGCCACTCCGGTGGCGATTTTCGACCGCGATCAGCGGCTGCAGTTCCACAACCAGGCATTCCAGCGCCTGTGGGAGCTCGACACGCCGTTCCTGTCGCGCCGTCCCGACAATGGCGAGTTTCTCGAGCGGCTTCGCGCCGATGGCAAATTGCCCGAGCCGCATGCCTGGCGTGACTGGAAAGAGCAGATGCTCTCGGTCTACCGCTCGGTCGAGGCGACACCGCATCTGTGGCATCTCCCCGATGGTCAGACCCTCAATGTCTTCGCCAACGCCCACCCGCAGGGCGGTGTTACCTGGGTGTTCGAGAACCTGACCGAGAAGGTCGATCTCGAAACCCGCTACAACACGCTGCTCCAGGCCCAAGGCGAAACCATTGATCACCTGGCCGAGGGTGTCGGCGTGTTCGGACCGGACGGCAAGATCCGTCTGTCCAACCCGTCGTTCCGCGCGCTCTGGGGTCTCACCGAGCAGCAGGTCAAGCCGGGCACCCATATCAAGCACATCGCAGAAGCTTGTGAGCCATCCTATCGCGAAGCCGATGGCTGGAAGCTGTTTGCCGGCGCAATAACCGGTTTCGACGACGAACGCCGCACTCAGGAAGGTCGCATCGAGCTGGTCACCGGGCTGATTCTGGATTACGCCATCGTGCCTCTGCCCAACAGCCAGACCATGATCGCTTTCGTCAATGTCACCGACAGTGTCGGCGCCGAGCGCATGCTGACTGAGAAGAACGAGGCGCTGCGAAAGGCTGATGCGCTGAAGAATGATTTCGTCCAGCATGTCTCCTACGAGCTGCGCTCGCCGCTGACCAACATCATCGGCTTTACCGAATTGCTGCAGACCCCGGGCATTGGCGACCTTAACGAACGGCAGTCCGAGTATCTCGATCATATCGCGACGTCGTCCTCTGTGCTTCTGACCATCGTCAACGACATTCTCGATCTCGCCACCGTTGATGCCGGCATCATGCGCATTGAATCGGGTGTGGTGAATATCGAGGAGCTTTTTGCCGAAGCCGGCGAGCAGATTGCCGATCGCCTGAAGGAAAACGGGCTGTCGCTGGACATCGACACGGCCACCGCGCCCGGCGAGATGATCGGCGATCACCAGCGGCTCAAGCAGATCCTGTTCAAGCTCTTGATGAACGCCGCCAATTTCGCTCCGGACGGGTCCTTGGTGCGTTTGCGGTGCACACAGGACGAGGGCGCGATCAGCTTCTCCGTGACTGATTCCGGCCCGGGCATTCCCGAAAATGCACGCAAGGATGTTTTTGCCCGCTTCGAGACCAGTGGCCAGTCGGGTCGCCGTCGTGGTGCCGGGCTGGGGCTTTCGATCGTCGAGAGTTTTGTCGGGCTGCACAATGGTACAGTCTCCATTGAAGGCGGCGAAGACAGCGGCGCAACGATCATCTGCCGCTTTCCCACCCAGCGTCCGCTGGCCCGCGATGCGGCCGAGTGACGTTCGGTGACCACGGTCCCCATGCGTTTGGAACTGGCCGACCTGGTGGCGACGGCCCTGTTTGCCGAAGATATCTCGCTTGCACTCAAACCCGGCGATTGCCTCTGCCTGTCGGGTGATCTCGGCGCCGGAAAATCAACCTTCGCCCGTGCCTTGATCCGCGCCATTGCCGATGATCCGGAGCTGGAGGCACCGAGCCCCACCTTCACGCTGGTGCAGAGCTACGATCTCAGGCTTCCCGTTGCCCATATGGATCTCTACCGCATCGGTTCGCCCGAGGAACTCGATGAACTGGGACTGGATGATGCGCTGGTCGAGGGCGTGGCCCTGATCGAATGGCCGGAAAAGGCCCTCGAACTGTTGCCCAAAGACCGGGTGATGATGCAGTTCGAGGGGGTCGGCGACAGCCGCACCGTGAGCATCTCCGCTCCACAAGGCTTCCTCGTCCGGCTTGAACGCTCCCGCGCCGCCCGTGCATTCCTCGAGCAGCAATTTTCCACGCCTGTGATTCGCCGTCACTTGCAGGGCGATGCCTCCACCCGGACCTACGAGACCATCCGTCCACAAGACCAACAGCCGTTGATTCTGATGAACGCGGCCCGCCAGCCCGATGGTCCGCCGGTGCGGGATGGCTTGCCCTATTCGCAGATTGCCCATCTGGCGGAAGATGTCGTTCCCTTTGTTGCGATTGCCCGCTGGCTGCGCGCGCAGGGCTTCGCTGCACCCGAAATACTTGCCGAAGATCTCGACCAGGGCTTTCTGCTGATTGAAAACCTCGGCTCCGGCGAAATTCTTGATGCGGACGGCAAACCGGATCCGGACCGCTACAAAGTCGCGATCGACTGTCTGGCCGCGCTGCATGGCAAACCGCCCCCCGATGCGCTGCCAGTCGACGACGGGCTGCATCATGTGCCGGCTTACGATCCCCGCGCCATGCAGATCGAAGTGGAACTTCTCACCGACTGGTATCTGCCCTACAAACGCGGCACGCCCGTCCCTGATGCGGAACGGCAGCAGTATATCGATCTGTGGCGCGCACTGTTTGATGAGCTGCAGGGTGCCGAACAAGCGCTTGTGCTGCGCGACTATCATTCGCCCAACCTGATCTGGCGCTCCGATAGAACCGGGCTGGACCGGCTCGGCATCATCGACTTTCAGGACGCGATGATCGGCCCGTCCGCTTACGACGTCGCCTCGCTATGTCAGGACGCACGGGTCACCGTGGATCAGGATTTGGCTGATCAGCTGCTCGACCGGTACGTCGCTGCTCGCCGCGCCGATGATTCGCAGTTTGACGAGGATGCATTCCGTCAGGCCTATGCCATCATGGCGGCCCAGCGCGCTGCCAAGATCCTCGGGATCTTCGTTCGGCTCAAGCAACGCGACGGAAAGCCCGGTTACTTGCGGCATCTGCCCCGAATCGAGGCCTATATCGCCGCTTCTCTGCAGCATCCGGCGTTGCAACCCTTGCGTAACTGGTTCGCAAAGGCTGGTATCGGCAAAAGCGAATCATAAACCGGAACTGCCGAGCCGATGACCATCAACACCGCCATGATCCTTGCCGCGGGGCTTGGCACCCGTATGCGCCCGATCACCGAGACGTTGCCCAAGCCTCTGGTTGATGTGGCGGGCAAGCCGCTGATTGGATACTGCCTTGAAGCCCTCAAACGTGCGGGAGTGAGCCAAAGCGTCGTCAACGTGCATTATCTCGCCCCGCTGCTGGTTGAATGGCTGTCAAAGCAGACCGGCATGGAAATCGGAATTTCCGACGAAACGCCTGAATTGCTTGATTCCGGTGGCGGCATCGTCAACGCCTTGCCCTTGCTTGGGACAGAACCGTTTCTGGTTCTTAACGCCGATACATTCTGGCTTGAAGAACCGGGCAGCGAGACCGACAATCTGACCCGCATGAAGGATTGTTTCGACCCCGAATCAATGGATATTCTGCTGATGACCGCCCGCCTCGACCAGGCCACCGGCCACACCGGTGCGGGAGATTTCACCCTCGGTGAGGGTGGCCGGCTGGCGCGCTACAAGGGAGCCGGCGATCCGGTCATCTATGCTGGTGCGATTGTGCTGCATCCGCGTATCTTCAAAGATATTACGGAACCGAAATTTTCCCTCAACCGCTGTTTTGATACGGCAGAAAGCCGGGGCCGGCTGTTTGGCATGCCGATGCGGGGCCATTGGCTGACCGTTGGCACACCCGAAGCCATCGGCGAGGCTGAAGCAGCCCGCGCCCGCTATCTCGGCGAACCGGTCCGGTGACGCTGTCCACGCCCCGTGTCGTCACGATTCCGCCCGGGGTGGATTTCCTTGCCACGCTCGCAAGCCGGATCATCGACGGCGGGCTGGTGCCGGGATTGGCCTATTCACCTGAAAACCCGTTATCCCTGGCCGGCGCTACGGTGTTCGTTCCCACCCGCCGCGCCGCGCGGGTGCTGCGCTCCGAATTGACAGACCTGATTGGCAAGGGGTCGGCGATTCTTCCCTCCATTCGCCCTTTGGGCGAAACCGATGATGACGCTGGCTTCCTTGATTCAGCCGATCCTGAAACCCTGACGCTTGATCCACCGATTCCGCAGACAGCCGCCACTTTACGCCTGGCCGATCTGGTTCTGGCCTGGAAACAGACCCTGCCGCAGGCGGTCAAGGATCACCTTGGCGGTGTGCCTCTGGTCGCACCCGCCAACCCGGCCGATGCCATCTGGCTCGGCCGCGCCCTGTCCGACCTGATCCAGGCGGTGGAAACCGAGGAATGCGATTTCGCCGGGCTGGATACGGTTGCCGATGCCGATCTGCAGCAATGGTGGCAGCTGACAGCAGAGTTTCTCAAGATTGCGCGCGAGTTCTGGCCTTCGCTGCTGGCGGAAATTCACCGCTCCAGCCCGGCCCGCCATCACAACGCGATGCTCGATGTCTTCACTCGCAGCCTGGCTGCGTCGCCTGCCGATCGTCCGGTCATTGTCGCCGGATCGACCGGCACCAGGCCATCCACCGCTCGGCTGATTGCCACAGTGGCGCAACTGCCACACGGGGCGGTCGTGCTTCCGGGGCTGGATCACGCGATGCAGCCAAGGCACTGGCAGGGACTGGCAGAAGCAGCGATGACCCGGCAATCGCCCGATGGCCGCAATCTGGTCGATGTCGCCATCCGCAGCCACCCGCAATATGGTCTTCTCAAACTGCTTGAGACCTGTGGTCTTGGCGTTGACCGGCTGGACGTGATCCCCGAGATCGGCAGCCTTGGGTCCGAGCTTGCAGCCCGCCGGACGCTCGTCTCTCATGCCTTGCTGCCTGCCATGGCCACGGAAGCCTGGGGCGAAGCCGGCTTTCTGCCCGATGCGTCGGTGGTCAAGCCGGGATTTGAAAGCGTCAGTCTGATCGAGGCCGCCAATGAGCGCGAAGAAGCTGCAGCGCTCGCTGCCGCCATGCGCCGCGCGCTCGAGCCGCGGCCGGGGATTGCCGAGCCTAAGGCGGCGCTGATCACGCCCGACCGGAATCTTGCCCGCCGCGTCGTCACCGAACTGGCACGCTACGGCATCGAAGCCAATGATTCGGGCGGCACGCCACTCACCTCCAGCCTGCAGGGCGGGCTGGCGCGGCTCGCCGTGCATGTGGCCTTTGCGCCCGGAGATCCAGTGGCCATAGCCGCGCTGATCAAGCATCCGCTGGCGCGGTTCGGCTTGAGCCAATCCGAGGCGCACGCCCGAGCCGGCTTTGTCGAGCGGATTGCGCTGCGCGGCGGCAGCGGCTCAGCCGACATTGAAGACCTTGAAGCACTGGTTACCAGGCGCGAGACCGCGCGGCATGACCGCCACGCGGGTGAGTGGCTCAAGCGCATCAGCGACGAGCAGGCAGAGCAGGCACGTGATTTCGCCGCCGGCGCCGCTGAAGCCTTGTCACCGCTGACTTCCGTGCTGGTTGAGCGTACAGGGCCGGGCGTCACCGACCAGATCCCGATCGGGCGACTCGCCGCCCTGACCGCAGACGCGCTCGAGCGGATCTGCGTTGACGACACCGGCGCTCTGGAGACCTTGTGGGGTGATGAGGCCGGAGCCGATCTCGCCGCGGTTCTGCTCGAAACCCGCGACAGCGGTTCGATGCTGTCGATGACCGGCTACGAGTGGCTGGGTGCGCTCGATGCGCTGATGTCAGGCCGCATGGTCAAGCCGCGCGCCGGCGGTCATCCCCGCGCCTTTATCTGGGGTGCGCTCGAGGCACGGCTTCAGCATGTCGACACCCTGCTGATCGGGGCGCTCAATGAAGGCGCCTGGCCCCAGGCCGGTCAGGAAGATCCGTTCCTGTCCCGCTCGATGAAGGCGGCAATCGGGCTTGAGCCGCCCGAACGCCGGATCGGCCAGGCGGCGCATGATTTCCAGATGGCGATGGGCGCCCCCGAGGTGGTGCTGTCGCGTTCTTTCCGCTCCGGCAAGGCGCCGACCGTTGCCTCGCGCTGGCTGCAACGGCTTTTGGCCGTCATCGGGCCGGAACCAGCTGCCATGCTCCGCACCCGCGGTGAGGCCTTGCTGTCACATGCCCGCACGCTTGATCAGGGGCCTTCAGCCCCGGCTTCCCCCAGGCCTGAACCGCGTCCGGCGAAACATCTTCAGCCCGGCAGCTACTCGTTCTCCGAAGTCGGAAAACTGCGCCGCGACCCTTATGCGATCTACGCCCGGCGCATTCTCGGCCTCGATCCGCTGGAGCCGTTTCTCGCCGATCCCGGACCGCGCGAACGCGGCACGCTCTACCACGAGATCCTCGAGGAATTCATCAAGGACCCGGACCCCGCGTCCCGGACACTCGATACCCTTCGCGACATCGCCAACAGACATTTCGAAAAGGCCGGACTGCCCGACGCCACGTCCCTGGTCTGGCGCATGCGCTTTGACAAGGCTGCTGAGGCGATTGCTGCTTGGGAACGCGAGAATACACCCGGTCTTGCGCAGTCCTTGGTCGAGACCCGGGCCAAACTGGAACTGCCGCTGGGCGGGTTGAAACTCACCGGCATGGCTGACCGGCTGGATCTGCGCCAGGACGGAACCGTCTGGATCATAGATTACAAGACCGGTGGCACGCCGTCACGCAAGGAGGCGCGGATCCTGCTTGATCCGCAGCTGGCGCTTGAAGCCTATGCGCTGATCAATGGCGGTTTCGCAGATATCGGCAAGATGCCAGTGTCGAGCCTGCTCTATCTGCGCCTGACCGGCCGGGAGCCGTTCGCCGAACGCATCGACACCGATCCGGCTAAACCGGGCCGCGACGAATTCCTGGCGCCGCAGGATCTGGCTGACAAGGCAGTCGAGGAGTTTAGCCGGCTGGTTGCTCTGCTCCGCTCCGGCAAGCGCGGCTTCCTGTCGCGCGCAATTCCGCGCAGTGCACGTGATTTCGGCGGTGAATATGATCATCTGGCGCGCGTCGCGGAATGGCAGACCGCCGTCGATACCGAGGGAGGCGACGGCGATGACTGACGAGACCAGCCTGGCCATCATTTCCGACACCACCATGCGCCAGAACAAGGCAGCCACGCCAACGCTGTCGGCCTGGGTCTCGGCCAATGCCGGATCGGGCAAGACCCATGTTCTGGCCCGCCGGGTGATCCGTCTGCTGTTGCGCGGCGCCCGTCCTTCGGCGATCCTGTGCCTGACCTACACCAAAGCGGCGTCAGCGGAGATGTCGAACCGCATCTTCAAGACGCTTGGCGAATGGGTCCGGCTCGATGATGCGGCTCTCGCCGAGCGGATCACCGAGCTTGAAAGCCGGCAGGCCGAACCGCATCAGCTGGTGCGCGCCCGCAGGCTGTTTGCCACCGCGCTGGAAACGCCGGGTGGCCTCAAGATCCAGACCATCCATGCCTTTTGCGAGGCCGTGCTGCACCGGTTTCCGCTGGAAGCCAATATTCCGGGTCATTTCAACGTGCTCGATGACCAGAAAGCCGCCGAGCTGCTGGCCGAGGCGCGACGTCATCTGATGTCGGTGCAATCCTTCGAGAATGATCCGGATCTCGCCCGTGCCGTCACCGAAGCGCTCGAGCTTGGCGGCGAGGCCGGTTTCGACAAATTGTTCGATGGTCTCTATGCGCGGCGCCGCGAATATATAGCCTTTGATGCAAGGGCAAAGACTGCGGGCGGCGCTGAGGCGCTGATCCGGGCAGCGCTTGATGTTCCGGCAGATGAAACAGAAGCCTCGCTTGTCAGAGCTTCCTGGCCGCTTGAGGCATTGCCGGTCGATTACGTGCGCGCGGTTCATGAATTCGCAGAATCCGCCAAATCCGCGACCAAGGCCTACAATCTTTCTTACGGGCTGCTGGCTGCCGGTTCCGAACCGGACCCCGCCGAACGGTTGGAGCTGCTCAGGCAGGTGTTTTTCACCAAGAGCGGATCGCCTGCCAAGCTTGGCACGGTCGCCTCGAAAACGGTCCTCGAAAGGTTTCCCGATCTGGCGGACCGTCTCGCCGCGGCCCAGACGCAGATCATCGGCATTCTCGACAGGGTGGCGCGGCTCAGGATGCTGTCAGCCTCGGTGACGGTGTTTCACCTGGCACGACGTTATCTGGGAGAATTCGAGCGGCTGAAAACCCGGCAGGCCCTGTTGGACTATGACGATCTGATCGGCGCCACTGAAGCGCTGCTGTCGAAAAGCGGCGCCAGCGCCTGGGTTCACTACAAGCTCGATCAAGGTATCGATCACGTGCTGGTCGACGAGGCACAGGACACTGCACCGCTGCAATGGAACGTCATCGGTGCCCTGTCCGACGAATTCTTTGCCGGCGAAGGAGCCCGGCCCGCAACCCGCACGCTGTTTGCGGTCGGCGATGAAAAACAGTCGATCTATTCGTTCCAGGGTGCCCGGCCCGAGCGTTTTGCCGAGGAGCGTGGCCGGATCGCCAAACTTGCCGGGGCGGTGGACGCGGAGTTCGAGCAGGTCTCGCTGCGGGTCTCTTTCCGCTCCTCCACCGAGGTGCTGAAACTGGTCGACCATGTCTTTGCCAGTGCCGATGCGCTGCGCGGCATGGGCTCGCCCGACGAGCCGGTGATCCACGAGACTGCGCGATTGCAGGCCCCCGGACTGGTCGAACTCTGGCCCATGATCGCCAAGGAGCAGACCGGAAACGACGAGGACTGGACGGCAGCCTTCGACGAAGTGCCGGAATCCGCGCCCTCCGCCCAGCTTGCGCGGCGCATTGCCGATGTGCTGAGACAATGGGTCGGCAAGGAGATGATCGAGGATCAGAAATCCGGAAAGATGCGCCCGATCGCACCGGGGGATATCCTGGTTCTTGTGCGCAAGCGTGATGGATTCGTCCCGACATTGCTGCGCACCCTGAAGGCGACCACCGATATCCCGGTAGCAGGCGCCGACCGTCTGCGGCTGACCGATCACATTGCGGTGCAGGATCTGATGGCGCTGGGACGTTTCGTGCTTTTGAGTGATGACGATCTGTCGCTTGCCGCCCTGTTCAAGAGCCCGCTGCTGGGACTTGATGAGGAAGACCTTTTTCATCTGACGTCTGAACGCCCGGACGGCATGTCGGTCTGGCAAAGGTTGCGAGAGCTTGCCGAAACCGATCCGCGCTTTGAGGCTACCGTCACGAAACTCAAACGCTGGCGCGCGCGCGCGTTTCATCTGCCGCCGCATGATTTCTTTGCAAGCCTGCTTGGTCCCGATGGCGGCCGCCGGGCCTATCTCGCGCGTCTCGGTCATGAAGTCGGCGACGTGCTGGATGAATTTCTCGGCCTGACGCTGGATCATGAACAGGCCGGATTGCCCGGGCTGCAGTCCTTCCTTGCCATGCTTGAATCCGACACGCCTGAAATCAAGCGCGAGATGGAAGGCCAGTCTGGCGCAGTACGGATCATGACCGTGCATGCCGCCAAGGGCCTGGAAGCACCGATCGTGTTTCTGGTCGATTCGGGTGGCGAGGCATTCCAGCACAGCCATCAGCCCCGGCTCTGGCTGCTGCCACCAAAGCCCGGAGCGGATGAGGCGCCGAGCATCCCGGTCTGGTTGCCTGACAAGAGCCATGAGAACGAGGCGATTGCGCCGATCCGCGAGAAAATGCGCGAACAGGCGGAAGAGGAATACCGCAGACTGCTTTATGTCGGCCTGACGCGGGCTGCTGACCGGCTGGTGGTCTGCGGCTACCGCGGCGTTCGCGAGGTTAAGACCCCGACTTGGCACTCGCTGGCATCCGCCGGGCTTGAGCGCGCCACCGGAGAGGCCGAATACACGGTCTCGGATATCGTGCACGAAGCCGTTACAGAACCGTTCGAAGCGCGGCGCTTCTGCCGGACCCGAGTGGCAGAACCGTTGGTCGCTGCCTCCGATGCGCCGTACGAGCCTGCGCCGTCCGTCGCTCACAGCGGCATCGAAATCCCGGAGCAACCCTTGCCGCCGCCGGTGCGCCTGCCCCGGCCACTGGCGCCATCGGGTGTGAGCGCCGTGCTTGAAGACAGCGCCGAACTTGCCTCGCGCTCGCCTTTTGCCGGTAGCCAGATGGGCTCGACGGCAGCGCTCGAACGCGGCAGCATGATCCACCGGCTGCTTCAGGTGCTGCCGGCAGTTCCCGCCGCCGAACGCCAAACCGTGCTCGCCCGCTATCTTGCCCGCGCGCTTCCGTTAGATCAGACCGAGACCGCGCAAATTATCGAGACGCAAGTGTTGGCGGTTCTGGAAGACCCGGCCTTCGCGCCGATCTTCAACGCGCCTGGCGAGGCTGAAGTCTCGGTCATGGGTACTTTGCGGGTTGCCGGCGAGGAGCGCGCTGTCTCGGGCCGTATCGACCGGATTGCGCTTGATGGCGAGCGGGTTCTGATCGTGGATTACAAGACCGGTCTGGCGCCCAATCCCGGTGAGCCGCCGCCATCCGGCCATGTGTCTCAGCTCGCCATCTACCGAGCGCTGCTGGCACCGCTCTATCCGGAGCGGCGAATTGACGCTGCGCTGGTCTATGTTTCGGGCCCGTCTCTCGTGGAGATTCCCGGCCCGATGCTCGATCAGGCACTGGCTGGTCTCGATGCCTGACTGGTCGGCCGGCATCACGGCTCGGTGAAGCTCACCGAAATGCCTTGAATACTGAGGGGCGAATCATCACATTGAAGTCACACACGAGTCACCCATCAAAGGAGTGCCAAACATGGCAACCGTTAAAGTAGACACAGCCAATTTTCAGAGCGAAGTGCTCGAGTCCACCGTTCCCGTCGTCGTCGACTTCTGGGCCGAATGGTGCGGCCCCTGCAAGATGATCGCTCCGAGCCTTGAGGAAATTTCCAACGAGATGGAAGGCAGCGTCAAGGTCGTCAAGCTCAACATCGACGAAAACCCGGAACTCGCCTCGCAGTTCGGTGTCCGCTCGATCCCGACGCTGGCCATGTTCAAGGCTGGTGCCGTGGCCGACATCAAGGTCGGCGCGTCGCCGAAGACAGCGCTTTCCAGCTGGATTTCCGGCGCCATCGCCTGAATTTAGGCTCTATGCAGCTGAAAAAACCCGTCCGGGCAACCGGGCGGGTTTTTTGATGGGCAGACTTGATGGGAAAAAAGTCAGACCGGAGGGGTGCCGTTGGCTTTCAGCACATCACCGAGAAGATACAGCGACCCACCGATCAGAATCCGCGGCGGCCGCTCAAGCCCGTCCCAGTTCTGGCAGATCGTGGCGATCGCGGTTTCGACATCCTTGGCGGATTGTGCGGTCAGACCAGCCTCATCGGCGGTGTCGGCAAGAAAACCGGGATCCAGTCCCGCCTCGGAGTCCGACACCGGAACCGTGAACACGTGCCGCGCCATGCCGGCAAAGGCTTCAAAATAGCCCACTGGGTCCTTGGTGTTGATCATCCCGGTGATCAGAAACAATGGCCGTGATTCGCGGTCATTGAGATTGGCCATGGCTTCGGCAATCACCTTGCCGGCGCCGGGATTGTGGCCGCCGTCAATCCAAAGTTCAGTTCCATCCATGGCGCCTTCGACAAGGCTCCCGTGGGTAAGTCGTTCCAGCCGTCCAGGCCAGGCCACGGTAAGCAACCCTTCCGCGGTGGCCTGTTCATTGAGCTCGAAACCGGCGGCTTTGAGCGCACGGATCGCAGCTGCCGCATTGGCCTGCTGGTGCCGCCCGGCCAGTCTGGGCAAGGGCAGATCAATCAGCTCGTCCTCGTCCTGATAGGCTAGGCGCCCGTTTTCCTCCAGTGCGATGAAATCCTGGCCGTAAACACTGAAAGGACACCTGAGCCGTTCGGCGCTTTCCACCAGCACTTCGCGTGCCGCATCGTCTGTTTGCGCACCGATAACCACCGGCGAGCCGGTCTTGATGATGCCGGCTTTCTCCGCGGCAATCAGCTCCACCCGGTCGCCAAGATAGGCCTGGTGATCCAGCGAGATCGACATGATGACGCTGACCGCCGGATGGGCAATCACATTGGTCGCGTCAAACCGCCCGCCAAGCCCCACTTCCACCAGCGCGGCGTCGGCGGGATGCTCGGAAAACAGCACGAACATCACCGCGGTCAGGATTTCAAAGACGGTGATCATCTCGCCCTGATTGGCGTCCGCCACCCGCCGCAGCGCCTCGGCCAGCACCTCGTCGTCGACCAGGTGCCCGCCGCCGTCAGCGCCGATGCGGAAGCGCTCATGCCAGTTGACCAGATGCGGCGATGTATGGACGTGGGCCTTCAGGCCATGCGCCTCGAGAATTGCCTGGCAGAAGGCGCTGGTCGAACCCTTGCCATTGGTGCCGGCGATATGGATCACCGGCGGCAGCTTCTCGTGCGGGTTGCCGAGCCGTTCGAGCAGACGCGTAATCCGTCCGAGCGACAGGTCAAAGCCTTTCGGATGCAGCGCCATAAGCGCGTTGATTTCCCGTTCAGCAGCCGACATGACCGCTCCTCTCGCCACCGTTTCCGGCCTTTGGGGACTTATTCGGCGGCTTCTGCCGGTACGGCTTCAGCAGGTTTATCGGGGGCAGGAAGGGCGGTTGGCGCCGGAGCATCCAGTTTCAGGAAAATTCTGAGCAAGCGAGCCACGGTTGCGGGAATGTCGTGGCGGTGGACCACCATGTCGATCATGCCGTGATCAAGCAGATATTCCGAGGTCTGGAAGCCTTCTGGCAGCTTTTCCCGGATGGTCTGTTCGATCACCCGTTTGCCGGCAAAACAGATTTCCGCGCCCGGTTCCGCCAGGTGGATATCGCCAAGCATCGCATAGGAGGCCGAAACGCCGCCGGTGGTCGGATTGGTCAACACCACGATATAGGGCAGACCGGCTTCCTTGAGCATTTCGACCGCCACGGTGGTGCGCGGCAGCTGCATCAGCGACAGGATGCCTTCCTGCATGCGGGCACCGCCCGACGCCGGGAACATGACCAGCGGGCATTTGCGGGCAATGGCGGCCTCGAAGGCCTGGATGATGGCTTCGCCGGCGGCAATGCCAAGCGATCCGCCCATGAAGGAAAAATCATGCACGCAGGCGACAATCTTGACGCCTTGTACTGTTCCGTGGGCGGAGACGATCGAATCTTCCAGACCTGTCTTGGTGCGGTTTTCACGCAGACGGTCGCCATACTTCTTCGAATCGCGAAATTTCAGCGGATCTTGCGGCACCTTTGGCGACGGCAGCAGCTCGTATTTGCCCTCGTCGAACATGTGCCTGAGCCGGGCTTCGGCCGACATCTTCATGTGGTAGCCCGACGCGGGGATCACGTAATGGTTTTCTTCCAGATCGTTGTGGAACACCATTTCCCCGGTTTCGGGGCACTTGATCCATAGGTTTTCCGGCACCTCGCGGCGGCCGAGCATCGAATTGATCTTTGGCCTGACGTAGTTGGTAATCCAGTTCAACGCGTAATCTCCGGTTCGTCACCCAATGTGGGGGTCTTATTGTGTTGGTGCAAGGCGTGCGGCGCGAACGCCGGTGGCTAGGCCGCGCACCATGGTGGCGACGCTCTCGACCGTATCGGTGGTGGCCGCACCCTTGGAATCCAGCGTGTTGGCAATCTGGTTGACGATCGCGGTGCCGACCACCACGCCGTCTGCAGACTGGCCGATGGCGCGGGCCTGTTCGGCGGTTTTCACCCCGAAGCCGACGCAGACCGGCAAATCCGTGTGGCTCTTGATCCGGTCGACGGCGACATTGACTTTCGACGTATCGGCAATCGCCGAGCCGGTAATGCCGGTCATCGACACGTAATAGACAAAGCCCGAAGTATTGGAGAGCACCCGCGGCAATCGCTTGTCATCTGTCGTCGGTGTCGCCAGCCGGATGAAGTTGATCCCGGCCTTCAGTGCCGGCAGGCACAATTCCTCGTCCATTTCCGGCGGAAGATCGACGACGATCAGCCCGTCGATCCCGGCCTCCTTGGCGTCGACCAAAAATTTGTCCACGCCGTAGATGTAGATCGGGTTGTAATAGCCCATCAGCACGATCGGCGTTTCATTGTCGCCCTTGCGAAAATCCCGTGCCAGAGAAAGCGTCTTCTTCAGCGACTGGCCACCCTTGAGCGCGCGCTGTCCTGCCATCTGGATCGCCGGCCCATCGGCCATCGGATCGGAAAACGGCATGCCGAGCTCGATTACATCCGAACCGGCACCAGGCAGCGCCTGCATGATCTTAAGCGAGGTGTCATAGTCCGGATCACCGCCCATGAAATAGGTCACCAGCGCCGGCCGTCCCTCGGCCTTGAGCTTTTCGAAACGGGTATCGATGCGAGTGGTCATTCAGGATTTTCCGATCTCGGGGTGGTCAAATCGCGCGCCATCGTTCCAGGCATTTACGTCATTGCCATGGCTCGGAATGCCGCCGGCATCCTTCAGCATTCGTGCCAGATGCATCAGGTTCCAGGTCATGAATGTGGTGTTGCGCTTGGTGAAATCATTGTCGTAACCGGCACCATCGTCGCCGTAGGATTTGCCCGGTCCGACTTCGCCAATCCAGCCGCTATCGGCCTGCGGCGGGATCGTGTAGCCGACATGCTGCATGGCATAGAGGCAGGTCATCGAGGCGTGCTTGACGCCGTCTTCGTTGCCAGTGACCATGCAGCCACCGACCTTGCCGTAGAAAACATACTGCCCGCGGTCATTGCGCTGGCCCGAATGCGCGTAAAGCCGTTCAATGATCACCCGGCACAGCGAGGATTCCTCGCCCAGCCACAGTGGCGTTCCGATCACCAGAATGTCGGCATCACGCACCTTCGGCCAGAAGATTTCCGGCCAGTCGTCGCGGTCTGCGCCATGCTCGCGCATGTCGGGCTGAACGCCGTAGGCAATGTGATGGTCCGCGGCGCGCAGCAGATCCACCTGCACGCCGTTGGTCTGCATGATCGCCATGGCATTGCGCATCAGCCGCTCGGTGTGGCTCTCGCCTTGCGCCGTGCTCTTCAGCGTCGTGTTGATGAACACCGCCTTGAGATCAGAAAATCCGGCCATGATCAGAGCTCCACGCCGAGGATCTTGCCGACGGTAAAGATGTCCTTGTCGCCGCGGCCGCACAGGTTCATCACGATGATCTGGTCCTTGTCCATTTTCGGCGCCCGCTTGATCACCTCGGCCAGCGCATGGCTTGGTTCCAGCGCCGGAATGATGCCTTCGAGCTTGGTCAGAAGCTGGAAAGCTTGCAGCGCTTCATCATCCATGATCGGCACATATTCGACCCGATTGGATTCCTTCAGCCAAGAATGCTCGGGCCCGATTCCGGGATAATCCAGGCCGGCTGAGATCGAGTGACCCTCTTCGATCTGTCCGTCACTGTCCTGCAGCAGATAGGTGCGGTTGCCATGCAGCACACCGGGTGATCCGGCCGTCAGTGAGGCGCAATGCTCGTCGCCATCAAGCCCCTTGCCGCCGGCTTCGACACCGACAATCTGTACGTCCTTGTCATCCAGGAACGGATGGAACAGGCCGATGGCGTTGGAGCCGCCGCCGACAGCTGCCACCAGCATATCCGGCAACCGGCCTTCAGTGGCTATCATCTGCTCGCGTGTTTCCTGCCCGATCACCGACTGGAAGGTGCGCACCATTTCCGGATAGGGGTGCGGACCTGCGGCGGTGCCGATCAGATAGTACGTATCGTCGACATTGGTGACCCAGTCCCTGAGCGCTTCGTTCATCGCGTCTTTCAGCGTGCCCTGGCCTGAGGTGACCGGGTGCACCTTCGCGCCGAGCAGCTTCATCCGGAACACGTTCGGCGCCTGCCGCTGCACGTCGGTCGATCCCATGTAGACTTCGCAGGGATAGCCAAAGCGTGCGGCAACCGTAGCCGAGGCAACGCCGTGCTGGCCGGCGCCGGTCTCGGCGATGATCCGGGTCTTGCCCATGCGTTTGGCGAGCAGAATCTGGCCGATGCAATTGTTGATCTTGTGCGAACCGGTGTGGTTCAGCTCATCGCGTTTGAAGTAGACTTTCGCCCCGCCGAGGTGCTCGGTCAGCCGCTCGGCGAAATAAAGTGGCGACGGTCGGCCGACATAATGCGCGTTGAGATGATCAAGCTCGGCGCGGAACGCCGGGTCAGCCTTCGCCTTGGTCCATTCCTCTTCCAGCTCAAGGATCAGCGGCATCAGCGTTTCGGCAACGAAACGGCCACCGAAAATGCCAAACATGCCCTGATCGTCAGGGCCGGTGCGGAAGGAATTCGGGGTGCTTGTCTGGTTCAAATCATCTACTCCTGAGACCCTGCCCGGGCTGTGAGGTCGGCATCGTGAACGGCGCGGACAAACACGTCCATCATGCCAAGGTCCTTGATACCGGGTGCGCTTTCAACGCCGGAGGACACATCGACCATACGCGCACCGCTGATGCGGAGCGCCTCGCCGATATTGTCTTTCGTCAATCCACCGGAAAGCATGTAACTAGCGGCCCCGTCAAGCGTTGCAAGAAGCCGCCAGTCAAAGCTCACGCCGTTGCCGCCGGGCAGATCAGAACCCTTCGGCGGCTTGGCGTCGAACAGGAACCGGTCGGCGATAGCGCCATAGGGGGCAATGCGCTCAAGATCAGTGGCCTCGCGGATGGCGAATGCCTTCATCACCGGCAAACCGTAGCGCGCCTTGAGTTCGGCTGTTCGCTCGGGACTTTCGCCGCCATGCAGCTGCAGCCAATCGGGCTTCATCCGCGCGACAATCTCGTTGAGCCCGGCATCATCCATGTCGACCGTGACCGCCACCGTCTTGAGACCGCGAGCCCGTGCCCGCTCGGCCAAAGCAGCGGCAGTGTCGGTCGCGACATGACGCGGGCTCTTTTGAAAAAAGATGAACCCCGCCATGTCAGCATTCAGATCGGCTGCGCGATCCACCGCTTCAGGCGTGCTCAACCCGCATATCTTGATCTCAATCGTCATGGCGGCTGACGTCGCACAAATCCGGCTCAGAGTCGAGATATGGATGCTGCGACAATCGTCACTACGCTGGTATGGAGATCGTTTTAGAAAGTGACGGCAAACAGCCGCGAGCCGTTCTGTTTGAGCCAGCGCTTGGCTTCCTTTGTGCGTGGGCACAGCGCCTTGCAGGCGGCCCAGAAGTCTGGCCCGTGGTTCATTTCCTTCAGATGTGCCACTTCGTGGGCGGCGAGATAATCAATCACGAAATCCGGCGCCATCGCGATCCGCCAGGAAAACGCCAGATTTCCCTCCGACGTGCAGGATCCCCAGCGGCTCTTGGTGTCCTTGTAGCTAATCGTGCCGAAGGGTCTGCCCAGGGCCGCTGCGTGGTGCCGGACAAGCCGCTCCATCTCGGTTTTCGCCACCCGCTTGAGGTGGTCGGCAACACGTCGGCCGACATGCTCGGGCAGGCAGGAGAGGAGCAGGGTCGGCACGCCGTCTATTTCGGTCTGTTCGGCCAGTCCGCGCAGCTTGCCGGTCATCTTGATCCGGTGCTCGACCCCTCGAATGGTGATCCTGCCGGTCTCGGCTGGCGATCCGCTCTCTTCGACGCGCGCCAGCCGGGTCATCAGCCAGCCATGATGGCGGGTGAGAAATTCATCGATTTCCTGGCCCCGGAGCCCTTTCGGAATGGTCAGTTTCAGTGCCTGTCCGCCGGGCTCGATGCGCAGCGTCATCCGGGTGGCACGCGCGTTCTCGCGGATCGTCAATGGCAGATCACGACCATTGACGTTAACCGCGCTGGGCCGCGGTGTTGTGGGTCTGCGAGCAGGGCGGGGAATACCAAACATGCGGGCCTGTTTATCCGATTCGGCTGTGACAGCGGGACTGTTTTCTGCCCATCCGTCGATGTGAGATCTGGCGTTTGAGCAACAAAAAAGAGCGGCGCAATAAACGCCGCCCTCTGGGAAGGTCAACCGGAGCGTGGCTCAGGCGTTGAAGTCAGGTACGGAACCCTGTGCTCTCGCCTGGCTGGCCTTGCGGTCAGCCATGAAGCGGTTGAACTCTTCGCGGTCGCGCGCCATGCGCAGGTCGCGCATATGCTGATCAAATTCGCGGCGTGCCTCGTCGAGCTTCTTGCGTTCTTCATCAAGCCGCGACATTTCGGCGTCGCGCCATTCGTCAAACGCGGCATTGCCGCTGCCGGGGGAGCGCATGCCGTGGCGGTTCTTGCGGAAAGCGCTGGTGAAATCGTCGGTCGCGCGGTTCACGTCTGCCTTGAACCCGTCAAGCCGTTCGCCCCAGATAATATAGGCGAGCATGGCAAGGCCGAGCGGCCAGAAAACCATGAAGCCCAGAACCATCAGGGCGATGGTTGCCGGCGTCCAGGCGGGACGGATCAATGCGGTCTGTGTCATAGGTCAAAACCTCATCTGGTGAAGGGAAGCGGGGATCGTTCCCTTGTGCATTTGATGTGGTATGAATCGTGAACCTATTCAAGAAAATCGTCGCAAAAATCCGTTATTTCTCTGTTTTAAAAGAGAAATTTCGGACGTCTAAAATGCTCTGAAAATCTGGTTCAGTCGCTCCGGCCGCCCTTGATGACCTTCGGACGAGCCTTTTTGGCAGTGGTGCCCCGGGCATGCGTGCGGGTGAAATCGAGGATCCGCGGCGCGATTTCCGAGCGGAAACGCGACCCGTTGAAGACGCCGTAATGGCCGACATCCGGCTGTACGTAGTGATGGCGCATGTCATCGGGAATGTTGGGGCAGATGGTATGTGCTGCCTCGGTCTGACCAAGGCCGGAAATGTCGTCGTTCTCGCCTTCAACCGTCAGCAGGGCAACATTGCGAATGGCAGTGGTGTCGACCTTGCGGCCACGATACATCATTTCGCCCTTTGGCAGCGAATGCTTGATGAACACCGTATCAACAGTCTGCAGGTAGAATTCGGCTGTCATGTCCATGACCGCGAGATATTCGTCATAGAAGTCGCGATGCCGTTCGGCGGAGTCCCCATCATTCTTGACCAGGTGATTGTAGAAATCCTTCTGCGCGATCATGTGACGGTCGAGGTTCATGGTCATGAACCCGGACAACTGCAGAAAGCCCGGGTAGACATTGCGGGAAAACCCCGGCAACGGCCAAGGCACCTGCATGGTGACATTGTCTTCAAACCATTCGATCGGCTTGGCCTGCGCCAGCTCGTTGACGCCGGTCGGGCTGATGCGTGTGTCGATCGGCCCGCCCATCAGCGTCATGGTTGACGGCGCAAACTTGTCTCCGCTTTCTTCCATCAGCGCGACAGCGGCCAGCACCGGCACCGATGGCTGGCAGACGGCGAGCACATGCGTGTCGGGGCCAAGCGCGTGCACCATGGAAATCACGTAGTCGATGTAGTCATCGAGATCGAAACGCCCTTCGGAGACAGGCACCATCCGCGCATCCGTCCAGTCGGTGATGTAGACTTCCGCATTGGGCAGCAAGGTCTCGACGGTGCCGCGCAACAGCGTGGCGTAATGGCCCGACATCGGCGCGACAACCAGGATCTTCGGGTCCGGCTTGTGATTTGCCGGCAGGGTGCGTTCGAAATGGATAAGATTGCAGAACGGCCGCGACCAGACGGTTTTTTCGTGCACGGACACCTTGCCGCTGGGCAATGATGTTTCGTTGAGCCCGAATTCCGGTTTGCCGTAGCGCCGTGTGGTGCGCTCGAAAACTTCAAATCCGGCGGCGACCGAGCGGCCGAACGGAGTGTGGGATAGCGGATTGGCCGGGTTCCTGAACGTCAGACGCATTGCATCCGCGTAGGCGCGCATTGGCGCCATGGCAGCGTGGTTAAGTTCATACATCTGGTAAAACATGATGCTATGCCTCTCGTTGCGACAGCCAGGCTGCCCGGTTTGCGCCATCATGCACGTCATATCCTTACCGGAGTCTGACTTGTTGCAGCGCGCAAACGGTGCGGAAGCCTAGCACGGATTTATTGCATTGCAACAACAGGCCCTTGCCATTTGCGGGTCCATTCGTCCAACAGGCAAGCCTGGCACCAGTCCCGAAAACGGTCCCGGCACCTGTCTTTCGGGTTTGAAGCCGGTGCAGTTCTTGAGCCGCTGCCTCTGCGAAACGGTATTGTCCTTATGAATGTTCCCCAACTGGTCGTAAGAATTGCGCCGGGTTCGTCCTATGCCGGGTAATGCCAAGCACGTGGCTGAGGAGGTCGCTCATTGAAACCGTTTTCCGGCAATTTTACCCAGCAGGAACCGCTCGATGACACGGTCATTGCAGCGGCCACCGAGGTTTTGAGATCAGGCCGTCTGCATCGCTACAACAGCGAACCGGGCCAGCTGTCCAACGCCTCACAGCTTGAACAGGCTTTCGCCGCCTATCAGGGCGCACGCTACTGTCTGGCCTGCGCCTCCGGCGGCTATGCCATGGCGATTGCCCTGCGTGCGGCCGGCCTCGCCCAGGGAGAGAGAGTTCTCACCAACGCCTTCACGCTTGCACCGGTGCCTGGAGCCATCACGGCTGCCGGTGGAAAGCCGCTGCTCATCGAAATCACCGAAGACCTGGTGATTGATCTCGATGATCTCGATGAGAAGGCCAAAACCTCGGGCGCGCGGTTCCTGCTGCTGTCGAACATGCGCGGACATCTGGTTGACATGGAGCGGCTTGCCGCGATCGTCGAAAAATATGATCTTATCCTGATCGAGGACTGCGCTCACACCATGGGGGCAGCGTGGAATGGCCGCAAAAGCGGCAATTTTGGGCTGGCGGGCTGTTTTTCGACCCAGACCTACAAGCATCTCAATTCGGGCGAGGGCGGTCTGCTGACCTCGGATGATCCCGACTTCATGGCCCGCGCCATCATCCTGTCGGGTTCCTATATGCTCTATGAGCGCCATGGAGCAGCCCCGCCTGCTGAAATCTTCGAGCGCATCCGGCTTGAAACACCCAACATGTCGGGCCGCATGGACAATCTGCGTGCGGCCATCCTGTTGCCGCAGCTTGAACGGCTGGAAGGCAGCATCGAGCGCTGGAACGAGCGGTACCGGGCGGTCGAGCAGTCGCTCGCTGGTGCAGGGGGCATTGCATTGCGCAGACGTCCACAGGCGGAACGCTATGTCGGCAGTTCCATCCAGTTCCGTCTGCCCGGAATATCACCTGCTTTGGCCCGGGCCTTTGTCGCGGCAAACAAGGCGCTGGGTGTCGAGTTGAAGTGGTTTGGGGCAACAGCTCCGGTAGGCTTCACCTCGAACCATCACAGCTGGCGCTATGTCGATCCGCAGGAATTGCCGCATACCGACCGGATCCTCTCAAGCCTGTTCGACATGCGCCTGCCGCTGACATTCTCTGTCGAGGATTGCCGCCACATAGGCTCGATCATTGCCGATTGTGCGGCGGAACTTGGCGCCGAAACGTAAACCTGGACGCCCGTGGATCAGCAGGCTTCATGCTTTCAAGTCAGCAGGCCGCGCATCTTGCCGACGGCACTGTTGAACTCGCCAAGAAATCCCCGAAGCGTCTCCGGCGACAATCTGATATTCGGCCCGTGACAGGCAATCGCCGCTAAAAACCGTCCGGAATCATCCGTCACAGGAACAGCGATTGCCACCATGCCGTCCATGAATTCCTCATTGTCGATGGCATAACCGTTCCTGGAAACCGCAGAGAGCTCTTTCAGCAGCGCGTCAGGATCGGTGATGGTCCTGGGTGTTTTCTGCTCCAGCGTCAGACCATGGGCAAAGGCCTTGCGCTTGCGGCTGTCGAGACTGGCGAGGAAGGTCTTGCCGCTTGCGGTGCAATGGAAAGGTACATGCGATCCGATCGGAAGCTGCACCCGGAAGGCCCATCCGGTTTCCACCCGGTCGAGGTAACTCATGCCGTCATCCTCGGGGACCACGTAATTGATTGTTTCGCCGGTCTTTTGCGCAAGTTCGACCAGGATCTGGTGGCGCAGGATGTGATCGCGTGAGGAATGCAGCAATCCCGCTCCGAGGGCACGGGCCCTGCGGGCCGCACGCAGGCGCTTGCCGTTCGGCTCGTAGACAAGAAATCCCTCTTCAACCAGCGTCGTGCAGAGCCGGTGGATGGTCTGTTTGGGAAGGCCGATGGACTGGTTGATTTCGGTCGGCGTCATCGCCTCGCCCTTCGTGCCGACCACTTCAAGGATCAGCAAGGTGCGCAGGTTTGTGGCGATGCGATCTTCCGAATTCGGCATGCTCAATCCAGTTTTGAATAAATCCTAACGCCAGTCAGCCTCCCTCTTGCGCCCCGGCCCAAGAAGTGAATACGATGATTAACGAGAAGTAAAGTCTCATTATTTAATAATAGAGGTAGTTTTACTTGGAATTTGATGTCGTCATCGTCGGAGCGGGATCAGCGGGTTGCGTGTTGGCCAACCGGCTTTCGGCTGATCCTTCGGTCTCGGTGGCACTCATCGAAGCCGGCGGACGTGATGCGTCGCCATGGATTCATGTGCCGGTCGGCTATTTCAAGACCATCAAGGATCCGGCACTCAACTGGATGTACCGGACCGAGGCGGACAGGGGTCTCAATGGCCGCGTGCTCAACTGGCCGCGCGGCAAGACGCTGGGCGGTTCAAGCTCGATCAATGGCCTGCTCTATGTCCGCGGTCAGCCGCAGGATTATGATCGCTGGCGGCAGATGGGCAATTTCGGTTGGGGCTGGGACGATGTGCTGCCGCTGTTCAAGCGCAGTGAGGCCTGGGAAGGCGAGGCTGATCCGGTCCGCGGAGCGCAAGGCGAACTTTCGGTCTCGCGGTCGCGGCAGTCCTGGCAGGTGGTCGATGCCTGGGTGGAGGCCGCCAGACAGGCAGGCTTTGGCTTTAATCCCGACTACAACGGCGAAAGCCAGGAAGGCGTCGGCTATTTCCAGCTGACAGCGCGCAATGGCCTGCGCTGCAGTTCGGCCAAGGCCTTCCTCAAGCCCGTGAGATCGCGGCCCAACCTTACGGTCCTGACCCATGTTCAGGTCGACAAGGTCGAACTCGACGGTGCAAGGGCTGTGGCGGTGCGTGGCGTCCGGCACGGATCGTCTGTCAGGATCGGCGCCCGTCGCGAAGTCATCCTCTCGGCCGGTGCCATCGGCTCGCCGCAGATCCTTATGCTCTCGGGCATTGGTGAACCCGGTCATCTCGACGCACATGGAATTCCGCTCAAGCGCCGGTTGCCCGGCGTCGGCCAGAACCTGCAGGACCATCTTCAGGCCCGCCCGGTCTACCGCTGCGCAGCACCGACAATCAACACCCGCACCCGTGGTCTTTTCAACCAGACCCGGATCGGACTGGAATACATGCTCAACCGCTCCGGCCCGCTCACGCTTGCCGCGAGCCTCGGCACCGGCTTCCTCAAGACCCGCCCGGACCTCGAAACACCCGACATCCAGTTCCACATCCAACCCTTCAGTGCCAACAACCCGACCACCGATACCGATGAGTTTGACGCCTTCACCGCCTCGGTGCTGCAATTGAGGCCTGAAAGCACCGGAGAAATCAGGCTGCGCTCGGCCCGGATCGAGGATCATCCGTTGATCCATCCCAACTATTTGGCCACGCCGCTCGACCAGCAGACCATTGTCGAAGGCATCCGCATGGCACGCCGTATCTGCCGCCATGCGCCGGTCGCCGATCTGATCACCGAAGAACATGCGCCGGGAAAATCGGTTCCTGACGAGGATTTCGACGGATTGCTCAACTGGGCCCGTGACACCGCAACCACGATCTATCACCCGACCGGCACCTGCAAGATGGGGTCTGATCCGATGGCCGTGGTTGACGAGCGTCTCAGGGTGCACGGAATCGACGGCCTGAGAGTGGCAGACGCCTCAATCATGCCGGTGATTGTCTCGGGCAACACCAATGCGCCGGCGATCATGATTGGTGAAAAGGCGTCGGACATGATCCGGGAGGACATGCGGGCATGACCAGGATGATCACATCAGACCGCGAGGGGACCCGCTGATGCTGCAACAGTTGTTTGATTTCGGCGCGATCGTCCTGGCTGACCTGGTGCTGTCGGGCGACAACGCGCTGATTATCGGCATGGCCGCAGCGTCGCTGTCGCCGGAACTGCGCAAGCGCGCCATCTTGTTCGGCATTATCGTGGCAGCCGGGCTGCGTATCGTGTTTGCACTGGTTGCGACCAAGCTTCTTGGCGTGCCGGGCCTGCTGTTCCTGGGAGCCTTGCTGCTCTTCTGGGTTTGTTGGCGGCTCTATGGCGAGATCCGTGACAACATAGATCGTGACGCCGCCGAAGCTCTCGAGACCGCCGATCATGATGACGAGGGCTACACCGGCCCGCCGCGCAAGACGCTCGCCCAGGCGCTGATCTCCATCACCATCGCCGATCTTTCGATGTCGATCGACAATGTGCTGGCCGTGGCGGCCATCGCAGACGGCAACACCAGCATGCTGGTTTTCGGCCTCGGTCTGGCCATTCTGCTGATGGCCTTTGCAGCGACGCTGATCATGAAGCTTCTGACCCGCTACCCGGCCATTTCCTGGCTTGGACTTGCGGTGCTGATCTATGTCGCCGGTGACATGTTCTATCGCGGCATAGTTGATCCCGAGACCGGGATCCTCGCGATGCTGGGGAGGGGGATCTCGTGAGGAGAGAGACCCGTTCCCGCACTCCTACACGCTGTCCGGGAAGCCTTCGCCGGACAGGTTGGTCTGTGGTTTAACTGGAGGCAAGACATGAAACGGGAGGAGAACCCCATGTCGAGACTAACCAAGCTTACCAAGGGTGCCGCAGCCGTCGCACTGCTGGCGGCCACGTCGCTGTTCGGCGTATCAGCCAACGCCAAGACGACGATCCGGGTCCAGTCGGTGATCCCAAACACCGCTGACGAAGTGGTCATGCTTCAGGATTTTGCCGATGACGTCAAAGCCCTGACCGATGGCGAAGTCGAATTCGAAATCCTGCCCGCCGGTGCCGTCGTCGGCGTTCAGGAAATCCTCGATGCGGTGGATGCCGGCCTGATCGATGGCGGTTTTGCCTGGACCCATTACTGGTCCGGCAAGCATCCGGCCGCGATGCTGTTCGGCTCGCCGGTTGCAGGCGCCGGCATCGGCATCGACAACATTGCCTTCATGTCCTGGTATCTCAATGCCGGCGGAAAGGAGCTCTATGACCAGCTCTGGAAGGAAATGGGCGTCAATGTGAAAGGCTTCATGCTTCAGCCGGTCGGCCCCGAAGCGCTCGGCTGGTTCAAGGAGCCGATCGAGACCATGGCCGATTTCCGTCAGTACCGTTTCCGCACGCCTCCGGGGATCCCGGGCCAGACCTACAAGGATATCGGTGTTGCTTCGGTCGCCATGGGGGGCGGCGACATTCTGCCCGCACTGGAAAAGGGCACCATCGACGCGGCCGAATGGTGCTGCCCCAAGCCAGACTCCGTCTTCGGCTTCCAGAAAGTGCTCAAGCACTACTATCTGCAGGGTCTGCACCAGGTGGTGGTCAATGCCGATCTCTATCTCAATGGCGATGTCTTCAATTCGCTGACCCCGCTGCAGCAGAAAGCCATCGAAGTGGCCGCCAACGCATCGCTGATGAAGGCCATGGCTTACCGCATCAACGAAAACGGCAAGGCGCTCGACAAGCTGATCAACGAGGATGGCGTGCAGCTGCATGACACCCCGGCCGAGTACTTCACCGAGTACATGGCCGCCGCCAATGCAGCGCTTGAAAAGAATGCCTCGGAAAACGCCTTCTTCAAGGAAGTCTGGGACAGCCAGAAGGCCTTTGCCCGGACAGCGGTGCCCTATTGGGCTCAAGCCCAGCGCACCAACGCCAATCTCGGCGCGGCCTACGCCGAAACGCTCAAAAAGCAATAACATCACGAGTTGAGACCTGCCCCTCGCGTTGCGGGGCGGGTCAACCGCCCTCAAAGGGGCGAACCAAAGTTTTCAGGGAGGGCATCATGGCCGGGAATGAACCAGACGACACGCTTCCGATCGGCGATGAGCTGCTAGCTGAACGGCGCGCCGGCCCCGGCACGCGGATGCCTCGCGACATGCACCCCGCTGCCCGCGGCATCATCCATAGCATAGACACGGTCTCCGAATGGGTCGGCCGCGTCGTGGCGCTGATGGTGGTGCCGATCATTCTGGCGATGGTCTACGAGGTCATCGCCCGCAAGTTCTTCATCGCGCCAACCCTGTGGGCATTCGATGTCTCGCGCATGCTTTACGGCACGTCTTTCATGCTGGGCGCGGCTTACGCGCTGATGCACGGCCTGCACATCCGGGCTGATTTTCTCTACCGCAATTTTGAAGTCAGAACCCAGGGCCGCATCGATCTCGTTCTTTACATCGTGCTGTTTATGCCGGCGATGGGTTTCCTGCTGATCGCAGGCTACGAGTTTGCACTCAAATCGGTGATGCAGGGCGAACGCGCCGGTGACAGCACCTGGGCGCCGGTGGTCTGGCCGGTCAAGGTTTCGCTGGCCGCAGGCGTGGCTCTGCTGCTGGTGCAGGGCGTCTCCGAGATCCTCAAGTCCTGGTATGCGGCGACCCGCGGCAGGTGGCCATCATGAGCTTTTTCGAGATCGCGCCTGAAATCATCGGCTTCCTGATGATCGGGGCGATGCTGTTCGCCATTTTCATCGGTTTTCCGATTTCCTTCACGCTGATTTTCCTCGGCATCGTCTTCGGTGCCTGGGGGTTCGGCCTGAAGCTGACCATCTTCCTGATGACCCTGCAATTCTACGGCTCGATGATGGAGCAGACCCTGGCTGCCGTGCCGCTGTTTGTCTTCATGGGCTTCATGATGGAGCAGGCCGGCCTGATGGAGCGATTGTTCAAGGCGGTGCAGCTGATCCTCGCCCGCATGACCGGATCGCTGTTTGTCGCGGTTCTGTTCGTCTCGGTCATCTTCGGCGCCGCCACCGGCATTGTCGGCGCATCCGTGACGATCCTCGGCATCATGGCGGCAAAAACCATGAGCGAATCCGGCTATGATGTCCGTCTCGCGGCCGGCACCATCACCGCCGGCGGGACGCTCGGGATTCTGATTCCACCATCGATCATGCTTGTGGTCATGGGGCCGGTTCTCGAAGTCCCGGTTACCGATCTCTTTGCCGCGGCAATCCTGCCCGGCGTGATGATGGCGGTGCTTTATCTCGTCTATGCGCTCGGCCGTTGCTGGCTCAATCCCACACTTGGCCCGCCCTTGCGCGAGGATCAGATCCCCGCCGACCGCAGCCATGTCTGGCGTGAATTCTTCATGGGTCTGGTGCCGCCGACCATTCTGATTGCGTTCGCCATGGGCTCGATCCTGTTCGGCTGGGCGACCCCGACCGAAGGCGCCGGCATGGGCGCATTTGGCTCGGTGCTGCTGACCATCGGGTATGGCAAGTTCACCTGGAAGCGCACTTATGATGCGTTGCTCAAGACGCTCGAGATCTCGGTGCTGATCCTGTTCCTTGTCGCTGCCTCTAACTTCTTCGGCGCGGTGTTTTCGAGGCTGGGAACCCCGGGGCTGATCACCGACTGGCTGCTGGCACTGGATCTCTCGCCAAGCCTGATCATCATGATGATCCTGGCCATGGTGTTCATTCTCGGCTGGCCGCTTGAATGGGTGCCGATCGTGCTGATCATTCTTCCCATCCTGCAACCGGTTCTGGTCGAAATGAACGTCAACATGACCTGGTTTGCCATTCTAGTGGCGGTCTGCCTGCAAACCGCGTGGCTGTCGCCGCCCGTTGCACTGTCGGCCTACTTCCTCAAGGGGGTGGCGCCGAACTGGGATCTGAAAGACATCTATTACGGCATGATGCAGTTCATGACCGTGCAGATCTTCGGCCTGATCCTGGTCTTCATCTTTCCCTGGCTGGCCCTGTGGCTTCCGGGCTATCTCTACGGAAACTGAATGGCTGCCGGCCAAGCGTCTGCGGCAAATTGATCTGGCGTTGCGAAGCCGCCAAACTGGCTCTAGAGCGGATGGGGCCAGTTGTGGTTTCTAGCCTTTAACAAGGAGGATTGTCCTATGCCCAAAATGACCACCGAGGAAGCGTTCGTCAAAGTGCTTCAGATGCACGGTATCGAACACGCGTTCGGCATTATCGGTTCGGCCATGATGCCGGTCTCGGATCTATTTCCGCAGGCCGGAATCACCTTCTGGGACTGTGCCCACGAAACCAATGCCGGACTGATGTGCGATGGCTACATCCGCACCACCGGCAAGATGGCGATGGCGATCGCCCAGAACGGCCCCGGCGTCACCGGCTTCGTCACGCCGGTCAAGACCGCCTACTGGAACCATACCCCGATGCTGCTGATCACGCCGCAGGCGGCCAACAAGACCATCGGTCAGGGCGGTTTCCAGGAAATGGAGCAGATGCGGCTGTTTGCCGATTGCGTCTGCTATCAGGAAGAAGTGCGTGACGCATCCCGCATCCCGGAAGTGCTCAACCGGGTGATCATGAAGGCCTGGCGCGGATCGGCTCCGGCGCAGATGAACATCCCGCGCGACATGTGGACTCAGGTGATCGATGTCGAGTTGCCGCAGATGGTTCGCTTCGAGCGCCCCGCTGGCGGCGAACAGGCCATCACTGACGCCGCAGAGCTGCTGTCGAATGCCAAATTCCCGGTCATCCTGTCCGGTGCCGGCGTGGTTCTGTCGGGCGCGATACCGGATCTCGCCAAACTGGCCGAACGCCTCGATGCGCCGGTCTGCTCGAACTATCAGCATAATGACAGCTTCCCCGGATCCCATCCGCTCGCTGTCGGTCCGCTCGGCTACAACGGCTCCAAGGCGGCGATGGAACTGATCGCCAAGGCCGATGTCGTGCTGGCGCTCGGCACAAGGCTCAATCCGTTCTCGACACTGCCCGGCTACGGTATCGATTACTGGCCCAAGAATGCCGAAGTCATCCAGGTCGACATCAATGCCGACCGCATCGGCCTGACCAAGAAGGTTACTGTTGGCATCGAAGGCGACGCAACCAAGGTCGCCCGCGCCCTTCTCGCCCAGCTGTCGGACAATGCCGGTGATGCGGGCCGTGAAGACCGCCGCAATCTGATCTCGCTGACGAAATCCCGCTGGGCCCAGGAGCTGTCCTCGCTCGACCACGAGGATGATGATCCGGGCACGGTCTGGAACGAGGAATCGCGTCAGCGCGACGCTGATCTGATGTCGCCACGCCAGGCCTGGCGCGCCATCCAGTCGGCTCTGCCCAAGGATGCCATAATCTCCTCCGACATCGGCAACAATTGCGCCATCGGCAACGCCTATCCGACTTTTGAAGAGGGCCGCAAATACCTCGCACCGGGCCTGTTCGGCCCCTGCGGCTATGGCTTCCCGTCAATCCTCGGCGCCAAGGTTGGGCAGCCTGATGTGCCGGTTGTCGGTTTTGCCGGCGATGGCGCCTTTGGCATCTCGATGAACGAGATGACCGCCTGCGGCCGCGAAAACTGGCCGGCGATTACCATGGTGATCTTCCGCAACTACCAGTGGGGCGCCGAAAAGCGCAACACAACGCTCTGGTATGACAACAACTTCGTCGGCACCGAGCTTGACCGCGACACATCCTATGCCGGGATCGCCGAAGCCTGTGGCGCCACGGGTGTTGTGGTCAGTGATCAGCAGGGCCTGACCGAGGCGCTTGCCAAGGCCATCGAGCGGCAGATGAAGGATGGCGAAACCACCTTCATCGAAGTGCTTCTCAATCAGGAACTGGGTGAACCGTTCCGCCGCGACGCGATGAAGAAGCCGGTGGTCGTTGCCGGCATCAGCCGCGACGACATGCGTCCGCAGCAGGGTGCAGTCTGAGGCAATTGTTCAAGTCTGGAGTTGGGGGCCATGCGAAAGCGTGGCCCTTTTCTATTTCCCGCCAAACTCGGCGATCGTGTCGGCGATGATGTCGATGCCGGCGGAAATCTTGGCGCTTTCGATCGAGGAATAGGCAATCCGGTAGTAATGCGCGCCGTCTTCGGGGTTCTCGAAGAAGAAGTGCCCCGGCTCGAGCAGCACGCCGCGCTGTTTGACAGCCTTTGCAAGGTCGCGTGCATCAATGTGCTCAGGCGTCTTCATCCAGAAGCTGGAGCCGCCGGACACATCAGAACCGGCCACCTCCAGCCCGCGCCGGTCGATTGCTTCCTGCATGACATCGCGCCGTCGCCGATAGGTTTGGCCCATCCGAGCCACCAGCGCGTCGAAATGGCCCAGAGACAAGAAGTTTGCCACCGTGCGCTGCAGATGCCCCGGTGGATGCCGGACCACAACCATCCGCAGCGCACGGGCTTCGCGGATGAAGGTTTCCGAGCCAACCATGTATCCAAGCCGCAAGCCGGGAAATATCGACTTCGAAAACGAGCCGACATAGATCACCCGGCCCTCTTCATCGAGTGACTTGAGCGCAGGAGCAGGCGGGTTGAGGAACGACATCTCGAATTCGTAATCATCCTCGACGATAACGAAATCGTCCCGCGAGGCCATTTCCAGCAGTTCTTGCCGCCGCTCGAGCGGCATGGTCACGCTGGTCGGGCAATGGTGGCTGGGCGTGGTGAACACCACATCGGTTTCCGCCGGCAGTGCGTCGAGCCGCATGCCGGCATGATCCACCGGCACATTGACCACATTGCACCGCGCCTGGTTGAGCGCCACCCGCAGGCCGGGATAGCCGGGGTTCTCCATCACCGCGGTGCGGCGCTGGTTGAGCAGAACCTGGGCTGCCAGCCAGAGCGCATTCTGCCCCCCCATGGTGATCAGGATCTGTTCCGGCTTGGCCTGAATGCCGCGGCGGGGCAGCGAGTTGAGCGCGATATATTTGACAAGTTCCGGGTCGTCGCGCTCATAGCTGTCGGCGGTGACCGTGGTGAACTCACGCTTGCCCAGCGCCTGCAGTGCACATTGCCGCCAGTTGCTGTGATCGAAAATCTTCTCGTCTGCCTGACCGTAGATGAACGGATAGGGGTAGCTGCGCCAGTCCACCGGCTTTTCAACCAGCACCTGATCCGAATAGCGCTGCCCGATTGCCCGGCTCCAATCGACCGAATCCTTGATCTCGCCACGCGGCGGCTCGAACCGTGTCCGTTGCGGCGCTGTCGGCGAGACGTAATAGCCCGAGCGGCCCTTGGCGATCAGATAGTCGTCGGACACCAGTTCGCTATAGGCCAGCGTCACGGTGATCCGGCTGATCCCGAGATGGGTTGCCAGCTTGCGGCTTGAAGGCAGCTTTGCACCGGGGATGAAGCGTCCGGACAAAACGCCCTCGCTGATCATCCTCTGGATTTTCTGTTGCAGAGTTCCCTCGAATTTCGGGTCGAGAAAAAACGTGTCTATCGGAATCGACATTCGATCGCCCAGCCGGTTTTTGCCAGCCTATCGAAATACTTAGCCCAGCGGAAGGGGCAGTGGACGGATTGTCCGGTCCCTGCGCTCTGGTCTCTCTTCCGCGCGGTTTGCTGCTCTATGCGAACACCCGCCCGAGTGCCTGATCCACACTGTCCGTGATCCGGTCGATGTCATCGGCCGTGGCAATCAGCGCCGGGCTGAAGCACAAGGTGTTGTTGAAGCCCGGCAGCGACCGGTTGGTGGCGCCGATGATGACGCCCTGCGTCATGCAGTCGGCGACCACCGCCTGCACCCGCTTCTCGTCCATCGGCTCCCTGGTCTTGCGGTCGCTGACCAGTTCGGCCCCGATAAACAGGCCCTTGCCGCGCACATCGCCGATCACCCCGTGCCTCTCCTGCAAAACCCGGAGATTGCTCACCATGCGCTCACCCATCGCTTGCGTGTTCTCGATCAGGTTTTCATCCTCGACAATGCGCATGTTCTCAAGCGCTGCCGCTGGGCCGGCTGCGCAGCCGCCAAAGGTCGAGATGTCGCGGAAATAGGACATCGGATCGGACGGATCGTCCTTGAACTGCTCGAACACTGCTTCTGTGGTCACCGTGCAGGAAATCGCCGCATAGCCTGAGGCCACACCCTTCGCCATGGTGACGAAATCAGGCTTGATGCCGTAATGCTGGTAGCCGAACCAGGAACCGGTGCGGCCGACGCCGCAGACCACTTCATCGATATGCAGCAGGATATCATACTTGGTGCAGATCTCCTGAACCCGCTCCCAGTATCCCGGGGGTGGAGTAATGACGCCGCCACCTGCGGTGATGGGTTCCAGGCAAAGACCGCCCACGGTATCAGGGCCTTCGCGCAGGATCACCTCTTCAATGGCGTTGGCCGCAGCAAGCCCGTAGCTTTCCGCATCCGGATACTGGCTGCGATATTCAAGGCAATGCGGCACCATGACAAAGCCGGGCGCCATCGGTCCATATTGCTCCGCGCGCTGCGCCTGGCCACCGGCAGAGAGTGTGGCGAGTGTCGTGCCGTGATAGTCACGGTCGCGGTAAAGGATTTTGTATTTCCGCCCGCCATGATGCCGGTGCGAAATCTGCCGGATCATCTTGAAGGCCTTCTCATTGGCCTCCGATCCGGAATTCGAATAATAGACCCGGCTCATGCCGGGCATCTTCTCGATAAGTTTTTTGGCGAAGAGCGCTCCGGGAATCGAACCCGCGCTGTTGGCGAAATAGTTCATCTTGACCAGCTGGTCGCGTACCGCATCTGCAATGCTTTCGCGGCCATAGCCGACATTGACGGTCCAGACACCACCCGAAACCGCATCAAGATGCTCCTTGCCGGTCGCATCCCAAACCCGCATGCCGCGGCCCTCGACCATGATCCTCGGATCGATGGTTTCAAATGGCTTGTGCTGGATCAGATGATGCCAGACATGGGCACGATCGGCTTCGACAACCGCTTGAATATCATTGGTCTGAATGGGCAGGTTCATGAGCGGTCCCTCCCGGGAAAAATGGTGATCTCCGGCTCTCCGGCATCAAAACCATCGCCGAAACGGCTGGCCAGAGAATAGGGCCAGTGGCTCTTCAGCCATATGGCCAGAAAAAGACGAACAAAACCAATAGCCTGCGGTGGAATGTAGAAACTGGTACAATGTTGCCGGGCAAATTGGCGCTATGGCTTTGGCCGGTGACTTGATCGACTTGGCAATCTAGGCGCAAGATAGACACCAAAAGAACGCCAAAAACGGGAACAGTGCCGGACACCTCAAGTTTGTCCGGCGATGAATTGCAATCGAAAGGCCGGCATCACGCTGGCCTGGACAGGGAGCATCACATGAAAGCTGCAACAAGAATTTCCGCATTGCTGGCCGGCATTGCCATGGTTGCCACAGCCTCGGTGGCCAAGGCGGAAGAAATCACGGTCGGTTACTTCCTCGAATGGCCGATGCCGTTCCAATACGCCAAAGTCAAAGGCCTGTATGACGAGGCGCTTGGCATGAAGGTCAACTGGAAATCATTCGATGCCGGAACCGCCATGTCGGCCGCAATGGCCTCTGGTGATGTCCACATCTCGGTCAGCCAGGGCGTCCCGCCATTCGTCGTCGCCACATCTGCCGGTCAGGACCTGCAGGTCGCCGATATCGCCGTCGTCTACAACGAGAACGACAACTGCGTGGTCAAGGCCGAGCTCGAAATCGACAAGGACAGCGCCAACGAACTCGAAGGCAAGAAGGTCGGCGTGCCGATCGGAACCGCTGCGCATTACGGTTTCCTCAAGCAGATGGACCATTTCGGTATTGATGTCTCGACGATGGAAGTTGTCGACATGGCTCCGCCGGACGGCGCGGCAGCCTTTGCCCAGGGCAGCCTCGACATGGTCTGCGGCTGGGGTGGTTCGCTTCAGCGCATGAAGGAACATGGTAACGTGCTGCTGACCGGTGCTGAAAAGGAAGCCATCGGCATCTCGGTCTATGACGTGACCTCGGTCCCGGCGTCCTTTGCCGCCGAGAACTCGGACGTTCTCTCCAAATTCCTCGCGGTTACCGCTGAAATGAACGCCAAATGGCTCACAGACTCCGAGGAAATGCTTCCGGTTATCGCCAAGGATTCCGGCATGAGCGATGAGGATGCTGCAGCCCAGCTCGCAGGATTTGAGTTCCCGACAGTGGAAGATCAGCTCTCGGACAAGTGGCTTGGCAAGGCAACGCCTGAATTCCTCAAGGGTGTGGGCGACTTCTTCAAGGAGCAGGGCAACATCCCGGCCTCGCGCGACACCTACGACGGCGCCGTCAACGCAGCTCCGCTTGCTGCTGCGGCGAAAATGTAGGCACAAACCAGATAAACGGGTGGCCGGACTGATCACTGTCCGGCCACCCGACCACGGCACACTTTGTTTCCATGATTGGAGTAGCCATGGGTAACCTGGTCATTGATGACCTTTCCATGCGCTTTGATCTGCCCAATGGCGGATCTGTGCAGGCACTGAAAAATGTTTCGCTGGAACTGGCAAAAGGCGAACTTCTCGCCGTCCTCGGCCCTTCCGGATGTGGCAAAACTACCCTTCTCAACATCGTTGCAGGCTTTCTGGCTCCCACCGGCGGGCAGGTGACACTCAATGACAAGAAGGTCTCCGGACCTGGCGCCGAGCGTGGAATGGTGTTCCAGCAAGGCGCCCTGTTTGAATGGATGAGCGTTCGCCGCAACATTTCCTTCGGTCCGGATATGGCCGGAAAACCCGCCGCTGAAACCAAACCGATTGTCGAAAATCTTCTCCGCACGGTCGGTCTGCAGGATTTCGGCGACAAGATGATCTACGAATTGTCCGGCGGCATGCAGCAACGTGTGGCACTGGCGCGGTGTCTGGCCAACGACCCCGACGTCATCTTGATGGACGAACCGCTCGGCGCGCTTGATGCGCTGACCCGGGAGAAAATGCAGGGTCTGGTGCTCAAGCTCTGGAAGGAAACCGGCAAGACCATCATCTTGATCACCCACTCGGTCGAGGAAGCGCTTCTTCTCGGCGAACGGCTGCTGGTGATGGCGCCGCGGCCCGGTCGTATTCACAAGGAGTACCACCTTCCGTTCGCCGAAATGGGCGTCGGCCGTGACCTGCGTCTGGTCAAGAAGGAACCCGAGTTCGGCGAGCGCCGGGAAGAAATCCTGAGCATGATCTGGGACATGGAAGAGGAAATCATGGGCCGGCAGGAGGAATCGGCATGATTGTCTTCCTCCTCTACTTGGCCATCTTTGCGCTTGCCTATGTTGCCTATCGTTTCTGGCAGCGGTCGCGTCAGCACATCCATGATTTCGACAGTCTGAAAACCGTGACCTTCGGTGACGAAAGCGCCGTATCGCCCAACCGCTTTGCCTCGGTTGTGTCGGTGATCGCGCTGTTTGCGATCTGGGGCGCCTTCACCGGCTCGATCATCACGCCGCTGCATGTGCCCGGACCCTTTGTCGGCGACACCAGCTTCACCTACACCGCCCGCAATGCTGCAGGCGAAACCGATGATGCGGTTGCCCATCTGCGCGTCTACCGCGTTGGTGAGGAGGTGGATCTTCCCGAGGTCTCGGACCAGCCGAGCACATTCGCGGTCGATGACGCCGTCAAGATAGGTGCCTGGAGGTCTGCGCTCGCGCGTCTCAATGAAAACGACATTGGTGGCAAGGAAGACGGTTACAGCCTGATCGCCATTGACGGTCAGCCTATCGCACCGGGTGAAACAGTTCAGTTTTCCGATGGTGAGATCACCATGACCAACAAGGGCAGCCTCTCCATCAAGCCTGACAAGGGCTGGCAGATGGAGCCGATCTGGCTGCCTGCGCCCGAAGCGGTTCTCAGCCGGCTGGGGGAAATTGCCAGTGAGGGCTACAAGAACTTCTCGCTGTGGGAGCATCTCGGCTCGTCACTCGGCCGGGTTCTGGTGGGCTTCGTCATCGGCAGCCTCATCGGCATTCCGCTGGGCTATGCGATGGGCCTGTCCGACTGGTTTCGTGGCTGGTTCGATCCGATCGTTGAGTTCATGCGTCCGGTGCCGCCTCTCGCACTGATCCCGTTGATCATCATCTGGTTCGGCATCGGCGAGGAAGGCAAGGTGATCCTGCTGTTCCTGGCGGCCTTGTGGATCATGACCATTGCGGCGCGTGCCGGCGTGTCAGGCGTGCGCATCTCGAAGGTGCATGCAGCCTACTCGCTGGGCGCGTCAAAATGGCAGATCCTCAGGCATGTGATCGTGCCCAACTCGCTGCCCGAGATCTTCACCGGGGCGCGCGTGGCCATGGGTGTCTGCTGGGGCACGGTGGTCGCCGCCGAGCTGGTGGCGGCTGACCGCGGCGCCGGCATGATGATCGTCAATGCGTCCAAGTTCCAGCTCACCGACATCGTCATCCTCGGCATCATCCTGATCGGCATCATCGGCTACGGCATCGATATCCTGATGCGCATGGCTGAAAAATGGCTGGTTCCCTGGAAGGGTCGCGGCTGATCAAACTGACAAGTGGGCAACAAAAAAGCCGCCGTTCCTGTCCGGATCGGCGGCTTTTGCATACTTGAAACGATGTCCGGTCAGATATCGAGGTTTGCGACTGACAGCGCATTGTCCTGAATGAACTCGCGTCGCGGCTCGACTTCATCGCCCATCAGTCTCGAGAACAGGCTGTCGGCATCGACCGCGTCATTGACCCGGACCTGCAACAGGGAACGGGCGTGCGGATCAAGCGTGGTTTCCCACAATTGCTCGGCGTTCATCTCGCCAAGGCCCTTGTAGCGTTGCAGCGTCAGGCCCTTGCGCCCGACGGCAAACACGGCCTGCAGCAACTCGCGCGGTCCGGAAACCTGGGTCCCGCCTTCCTTGCGCCGGATCACTGGCGGTTCAGTGTAAACGTCGCGCAGTTTGGCATTCATCTGGTCGATCATGCGCGCGTCCTGGCTGCCGATCAGGCCGGAATCGAGATAGGCCGATTCCTTGACACCGCGGACGACCCGTTCAAACCGGTAGCCGTTCTCGCTGGTCACGCCGGTCCAGCCCCGCTCGGATTCCTCGGAGATCATGTCGAGCCGTCGGGCAACTTCCGCTGCCATGGCCTCCGATGAGGCCGGATCGGTAATGCGCTCCAGGTTGAAGGCGCCCGCGATCGCAGCCTGCTCGACAACCGAATGGTCATAGCGTGAATGCAGGCCTTCCAGCAGTGCGCGCATTCGCAGCGCATCGGTGATGGTATCCCTCAGGTCTGCCCCGGTACGGACTTCACCGGTCGACAGTTCCAGCGAGGCTTCATCCAATCCCGTTGTGATCAGATAATCTTCCATCGCCTTTTCGTCTTTGAGGTACTGGCTCGATTTGCCGCGCGCCACCTTGTAGAGCGGCGGCTGGGCAATATAGAGATGCCCGCGCTCGATCAGTTCCGGCATCTGCCGGAAGAAGAAGGTCAACAGCAGGGTGCGAATGTGGGCGCCGTCAACGTCAGCATCGGTCATGATGATGATCTTATGGTAGCGCAGTTTCTCCGGGTTGAACTCGTCCTTGCCGATGCCGGTGCCAAGCGCCGTGATCAGCGTGCCGATTTCCTGGCTCGACAGCATCTTGTCAAACCGCGCCCGCTCGACATTGAGGATCTTGCCTCGCAGCGGCAGGATGGCCTGGTTTTCACGCGAACGGCCCTGTTTTGCCGATCCGCCAGCGGAATCACCCTCCACCAGGAACAGTTCGGATTTCGCCGGATCTTTCTCGGAGCAATCGGCCAGTTTGCCGGGCAGCGAGGAAATATCGAGCGCGCCCTTGCGCCGGGTCAGTTCGCGCGCCTTGCGGGCGGCTTCGCGTGCCGCTGCGGCTTCGATCACCTTGCCGACAAGAACCTTGGATTCGGCCGGATGTTCTTCGAGCCAGGCGCTGAGCGTCGAGTTGACCAGGTTTTCGACCACCGGGCGGACTTCCGAGGAGACCAGCTTGTCCTTGGTCTGCGACGAGAATTTCGGGTCCGGAACCTTCACCGACAGCACTGCGGTCAGGCCTTCGCGGCAGTCATCGCCGGTGAGCGAGACCTTTTCTTTCTTGGTCATGCCGGAACTCTCGGCATAGGCCACCATCTGCCGCGTCAGCGCCGCGCGGAAACCGGCCATATGGGTGCCGCCGTCGCGCTGGGGAATGTTGTTGGTGAAGCACAGCACATTCTCGTGGTAGCTGTCGTTCCACCACATGGCGAGCTCGACAGTGATACCGTCCTTCTCGCCCAAGAGCGTCACCGGGTCATTGACCAGTGCTTTCTTCGAACGGTCGAGATAGCGGACAAAGGCTTCCAGACCGCCTTCGTAAAACAGCTCAAGCTCCTTGACGTCGGAGTGACGCTTGTCGGCCAGAAGAATGCGCACGCCGGAATTCAGGAACGCCAGTTCGCGCAGGCGATGCTCCAGCGTGCCGAAGTCGAAATCGATCATAGTGAAGGTTTCGCTGCTCGGCATGAAGGTCACTTCGGTGCCGGTCTCGTCGCCGCAATCACCCAGAACCTCAAGTGGCGCATCGGCAACGCCGTGTGTGAAGCGGATCTCGTGGATCTTGCCCTTGCGCCGCACAACCAGCTTCAGCCAGACCGAAAGCGCATTGACCACGGAGACGCCAACGCCGTGCAGACCGCCCGATACCTTGTAGGAATTCTGGTCGAACTTGCCCCCGGCATGCAGCTGCGTCATGATCACTTCGGCAGCCGAAATGCCTTCGCCACTGTGGATATCTGTCGGGATGCCGCGACCATTGTCGGTCACTGTGACCGATCCGTCCGGGTTCAGCGTCACGGTGACGCGGTCGGCATGGCCTGCCAGCGCCTCGTCGATGGCGTTGTCCACCACCTCGTAGACCATGTGATGCAGACCCGATCCGTCATCGGTATCGCCGATATACATGCCCGGCCGTTTGCGCACGGCATCCAGGCCCTTGAGAACCTTGATCGATTCGGCGCCGTATTCGGCACCTGCGGTCGGGTTTGTCTCAGGCGTATCGTTCATGTAGCAGGTCTTTCGGTCCAGAGCGGCAGTGCCGGGCGGAGGCATTGAAAACGTGGCGGCGAATCACCGCTTATACGAACTTTCAGTATAGGCGGGAGGCCGATGAAAACCAAATCCGCCACGCCATGGAATTGTGGGTTTTGGAATGCATATATGGGGATGAAGGGGCCGGACTCCAAAGATTGCATGCCTGCAGCCGCAACCAGCCGGCGAACAGGCTGTGATCCCCATCCCTGCCGGACCGCGAAGGAAGCCGAATGACACACACCCATACCCCTTTTGTGCCGCCAGCGCCGGTTCCCAGAACAACGCCGCCGTCGCGCTTCGAGATCATCCGCACGGTCATGCGCAACCCGCTAGAGCTCTGGGGCGAGCCCTCTTTCCGGCTCGACTGGCTGAAGACCAAATTCTTCAACGAGCGAACCCTTATCGTCAATCATCCCGGCCTCATTCGCCATGTCCTGGTCGACAATGCAAAGAACTACGAGATGGCGGCGATCCGTCAGCTGATCCTGCGGCCGATCCTGCGCGATGGACTGCTGACGGCGGAGGGCGAGATTTGGAAACGTTCGCGCAAGGCCATGGCGCCGGTGTTTACGCCGCGCCATGCTCGCGGCTTTGCCCAGCAGATGCTCGAGCAATCGCGCGCGTTCACCTCCCGTTACGAGACCGCGGCAGACAATGGCGAGGTCCGCGATATCGCGATCGATATGACCGAGCTGACCTTCGACATCCTCTCGGCGACGCTGTTTTCAGGCCAGGTCTCCGGCAGCGAGGAAGAGTTTGCCGGCGATATCGAACGGCTCTTGTCGACCATGGGGCGGGTCGACCCGATGGATCTGCTCAAGGCGCCATCCTGGATTCCGCGCATCCGCCGCATGCTGGGCAAACCGATCCTCGCCAAATTCCGCGGCATTGTCGAACAGACCATGGCCAACCGGCAGCAATTGATGCGCACCGATCCGGACAATGTGCCGGAAGATTTCCTCACCCTTTTGATTCGGCTCCACGGGCCCGATGGCCTCACCCTGGGCGAGATCGAGGACAACATCATCACCTTCATCGGCGCCGGCCACGAAACAACCGCCCGGGCGCTCGGCTGGACCCTGTACTGTCTGGCCAACTCTCCCACCGACCGGCAAAAGGTCGAGGCTGAAATCGACGAGGTGCTGGCCCGCGAACCTGATCCGGTCAAATGGCTCGACGCCATGCCCTGGACCCGCGCCGCCTTTGAGGAAGCCATGCGGCTTTATCCGCCCGCGCCCTCGATCAACCGGGCCGCAATCGCCGATGATGAATGGCACAACGGCGAGGGTGAAACCGTCACCATCGAGGCCGGCACCACGGTGTTGGTCATGCCCTGGACCCTGCACCGGCACACCAGGCTTTGGAACCAGCCTGGGGCCTATATCCCATCCCGCTTTCTGCCGGAAAACCGCGACAAGATCGATCGTTATCAGTACCTGCCCTTCGGCGTCGGACCGCGCATCTGCATCGGTGCCACCTTCGCGCTGCAGGAAGCTGTGATTGCACTCGGCGTGCTGCTGTCGCGCTATCGCTTCGACTGCACCGACAAGACAAAGCCCTGGCCGATGCAGAAGCTGACTACCCAGCCGGAGGGTGGGTTGCCGATGCGTGTCAGCCGCCGCTAGGGTAGGCGCTATCCGGCACACATCCGGAATAAGCTGCGGTCTGAAGTGGTGGCGTCGATGTCGAAACCGGCTTATGTGAGATCTGAGCTCCCACAGCTGCGGAGCGCATGAACGGAATGCTCGACATGACTTCACCTCTGTTTCTCGGCATCGATACCGGCGGTACTTATACCGACGCTGTTCTTTACAGCGAAACCGAAGGTGTTCTGGCATCAGCCAAGTCGCTGACGACCCGGCATGATCTGGCGATCGGTGTGTCCGGCGCGGTTGAAACCGTTCTGGCGGAAGTCAGCGGCGCAGTGAAGCGCATCCGTCTGGTATCGCTGTCGACGACGCTTGCCACCAATGCGCTTGTGGAAGGCCAGGGTGGTCGCGCCGGTCTGGTGATGATCGGTTTCGGGCCGCAGGATCTGGCCCGTGACGGCCTTGCCGAAGCGCTGGGCACCGATCCGGTGATCTACCTGAGCGGCGGCCACAATGTGCATGGAACCGAGACCCCGCTCGATCTGGCACCGCTCGAAGCCCAGCTGGACAATCTGGGTGAACAGGTTTCCGCAGTGGCGATTGCCGGCTATTTCGCCGTCCGCAATCCCGCGCATGAAATCGCGGTGCGTGACCTCATTCGCGAGCGCACGTCCCTGCCGGTGACCTGCAGCCATGATCTGTCCTCGCGTCTCGGCGGTCCGCGCCGGGCGCTGACCACATTGCTCAACGCCCGGCTGATCTCCATGGTAGCGCGGCTGATTAATGCCACCAGCGGCTATCTTTCAAGCCGCGGCATCGATGCACCCTTGATGGTGGTGCGCGGTGATGGTGCGTTGATTTCAGCCGCCGAGGCGCTGATGCGGCCGATCGAGACCATTCTTTCCGGCCCCGCGGCCAGTCTGGTCGGAGCGCGGCATCTGACCGGGCTCGACAACGCTGTCGTGTCCGACATTGGCGGCACCACCACCGATGTGGCTGTGCTTGATGGCGGCCAGCCGCGACTGGACAGTGAAGGCGCCACGGTCGGCCGCTACCGGACCATGGTCGAGGCCGTCGCCATGCACACATTCGGGCTTGGTGGCGATTCCGAGGTGCGGATTGATGAGGGTGGCTTTGAAGCGGGCCTCACCCTCGGTCCGCGCAGGCTGATGCCGTTGAGCCTGGCCGCCCATCTGTGGCCTGAACCGGTTCTGGCCGGTCTCGAGCGCCAGGCGCAGGCCTCCTATTCCGGCCGTTATGATGGTCGTCTGGCCTTGCGCACCGGGCTTCCTCCAGCGCTTGCCGCGGGTCTGACGACACAGGAAGCAGCGCTTTACGAGCGCATTAAGGCTGAGCCGCAAATGCTGGATACGGTGCTCACCGGCACCTCGCAACGCGCCACGCTCGATAGGTTGGTGTCGCGGGGTCTGGTGCTGATTGCGGGCTTTACACCGTCAGATGCGATGCATGTGCTCGGCCGCCAGAACCAATGGAACACGGATGCAGCCCGTCTCGGCGCCGAGGTGTTCGCCCGTCGCAAGGCAGGCTCGGGTCGTGTTGTTGCCCAGTCGCCCGCAGAGTTGTCGGAGATGGTGTCCCGGCGCCTGACACGGCAGAGTGCCGAGGCGGTGCTGAGCGCGCTGATTGCGGATCAGGACATCGCAGGCCTTGATGTTGCCAAATCGGCCTTCATTAACCGCGCCCTCAGCCGCACCCCCGGTTTCGTCCGCTTCAGCGTCAAACCCGACCGGCCGCTGGTGGCGCTTGGCGCCTCGGCGCCAGTGCATTATCCGGCGATTGCCGACATGCTCGACATCGAGAGCTTCGTTCCAGTCCACGCCGGTGTCGCCAATGCGGTGGGTGCGGTGGTCGGCCAGGTACGCGAGACGGTGACTGTGTTCGTCAGCGAACCTGATGAGGGTCGCTTCGTGCTCAACGGTGCGGGAGAGCATCAGATCTTCAGGAACCGCGAAGAAGCCTTTGCCAGGGCGCGCGACGTCTCTGTTGATGAAGCCAGGCAAACCGCCATCCGCAGCGGCGCGGATCATCCCGGTGTCGAGCTCAGCGAACAGATCGACATGCCGGTGATCGAGGGGCTGGAAAAGTTCATCGAGGCCCGTTTCATAGCCATTGCATCAGGCCGGCCGCGCATTGCCGGCAAATGATTTGTTCCGATTTGGAATAAATCATTTGCACCTTAGATGAATTGACAGGCAATGCGCCGCCCGGCAGGGTCAGCTCCAAATTGGGACGCGTGGACTCGCGCCTGCAAGAATGGAGACTCAAAGTGGCAAGAATCGAAAAAAATGGCCTGAAAATCAGCGCCGACCTGCATGACTTCATCGTCGACCAGGCCATGCCCGGCACTGGCGTCAAGGCTGACGATTTCTTCCAGGCCTTCGGAGATGCCGTTGCCGAGCTTGCACCGAAGAACCGCGCGCTGCTCGCCAAGCGCGACGCGATGCAGGACAAGATCGATGCCTGGTACCGCGAAAACGGCGCCCCGGTGGATATGGGCGTCTACAAGGACTTTCTCACCTCGATCGGCTACCTGCTGCCTGAAGGTGGCCCGGTTCAGGTCTCGACCGAGAATGTTGATCCAGAGATCGCGCTGATTGCCGGCCCGCAGCTGGTCGTTCCGGTGATGAACGCCCGTTTCGCGCTCAATGCCGCAAACGCCCGCTGGGGTTCGCTCTACGACGCGCTCTACGGCACCGATGCGCTCGGCGATCTGCCGCAAGCCGGCGGCTATGATGAGGAGCGCGGCGCCCGCGTCATCGCCTGGGCCAAGTCGTTCCTCGACGACAGTGTGCCGCTGGCAAAGGGAAAATGGGCAGATGTCACCGGCTTCGACTTCGAAAGCGGCACGCTGAAGATCGAGACCACGGGTGGCGAAACCACGCTCGCGGATGCCGCGCAGTACACCGGCTTCAAGCGTGACAATGACCACGCCTACCGGCTCTTCTTCCAGAAAAACGGCCTCCACGCGGTGGTCTGTGTCGATCCTGCAAGCGTCATCGGCAAGACCGACAAGGCCAGCATCTCCGATGTGACGCTTGAGTCTGCCGTCACTGCGATCATGGACTGCGAGGATTCGATCGCTGCCGTTGATGCCGAGGACAAGACGCTGGTCTATCGCAACTGGCTCGGCCTTATGAAGGGCGATCTGGCCGAGGAAGTACACAAGGGCGGCAAGAGCTTCACCCGCAAACTTCATGGCGACATCGAGTACAGCACCCCGGATGGCAAACCTGCCTCGCTGAAGGGCCGCTCGCTGATGCTGATCCGCAATGTCGGCCACCTGATGACCAACCCGGCGATCCTGCTGGAGGATGGCAGCGAGATCCCCGAAGGCATCATGGATGCATTTCTCACCGGCCTCATCGCTCTGCACGACATCGGTTCTAATGGCCGACGCGCCAATTCGGCGGAAGGCTCGATGTATGTCGTCAAGCCTAAGATGCATGGTCCCGAGGAAGTGGCCTTTGCCGTCGAGATTTTCGGCCGCGTCGAAAAGGCTCTCGGCATGGCGCCCAACACCATCAAGATGGGCATCATGGACGAGGAGCGTCGCACCACCATCAATCTCAAGGAATGCATCCGTGCCGCCAGCCAGCGCGTGGTGTTCATCAACACCGGCTTCCTCGACCGCACTGGCGACGAGATCCATACCTCGATGGAAGCTGGCCCGATGATCCGCAAGGGCGATATGAAGCAGGCGGCCTGGATTGCCGCTTACGAGAACTGGAATGTCGACATCGGGCTCGAATGCGGTCTTGCCGGTCATGCCCAGATCGGCAAGGGCATGTGGGCCATGCCGGATCTGATGGCGGCAATGCTTGAGCAGAAGATCGGTCACCCGAAGGCGGGCGCAAACACCGCCTGGGTGCCGTCGCCAACCGCCGCCACCCTGCACGCCACCCATTATCACAAGGTCAATGTGGCTGATGTCCAGGCCGGTCTGCGCTCCCGCGAGCGGGCGAAGCTCGATGATATCCTGTCGATCCCGGTGGCAGCCAAGCCAAACTGGACGCCCGAGGAAATCCAGCACGAAATCGACAACAACGCCCAAGGTATCCTTGGCTATGTCGTGCGCTGGGTCGATCAGGGTGTGGGCTGCTCCAAGGTGCCCGACATCAATGATATCGGCCTGATGGAAGACCGCGCCACACTGCGGATTTCCGCCCAGCACATGGCCAACTGGCTGCACCATGGCGTTGTCACCAGGGATCAGATTGTCGAAACCATGAAGCGCATGGCGGTGGTCGTTGATGGCCAGAATGCAGGTGATCCCGCCTATCAGCCGATGGCGCCCGACTATGACAATTCGATCGCATTCCAGGCCGCGGTTGAGCTGGTTCTCGAAGGCCGCACCCAGCCCAACGGCTACACCGAGCCGGTGCTGCACCGCCGCCGCCTCGAGCTCAAGGCCGCCGCTGGCTGAGCCAGGTTGCCGATCGGGGCGCCTTGTGGGCCCCGGTCGGCATTGAAGCTGTTCGAAACGCCATTGAAAAAGCCCGCCTGGCAGATAACCGGGCGGGCTTTTTGATTCTAGAGACTGTTTTGCGGTCTATTGCTTGACGATCACGCGTGCGCTCTTTCCGGGACGGACGCGCTCGTAAAGGTCGATAATGTCCTGGTTCATCAGCCGGATGCAGCCCGAGGAAGCGGCGGTGCCGATCGAATTCCATTCAGGTGTACCGTGCAGGCGGAACAGTGTGTCCTGGCCCTTTTCGTTGAACAGGTAGAGTGCGCGGGCGCCGAGCGGGTTGCTCAGGCCGGGCTTCATGCCGTCCTTGCCGTATCTGGCCAGTTCCGGCTTGCGGCTGATCATTTCCTTGGGAGGCGTCCAGGTCGGCCATTCCTGTTTCCAGGCAATATAGGCTTCGCCTTCCCAGGCAAAACCGGCTTTGCCGACACCGATCCCGTAGCGCACAGCCTTGCGGCCCGGCAGCACAAGATAGAGATAGCGGTTGGGCGTATCGACGATGATCGTTCCTGGCTTTTCCTTGGTGGAGTAGGAGACGATCTGACGGTGGAATTTCTTTTCGATCTTGCTGATCGGCACAGCCGGGATCGAATAGCCGGCATCCGTGACCGATCCATATTCCGAGGTGAAGATCTGCGACGTGCCGCTCTCTCCGGTGGTTGAGGAACAACCGGCAAGGGTAAGCGCCGCGATCAGTCCGGCAACAGTAAGTGAAAAGCGAGGTGTCATATGAAAACTTCCGAGAGCGAGGCGTAACCGCCGGTTTTGAACCGCGGCCAACGTGATGCTGTTTATTTTAATTAAGTCTTAACTATGCAACTGTTTTGACTGAAAAATTGACACATTCTTCAAGCTTTGTCCGACCGCATTGTTTTTCTGCAACATCAGCAAGACGTGACGTTGCGATAGAACAAATGCCGTGGCACGTATAGATCATGCCGATCATTTCCCCACATTCCACAAACCCGCTCATCGACGGAAGACAGTCCGATCGCGCCATGATGGTTCGTCGAGGTGTGCAGCGGCTTTTGGCCGATCTGAGGCTGTCGATGGTGCCGGAGCTGGGGCTGGCGTCCGGTCGCCGCGCTGATCTGGTGGCGCTCGGCCCGAGCGGCGAGATCTGGATTGTCGAGATCAAGTCCTCGATCGAGGATTACCGCACCGACAGCAAATGGCCTGATTACCGGCAGCACTGCGATCGGTTGTTTTTTGCCACCCATGCCGGCGTTCCTGCGGATATCTTCCCTCAGGAGTGCGGTCTGATCATTGCGGATGAATGGTCGGGGCATCTGTTGCGGGAAGCGCCCGAGCACCGTCTGGCGCCGGCCACCCGCAAGGCGATGATGCTGCGGTTTGCCCGCGCGGCCGCCGACCGTCTGCTGCTCGCCGAACTGGCTGCGGGCGCAAGCTGAAACCGGGTCTCGGTCTCCAACAGACCGGCCTTAGCGCGGTGCGCGTTTTGCCAGTATCCGTTGCAGCGTGCGCCGGTGCATGTTGAGCCGTCGCGCCGTCTCCGAGACATTTCGCTCGCACATCTCGTAGACCCGTTGAATATGTTCCCAGCGCACCCGGTCAGCCGACATCGGGTTTTCGGGAACCTCGGCCCGTTCACCGGGCTTGCGGGTCAGCGCCGCAAACACTTCGTCAGCATCGGCAGGCTTTGCCAGATAATCGATCGCGCCTAGCTTCACCGCTGTGACCGCCGTGGCAATGTTGCCGTAGCCGGTCAGCACAATGATGCGCGTATCGTCACGGCGTTCGCGAATAGCCTCGATCACGTCCAGCCCGTTGCCGTCCTGAAGCCGCATGTCCACCACGGCATATTTGGGTGTCTTGGCGCGCGCCTGAGCCAATCCTTCGGCTACGCTTTCGGCAATTTCAACCTCGAAGCCACGTGTTTCCATGGCGCGCGCAAGCCGGCGCAGAAAGGGTGCGTCATCATCAACAAGCAGAAGGGTTGCGTCCGGCCCGATGGCCTCGGCTTCATTGGTCTGGGCGATTTCGCCGGTCATGGGTCACCTCACGGGTGCTGGCACTGCAGCTTTACACCACCGATTTAATGCGTTTGAGCAGATTATCCAGCTCCAAACGCATTCAAACTATCTTATCCGATCCAAAAAGATCCATTTTTTCCCTCGGCCAGCTTACCTTGACATGTGCACCGGTGGCGGGAAGTGGCTTGTTGGCAAACTCCAATGATGCGCCGGAACGTTCAAGCAGCGTCTTCGCGATGAACAGTCCGAGACCCAGCCCGCCACCCATTTCCCGGTCCTGCCGGCCGCGCCGGTTCATGAACGGCACCCCGATCTGGGTCAGCACGTCGGGCGCGAAACCGGGGCCGTCATCGTCAATCGAGATCTCCACCCGATCGCGATCATGGCCGACTGTCACCGTTACCCTTGTTTCGGCAAAATCAACTGCGTTCTCGATCAGGTTGCCCAGCCCAAACAGGATCGCCGGATTGCGCCGCCCGATGGTTTCGCGCATCTCGGATTCACTGTGTACCACGTCAATAGTGATGCCGAATTCGCGATGCGGCGCGATAACTTCCTCGATCAGCGAGCGCAAGGGGAGCCGGATCATATGGGCTTCGTCTTCGGCGGACAGAGTTGTCAGCCGCCGCAGGATATCCCGGCATCGCTCGGTCTGGCTGCGCAGCAACATCAGGTCATCGGTAAACCGCGGATCATCAACCAGCGCCTTTTCCATCTCGCGGGCCACCACCTGGATGGTCGCAAGCGGCGTGCCCAGCTCATGCGCTGCCGCCGCGGCAAGGCCGTCGAGCGCGGATATGTGCTGCTCGCGCTGCAACACCAGTTCGGTTGCCGCCAGTGCATCGGCCAGCTGATTGGCTTCCGCCGAGACCTGGAAGGAATAAAATGCCGTGAACGCCATGGTCGAGACAATGGCAATCCAGGCACCGGCGATCAGCAGAAACGGAACCTCCAGCGTGCTGCCGGGATACCAGGGAAGCGGCAGCGAATAAAACGCCAGAATCGTGCTCGCCGCGACAGACAGCACACCCAGGCTCAAGGTGTGGCGCACCGGCTGCGAGGCCGAGGAAATGATCACCGGCACGCACAGCAGCACCGAAAACGGATTGGCCAACCCGCCGGTCATGAACAGGAGCCCCGACAATTGCAGCACATCGAAGGACAACACCGCCGTTGCCCCCAGCGGCGGCAATCGGTGCGCCGCTGGAAACCGGACCGACAGGAATATGTTCATCCAGGCCGAGCAGGCAATCAGCGCGAAACAGAAAAGCTCGGGAACATCAAACCCGTAGCCATGGGCGATGATCAGCACTGTGACGCTCTGGCCGATGACGGCCAGCCATCTCAGCCGCGTCAACGTTTGCAGCCGCAGCCGGTGCCGGATCGAATGGTCGTCAAGAAAGGAGGGAAAGACTGTCATGCCACCTGATCTAGCGCATTGATCGCAAAACCTGCAATCGATTTGGCGGGGACATCATGTCCCGCGTGGCTTGGCGCGGTGCGTTGGCGCGGCTTCCACCGGGTTCTCCGGCCAGGGGTGACGCGGATAGCGCCCGCGCATCTCGGCCCGCACATCGGCCCAGGAGCCGGTCCAGAACCCTGGCAGGTCGCGCGTCGTCTGGATCGGCCGCTGCGCCGGTGACAGCAGCTCCAGCGTTAGCGGCAGCCGCCCGCCGGCAATCGCCGGATGCCGGGTTTCGCCAAACAGTTCCTGCACCCGGATCGCAACCACCGGACTGCCTTCGTCATAGCGGATCGGCACCCGCGATCCCGTCGGCGCTTCGTAATGCGATGGCGTCAGCCGCGCGATTTCAGTTCTTGCCCCGTGCCCGCAAAGAGACAGCAAGCCTTCGTTGAGCCCATCCCGCTCGATGGATTTCAGCGAAGTGACCCCGGGTTGGTAGGGCGCAAACCAGGTTTCCAACCCCTCGAGCAGGGCCTGATCCGAGACATCCGGCCATGGCGCGCCGAGGCTCTTGTGCAGGAACCCGATCCGGTCGCGCAACTGCAGGCCAGCGGCAGAGAACGGCAATGCCTTGATACCGATTTTACGGATAGCTTCGCACAGAACGTGCATCGCGGCCGCCTCGTCCGGTTTAGGCAGCGGCGTCTCGGCAAGGGTGATGGCGCCGAGCCGGCTCACCCGCCGTGCCCGCACCGAACCCGACTTCGCGTCAAACACATAGTCATCGCTCTGCACGGCGTGGTTTTCCAGAACCTCGTCCAGCACTGCGCCTGTGAGTTCGGCGGCCGCGAGGATGCGGGCAGCCTGCGCCTTGCCGCTCATGTCGGCGATCACCAGGAATTCTGCGCCCGCCAGCCGATCTGTTTCGTCAATCATCGCGCCGCGGCCATTGGCCAGCACGAACTTGCCTCTGGCGCCGCGTTGCCGGGCGATCCGGTCCGGAAAGGCGTGGACCAGCAGCGATGCTGCCGGGGCGGCGTTGGCTGATGCTTTCTTGCTGCCCGCCAACCGAGCTGCCAGCGCCCGCGCCGACGTACCCCGGGGTGTCCGGTCAGAGCGAAAGCGCGACAATCGTGTTTCCAGATCCGCATCCTGCCCGCCAAGTCCCTGCTCGGTGAGCAACACGGCGAGTTCGGCTGCCGCGTAGCCATGCCCGTCTTCTTGCCCGGAGTCCACCATTGAGGCCAGACGCGGCGGCAGCGCCAGCGCCCGCATGCGTGTGCCCCGACCGGTCAGCCCGCCATCAGCATCAATCGCACCAAGGCTTTCAAGCAGGACACGCGCTTCGCTGATCGCAGCGTCGGGCGGCGGATCGATAAACCGTAATTCCCTCGGGTCTTTTACCCCCCAGGCAAGACAGTCGAGCACCATCGCAGACAGATCACTTGCCAGCACCTGCGGTGTCGAGAAGGTGGGAAGGGCCTTGGTCTGCTCTGCCCGCCACAGCCTGACGGCAATGCCGGGTGCGGTTCGTCCCGCACGTCCGGCACGCTGATCGGCGGAGGCCTGCGAGGCCTTGATGGTTTCAAGTCGGGTGATGCCGGTCGACGGCTCATACACCGGTTGGCGAACCAACCCGCTGTCGATGACGATACGCACGCCGTCAATGGTGATTGAGCTTTCCGCCACCGGCGTGGCCAGCACCAGTTTGCGCCGGCCTTCAGGCGCCGGCTTGATCGCCGTGTCCTGCTCTTGCGAACTCAGCCCGCCATAAAGCGGCTGAATGTCAGTCAGCGGCCCGAGCTGGCCTTCCAGCCGGGAAGCGACCTGCCGTATCTCGCCCTGACCGGGCAGAAACGCCAGGATCGAGCCGGTTTCGTTGCGGTGAAGGGATTCGATAGCGCTTGTCATCGCCGCTTCGATGCGGGTGCCCGGCGGTCTGTCGATGTGGCGGATCTCGACGGGATAGCTTCGTCCCAGGCTCTCGATCACCGGGCAATCCTCAAGCAGCGTCGCCACGCGGTCCGTGTCCAGCGTCGCCGACATCACCAGAATGCGCAGGTCTTCGCGCAGGCCTGACTGGATATCGAGCGCCAGCGCCAGACCGAAATCGGCCTCCAGCGCACGCTCGTGAAACTCGTCGAAGATCACGCAATCGACGCCCTCGAGATCCGGCGAGGACAGCGCCATGCGTGTAAACACGCCCTCGGTTACCACCTCGATGCGGGTTCTGGCCGAGACCTTGGTGTCGAGCCGCATCCGGTAGCCGACTGTGCCGCCAACCTCCTCGCCCAGCATCGAAGCCATTCGCCGCGCCGCGGCACGCGCCGCCAGCCGGCGTGGCTCGATCAGGATGATCTTGCCGGTGAGCCAAGGCTCTTCTGCCAGCATCAGCGGCACCAGCGTGGTCTTGCCCGCACCGGGCGGGGCAGCCAGCACGGCGTTGGGGCCACCGGCAAGGGCTGCGCGCAAAGGCGCAAGCGCATCGGAAACCGGCAGATCGGTAAAGCGGGCGGCAATACCGCTCACGCCGGGTCGACCTTGTGCAACTGTCCGCCGGCGGCGCGGGCATCGTCTTCGTCGTGGGTCACAAGAACCACCGGCAGGCCCGCCCGCCGCGCCCGGTCAAACACCAGCTGCCGGGTCTGTTCGCGCAAATTCGCGTCGAGCTTGGAAAACGGTTCGTCCAGGAGCAGCAGCCGGGGCCGTGATGCCAGCACCCGCTGAAGCGCGACGCGTGCTTTTTGTCCCCCGGACAGCGTGTCGGGATCGCGGTCACCGAACTCGGCCAGACCGGCGTCTTCCAGCGCTTCCTCGGCCAGCGCCCGCCTTTGCTTGCGGCCATGCACATCTTCGGGAATGGCAATGGCGATGTTGTCGGCTACGCTCAAATGCGGAAACAGCAGCGGATCCTGGAACAGGATCCCGGCATGGCGTTTTTCGGCTTCCAGCGCTGTCAGATCGACCCCGTCGACAATCACCCGGCCGCTGGCGGTGAAGGCAGGGTCAAGAAACCCGCCGAGATAGGCCAGCAGCGTCGATTTGCCCGATCCCGATGGCCCCATGACGGTGAGCGTTTCGCCACGGCCGACATGGGCGTCGAGCGCCACCAGCACACGCTCGCCGAGGCAGATGTGCACGCCCTCCAGTCGAAGTCCCTGAGTGTCGCTCATACCGCCCAATCTCATACCCGCAAGCCTCGCCGGTTGCGGAATAGCAAGCCGGGCAAGCCTGTTGCAATGGCAAACGCCAGAAACGGCAGCAAAGTCTGCATGAAGGCATAGACGCCGATGACACGGCGATTGCCGCCCGCCGCCAGCGCCACTGCTTCGGTGGTCACCGTGGTTAGCCGCCCGGCGCCAATTAGGACTGTTGGCAGATACTGCCCGACCGAAACCGAAAACCCGACCGCCGCCGCCGTCAGAATGGCCCGCGTCAGCATCGGCATCCGGATCGCAATCAGCGTCCGCGTCCGGCTCATGCCAAGGCCAGCGGCAATCAAGTCATGCCGCCGGTCATGCGCCCGCCACGGATCACTCAGCGACAGAAACACATAGGGAAGCACAAACACCAGATGCGCCAGCACCAGCGCCGGAAAGCTGGCATCAATCCCGAGCCAGATTGACAGCACCTGCAGCCCGAACATGAACGAGATCTGCGGCACGATCAGCGGCAGATAGATCAGCAGCAGCGCACCATTGCCGCGTCCCCGCCCGGTCTCGTATTCGCGCTCAAGGCACAGGATCGTCAGCACCAGTGCAATCAGCGTCGACAGTCCTGCGACAGCCAGCGTGGTTGCCAGCGGCCCGCTCATCCGCGGCAGCGCCTGCATCCAGCTTCGCAGGCTGAAATTGGCAGGCAACGCGTCGGGGAATTGCCACAGGCCGGAAATCGACCACAGCGCCAATACCGCAATCCCGCCAAAAACAATCACAGCTGAAGCAATCATCACCATCCTGGCGCCAGCGCGCACCAGCCGATCGCGTTGCATCCGGTGACCGCAATTGCGCGCCCGGCTCACCAGCGTCGCGCCGATCCGCTCAAGCCCGATCCAGCCGATCAGCGCCAGCAGTGTTACGCCAAGCTGAGCCACTGCCCCGGCGGAGGCGAGAAACCGGGTCTCAAGATCCGGATCGTTCATCCATTCGATCAGGCGCACCGGAAGCGTTGGCGGCAGATGTGGCCCGAGGATCAGCGCGACATCGACCACCGAACTGGCATAGGCGACCACGGCGAAAACCGCGAGCCGGACCTGCCGGTAAAGCGGCGGCCACAACAGGAAGGTGAAGCTGGCGATGCGGCCATAGCCGAGCGAGCGCCCGAGCCGCATGGTCTCCACGTGCCGCGTCTGCGGCAAGGCGGCCAGCGTCACCAGGAACAGAAACGGGATTTCCTTGACGATAAGGCCGGCCATCATCGACAACGCCATCGGATCATTGACGATCAGCAGATCCGGCGGCCGGTCGTAGCCGGTGAGCCAAGGCGAAACCAGCCGCATCAGCATGCCCGACGGCGCGATCAGGAACGCCAGTCCGAACGCCGCCGCCGCATGCGGCACCGAAAGCAGCGGCGATATCATCCGCCGCATCCGGGCAAACCCTGAGGTGCCGAGATCGCTGGCGACAAAAGCCGCCACAGCCCCGAGCGACACCAGCGTTGTCACCAGCCCGATCAGGATCGAAAGAACAGCAGAGCGGAGAATTCCGGGAACTTCGGCCAGCGCCGAAAAATGCGCTGTGGTGAAGCTCACGCCCCCCAGTTCCGGCAGGTAGCCCAGCGCGGGAAGCGCGGTTCCCGCCAGCCCGAACGCCAGCGGCCCGAGCAGGATCGCCAGGGTCAGCGGCGGCGCCAGTCGCGCCAGGCGCACGCCGCGGGTCATGTCAGAGATCTCCGTGGTGCGGAATCATGCCGCTCAGTTGGCCGCGCCGTAGCGCCGCAGCCACTCGCCCTCGATGTGTTCCATCCAGTCCGGATGCGGTTCATCCAGCGCCGGGCCCAGCTCATCCGGCTTCAGCGTGGCGATGCCAAGATCCAGTGCATCGAAAGCCGCCCGGTCATCTTCGGACAGCTTGTCCATCGACAGCACTGTCGGATCGCCCCAGAGCGAAGGGTCCTGCTTGCGCGCCTGGGCTTCCGGTGAAATCAGGAAATTGGCCAGCACCAGAGCCCCTGCCTTTGCAGCGGCATTGTAGGGAATGGCGACAAAGTGGGTGTTGCCCAGTGTGCCGTCCGTATAGGTGAAGGAGCGCACGGTATCGGGCAATTCGCCTGCGGCAATGCCTGCCGAAGCTTCCGACGGGTTGAAGGCGAAGATGATGTCGAGTTCGCCGTCGGCCAGTTTCTGCTTCATGTCAGGATAGTTCTGCGGATAGGCCTTTCCGCTGCGCCACAGATTGGGATGCAGCTTGTCGAGATAGTCAAACAAGGGTGCGGAATCCGCCTTGAAGCTTGCTTCGCTCACCGGCTGGCTCAGCTTGGAACTGTCTCTGATGGTTTCAATCAGCACCTGCTTGAGAAACGACGAGCCGACAAAATCCGGCGGCTGCGGGTAGGAAAACTGGCCCGGATTGGCCTGAGATC
>Ga0209344_10000233_pt1 | contig 110823 bp, 123 predicted proteins | sample Cruoilmetagenom6_FD_187293 | JGI IMG/M metagenome (GOLD analysis project Ga0209344, IMG submission 187293) | Oil polluted marine microbial communities from Coal Oil Point, Santa Barbara, California, USA - Santa Barbara Oil Seep Sample 6 (SPAdes)... | ecosystem: Environmental > Aquatic >...
TCAGCGCGCTCTACAAAGTGCTCGAAGCGCCGGACCTCTATGCCAAACGTCTCGCGCGCAGCCTTGAACGCCAGCGCAAACGCGGCGACCCGAAACCGGCCGCCCTGCCCATGGCCTCGGCCTATCGCCTCCGCCCCGAACTCGGCCTGATCGCCACAGCCCTGCCGGGATTGCTGAACGCCGCCCTCGAAAAGTGGGACAATTCAAGCTGAGTCCGACAGGCTTGTAAGACAGGTTGGCCGGGCACCGGAAGGTGGTTCCGGATGCGGGCGCAGCTCACAAAGGGGCTCATCCTGAGCGAAGTCGAAGGACGGGCCCCGCGCGACGAAAAGAGGAAGCCCGCGCTCGCCCTTCGACTTCGCTCAGGGTGAGCGCTTAAAAAGAAAGCCTTAAGGCTGCAACCGATACCCGCCCGCATCGGTCAGCAACAGCCGCGCATGCGACGGATCCGGCTCAACCTTCTGCCGCAGGCGGTAGATATGGGTTTCCAGCGTGTGCGTCGTCACGGCGGCATTATAGCCCCAGACTTCTGAAAGGAGTTCCTCGCGCGCCACCGGCTTGCCGCCCGCGCGGTAGAGGTATTTCAGGATATTGGTTTCCTTCTCCGTCAGGCGCACCTTGCGGCCCTCGGCCGTCACCAGCAGCTTCATCGACGGGCGGAAATCATACGGGCCGACCTGGAAGGTCGCGTCCTCGGATTGTTCGAAACTGCGCAAATGCGCCCGCACCCGCGCCAGCAGGACCGAGAACTTGAACGGCTTGGTGACATAATCATTGGCCCCCGATTCCAGCCCCAGGATCGTATCGGCATCGCCGTCCTGCCCGGTCAGCATGATGATCGGCGCGTTGACGCCCTTCTGGCGCATCAGCTTGCAGGCCTCGCGGCCATCAAGGTCCGGCATGTCGACATCGAGCAGGATCAGGTCGATCCGTTCGGCGACAGCCAGGTCGATGCCTTCGCGGGCATTGGCCGCCTGCAATGTCTCGAACCCGTCATGCAGCTCGAATTGCTCGGCCAGCGCCTCGCGCAGGTCACTATCGTCATCCACCAGCAGGATTGTCTTCTTTGCAGACATTTTCCGCTTCCTTCCGTCCAATTTCGCCTTGCACATATCCAAGACAGCAACAGATGTCATAAGAATGTGGCTGACAGGCGATCACAACACAGGGAGATGCGCGTGAACAGCCACTTCATAGTCCGCGCCGACGGCACGTTCGCCGGCATGGATTTTTCCTGCCGCTGCGCCCTCGGCAAGGGCGGAATCATCGGCGCCGACCTGAAACGCGAGGGCGACGGTTCCTCACCCATCGGAATCTGGCAGACACGCCGCCTGTTCTACCGGCCCGACCGTACCCAGCCGCCGGAAACGCGCCTGCCGAAAGTCCCGCTACGCCACGATGACGGCTGGTGCGATGCGCCCGGCGACCCGCTCTATAATCGCCCCGTCGCCCTGCCCTATCCGGCCTCGACCGAAAAACTCTGGCGCGCCGACCATGTCTACAACCTGATTGTCGAACTCGGATACAATGACGATCCGGTTGTCCCCGACCATGGCAGCGCGATTTTCCTGCATCTCGCCCGCGAAGACTACAAGCCGACCGAAGGCTGCGTCGCCCTCGCCGAACCCGACCTGCGCACCGTGCTCCGCTTCCTGACGCCGGATTCGCACATCGAGATCGCGCTCTAACGCGCCCCGAACAAAGCCGTCCCGATCCGCACATGCGTCGCGCCGAGGCTGGCGGCCAGCGCATAATCGCCGCTCATGCCCATCGAAAGTCCGGTCAGCCCATGGCGCTTTGCGAGCTTTGCCAGCAGCGCAAAATGCGGTCCGGCGGGTTCATCGACCGGTGGAATGCACATCAGGCCCTGCACATCGAGGCCACATTCGTCGACCGCGACTTTCAACAGGTCCGCCAGCCCGTCCGGCGTGACGCCTGCCTTCTGCGGCTCGTCGCCCGTATTCACCTGGATGAATATCGCCGGCGCACGGCCAGCCTTTTTCACGGCCTTCGCCAGGGCCCGCGCCAGCTTGACCCGGTCCAGCGTTTCGATCACGTCGAACAGGGCGACCGCATCCTCGGCCTTGTTGGTCTGCAGCGGCCCGATCAGGCGCAGTTCGAGATCCGGATAAAGCGCCCGCCGGTCGGCCCAATGCGCCTGCGCCTCCTGCACCCGGTTCTCGCCGAACACGCGCTGGCCGGCGGCCAGCATCGCGTCGATCTTCGCGTCGGGCTGCGTCTTCGACACCGCGACAAGGCAGGGCGGCGGGCTTGCCGCCTGCGCCAGCTCAGCCAGAATCGCGTCGCGCCGCTTGGCAAGAGGGATGGAAACCGTATCAGTCATGCTGATGACGTTGAAACGCCAATCCTCGCCAAAGCGCAAGCTTCTGGCCGCCGCCCGCGCGGCTTCGGCGCACCTGCCGCACGGGATTCCGCCGGTCCTGTTCCTGACAGATCCTGCCCGCACACCCGATCCGGTCCGGACGGCGGCGCGCCTGCCGCAAGGTTGGGGTGTCATCTATCGCCATTTCGGCGCGCCGGATGCCGGCAGGGTTGCGGCAGAGCTCGCCCACGTCTGCCGGGCGCGAAAACTGCGCCTGCTCATCTCCGCTGATCCGGCTCTGGCCATGGCGGTCGGCGCAGCGGGCGTTCACTGGCCGCATGCGCGCCTCGCTTCGTCCCGCAAGTGGCGCGGCGCCTTCGCGCTGATGACCGCCAGCGCCCATTCCCCCGCCGAACTTCGCGGAATCGCACCCTATCCGATTGATGCCGCGCTGGTCTCGGCCGTGTTTCCATCGAGCAGCCCGTCGGCCGGCAAGCCCCTCGGCGCGCTGAAACTCCGGCAAATCGTCCAGTCAGCCCCCTGCCCCGTCTTCGCCCTTGGCGGGATTACGGCAAAAAATGCCGGACGCGTGTCTGGTTTTTCGGGATTGGCTGCGGTGGGCAGCCTGTCTCAAACGGACTGACGATCAGGAAATCAGAATTTGAACGCCGATTTGAGCCGGATACCGGTCTCGAGCTGGCTGTCTTCCCACTTGGACGTATCGTCCAGACGCTCGGCGCCCAGGCTGACTTCGCCACCGACGGAGAAACGCGGCGTAACCCGGAATGTTGCGCCAGCCTGCATCTGCTCACGCGGAAGCGGCGACGAGCTTGGCCGGGTCAGCATGTCGAGATTCAGCTGCCAGCGGGTATTTCCGCCAAACTGGACGGAAAAATCATCCGTCGGTTCGGGTTGCCAGACGGGCTTGGCATCAGCCGGCTTCGGCTGGGCAAACTGGCGGTACCAATCGGCCTCGGCGGCCTTGCTTTCGGACAGGGAGGGTGCCTGAACCGTGAGAACATCGTCAGGCACGACCGGATCAGCCATCGCCGGCAAAGCCAGCATGGCTGAAATCAGAGTGACTGAGAGGATCAAACCCGGTTTCATTTCCTGCACCTTCTCGCAAAAGAATAGTCATCCCGGCCAGTTAAGAGAAGATTAACATTCTGAGAGGGGGCCAAATTAAAGCGATAGTGTGATTTCTAACACAATACCGTCGGCAGAATCCCGATTTGGAGGCAGTGGAACCAGCCCGACTCGCCTGTGACGGACTGTCTGGCTGCGATAGCCGCCGGCCAGCCGCCATGCGTCGCTCAGGTCCCTGCCGATACCCAGGCTCCATGATTCGGTCTCCAGGCCCGTGAGGTCATCGCTGGCCTCGCCATAATCCAGGCCAAAATCGAGCGAAAAGGCCCGTTTTGTCACGCCGAACGTCCACGCCGAATAGTCGCCCGGGCCGGCCCCGACGCCATTATTGCTGTTCAGGACGCTCGCGCCGATCGTCACCGTGTCGAATTCTGCCGATGCGCCGGCAGACCAGGTTTCGACCGTTCCATAGATATCCGGCGTGATTGCAGAACTCACATCGGCACGGCTATAGGCCAGCGCCGCCTGCAGCCTCACGCCGCTCTCGCGCAGTTTACGGGAAACATTGACCGCCACCTCCGAGGCCGACTCGACACTGACCTGCGGATTGCCGGCCACTTTGCGCGCCGGATCGCGGTCAAGGCCGCGCACATCGGCTGTTGGCGTATAGGACGCACCGGCTTTAACCCCGAGGAGACGCGGGCTGGTATAGCTCAGCTTGAGCGCCGGTCCCGTCAGGTCATGGTCGGTCCGCGCATAGGCCTGCCCAGTCGGGTCCAGAACGGGATTGGCCGTCGAGGCTTTCACGAACACGCTCGGCGCCCCTTCGTGGAAGCGCGCTGCGACGCCCTTGTCCCGACCCAGCCGCACCTCGCCATAGCCGCCTTCGGCATAGACATAGGCCTGTTCAAGCTGGCCGCGGGCCCCGGCATGCTCCCGCTCGGTGCCCCTAGCGAGCCCGCTGAAGCCCCCCTGCCACACCCCTGGCACGCCCCCGGCACCCCCGTCCGGAATACCACTGAAGCCCGCGCGGTCCGGATGGTCCTGCTGCATTTCCAGACGCCCGACCGCTCCGATCTCCAGGCCGCTATCCAGCACCCGGTTCGTGGACAGGCCAAACGCTGCCAGATAGGTCACCGGCGCGCCGTCAGCCGTCGAGCCCGCGACGGCCGCTTCAGCCTCGCTCTTGGTCTCCCACACGTCCCATTCATCCTGTGCCTGCGCATGGCCCGTGGCCGCGCCCAGTATGGCCAGCAGTGTCAGCGGTTTCCACATGGTCTCTCTCCTGCAAACACCATACTCGCTCTTCGGCATTTCAGCACTGGCGAGCCCGGACTCCCCTTGTTATACAAACCCTCGTCAACAAGGTCTTGCACTCAGGAACAATCTTCATGGTCAAATACATAATCACCGCTGCCCTGGCTGGCATGCTGATCGTTTCCGGTTGCCAGTCCGGTAAAAGCAAGAACAGCGAAAGCCAGATCACCCAGAAGAATGTCGGCACCGTCAATCCTTACCTGTGGCGCGCCACGCTGGATACGTTCGAGAACATGCCGGTCCAGAGCGCCGATTCCGTTGGTGGTCTTGTCGTCTATGACTGGAAGTCCTTCCCGGATTCGCCGGATGAGCGGATCAAGGCGACAGTCTATATCCTCGACACGCGCCTGCGGGCCGACGGGGTCAAGGTATCGGTGTTCCGCCAGACCAATCAGGACGGCACATGGACCGATGCCAGCGTCGATCCCGAGACCGGAATCCAGCTTGAAAACAAGATCCTCCAGCGTGCCCGCACGCTCAAGGCGTCACAGATCGGCTAGAAAGCCAAACACCAGACCTCTTTAAAGGAGCGGGACATGGCCACCCGTTACGATCCGCAGGCCGCGGAAACCAGATGGCGTGCCGCGTGGGACGCAGAAAACCTGTTCAAGGCGAAATCACCCGCCGAGGCAGGTGACGCGCCCAAGGCGTACATCCTCGAAATGTTCCCCTATCCGTCCGGTCGGGTGCATATGGGCCATGTGCGCAACTATGCCATGGGCGATGTCGTTGCCCGCCATCGCCGCGCAAACGGCTACAACGTCCTTCACCCGATGGGCTGGGATGCATTCGGAATGCCGGCTGAGAATGCGGCGCTCCAGCGCGGCGTCCATCCCGGCAAATGGACCTATGAGAATATCGCCGCTATGCGGGCCCAGATGAAGAAGCTCGGCCTGTCACTCGACTGGAGCCGGGAATTTGCGACCTGCGATCCGGAGTATTATGGCGCGCAGCAGGCCCTGTTCCTGAAGATGCTCGACAAGGGTCTCGTCTATCGCAAGGCCAGCAAGGTCAACTGGGATCCGGTCGACAATACCGTGCTCGCCAATGAGCAGGTCGTCGACGGCCGCGGATGGCGCTCCGGCGCCATCGTGGAACAACGCGAACTGACCCAATGGTTCTTCCGTATCACGCATTATGCCGACGACCTGCTGGAGCAGGTCCAGAAGCTGGAACGCTGGCCGGAAAAAGTTCGCACCATGCAGGCCAACTGGATCGGCCGGTCTGAAGGCCTGCAGATGCGCTTCGAATTTTCCGGCGACAAGCCAGCTGGTTTCGAGACTGGCGTCGAGATTTTCACGACCCGGCCCGACACGCTGTTCGGTGCGAGCTTCATTGCCCTGTCACCTGATCATCCGCTGACGCTCCACTTGGCGCAGGGCAACAACGCCCTCGCCGATTTCCGCGCTGAATGCGCCGCTGTCGGCACCAGCGAAGAGGCCATTGAAAAGGCGCCCAAGCTCGGCTTCGACACCGGCCTCACAGTCCGGCACCCGTTCGACCCCGAGCGCACCCTGCCCGTCTGGGTCGCGAACTTCGTATTGATGGGATACGGCACCGGCGCCATTTTCGGCTGCCCGGCCCACGACCAGCGCGATATCGAATTTGCGCGCAAATATGGACTGGACGTCGTGCCTGTCGTTTTGCCGCCGAATGCAGACGCGGCAACATTCGACGTGCAGGACGACGCCTATACCGGACCCGGTACGATCTTCCATTCCGGCTTCCTCGATGGCCTCACCATCGACGACGCCAAACGCCTCGCGATCTCGAAAATCGAATCCCAGGGCCTCGGCCAGGGCAAGGTGAACTATCGCCTGCGTGACTGGGGCGTCTCGCGCCAGCGCTATTGGGGCTGCCCTATTCCCATCGTGCATTGTGACACGTGCGGCATTGTCCCTGTCCCTGCCGCCGAACTGCCATTGCGCCTGCCGGACGATGTGACATTCGACAAGCCCGGCAATCCGCTGGAGCGCCACGCGACATGGAAAGACACGACCTGTCCGGCGTGTGGCGAAAAGGCCCGGCGAGAGACCGATACGCTCGACACGTTCGTCGACAGCTCCTGGTATTGGGCCCGGTTCGCCAGCCCGGACGACATGGCCGAGCGTGCCTATTGGCTGCCCGTCGACCAATATGTCGGCGGCGTCGAACACGCTGTCCTGCACCTGCTCTATGCCCGCTTTTTTGCCCGCGCGATGCGCGATGTCGGGGAACTGGACCTGCCGAGTGGCGAACCTTTCGCCGGCCTGTTCACGCAAGGCATGGTGACCCACGAGACCTACAAGTCCGCAAAGGGCGACTGGCTGGAACCATCAGAAGTCGCGATCAAGGACGGGTCATGGATCGAGCTCGCGACGGGCGCGCCTGCGAGCGTCGGCCCGATCGAGAAGATGTCCAAGTCGAAAAAGAACACGGTCGATCCGGACGCCATCATCCAGGCTTTCGGCGCAGATACCGCACGCTGGTTCGTGTTGTCTGACTCGCCGCCCGAGCGCGATGTCGAATGGACCCAATCTGGCGCTGAAGGTGCGGCCCGTTTCGTGCAGCGCATCTGGAGCCTGTTCGATGCACTGCCGGAAACAGGGGCGACGGAGCCAGGCACAGACGATGCTTCGATTGCCTTGCGCAAGGCATCGCACAAGGCAGTCGCCGCCATCGACAAGGCGATCAATGAGTTCCGCTTCAATTCGGCTGTCGCCAGCATCCATGAATGGGTTACGGCACTGAAGAAGGCCGAAGCCGATACCGGTTCGGTCACCGGTGCCCGGTTCGAGAGTGCCTCGATGCTGGCCCGTTGCCTGACACCGTTCATGCCGCATCTCGCCGAATCCTGCTGGGAGCGCCTCGGCGGCGACGGCTTCGTATCTGCAGCAGCCTGGCCCAAGCCGGACCCTGCCCTTCTGGAAGATGACAGTGTCACCATGGCGGTCCAGGTGAACGGCAAGCGCCGGGGTGAAATAACCGTTTCCAAGGCACTCGCAAAAGATGCAGTCGAGGCCGCAGCCTTTGCCGATTCCGACGTCGCGGCCTTCCTGGACGGCAAGGTGGTCAAGAAAACCATTGTCGTTCCCGGCCGCATCGTGAATATCGTAGTTGCATGAGACAGTTCGTTGCCGCCCTTCTCCTTCTCTCCCTGGCTGGCTGTGGCTTCCAGCCCGTCTACGCGCCCAGTTCAAGTGCACTGGCAGCTGGGGGACCGATCACCGTCGAGCCCATTCGTGGCCGGACCGGATACAAGCTCAGGCGCGCCCTGCAGGAAGAGCTCGCGATCGGTCTGCCCGGTGTGACCGAGCCTGCAACGCTGAATGTGATCCTGAAGGACAATCTGACACGGCTCGCGTTCGAGCCAGACGGCGCGGCGTCGCGCTCAAGCATCTCCGCCACCGGGCGTTATGTGCTGGCCCGCGATAGCGGGGCCGTCTCGGGCGTGGTGGACGCCCAGACCGATTTCAACGTTCCGACCGGGCCTTATGGCGACATCGCGGCTCAAACCAGCGCCTATGATCGCACCATGCGTGAACTCGCAAAACGCATCGTCGATGATTTGCGTCTACAGCTCTCAGCCGGCTGATGCTGCTAAAGGGTAAGCAGGCTGTTACCTTCTCCCGCCGGCCGGAACCGGCGATCTGGGCGGTCCTCGCATTCGGTGAAGATGACGGTCTGGCAAGCGATGCCTCCGCCAGTCTGATAAAAGCCTGGACCCCCAAGACGGGCGAACTCGAAGTGTCCGTCCTCGACGATGATGCGATCAGGAAAGACTCGTCACTCCTGTTCGACAATCTCGAGGCCGTGTCGCTCCTCGGCGATCCCCGCGTCATTCGCGTCCGCACCAATGGTGACAAGATTGCCGCGCTCCTGTCGGAAGCCATCGCAGAAGGCGACAAGACCGAACACCGCTACGCCGCGAAGCTGGTCATCGAAGCTGGCAGCCTCGCATCCAAATCCAAACTGCGTGCTGCCGCCTCTTCGGCCAAGCGCACGGCCTGCCTCCAGCTGTTTGCCGACGATGCCGGCGACATCGAAGACCGGGTAAAGGCGGCGCTGCTGGACGTCGGCGCCACCATCGATCCCGCCGCGCTGCACGCGTTTACCGGCGACCTGCCCGGTCACCGCGGCATCGCCAATTCCGAAATCGAAAAGCTCGCGCTTTATGCGCGCGGGCTTGGGCGCGATGTCGCGCTGGCCGATATTCGCGCACTCTCGGCAACCGATATTGATCATGACCTGTCCGCCGCAATCCGGGCGACGCTCGCAGGCGATCTCGTCGCCGCGAATACCGCCCTGCAGCGCCTGGAGATCGCCGGAACCTCGGCCATCTCCATCCTGCGCGCGCTGCAGAGCGAAACGCTGCGCATGCTGGACGCCCACAAGAGAATGGCAGCCGGTGAAGGGACACCCAACATGAAGCTGCGGCCACCCGTCTGGCAGAGCGACTGGCCTGCCTTTCGTGCCCGGCTCGGCAAGTGGCCGCAGAAACGCCTCCTGCGCATCCTGGAACGGATCTATGACGCAGAACGCCAGGCGAAGTCTGGGTCCGGCAGTGCCGACCCTGTTGTCCGTGTACTGATGAATGAGCTCGGCAAGGCAGCGGCCCGCGTCGCCTGACCGGTTTCTAGCGCTTGGCCGTCAGGCGCCGGCAGACATCATCGAGCTGTTCGAGATCGCGATACCTGATACGCAACTCGCCGCCATCCTTGCCGTGCCGGATATCGACAGCGAGGCCCAGCGTCCGCGTCAGGTCTGCCTCGAGCGCCTCGGTATCAACGTCCTTCTCGGCCGCTGCTGACTTGGCCGATTTCGTCTCGATCGTCCCGCCTTCGCGCGCATCCTTCGCCCGCGACTCGACATCGCGCACGCTCAGGCCCTTTTCGGCCGCCAGGCGGATCAACGCTTCCGGATCAGGCGCACCAAGTGCGGCACGCGCGTGCCCTGCGCTGAGTTTGCCTTCGCGGACAATGGTACGCGCACTTTCCGGCAATTGCAGAAGTCTCAAAGTGTTCGCGATGTGAACCCGGCTCTTGCCGACACTCTGCGCCAGGCTGTCCTGCGTGCGCCCGAAACGCTTCATCAGCGCCTCATACGCCTCAGCTTCCTCGATCGGGTTGAGGTCGGCGCGCTGGACGTTTTCGATGATGCCGATCTCAAGCAGCTCGAGCTCGTCAATCTCGCGCACCAGCGCCGGAATTGACTTCAAACCGGCCATCTTGGCGGCCCGCCAGCGTCGCTCGCCTGCAATGATCTGGAACTTGCCGCGATCCTTGGGATCCGGGCGGACGAGGATTGCCTGCAGGACACCCTTGGTCTTCAGCGACTCGGCCAGTTCGTTCAGCGCCGCCTCATCGAATGTGCGGCGCGGCTGCGCCGGATTGCGCCGGATCAGGTCGATATCGATTTCGTTCGACACGGTTGCGGGGGCCGCCTTGCCCTCGGTTGTCGGCACGGCACCGACGGCATCAATCTCGCCCATAAGGGCAGACAGGCCGCGGCCAAGACGTGAAGGTTTGCTCTTTGCGTCGTCGGTCATGATATTCAGGCCGCTCTCGCCTTCTCGCGCTGCAGGACTTCCGATGCGAGGCGGATATAGGCCTCGCTGCCAGGACACCGATAATCATACAGAAGCGCCGGTTTGCCAAATGACGGGGCTTCGGAGAGCCGGACATTTCGCGGAATGACCGTATTATAGACCTTGTTGCCGAAATGCGCCCGAACCTGGTCGGCGACTTCATCCGACAGGTTGTTGCGCCGGTCATACATGGTCAGCACCACACCCTGGATTTCGAGGGTCGGGTTCAGCCCCGCACGCACCGCTTCGACGGTCCGCATCAATTGCGACAGGCCTTCGAGCGCCAGGAACTCGCACTGCAGCGGCACCAAAAGCGCGTCGGCCGCTGTCATCGCATTCATCGTCAACGCCGACAGCGATGGCGGGCAATCGATCAGGATATAGTCGTATTTTACCAGGCCGCCCTGCTCGGCCCGATCGACATAGGTCATCAGGGCGTCACGCAGCCGGTAAGACCGCCGCGCATCATTGGCGAGTTCCGTCTCGACGCCGGACAGGTTTTCGTCCCCCGGAATGATGTCCAGGCGCGGCACGATGGTCGACAGGACCGCTTCTTCCATCGGAACGCGGTCCACCACGAGATCATAGCTCGTGAGCAACCGGTCTGCCCGGGAAATACCGAGTCCGGTCGAGGCATTACCCTGCGCATCGAAATCGACGATCAGGACGCGACGGCCCACGGCCGCCAATGCCGTTCCCAGATTGATGGACGTCGTCGTCTTGCCGACGCCGCCCTTCTGGTTCACCACCGCAAATATCCTAGGCTTCGTTGCCACCGCGCAGCTCCCTTACAATCAATACGACACCCGACCCGCCGCTTCGGCTCGGAATCGCCTCATACGCGAAGTTCCACCTTTGTCGGGCGTCCGTCAATTCTTCTTCCCAGCGTTCGCCCTTGAGGAACAGTCCCTTTGCACCGTTTTTCATCCAGGGCGCGGCATAGTCGAGAAGGCGCGGCAATGGCGCAAAGGCCCGCGCCGTAACAATATCTGCAGGTCCGGCCTCTGCCGATTCGACTCGGCCCTGGATGACGTCAGCCGGGAGATCAGCCGCGAGAATGGCCGCGCGCAGGAAAGCCGCCTTTTTCCCGACGCTCTCGATCATCGTGACATGGCCCTTCGGGCGCGCCGCGGCGATGATCAGTCCCGGAAATCCGGCGCCGGAGCCGAGATCGACGACACGCGCCGTTTCCGGAATATGGTCCAGCAATTGGAGGCAATCCCAGACGTGCCTTTGCCAGATATGCGGCCATTCACGTGGCCCGATCAAGTTGCTTCTCAGGCGCCAGGAATCGAGCGTGTCGATCACCGAATCGAGGCGTGCGAGCGTTTCACGTGAAACATCGTGGGCGGCCAGGAATACCGCGCGGTCATTCTCGTCATTCATCGGTCATACCGCCTTTGCGCGGCGTTTCACGTGACTGAGCAAAGCGGTCAGCGCCCCGGGCGTCACGCCTTCGATCCGTCCGGCCTGGCCGAGCGTCGCCGGCCGGATCGCCTCAAGCTTTTGACGGACTTCATTCGACAGGCCCCCGACGTCGGCATAATCAAGCCCGTCCGGAAGCCCGAGGCTTTCATCCCGGCGAAGCGCCGCGACATCGGCGGCCTGACGTTCCAGGTACCCGGCATACAGGGCTTCGACTTCCAATTGGGCGCCGATATCCGCCGTAACCTCGGCGAGGTCCGGCCAGACAATCGCAAGTTCGGCAAAGCCGATGCCCTTATAGGCCAGATATTCCCAGGCCGAGCGGACGCGGCCGTCCTGGTTGATCGCCCATCCCGCCTGCGCGGCCTTTGCCGGAGACAGGGTCAGAGATTGCAGCCTTTCGCGGGCTGCGGTTAATGCATCTTGTTTCACGTGAAACACTTTGGCCCGAATCGGGCCCACAATCCCCAAATCGAGACCCTTTTCGGTCAAACGCTGGTCCGCATTGTCGGCGCGAAGGGCCAAACGGTATTCTGCGCGGGACGTAAACATCCGATACGGCTCTGTGACGCCGCACGTGACGAGGTCATCAATCAGGACGCCGATATAGGCCTCCGCCCGGTCGAACGTCGCGGGTTCCTGACCATCTGCGCGCCGGGCCGCATTCATTCCGGCGACCAGGCCCTGCGCGCCGGCTTCTTCATACCCGGTCGTGCCATTGATTTGCCCGGCCAGATAAAGCCCTGGCATGGCCCGAACCTCGAGGGTCGGAGTCAGGGCACGCGGATCGACATAATCATACTCGATGGCATAGGCGTACTGGCGGATCGCCACATCCTCCAACCCCGGAATCGTCCGGATGAACGCATCCTGTACCGTCTCGGGCAGCGACGTGGAAATCCCGTTCGGATAGACCGTGTCATCCTCCAGTCCTTCGGGTTCGAGGAATATCTGGTGACGGTCGCGATCGGCGAACCGGTCGACCTTGTCTTCAATCGATGGGCAGTAACGCGGGCCGCGTCCCGCAATCGCGCCGGAATAGACAGCCGATTGCCCGATATTGTCGCCGATGATCGCGTGCGTTTCGGGCGTCGTCCACGTGATGCCACAGGCGATTTGCGGCACGCGGATCTCGTCTGTCAGGTAGGAAAACGGCACCGGGCGCTCATCCGCTGCCTGCATTTCCAGGCGATCCCAGGCAATCGTCTTGCCATCGAGGCGTGCCGGCGTTCCGGTTTTCAGGCGGCCCATCGGCAGGCCAAGCGCGTACAGCCGGTCTGACAATCCGATCGCCGGCGCTTCTCCGGCGCGGCCTGCCGGTATGCGCTTCTCGCCGATATGGATCATGCCTTTCAGGAAGGTGCCGGTGGTTATGACCACCTTGCTGGCCCGGTATGACTGCCCGGTGAGACCGGTCACACCGGCCAATACGCCGTCTTCAAGGATCAGGTCTTCGGCGCCATCCTCGATAATCGTAAGGTTCGGATAGTCCGCCAGTTCGGCCTGCATGGCCTGGCGGTACAGCGACCGGTCAATCTGCGCCCGTGGGCCCCAAACGGCCGGGCCTTTCGAGCGATTGAGCATCCGGAACTGGATGCCCGCCTTGTCGGCCATACGCCCCATCAGGCCGTCGAGGGCATCAATCTCGCGCACGAGGTGGCCCTTGCCGAGCCCTCCGATCGCCGGATTGCAACTCATCTCTCCGATGGTTGAACGCTTGTGCGTGACCAGCGCGGTGCGCGCGCCATAGCGCGCCGCCGCCGCCGCCGCTTCACAGCCGGCATGTCCGCCGCCGATCACTATCACATCAAATTGTTCTGGCTTCGCCATTACGTCTGCGCCTCGGGATACAGGTCATTGAGGCGGACATATAACCGCGCATCCGCCTAAACCCTAGGGGTCATTTGCCGATGCAGAAGGCGGAAAACACAGCCCCGAGCACGTCTTCGACGCCAACCACACCGATAACCGAGCCCAGCTGGCGCAGCGCCATGCGTACGTCTTCGGCTGCCAGTTCCGCGCCAAGGTCATGCGTCAACGCTGACCGTGCCGCCTCGAGGCTGCCAAGACCGTCCTGCAGGCGGGCCCTGTGACGCTGCCGCGTAATCACTGGCGCTTCGACCGACCGGGCGTGCTCTGCAACAAATGCTGCGATTGCCTGCTCCAACGCATCGACACCATCTCCCGCCTTCGCCGAGATGACGTAGTCCGCTTCAATCGTGGCGGGGGGCGGGACAAGATCGGCCTTGTTCAGGACGACCAGGTCGCGCGGCATGCGATAATCCGTAGACAGAGCACTAATGTCGGGCGCTTCGGCATCGACCAGGAAGACACGCAGGTCTGCGTCGCGTGCCGCCATCTCTGCGCGCCGCACGCCTTCGGCCTCGATTTCATCGTCTGTAACCCGCAGGCCAGCCGTATCCGCAATCCAGACAACGTGCCCGCCGAGCAGCCGCCGCACCTCGATCACGTCGCGTGTTGTGCCGGCTTTCGACGTCACGATGGCTGCCTCGCGCCGTGCCAGCCGGTTCAGCAATGTTGATTTTCCAGCGTTTGGCGCGCCGATAATGGCAACCCGGAATCCGTCGCGGATCCGCTCGCCGATGCCGTCATCGCCGAGCGCGGTGCGGATCTCGGCGATCACGCGGTCGAGTTTCGCCAGTATGGGAGCCGTCGTCTCCTGGGGCGCATCGCCTTCATCGGGAAAGTCGATGGCCACTTCGACCAGCGCAAGCACACCGGTCAGTTCCGCGCGCCAGTTTGCGTAGGTTTCCGACAATCCGCCGCCAAGCTGGCGCAACGCCTGGGCTTTTTGCGCCAGCGTTTCAGCCTCGATAATGTCGGCGACGCCCTCGGCTTCGGTGAGGTCCAGCTTTCCGGCCTCGAAAGCCCGCCGCGTATACTCGCCGGGTTCGGCAATACGCACGCCCTCATGACACGTCATCGCGCCCAGCGCATGTTCGATCACAGCCGCGCCGCCATGGAGATAGAGTTCCAGCGTATCTTCACCCGTATAGCTTCCCGGTCCGGGCATGAACACGGCAAGCCCGCGGTCAACGAGTCGACCGCGCTCATCGCACACATCGGTCAGGGTCGCATGCCGCGGTGCTGGAATCCCACTGTCCAGGTGTTGCTCGGCCAGCTGCCTCACCTTCGGCCCCGACAGGCGAAGTATCGCTATCGCGGCCGGTGGCGCGCCCGAAGCGAGGGCGCAGATTGTATCGCGCTCGCTCATATGGGCGCCTGCATCCCTAGTTTTTCATCGCCTCGAAGAACTCATCATTCGTCTTCGTCTGGCGGAGTTTGTCGATCAGGAAGTCAATCGCGTCATTCGTGCCCATCGGGCCAAGGATACGGCGAAGGATATAGATCTTGGACAGCTGGTCTGGCGGCGTGATCAGTTCTTCTTTCCGCGTACCGGACTTCATGATGTCGATGGCCGGGAAGGTCCGCTTGTCGGCAATCTTCCGGTCGAGCACGACTTCAGAGTTACCCGTTCCCTTGAATTCCTCGAAGATCACTTCGTCCATCCGGCTACCGGTATCGATCAGCGCTGTTGCCACAATAGTGAGTGAGCCACCATTCTCGACGTTCCGGGCTGCGCCGAAGAACCGTTTCGGACGCTGCAGGGCGTTGGCATCAACACCGCCAGTCAGGACCTTGCCGGAACTTGGAACAGTCGTGTTGTAGGCACGACCCAGACGCGTGATCGAGTCGAGCAGGATGACAACGTCGCGTTTGTGCTCGACGAGACGTTTCGCTTTTTCGATCACCATTTCGGCGACCTGGACGTGGCGGGTGGCAGGCTCATCGAACGTGGAGGCGACAACTTCGCCTTTCACGGTCCGGCGCATGTCGGTCACTTCTTCCGGGCGCTCATCGATCAGCAGCACGATCAGGTAGCATTCGGGGTGGTTTTCTTCGATGGCGGCCGCAATATTCTGCAGCAGAACGGTTTTACCTGTACGTGGCGGCGCAACAATCAGCGCGCGCTGGCCCTTGCCGATCGGCGCAACAATATCGATGACCCGGCCCGAGCGATCCTTCTTTGTGGGGTCGCGGCTTTCCATCTTCATCCGCTCTTCGGGATAAAGTGGTGTCAGGTTGTCGAAGTGGACTTTCTGGCGGGCCTTTTCGGGCTCCTCGAAATTGATTTTCGAGACGTCGGTCAGCGCAAAATAGCGCTCATTGTCCTGCGGCGCCGTGATCGGCCCCTCGACCGTGTCGCCGGTCCGGATATTCGCCTTTTTCAGTACTTCCGGGCTGACATAGATGTCGTCCGGACCGGGCAGGTAATTGGATTCCGGCGAGCGCAGGAAGCCGAAACCGTCGGTCAGTACTTCCAGCACGCCAAGGCCCGTAATCTCGACTTCACTGTCAGCCAGTTCCTTCAGGATCGCGAACAGCATGTCCTGCGTCCGCAGCGCCGAGGCGTTCTCGACCTCAAGCTCTTCGGCATAGAGCAAGAGCTCTTCCGGCGATTTTGCCTTGAGTTCGCGCAGGGTGACGCTGGTAACGTTGTCGAGCATGGATGAAGCCATTCAGGGAGAATCCGGATGTAAGTCGGGTTAAAGACTGGATTGGGGAAACCGGGCGAAAATGGAGAACGCGCTGCACAAGGACTGTGCGCCGGTTGAACGCATATGGGCCAAACAGGGCCATTTCGTCAAGCGCCAATGGCTATAGGGCCTCAGAACGGCTTCACGGCCACCAGTATGACGATGACGATCATCAGCAGGAATGGCACTTCGTTCAGCATGCGCAGCTGCCTGGCCGACACGCCGCCGCCGCGGTCGACCTTTTTGCCGAGTCGGACGAAATAGCCGTGCAGTCCCGACAAGATCAGGACCAGAACCAGTTTCACATGCAGCCAGGGTTGCAGGTAGATCTGTCCGCCATTCTTCCAATCTATATACAGCATCGCCAGGCCGAAAACCCAGACAAGTATCAGGCTCGGATTCATGATGATCATGCGCAGCTGGTACGAGGATTTCTTCATCGCTTCGTAAAGCGGCTCGCCCGGGCTGCTCGACAGCTGGTGGATCTTGTAGCGCGGATAGACCAGTAGGCTCGCCATCAATGCGACGACAAAGATGATGTGCAGCGCCTTCACCCAGAGATACAGCATCAGATCCAGCCCCTAGTCCGTCGCCACTTTCACGGCCTGCCCGGCTTTCCGTGCCACATCGGCGTGCGGACATCCAGATGCACCGGTCGGGCAAAGACGGCTGCCGGCACACGACCGGATGCTCTCGCTCATTTCCAGTGCAGCGAGTGTCTCGCCGGCCAGCGTCCGGATAAAGCCGGGATGCACGCCGAGGGCCTCGACGCGCGTATAGCTCGGCGCGCCACGCTGCTCAGCAAGCAATTTGTATTCTTCACCCAGTTCCACCAGCGTCTCGATATGCTCGGAAACGAAGGCGATCGGCGCGATCAGGATATGCCGCTTGTCCTGCGCCGCACGTTCGACTTCAGCATCGGTCGACGGGCCGATCCATTTCAGCGGGCCCACCCGCGACTGGTAGCAGCCGACAACGTCCCAATCCTGCGGCACCCGCGCTGCGATCATCGCTGTCAGCGTTTCGCACTGCCACTGGTACGGGTCGCCGGCCGCAACGATCTTTTCCGGCAAGCCGTGCGCGGACAGCAGCAAACGCACATCAGCCGGGCGGCCTGCCTTGTCGAACGCGGCCATGATCTGGTCGACATGCGCGGCGATGAAGCTCTCCTCGAACGGATAGCAGCACACGGTCCGCGTCGGCCCGGCATAATGCTTCTTCCATTCCTTCAGGGATGAGCCCGTCGTGGTCGTGGAGAATTGCGGATACAGGGGCAATAGCACGACTTCATCGGCGCCCCAGTCTTTGACGTCCTTCGCAGTATCCTTCGTGAACGGGTGCCAGTAGCGCATCGCAATGAAGGTGCGCACCTCATCGCCGGGAAGCGATGCTGCCAGCTGGATTTGCAGGGCTTCAGCCTGTTTCTCGGTCTCCGGCAGCAGGGGCGATCCGCCACCGGGGCCCATCAGGGCATAATTCTTTCGCGCGGACGGCGCCCGTGTCTTCGAAATGAACCGCGCCAGGGCCCAGCGGATCGGCAGCGGTGCCTGGATGATGGCCGGGTCGTCAAACAGGTTGCGCAGGAACGGCTGTACGGCATCAGGCCCGTCAGGCCCCCCGAGATTGAACAGTACAACGGCGATTCTGCGACCCATCGGCAATCAGCCTTCTCGAACGATTTTCAGGACACGCTCGACATGCGCGATCGGTGTTTCCGGCCGGACGCCGTGCCCCAGATTGAATATATGGGGGCGACCGGCATAGGCTTCCACCAGTTCGCGGACACGCGCATCCAGCCGCTCACCGCCTTCGATCAGCAGGAGCGGGTCGAGATGTCCCTGTACCGGCATGCCCTGGGGCAGTGCCGTATTCACGAACAAGGGCACCGCGGCAGTATCCAGCCCGACAGCCGTCACCCCGGTCACCCGTGCATATTCCGGCAACATCGCGCCGGCGCCGCGCGGAAACCCGGTAATCGGCACGGTCACGCCCATGTCGCGCAACATCGCCACAAGTTTCGTGGTCGGCCGGATGATGACTTCGCGGAAAATATTGTCCGGCAGCCCTTCGGCCCAGCTGTCGAACAGCATCAGGGCATCGGCTCCGGCTTCAACCTGTTTCACCAGGTAATGCGCGGTCGCCTCGATCACATGATCCATCACGGCGGCCAGTTCGTCCGGCCGGCCATGCGCCCAGCGCCAGGCCAGCGACTTGTCGGTCTTGCCGCGCCCTTCGATGGCATACAGGCTCACCGTCCAGGGCGATCCGGCAAAGCCGATCAGGGCTGTCTCCTTGGGCAGCTCCGCCTTGACCCGGGACACCGTCTCATAGACTGGCGCCAGCCTGTCAGCCGCCTTGATCGCCGGCACCCTGGCCAGGTCCGAGGCCGACTCGATCTGCTGCACGATCGGCCCAACGCCCTTCTGGAATTCCACGCCCAGGCCCATGGCATCGAGAATGAGCAGGATGTCGGCAAACAGGATCGCCCCGTCCATGCCATAGCGGCGAATGGGCTGCAGCGTCGCTTCCGTAGCCATTGACGGTGTGTAGCAAAAATCGAGAAAGTCCTTGGCCCGCGATCTCAGCTCGAGATATTCCGGCAAGTGACGTCCGGCCTGTCGCATCATCCATACCGGAGGTCTCTTGGCGGGTGTGCCACCGAGGACGCTGATCAGTTTCGGTGTGCCGGTTTGCCCCATGACCCTTAAATCCCTCATATCTCAAAAGCCCGTCAGGGCGCTTATTATTACTATCCGGTGATATCAGGGGAGAAAGGCCACTCACAGGATTTGTCCAGTGAAATCCACACGTGAGTCACAGGGTGTCGCACCCCGTTAATACTCGCTTAACCATCAATCGCGGCGTGGGTTAATGGCAGGTTAACGCCCCTTATGGAGTCACAGGATGAAACATAGCGGGAATACCCGGGAGTCGGATTCGGTCGGATGTGGATGGATTGTGACTCCCGGTGTGACGATTCACCTGTCCACAGCTTGTACACAGGCCTTGTGAAAACGGTCGGCCATCGGCAAGAGAGTGTGCCATGCCCAGTCCTCAACGCCCGAGCATCTATTTCAACGTCCACCTCGTGTCAGACAGCACGGGTGAAACCCTCAATGCCGTCCAGCGCGCGGCCTGCGCCCAGTTCGAGAACGTACAGGCGCTCGAGCACAACTACTACCTGGTCCGGTCGGAGCGCCAGCTTGAACGCGTGATGCGCGAGATCGAGGCGGCGCCCGGCGTCGTCTGGTACACGATCTCCGACGAAGCCCTGCGCACCCGGCTCGAATCCTTCTGTCGCGAACGCGGTGTCGCCACCCTGCCCGTCCTCGACGCCTCCATCGCGATGCTGGGCCGCCATCTCGGCATCGCGGCCAACCACAAGGTCGCCGGCCAGCACGCACTCGACCAGGATTATTTCGACCGGATGGAAGCGATCAATTTCACCCTCGCCCATGATGACGGCCAGAATGTTGACGGCCTGATCGGCGCCGACGTTATCCTGCTCGGTGTCAGCCGCACGTCGAAGACGCCAACCTGCGTCTACCTCGCCAATCGCAAGGTGCGCGCCGGCAATATCCCGCTCGTGCCGGGTGTCCAGCTACCGCCTTTCATCGAGGAGTTCGGCGAGAAAGGCCCGATGGTTGTCGGCCTCAAGATCAGCGCCGAACGCCTTGTCCAGATCCGGCGCCAGCGCCTGATATCGCTGAACCAGGACGAGCACACGATCTATGCCGACGAAGATGCGGTGCGCGATGAGGTCACCCAGGCCAATCGCCTGTTCCAGCGCAACAAGTGGAAGACCATCGACGTCTCACGGCGCTCGGTCGAGGAAACCGCCGCCGCAATCCTGAACCTCCTGAACGAGCGGCGCGCCCAGCTATGAGCCTCGACATCATCCTCGCCTCGGGCAGCGCCAGCCGCCAGGGACTGCTCGCTGGCGCCGGCATTGACGCGGCTAGTATCCGGCCGAATGTCGACGAGGATGCCGTCAAGGACGCGCTGCGTGCCCAGGGCATGTCCGTGCGTGACCAGGCCATGAAACTGGCCGAGCTCAAGGCCGTAAAAGTGTCCGGCCGCACACCCGGCCTTGTTGTCGGCGGCGACCAGATGCTGTCGCTGGAGAATGAGGCATTCGACAAGCCGGCCGACCTCGCGGCTGCCCGCGATCATTTGCGCAAGCTCTCAGGCAAGACGCATACGCTGGAAACCGCCATCGTCGTCTGCGAAAACGGCGCACCTGTCTGGCGCCATCTCGCCCGGCCGAAACTCACCATGCGCCCGCTCAGCGAAGACTTTATCGAATCCTATGTTGCACGCGCCGGTGAGGCGCTGCTCTCGACCGTTGGCGCCTACCAGCTCGAGGGCCTCGGCGCGCAGCTCTTCACGAAGATCGAGGGCGATTATTTCTCGATCCTCGGCCTGCCGCTTTTGCCGCTGCTGGATTATTTTCGGACGCGCGGAGCGCTCGCATCATGACCCAGATGTATGGCGTCATCGGCGATCCGATTGCCCATTCGCTCTCGCCGCTCATCCACAATGAGTGGCTGCGCGAGCACGATATCGACGCCACTTACAAAGCCATGCAAGTGCCGGCTGGCGAACTGGAAGACGCGCTCGCAACCCTGACGCGCCAGGGCGCGCGCGGCCTCAACATCACCCTGCCCCACAAGCAGGCCGCGCTCGCGCTGGCCGAGGAAAAAGGCGATCTCGCCCGGCGCATCGGCGCCGCAAATACACTCGTTCGTACAGAGTCCGGCGGCTGGCACGCTGAGAATACGGATGCGCCCGGTTTCATCCACACGCTCGACAAGGCCGGTGTGGATGTGGCCGGAAAAAATGTCTTCCTGCTGGGAGCTGGCGGATCAGCCCGCGCACTGGCGGTCGTGCTGACCGATCTCGGCGCAGATCTCACCATATGCAACCGGACAATATCACGCGCTGAGGAGATCGCCGACAACCTGCTGACGAAGCCTGAAATCTGCACGCTTGATGTGGGTCTCGAGCGCCTTGCGACCGCAGAGTTGGTCGTCAACACGGTGAGTCTCGGTTATTCCGGACAAGCGCTCGAATTGCCGAAGGGCACAGGCAAGACGTTCTACGACATCAACTATGGCAAGGCGGCAGCCCCGACGCTCGCGCATGCCGCCGAACAGGACTGGCGTACAATGGACGGCCTGGGCATGCTGGTCGCGCAAGCGGCCTTCGCTTTCGAGCTTTGGTTTGGCATTGTGCCAGACATGGAGAGCGCCGAGATTCGGTGCCGCGCCATCGTGGAGGCCACGACATGATCATTCTTGGGATGACAGGCTCCATCGGCATGGGAAAATCTGCCACGGCAGAACTCTTCCGCGAAGAGGGTGTGCCCGTCTATGATGCCGATGCCGCCGTCCACGCCCTCTATGCCAAGGGCGGCGCCGCTGTTGCGCCTGTCGAAGCCGCGTTCCCGGGCGTCGCTGTTGACGGCGCCATCGACCGCATTCGCCTGCGGGAACGCGTTCTGGATGATGTCGAGGCCATGAAACAGCTCGAAGCCATCGTCCACCCGTTCGCCGGCGCGGCCCAGCATGACTTCCGCCAGGCGGCCCGCGAATCCGGCGCGCCTTTCGTGGTCGTCGACATTCCGCTCCTGTATGAAACCGGCGGCTGGCAGTACTGCGACTATGTCGTCGTCGTCACGGCCTCGGAGGCGGTCCAGCGCGACCGCGTCCTGTCACGACCCGGAATGACCGAACAGGTTTTTGAATCCATTCTGGCCCGTCAGGTGCCTGACGCCGAAAAGCGCGCGCGGGCCGATTTCATCATCCCGACGGAACATGGTTTCGAGTTTGCGCGCGACCTGGTTCGCGCCATAATCGCGCTGATGAATCGCAAGGAGGCAGAAGACCACGCATGACCACACTCATCCGCGAAATAGCCTTCGACACCGAAACGACAGGCCTCAATCCGAACGAAGGCGACCGGATTATCGAGATCGGCGCCGTCGAGATGATCAATCATATCCCGACCGGCAAGACGTTCCGTACGCTGATTCACCCGCGACGGCCCGTGTCGGCCGATACGGTCCGAATCACCGGCATCACCGACGAGCACCTGAAGGACGCTCCCTTCTTCGAAGAAGAGCATGTGATTGGGGCTTTCCTCGAATTTATCGGCGACGACATGCTGGTCGCGCACAATGCCGGCTTCGATCGCGGATTTCTCAACATGGAGCTTGCGCTTTGCGGACGGCCCCTGATTGAGGAGCATCGATTCATCGATACCGCCGCCATGGCGCGCAAGAAATACCCTGGCGCTCCGGCAAGTCTCGATGCGCTCTGCAAGCGTTTCGATATTTCGCTTGAAAGCCGGACACTACACGGCGCCCTGCTCGACAGCCAATTGCTGGCCAGTGTCTATCTGGAACTTCTGGGCGGGCGCGCGCGCGCCTTTTCCTTTGATGCTCCGACGGAAGAATCAGGCACAGGCGAACGCCGCGCCGCGCGCCAGCGGCCAACGCCGCTCGCGCCCTTGCTCACATCGTCAGAGCAGGCAGCGCACGCGACTTTCATCGAGACACTTGGCCCCGACTGTCTCTGGAAACAGGCCTGAGGCCTATTGCTGGGTCGGGGTGGGGGCGGCGGCCGCGCGGCGCACCTGGGCCTGGTACAGTGCGACAAAGTCGACCGGATCGATCAACAGGGGCGGGAAGCCACCTTCGCGCGTAATCTCGGCAATGATCCGGCGGGCGAACGGGAACAGCAGGCGCGGGCATTCGATCAACAGCATGGGCTCAAGCTGGTCTTCGCCGATATTCTGCAGCTGGAACAGGCCAGCATAATCGAGTTCGGTGATGAACATCACCTTGCTATCGGACAGCGCCTTGGCTGAAAGCTTGAGCGACACTTCAAACAGGCCATTGCCGTCGGCGTGCGGCTTGGCGCCGACATCAATGCCAAGGTCGATGTTGGGCTGCGCCTGGACAGGGGAATGACCCGGATTTTCGAACGACAGGTCTTTCACATACTGGCCGAGAACGCGCATGGCCGGTGCAGCCGGTTTCTCGCCATTGGGGTCCTGTGGGGGATTGGGGTTTCCCGGTGCGCTCGTGTCTGTCATGATGTTTCCTCTACCTGGATCGCACCGCGCGCCTAGCATGCGGCCTCCCTTGGCGCAACGCATCACTGGCTTCACAAGCCCATCGTGACTATCTAGATAGGACACCGCCGAATGCCTGAAGGAAATTTGCTCTAAATGTTCGACCCAGTGATCGAGGTTCTTGTGCTTGCAGCCGTGGCGCTGGTCGTGCTGTCGCGTCTTTATATGGCGCTCGGCCGTGGCGGGGACGACCGGCCCGTGCAGCGCCCGACGGCCTCCCAGACGCCAAGAGACGTGGCCCCGGCTGACCTTGCCGAACGTCGCCAGCGCCGGGAACAGGCCGAACGCCCAGTCTTCACGGGGCCCGCTGCAGGCGGCCTTGAAGACATTTACAACGCCGATAACGGTTTTTCGCCCTCAGGCTTCATGCAGGGCGCGAAAGCTGCCTACCAGATGATTGTGGCGGCCTTTGCACGGGGCGACCGCGACACGCTGCGCCCGCTGCTCGATGACGATGTCTACGAGGCCTGGGACGAAGCCATCACGGCGCGTGATTCCAGCGGTGAGAAGGCATTCGAATTGCTGCGTATCAAGCGGGCTGAGATCGATAGCGCAGAGCTCGATGGCAGCATGGCGCGGATCATGATCCGCTATGAGGCTGAACTTGGCGATGGCGAAATTACCCGCACAGCGAGGGAAGTCTGGACGTTCATGCGCGATGTAACGTCGTCTGATCCCAACTGGATTCTCGACGACGTCGAAGCGGCCAACTAGGTACAAGCAGCATCTTTCGGATGACAGGCGCGCGCGAAGCGGGCCATAATTTGTGCCATGCTTCGCTCACTCGCCATCATCTGCCTGTCGCTGGCGCTGGTCTCGTGCCAAAGCTCGCTGCGCCCGCCCATCGTCTATCCGGGACAGGATGTCGCTGTGCTGAAGGCGCCGCCTTCAACGACTGGTGCGCCACAAGCCTATGCTGACCTTCCCGGCTGGTCTTCGTCCAGGCTGACGCCGAGTCTGCAGGCGTTCAAGCGCAGTTGTGCGCGCCTCTCGAAGCGGCCCAAGGGCGATTACGTTTCGGCCAACGCCACGTGGGCCGGCACGGTATCGGAGTGGCTGCCGGCGTGCGCGACGCTCCAGCGCGCACATGATGAAGCCGGTGCGCGTGCCGCCTTTGAAACGCTTTTCATTCCGATCGAAGCCCTGTCGCCGGATGGCGCAAGCCGGTTCACAGGTTATTTCGAGCCGACCTATGAGGCGCGCCGCAGCCCTGTTCCCCCCTTTACCGAACCGGTCCCGGCCCTGCCCGCCGACCTTGTTCCGAACGGGGCCTCGCCGCTCCAGCGCCAGCGCAACGGCAGGACGCGGCCCTATCCGGCGCGCGAGGAGATTACCCGGACGGGTGTGACCGCGATTGCCTATGCGCATCCGTCGGATGTCTTTTTCCTCCAGATCCAGGGATCCGGCCGGCTCAGGTTTCCGGACGGCTCCACCACGCGTGCCGTCTATGCCGCCCACAATGGCCAGCCTTTCCGGTCTACCGCCAACTGGCTGATGGAAACGGGCCGCATCTCGCGCGGTGAGGCCAATATGCAGGGCATCCGGGCCTGGATGGACCGGGCGGGGCCCGCTGAGGCCCGCCTCGCGATGAACCAGAATCCCCGCTACGTCTTCTTTCGGGCCGAGCCGGAAGGTGACCCCACGCTCGGGCCGGTCGGGGCGCAGGGCGTGCCGCTGACGCCGCTTGGCTCAATGGCTGTCGATACCAGCATCCAGCCACTGGGCGTCCCCATGTTCGTGCAAACCACGGCGCCGGGCCTCGGCGGCAACTGGTCGGGCCTGCTCGTCTCGCAAGACACCGGCGGTGCGATCAAGGGTGCCGTGCGCGGGGACCTCTATTTCGGCACCGGCCCCGATGCCGGAGCACGTGCCGGAACCATGAACGCGCCGGGGCGGCTCTGGGTGCTCTTGCCGCGCAGTGTGGCCGAACGCCTGATCCGCGCGATGCAGGTATCCGACGCGTCCGACCTTGGCGTTCCGCCGTTCGCGCCCTAGACGGGGCCCATGTCGAAGCGCCGCCTGACCCCTGAAGAAGCGAAAGCCTGGTCGCGCGTCGCCAAGTCGATCAAACGGATCGGTCCGGAGACCTCGGATTTCGAAGCGCTCATTTCGGCGGTCGAGGCCGGTGAGCCGGCGAACCTCCCCCGGACCCCACCTCCCGCCGCGCCCTTGCAGCACCCGGTTTCTGGACCTGCCACCCCCGCGCCACCCCCTCAGCTCCCCCCGGCCACACCCGCAAATCGGGGGAAAGAGAAGCGTGTAAAACGGGGAAAGCTGGTCGTCTCTGCCACATTCGACCTGCATGGCCACACCCAGGCCAGCGCGGCGCGGATCCTGCCCGGATTCCTGTCAGGCGCGCAGCTGGACGGCGCGCGTTGTGTTTTGGTGATTACAGGAAAGGGCCGGCTCGGCGAAGGCGTCCTGAAACGCAACTTCCTCAGCTGGCTCGAAACGCCGGACGCGCGGAAAATGGTTTCAGGCTATGCTGAAGCGCACCAGCGCCATGGCGGCGCGGGTGCGTTCTACGTCTTTCTTCGGAAACTGCAGCCGTAACTGCAGGCAGGCCTAGCTGAAGTCGCGGAAGACGTCGGCGGCTGACACGTCCTTCTGACGCTCTTCCTTTTCCGGCTCTGCTTCATATCCGGCCGCATCATCCTGCGTCGGCACAAGGCCCGGCCCTTCGGCATTCGCGCCCTTTTCAGCTTCGATGCGACGGCGTTTGTCCGCCGATTTGGCGATCACTTCATCCAGCTCGATCTGCGTACAAAGGCCCAGCGTCACGGGGTCAACCGGGCGGATATTCTGCGAATTCCAGTGCGATTTGTCCCGCACGTTATTGATCGTCGACTTCGTCGTTCCGATCGTCTTGGAAATCTGCGCATCCGAGACTTCCGGGTGGTTGCGAATGAACCAGGCGACGGCATCCGGCTTGTCGGCGCGGCGGACAACAGGCGTGTACCGGCTGCCCTTGCGCGGCGGCTGGGGGATATGCGCAATCTTGGATTCCGCAATTTTCAGAACATAATCAGGGTTCTCTTCGCCGCGAGCAATCTCTTCGCGCGACAGGATACCACCGGCGATCGGATCTACGCCGCGCATGTTCTCGGCAACGTCTCCGTCAGCGATACCTTTGACCTCGAGATGGTGCAGGCCGCAAAAAGCGGAAATCTGGGTGAAGGTCAGTGTCGTATTGTCCAGCAGCCAGACGGCGGTCGCCTTGGGCATAAGAATCTCGGACATGGGTGTCTCCTTGGAGCGCGTTGGGGCCTGAAATGCAGCCGCCCGACACTTCGTGCCGGGCGGTCAAGGTTTCAGGCAAGCTTGGAACCTGCTTCACTTATAGGTCATGCAGCCCGAAATGGAAAGGCATTCACTTCACCGCGCCAGAATGATCTTGCCGGAATGTTTGCCTTCGCCCATCCGCGCATGCGCAGCCTCGGCATCGTCAAAGGCAAATGTGCTGTCGAGAACAGGGCGTATCCGGCCGGATACGACATGCGGCCAGAAATCCCTCTCCACCGCATCCCGGATCCGCTGTTTCTCGGGCACCGGGCGCGCCCTCAGCGTTGTCGCCGCAAGGGTCAGGCGTTTCATCAGGACGGGCGCGAAATTCACGCTGGTCTGGAAGCCGTTCTGATAGGCGATATTGACGATCCGGCCGTCAATTTTCGCCGCGCCGATGTTTTTCTGCACATAGTCGCCGCCGACCATGTCGAGAATGACATCGGCGCCGCCCTCTGCGCGGACCACGGCTTCGAAATCCTCTTCCCGATAATTGATCGCCCGGTCAGCGCCAAGGTCGGTGGCCAGGGCGCACTTCTCAGAGCTGCCGGCCGTGGTGAAGATTTTCCCGGCGCCTGCGACCCGTGCCATCTGGATCGCCATCACCCCGATACCGCTGGTGCCGCCATGACACAGGAAATCCTCGCCCGCTTTCAGTCCGACGCGATCAAAAACATTGGCCCAGACGGTAAACAGGGCTTCCGGGAAACAGGCCGCGTTCACCATGTCCATGCCCGCGGGCACAGGCAGGAGCGAGCCCTGGTCAACGCTTGCATACTCGGCGTAACCGCCGCCTGCCAGCAGGCCACACACAGCGTCACCGACTGTCCAGCGGGTCACGCCGTCGCCGAGCGCCTTGATGTGTCCTGATATCTCAAGCCCAAGGATAGGCGAGGCGCCGGGAGGAGGTGGATACGCCCCCTTGCGCTGAATCAGGTCGGCCCGGTTGAGACCGGCGGCCGCAACCTCGACAAGCACTTCGCCCGGCCCGACAACAGGTGCCTTGACGTCGCCCCAGCGGAGCGGTGCGCCTTCTTCGACTAATACGGCTTTCATCATGTCTGTCATTCAGTTTGGTCCTTCAGGAAAATCGCGTCCGGGGAGTCGCTTCTAGCCTGCCTTTCTGGTTTTATGAAAGTCAGCCATCGAATACAGAGGAGGCTTGGCCGTGTTCGAGGAAGAACCGATCCTAACAAATCGCGCCCAGACGCTTGACCAGATGTCGATTGAGGAACTGCACGAGCGCATTCGCGTCCTGCGTTGCAGTATCGAGGATTGTGAACTGGAAATCGCCAAGAAAGAGGCCCAGAAATCAGCGGCTGATGCCCTGTTCGGCGGAAAGAGTTAAGGCCCCGGAAACGGGTTACAGGCTAAGTATTCCCATTGGCGTTCGTGTTCTAGGGTTTTGAATATGGCAGTAAACGAGTCACCCGAAAACGGTTCTGAAAGCCTCAACAGCTTTACCGGGGGCAAGCTTTTCGACACCGTGTTCGGCAGGGGCATGGCGCTGGTCGAAGAAACCGCGTCCTACCTAGACGGGCCTGGGCGCGAACATGCGCGTTCCCTGCCCCGTGAGGCCGGCCTCACCTATTCCGCCTGGAGCATGGAACTGACAACGCGCCTGATGCAGGCTGCGAGCTGGCTGGTCATGCAGAAAGCCGTGCGTGATGGCGAGATGCGCCGCGAAGAGGCGTCTGCCCGCAAATACCGTATTCGCCGGGATGATCCGCCACTCGACGCAGAAGCCCAGCGTGACAGGGGCCTGCCTCTGCGTTTCCTTGAACTGGTGGCGCGATCAGAAGCCCTGTTCGAACAGATCTGTCGTCTCGACCAGGCGCTCTACAGCGCGCCGGTTCCGGGGCAGGCCAAGAATGCCGTTTCCGACCAGATTGCCCAGTTGCAAAAGGCGGCCGAGACGGGCGCGTTCGACCCGTTGATGGTCTGGCACCGCGCGAAATAGGTCGCTTCAGGCGTTCCGCGCCGCAGTTGGCGGTGGCGGCAACAGGCTGGCCGAGCCATTGTTTCCGGCATTCATCAAACGCAGTCCGCGGGGCCGCCGATAGAGCACTTTGAGCGGTGTCTCGCGGACGAGCCGATAGAAGACCAGAGTCAATATGACTGCGCCCAGCGTGATCAAGAGGCAGGCAAGGCCCGCATTCGTGGCCTGTCCGTTCGCAGCGAATCCATACTGCAATACCGTCATCGGAATCACGAATGTCAGATAGATAATCAGGCAGTGCCGACCTGCATGGCCGATCATGGACAGCCAACCGATCCGGCTAAGCTGTATGCCGAGCGCAATGATGGCTGCCGTGCCTGCGAAACCGAGCGCAAGGCTGATCAGTGGCAAACCTGACACGCCAAGGACCACGAAAGCAGCATTCGCGATCGCCCACCCCAGCAATACGTTCCACAAGGGCTTTGTGTGCCCGCTCACGCGCTCTGCAAGTTCGAATATGTGCGGTGCGGCAACGAAGCCTGCAAAGAAGAACACATACCAGGCACCGAACATGTTCGCGACGTTCCAGCCGGTATCGATCCAGCCCGTAGCAAACGCTATTTGGGTGAGAGCGGCCGCAATGAACACTTTTCGCGCGGGCAGGAAGCGGATGAGCCGCGTCACGGCGTGAAAGACGACCAGCATGTAGACGAGCACGAGGCTGTCGGTCGGCTCGGCCAGGGCCCTCAGCACACCAGCCAGGAATGCGGCCGGTTCAGTTACAAGCAGGCTGGCATCCAGCGTGGCTTTCTGGATCAGCATCCACACCAGGTAGAAATAGGCAAAATGCAGGACCTTCCGGTCGAAAAAGTGCTTTGTCGAACCAAACAGGGACAGGTTCAGAAACACGGCTGCCAGCACGAAAAAGGCCGGAATCAGGAATGGCGAAGACCAGGCAACGACAGGAGTCATCCAGCTGTCATGCTGGATAAGGTCGCCATAGCTCGACGTCGTGTACATCGCGACGATCAGGAGGATGCAAACGCCCTTGGCGTGATCGACCCAGTTGATGCGTCCTTGCTGCATATCTTGATACCCCGGTTTTGGTTACCGGGTCTGGTGCAAGATTCATGCAGTGTTGGACGGAATCCTAGAAAGTGGCGTAAACGCGCAGGAAATTTCCTGCCTGTTCGGCGCAGAATCCTTCGCGAACCGGGGCCCGCATCACCATCAGGCGGTGCCAAAGCGGTCCCACCAGGAGTTCCACGACCTCATCCAGGTCGAAATCGCGTCGAATAACGCGTTTTCCGGCCAATTCGGCCAAAAGCATGCGCAAGGGCTGGCGAATGTCGCGGCTGATCCACGCCCGCCAGACTTCGCCGGCTTCCTTGTCATCTGCAGCAGCCAGCAGGGCGACGCGCAGAACGGCGTGCCCTTGCCCGGTGCGGGCGGTCGCTTCCAGTGGCACGATCAGGGCGGTGACGCGCTCCTGCGGGTCCCGGCCACCATCAGGGCTGTCGGGAATCAGCGCGAGGGCGGCGTCGACACACATTGCGCCGATGGAGGGCCACCAGCGGTAGATCGTCTGTTTCGAGGCGCTGGCCCGTTTGGCGACGCTGTCGACGCTGAAGGCCCGCCAACCGTTTTCGGCCATTTCGACACGCGTTGCTTCGAGGATCGCCGCCTTCGACGCCTCGCTTCGCGTCGGGCCCTTTCGGGAGGCCTTGGAGCCGTCGGTTGCAGTCGTCATGGATGTCTCCTGAAAAGGCGATGGGCGGTCGCAGGCGCCGTGACGCCTCCTTCGCTATTATAGGCATATCGCTAACAAATTGTCCCGATCCGGCTTGCTGATCGCGGATTATGCAGTACTCAGGCGATGAGCAGTCAGGAAAGCGTCACATGGAAACGATTGATGACTTGATTTCGGGCTACCGGCGGTTTCGCGCTGGTGCCTATGCAGAGCAGGCCAACCTCTATCGCGAACTGGGCGAAGGCCAGGACCCGAACATCATGCTGATTGCCTGCGCCGACAGCCGGGCCGAACCGTCCGACATATTCAACGCGGCACCGGGGCAATTGTTCGTCGTACGCAACGTCGCCAACCTGGTGCCGCCCTACCAGCCGGATGGTGGCCTTCACGGCGTGAGCGCCGCGCTCGAATATGCAGTCAACGTGCTGGAGGTCGAGAATATCGTCGTCATGGGCCATGGCGGCTGCGGCGGGATTGCCGCATCACTCGATGGTCAGGGCAATCCTGCGATCGGTGAGTTTGTCACGCCTTGGGTCAGCTTGCTGGAGGTTGCGCGGGAGCGCGTGGTGGAGAGCGGGTCGATCAATCCCCAGTTCGCCCTGGAACTGGAAGGCATCGAGGTTTCCTTGCAGAATCTGCTTACCTTTCCATTCGTTTCAACGGCGGTTGAGGCCGGCAAGCTTTCGCTTCACGGGGCCTGGTTTGCGATCGTTCATGGCGAATTGCACTGGCGCAACGCCAAGACGGGCCGCTTTGAGGTCGTTTCGACTACTTAGTCGTCGTCAGAAAGGCAGCGAAAATTGCCGAAGCCAGCATGGCCGCCGCCGCCGCCCGATTGAACCAGAGGGCAAAACCTGCATTCTGGAAGCGGTGGTTCATCGCGTCGGCCGCCCAGGCGTAGACGGTCAGGCCCAGCATCTCGGTGACTGTCACGGTCGCCATGATGATACCTGCCTGAAGTGCCACGGGGCGAGAGGCGTCAAAATATCCGGGAAGCAAAAGGCCGAAGAAGACCAGCGCATTGGGGTTCAATAGCTGAAGCCCGACGCCGCGACCGAACAGGCTGGCTTTCGGTGGCGCCTGTGACGCGCTGGCGCGGGCTTGGGATGGATCGCCCGTCGCCATTGTCCAGGCGAGCCAGCTGATGAATAAAAGTCCGGCAATCTTGAGCACGAGCAGCAGACCGGGGGCACCTGCGGCGAATGCTGCGATGCCCGTCGCTGCCAGCGATATCCAGACCAGGTTGGCGGCCGATACGCCGACTGCAGGAACAAGGGCCGTGGCGGCGCCATAGCGCAGCGACGTGCTCATCACCATCATGACAGCAGGACCGGGCGTCAGGCCCCCGGCAAAGAACAATGCAAGCAGGGCGATCCAGACGCTGATTTCCATGAGCTAGTCGTGGTCGCGTTTCAGGCTTTCTTGCCGCGTTCGACGGCGAGCGAAATCAGTTCGCGCGCCTTTTCGATTCCATACCAGCCCTCGATACGGGTCCATTTGCCCTTTTCGAGATCCTTGTAGTGCTCGAAGAAGTGCGCCGTCTTGTCGACCAGCGTCTGCGGCAGGTCGTGATAGGTGGCGATCTTGTCGTAATAGCTTGTCAGGGCGCCGTGCGGCACAGCGAGAATCTTTTCGTCAGGGCCCTTGTCGTCGGTCATCATCAGGACGCCGACAGGGCGTGAACGGACGACGCTTCCGGGCACAAGCGGGCGGTTGCCGACGACCATGACATCGATCGGGTCTCCATCCAGGCTGAGCGTGTGCGGCACGAACCCGTAATTACAGGGATAGCGCATCTCGGTGTAGAGATAGCGGTCGACGAACATCGCGCCAGACGCCTTGTCGATCTCGTACTTGATCGGATCGCCGCCCAGCGGGACTTCGATCAGGACGTTGATATCGTCGGGCGGGTTGTTGCCGGTGGCAATCTTGGAAAGGTCCATGGGACGAGGCTCGCTTGATGGGTCTGGGAGAGTTGGTCGTGCTGGCGAGGCGGATGGCCTGTCGCGGCGTTCAGGTCAAGCCCGGCGCGCGGCCGAGTGGGTTAATGGTGCGTGATGGCTGGAATTCAGGCGATCTGCCGACGCTCGGCGTCGAATATTTTCATCTCGGTCGGCGCGGGACCGGGCGACGTGCTCCAGGCTGAGGTCAAGGATAGCGCGGTGCGTCTCCGGCGTGGTCACGACACTCCCGATAACGATGATCATCTCGAAACCTCCCGGCGGCGCTGGCCCGCCAGCCGTCAGGACCGCTTCAGCGCATAATTGAAACTGATGGACAGGCGCGGCGTCTCCGACCGGTTTGGCATCACTTCGTGGCGCAACCAGCTTTCCCAGAACATGGCGTGTCCCTGATTTGGGTTGGCGTAGACAAAGCGGCGGGCCGATTCCGGCGCATCGTCCAGAGGCTGGGGGGCGGCCATCATCAAGGCGAGGCGCGGGTCCTCGAATTTCAACTGGCCAGCGCCTTCAGGGACGCTCACATAATAGGTTCCGGAGATCACGCTGCCGGGATGGATATGGCCGGAATGGCTGCCGCTTTCCCCGAGGATATTGACCCAGAGCCCGTTAAGCTCGAGGGCCTGATCCTGCATGTCCCAGTGCAGGTCGCGGGCGAACTTCGCCGCTTCGGCATCGAGGAAAGCCAGCAGTTCTGCGACCTCTGGAAACCGCTCTGGCAGGTCGTCGAGCGAGGCGTAGGACGTATAGCCGTCATAGCCTTCATGGTCGCACCAGTCGTTGCCGGCCTGGTCTTCGTCCTCAAGCACCCAGCACACTTTTTCCAAGGACGAGCGCAGGGGCTCATCGCCGATTTCGGCGTGGCGGAGAAGGGTGGGGAAGAGGGTCTGCAGGGTCATCGGGAGGGGGTGCCTTGGGGGTGGCAAGGGGGCGGTACGTCCGCACCGCCCCCGGGTCTGCCGAAGGTTTTCAGCCCTGAGGCCGAGCGACAATTTATTCCGGTTTGACGAATTTCAGCGTCATCCGGTCGCTCTCGCCGATATCGGCATAGCGCGTCGGATCGAAGCCGTCCGGCGTGTTGCCGTCCGAGTCGGTCGCCTTGAGGTTCGGCGGCAGCGTCCAGACCCCGAACGGATGGTCTGCCGTGTCGGCCGGATTGGCGTTGATCTCGCTTGAACCAGCGAATTCGAATCCGGCGGCGATGGCGCGGGCCTTGACGAAGTCCTCGTGGACATAACCGGTCGCGCCGGTCGGGTCCTGCGTGGCGGTCGACGGGAGGCGGTGTTCGACCACACCGAGTACGCCGCCAGGCTTCAGCGCGGCGAAGGCGTCGGTGAAGAATTTCTCCGTGTAGCCGCCTGACATCCAATTGTGCACGTTGCGGAATGTCAGCACCGCGTCAGCCGTACCGGGCGCGGCCAGCGGGCCGCTGACGCCGGAAAACACGCTGTATTCGATCGTGCCGAAATGCGGGTCGGCATAATTGGCCTTGAACTCGGCGAGGCGCGATTCGGTGCGTTGCCGGCGTTCTTCATCCGGTGCGGCAGCCGGATCGAAGCCAGCTGCAACCAGCGTGCCCCCGCCGGCCGCAAGATAGGGCGCGAGAATGTTGGTGTACCAGCCGCCGCCGGGCCAGATCTCGATCACGGTATCGGAGGGCTCCACGCCAAAGAATTCCAGGGTCTCGACCGGATGGCGCCAGGCATCCCGGGCCTTTTCCTCGTCAGAGCGCGCGGAGTCGTTCACGGCGACCTGCAGCGGGCTGAGTTCGGGAACCGTTTCGGCCACTTCAGCAGCCGGTGCTTCGGGCTTGGCGGGTTCAGCGGCCTGGTTACAGGCGGCCAGAAGGCTGATGGCAGCCCCGGCGAGCAGGAAATTCTTCATGGCGTTCTCCTCGGTCCACATCTTGAACACCTCTTTACGCTACCCAAATACTACTTGTCACGGTGCCGCATTGCGGGCCGGGACCGGGTGATATGCCAGCGCCGATAGCGGGCTGGGAATTCATGTTTCCCGAAAATGCCAGAGGACCTGTTTGCTTCAGGTCTCTCACAGTTGCTTCAAACGAGAGGACTGTTTTCATGAGCAATATCGATTTGACCCCCCTTTACCGCACAATGGTTGGTTTTGACCGCATGGCCAACATGATCGACACGGCGTCGCGCCTTGACGGTACGCAGGGCTATCCGCCCTATAATATCGAGCGTTCCGGCGAGAATGCCTTCGCCATCGAGATCGCGGTGGCTGGCTTTACCGATGCCGACCTCGACATCGAAACCAAGGAAGGCCAGCTCACGGTCGCCGGCAAGAAAGGCGAGAACGAGGATGGCGACGGACGCGAATACCTGCATCGCGGCATTGCCCAGCGCAGTTTCATTCGCCGGTTCCAGCTGGCCGATCACGTCATCGTGACCGGCGCGCGCCTCGACCATGGCGTGCTGCGCATCGATCTCGTGCGTGAACTGCCGGAAGAGAAAAAACCCCGCAAGATCGAAATCGGGTCGGACAGCGAAGCGTCCGAGCCGAAGCTGATCGGCAAGAAAGCCGCCGGCAACGCTGCCTGAGGCAGACCCGGCTGAGTGACTTCGAGCGGCGCGCCTCACCGGGCGCGCCGCCTTTCATTCTGGCCGCTATTGTTCAGCCGATGATGGGCCGGCTGACCATCAACCAGACGATGGCCAGAACGGCAAAGAAGGCCGGGAAGCCGCAGGCAAACCAAAGCCGGTAGAGCCTGTAATACCTGTCAGGCAGCGACGTGCCCGAGCGCACGGATTGCCGGGCAATGTCACGCAACTGACGCTGTATCCAAATAACGGGCAACCAGAACAGCCCCGTGAATACATAGAGCCCAACGGAGGCGACCAGCCATCCCTCGGTCAGCGGCCACCCTATCGCGCGGGCCAGCAGGACGCCCGTGACGGGCTGGGCGATCACGGCCGATGCCGTGAAGACCCAATCCGCAATCACCACGATGGAAGCGGTGTGAGCGATGAGCTGCGGGTCGCGTGTCCTGTGGGCCATGACCATGAAGAAGGCGATGCCAGCCCCGGTGCCCAACAGGACCGTCGCCCCGATGATGTGAGCCCAACGCAGGACGTAAATCCATTCCATCAGCGTTCCTCAGCAAGGGCGCTGACGATGATCGCAAGGGCGATTGCCGGAATGACCTTCACGATCGGTCCCAGCGGATCAGACCAGAGGTGCGGCACAAACAGGGTCGCCCCGGCCAGATAGGCGAGGCTGAGCAGGATCGCGGCTGTGCAGGCAAATCGTACGGTGGGCCGGAACAGGAGACCGACCCCGATCAGGATATCCAGCACACTCCCGGTGAGGACCGCGCCCTTCGCTAACGGGCCGGGCAGTGCCCCCTGAAGAAGGGCGGTGGCCGCGTCCAGGCGCCAGATGCCGATGAGGCCGGACGCGATCCAGAACAGCGACAGGGTCAATAGCAGAAATGGAAACCAGAACATCGCCCGGGCGTGAATGCGTTCCTGCAGGGTGGACGGCAGATCATGCAATGTCTCGTCCAGTGTGCGGAGTCTTTGCCCGGTCAAGGCGGGCCAGGCTTTCGCGTCGCCGAGCACATCGGCGGCAAGCACCCGCAGCGATGTGGTCCGCAGGGAAGACCGCCAGCCGAGATAGCCGGCGATGTCTGCGCCGAAAGCAAGGCACCGGCCCAGCACCACCGGGACAGACAATGTCGCCACCGGCGCACCAAATCCAAGCCATTCCCTGATGCGTAAGACAAGGCCCTTGAGGGTGTGGGGTGTTTCCTCGACAAGCGCGGCATCCACCCCCGAAAGACTGTGCTCAAGTGCGAAGACGACGGCATTGGCAACGTCCTGCACGTGAACAGTCTGGATTTTTGCCTGGCCCAGCATCACAAACTGGATGGTGGGCATTGCCGCCAGCCGTCGGACCAGGCTGGTACCTCCATAGGCGTGAGGTGACAGGACAAGACCGGGCCTGAGAATTGTCCAGTCGAGACCGCTGGCTTTCAGTGCCTGATCGGCTTCGGCTTTTGTCCGAAAAAATTTCGTGTCAGATGTGAGTGCGGCACCCGGCGCCGAAATCTGGACGAATGCTGTGATGTCCAACTGTTCACAAGCGTGGATCAAGGCCTTGATCGCATCGCGCTGAACACCCGTCACATTGTCGCCCATGCCATTCTGCAAGAGACCTGCTGCATTCACGACAGCATCAACGCCCTTGAGGAGGGGTAGCCAGTGTTCGGACGTGACCAGAGTGGCGATGTCTGCAGCGATCCAGTTTGCCTCGGGTGCAGCCTTATTGCCTTTTGCCGCAGAGCGCCCGAGCCCCGTGACTTCGTGCCCATGTGCCAGCAGAGTATGGGTGATGGCAGTACCGATTAACCCATACGCGCCGAGAACCAGTACTTTCAAAACCCTGCCCCCATTGTCTACTTCCCGTCAGGTCAGATACTTTTTGGCGCCCGTTGTTTCGAGGAAATCCTGAAGGGCCGTATTGTCCGACGTATTCGCAACGGCGGACCTGACGGCTTTGAATGCGCGGGCGGCATAGCGCTGGGTCGATTGTTCGAACACGCCGTCGCCGAGCGTCGCGGAAAATCGTTTCTTGTCGCGCGAGGCGCTGGCCGCGTTTGCGCTGGCCCAGGGCAGGTAGGTAGCGCTGAGCTCGTCCGCGAATAGCGGCGCCAGCGTTTCGCTGAGGGCGGCAAGGTCTTCGAACGGACCACCTGCATGCGGGTCTTCCATATGTTCGCACCAGGCCACCACGAAAGGGGCATTCTCCTGGAGCCAGCCAGCCGGTGTCGGGTCGAGCAGCATTTGCTGGAACTGGGCGGCAATGGCGAAGTCGGCGACCGACGGCCTGCCCCCGAAAATGAAGAGGTGATTCTGAAGATGACCGTTGAGCCGGAGCGCAAAGCGGCGCCATGAACCGTCGAGAGTGTCCCGGTTTTCGGCGCCGGCTCCGACCAGCGGCAGGCGCGCGGCCATGCGTTCGGCGATCTGGGTTTGCGGGGCCTTGTAGGCGCGCGGGCGCTTGCCGTCATAAAGCTGGGTCAGGACGCGCAGCGCCGCCGCCTCGCGGTCCGGCGACTGGCTCCAGCGTTGCTGGAACATGCACTTGTTCAGCCACTCATCGCCATAATCCTCGAGCACGAGCGCGATGACGGCGCAGGCCGGATCGTCAGGTATCGCGGACGGTTCAGGATGGTCCGCCTCCAGCGCAGCGAGCATCGCGGTCGAGTCCTGGCTGGCGGGCCGGTTCGGTGACACCAGGAGAGGGACGGTGGCGACCCGCTGGGCATTTGCCTGAAAGTCAGCTTCGTTGGCGCGCGACCGCGATATCCAGTCGAATGCCAGCCCCTTGTAGCGCAGGAAGGCCCGCACCTTGAGCGAATAGGGAGACGTGTCTGCGCCGAACAGACGGTAATCGGTCATTGCGCTATCCTTGCTGGTCAAGCCTTTGTCTAGGGACTTCACCCCCAACTGCCAAGCAGCGTTTGCCGCTGCGGCCGATAATCGCTATGCGCTGCTGTGACAACGGGCTCGGCTGGGCGGCAGGACACGAAGGACAGATGAAATGCGGGTAATGCATGTCATGGCGGGCGCGGCCGAAGGCGGCGCAGAGAACATCATGCTGGAGTCGGTACTGGCGCTTGCCGAGACAGATCTCGCGCAACATGTTGTCACGCGGCCCAACAATGATTTCCGCATCCAGAAATTTCGTGAGGCCGGGATCGGCGTTGACGTGGCCGCTTTCAACAATAGCTGGCCCTTCCCGACACGGCGCGTGATCGCCGACGCGATCGCCCAGTTCAAGCCGGACGTGATTGAATACTGGATGGGCCGTGCCGGGCAGTTCGCGCCGAAACAATACCGTGCCCGGTCGATTGGCTGGTATGGCGGCTATTACAAGCTGGCACGCTTTACCCAATGCGAATGGCATGTCGGCCTGACCATCGACCTGCTGCGTCACATCCGCGAACAGGGCGTCAGCGACGACCGGTCGGCCATCGTGCATACCTATGCCGACTTTGCCGGGGCAGACCCGGCAAGCCGGAAAGCGCTCGACACGCCGGACGATGCGCCTGTCGCCCTGGCGCTGGCGCGGCTGCATGAAAAGAAGGGCCTCGATACGCTGCTCGATGCGACGGCGAAGATTGACGGCCTGTATGTCTGGATCGCGGGCGATGGTCCGATCGAGGCCGAACTCAAGGCGCACTGCACGCGGCTGGGTCTCGATGACCGTGTGCGCTTCCTTGGGTGGCGCAATGATCGCGGCGCGTTGCTGGCAGCGTGTGACGTGGTCGCCTTCCCGTCGCGCTATGAACCCTTTGGAACAGTGACAGTCGATGCCTGGGCGGCCTCGCGGCCGCTGGTGGCTGCGGACGCGGCCGGTCCGGCAGCCTATGTCAAAGACGGCGTCAACGGATTGCTCATTCCAAAGAATGATGTCGACGCGCTGGCCGATGCCCTGCGCAAGGTGGTGACGGACAAGGCGCTTGCGGCACAGCTCGTGGCGGGTGGCCGGGCGTCCTATGAGGCGCAATTCACCAAGGCGGCGTTCCAGCGGGATTCACTGGCGCTGTATGAAAAGATTGTCGCGCATGCGGGTTCGTTCGCAGGCTGAGCCCGGCTCAGGCCTGGTGTGTGTGAACTGACTTGAAGAAGCCCGCATAGAGGCGCGCTGCGGTGGGGCGGCCGATGCCGACATCGACGCGGATGCCTGCCTTGCGAAGCGAGAGGATGCCGCCATTGGCCAGCGGGTGGGGATCGAGAATGGCGCAGACGACGCGCCGGACACCGGCCTCTTTCAGTTTCGTCGAGCATGAGGCGCCGCCTGCCGAGCGTTCGCGGCAGGGCTCCAGCGTGACATAGGCGGTTCCACCGTGCGCGGCGGTGCCGGCTTCGTCCAATGCGATTTCCTCAGCGTGCGGGCGTCCACCAAGGCCGGTGACGCCGTCGCCGACAATGTGCCCGTCCGCGTCGAGGATCACACACCCCACGGACGGATTTTCGGCGGTCAGGCCCTGGTTCAGTTTCGCCAGCGCAAGGGCGCGGCCCATCATCCGGCGGTCGAGGCGCCGGCTCATGGCAGGGCTGGAAGCGACGTGCTGCGTCCCGAGTCCAGATACTGGACCGATATTGGCTTCAGATTGTCGTCCAGCTCGATGAGAAGCGGGTTGCCTGTGGGAATCTCGATCCCGGTAATGGACTCATCGGGCACATTGAACAGGTGCTTGACGAGGGCACGCAATGAATTGCCGTGCGCCGCGATCAGCGTATCGGTGCCAGCGCTCAGGACGGGCGCGATTTCATTGGTCCAGTAAGGCAGGACGCGTTCGAGCGTCATCTTCAGGCTTTCGGCGGCTGGCACGTCGATACCCTGGTAGCGCGGATCCTTCGCCGGATTGAATTGACTGTCCGGATCGATCGGCGGTGGCGGGACGTCATAGGAGCGCCGCCAGATATGAACCTGCTCGTCGCCATGCTTGGCCGCAGTCTCGGCCTTGTCGAGGCCGGTCAGGCCGCCATAGTGGCGTTCGTTCAGGCGCCAATGCTTCTCGACCGGCATCCAGACGCGGCCCATTTCGGTGAGCGCCATCCAGAGGGTGCGGATCGCCCGGGTCTGAACGCTAGTAAAGGCGGCGCGGAAGTCGGCATCGACATCCTTGAGCAGGATGCCGGAATGGTGCGCTTCGGCTTCGCCTTTTTCGGTGAGGTCGGCGTCCCACCACCCCGTGAAACGGTTTTCCAGGTTCCAGGCAGACTGGCCGTGGCGGACGAGGGCGAGTTTGGTCATGGTGAGGCTTTCTTCAAACGGGCATCAAATGGGGCGCTGGGCGCCCTTTTCACGTGAAAACATCACGGGTTCAAGCTTTCATGACCCGTATCAGTTCAGCGAAGGCGAGGACGACATGGTAGCCGGTCGAGGCGGGCATGTCCGTGGCGATGACGTCGCCGTCAGCGCCATAATGGTCGATCCAGCCGCCATCCACGGTCAGGAACTCGTCCATCAGCACGTCGAAGCTGCGGCAGGCGGCGGCGGCGAACCGTTCGTCGCCGGTGCGTTCGAACATCGTGACATGGGCCTTGAGGGCTTCGGTCTGCGGCCAGGTGCGGCGCGACGTATCGGCGGGGCCACCGTCGCGGGCGACCTCCTGGCAAGCCCGGCCTTCCTCATCGAGCGTTGCGCAGGCGAAGGCGTAGAGCGTACCGGCGGCTTCGGATACCGGCATGCCGGATGCAGCAGCATAGGCGTGAAGCAGCCAGACCCATTCGAACTGGTGTCCCGGCTCGACGATCTCGGCGTCACGTCCCTGCGGGAGGCCCCAGTCGGGCGCAAAGCGTTCGCCGAGAAGTCCGCCCGGACCGGCCGTGAAGCGGGTTTCGAACAGGCTGACAATCGCGCTCGCCCGGGCCAGATGGCCGCCCTCCGGATCGGCCTTGTGTAGTGACAGGCAGGCTTCGAGCAGGTGCATGTGCGGGTTCTGAAGACGAACTTGCGGGCGCGGCAGCGCTTCGGCATAGCCGCCGTTCATCTGGTCCCGCATCTGGCGATCGACGGAATCCAGCAGCGCGGCGGCGCTGGCGCGGGTTTCTCCCGTGCCGCCAAGCGCATTGTCGGCCTCGCCCAGTGCAAACAGGGTGAAGGCGATATCGTAGAGGTCCGGCGTGTCATCGAGAAAGCTGCTGCCATCGGCGTTCAGCAGGCGCCCGACCAGGCCGTCGGGCCTGCGGGCGAGCCCGGTCAGGATGCCCAGGCCATGTTCGATCCGGTCTGTCGAGATGTCCGGACGCCAGCCAAGGCGCAAGGCTTCTGCAAAAACATAGGTCTGGCGGGCCTGGACCCTGACGCGCGCATAATCGCGGTCGGCGGCGCTATGGTCGAGATCGAGCACTTCGCGGAAAAGCCCGGCAGAATTCATGCCGCGCTCGGCCCAGAGTGGAAAACAGGCATCGGTCAGCCAGCTCCGCGCCTCACTTGCCCTACGCTTCAAGGCCGCCTTCGACATCGCGATTGATCCCCAAAAAGCATTGGAAGCCGAGCATACGGCTCGCCAAACCGTTCGCGCTCCTGCTATCAGCAGATGCAATGATTGGCCAGCGCCCTTGCGCGCTGCAAAGCGGCAGAAGGAAGAGGCAGATGCGGGACCGGATTTTCTTCCCTGCCGCGCTGGCACTTGCGGGGATGATGGTTTTCCTGGCGATCCGGCCGGGGATCGGTGCCTTGCCGACCGGCCCGGTCGCAGGTGACGGCGCACACTATGACAGGATCACGATTGAGGGCGACTACCTGCACAAGGTCTTCGCGGGCGGCAATGCCAAGACCGAGCTCGTCGACGGGACGGGCAACAGTACCCTGCTTTATATCGAGGCGGACGCCGGCGCGCTGCGGGACGAGCCGGAACTTGGCCCGCATTTCCGCCTGGCCGCCGACATCGAGACGCAGTTTTCGGGCATGACTGTGCGCGTCACGGTGCGCGCGCGCCCGGCAGATGATCGCGGCGCCATGCAGCTGGCGGTCAACTATTCGGCGGGCCGGGCCGGCGAGTCCGGCTGGCAGATTTTTGATCTCGCGCCTGAATTCTCGGACGTCAGCTTCGACTATGATTTGCCGCGCGCCGAGGGCGACCAGGGCGTCGATTATCTCGGCATACGTCCGGTCGTGCCGAGCAAGAGCCGCGCCGTCCTGATCGAACGCATTACCCTCGACCGGACCGGGCCCTGGAAAACGGACGATCCTGCCTAGCGCGCGGAAGTGCCGCTTCGGTCATGGGCGCCCGCCCGTTTGCCATCGGGCGTATCTGGTATTAAATCGGGCATTCGTATCGGGGGGGGGCGGATCAGATCACCCATCGGGGCATCGACCCCGGAAAGCCGAACATGTCATGCGCAAACTTATGAACCCGCTGACGGCCCTCTTGATTGTAACGTGCACACTTGCACCTGAAACGGAGACATATGTGCCCGACACGCCTGCCCCGATCCTTGAAACGCAAAGCGAAGACCCGAACCTCTGGCTGGAGGACGTCGAAGGCGACGAGGCCCTGGCTTGGGTGAGGGCACAGAATGCGCGCAGCCTGGCGAAGCTTCAGGCCGATCCACGCTATGCCGGGTTCGAAGCGGCCGCGCTCGACGTCCTGAATTCCAGGGAGCGTATTCCCTACGGGGCGGTGCGCGACGGCATGGTCTACAATTTCTGGCAGGATGACGTGAACGTGCGCGGACTGTGGCGCCGGACCCGTCTTGAGAGCTATGCGGCGGCGGAGCCGGACTGGGAGACGGTTGTCGATTTCGACAAGCTGTCGGCGGACGAAGGCAGGAACTGGGTCTACAAGGGCGCCAACTGCCTGCGTCAGGTGGGCCAGCCGGCGCGGCATTGCCTCGTCTCTTTGTCCGACGGCGGCAAGGACGCGGTCGTGAACCGGGAATTCGACCTGCTGACAAAGACCTTTGTCACGGACGGGTTCGTCACGCCCGAAGCCAAGCAGGGCGTCGCCTGGGTCGACGCCGACACATTGCTGATCGCGTCTGACTGGGGCGAGGAGACGGTGACCGCGTCCGGCTATCCGTTCATCGTGAAGCGCTGGCGTCGCGGCACGCTGCTTGAGGATGCCGAGGAGGTGATCCGAGGCGCGCGCGAGCATGTTGGCGTCTGGCCGATGGTCATGGAACTGGATGACGGGCGCGTGCTGCAGGGCGCCGTGAAGTCGGAAACCTTCTTCACCCATTCCTATTGGTGGCTGCCCGATGGCGAAGCCGAGCCCGTGCGCTGGCCGATCCCGCTGAAATCGTCGCCGAACGGCATCTACAAGGGCCAGTTCCTGGTGTCGCTCGAGGAAGACTGGGCGCCTGAGGGCCAGGCGCAATCGTTCCAGTCGGGCGACCTGGTTGCGTTTGACGTGGAGGCCTTCCTTGAAACGCGGACATTGCCGACAGTCAGTCTCGTGTTTCATCCGGGCGAGACACAGGCCGTCAACGGTGTGGCAATTGCCAAGGGCGCGGCGCTGTTATCGATCAATGACAATGTGGTTGGTCGTGTGCTGCGCCTGGAGCCGGGCGCAGAGGGATGGACGCAAGCCCCGATCGAACTGCCGGGAACGGGACAGGCCGGCATCGCCTTTGCCGATGAGCATGAAGAGGCCGTGTTCCTCAATTACGAGGACTTCCTGACACCGGATTCCTTGCTGTCCTATGACATCAAGACCGGCCAGGTTGCGTCCCTGAAAAGCCTGCCCGGCAAGTTCGACGCATCAGGCCTGAAGGTCGAGCAATTTTTCGCCACGTCAAAGGACGGGACGAAAGTGCCCTATTTCATCGTGCACAGGGCCGACATGGTTCTGGATGGCAGCACGCCAACGCTGCTCTATGGCTATGGCGGGTTCCAGGTTTCGATGAACCCGTCCTACAACCCGGTGACGGGACGGCTGTGGCTGGAACAGGGCGGCGCTTATGTTCTGGCGAATATCAGGGGCGGCGGCGAGTTCGGCCCGGCCTGGCACCAGGCGGGCCTGAAGCTCAACCGCCAGCGCGTCTATGATGATTTCATTGCTGTCGGCGAAGACCTGGTTGCGCGCAGGATCACCAGTCCCGCGCATCTCGGCATCATGGGCGGATCGAATGGCGGCCTGTTGATGGGCGTCATGCTGAACCAGCGGCCCGACCTCTGGAATGCCGTCGTGGTGCAGGTGCCCCTGCTCGACATGCTGCGCTACCACCATCTTCTGGCGGGTGCATCTTGGGTCGATGAATACGGCTCGCCGGATGTGCCGGAGGAGCGGGCTTTCCTTGAGACCGTCTCGCCGTACCAGAATTTCGATGCGTCCCGGCCTTATCCCGAACCCTTCTTCGTGACCTCGACCAAGGATGACCGCGTCCACCCGGGCCATGCACGCAAGATGGCGAAACTGTTCGAGGATGCCGGCCTGCCCTTCCTCTATTACGAGAATGTCGATGGCGGGCACTCGGCGGCGGCAAACCAGACGGAACGCGCCAAGCGTTCCGCTTTGGAGTTCACATACCTGTCAGAGCGGCTGTTTCCCGAAAACGGCAAGTAGAACATCTGAAAACAGAATGCAGTCAGAAGGTGGATTCCGAAAAGGAATGCGATATTTCTTTTGGCGATTATGTATTTGACAAACCCAACCCTTAGTTCTATATTGGAACTATAGGAGCCGTTGCGATGTCCATTCTTTCCAAACCTTACTTCCATGACGAGGCCGCAGCCTTTGCGCACGTCGAGTCCATTCTGTGGGCTGGCGGTCGGGTTTGCCCGCATTGCGGAACAGTGGACAATTCCTATGCGCTCAAAGGCGTTCGCTCCAAGCCTAGCCAGAAGAACCCAGAAGGTGTGGAGCGTCACGGCCTTTACAAGTGCGGTGACTGCCGAAAGCAGTTTACGGTTCGCAAAGGCTCCATCTTCGAAGAAAGCCACCTGCCCCTGCACAAGTGGCTTCAGGCGATCTACCTGCTCTGCTCCAGCAAGAAGGGCTTCTCTGCTCACCAGATGCACCGCGTTCTGGAAGTCCAGTACAAAACGGCTTGGTTCCTTTGCCATCGCATCCGTGAAGCCATGCGCTCCGGTGGCGATCTTGATGTATTCGGCGCTGGTGGTGGTTCTGTTGAAGTGGACGAAACCTATCTTGGCCGCGAGCCGGGTGCGCCCAAGAAGCGTGGCTATGGCCACAAGATGAAAGTTCTGGCCCTCGTTGACCGCGACACTGGCCAAGCCCGCTCGATCGTTGTGGATCGTGTGAACAAGGCCACCATCATGCCGATCCTTCAGGCCAACATCTCCAAAGAGGCCCGCCTCCTTACGGATGAGGCCGGTGTCTACCTAATGCCAGGTCTGAAATTCTCGGATCATCAGACCGTCAATCACAAGTCCAACGAGTACGTCCGCCTGACTGACCGCGAAATTCACACGAATACGATTGAGGGCTATTTCAGCGTGTTCAAGCGCGGCATGAAGGGCGTGTATCAGCACTGCTCCAAGAAGCATTTGCATCGCTACATGGCTGAGTATGATTTCCGTTACAACAATCGCTCCAAGCTTGGTGTTGAGGATGACCAACGCGCCGTAACGGCTCTTCAAGGTGTTGTTGGTAAGAGACTGCTTTACCGGGACTCATTGGGCGCGTAGAATCTGCGCCAGAGGCGCAAATGAAAGAAACTACGCAGTTTACCTTTCGAATCCACGACTACACTCCGGACACGCTGCCGTTCGAGAGGATGATTCAGTATTACCAAAATTTGGCAAATATGTTGGGCGAAAGCCAAAACATGCACCTGATCGATATATTTGAGGGGAGTTGCGGGAGCACGTTAAGAATAGACGCAGTCGCCATAAAAAGTTTTGAACATAGGGTGCACGAACTTCGAAACGAATCTGCGCCGCAGCAGGCGATGACCGCCCGCGCCAACATTGGCGTAATGCTCGCAGAAGATAAGACGACTGCGAGCTTTGAAGACGAGCTTGGCAATAACGTCATCGAGTTCCCAAATCCGAAGACGGAGATAGCGCGGCCCATCAAAATACGCGACACGGCAGCATTCGTCGGGGAACTGTACCACATAGCTGGAACAAAGACGGATGCCAAGATCAGACTGCACACTGATGACTATGGTGTGGTATTCTGTTCTGCGACCAAGTCCGTAGCAAAAGAAATGCGCGACTATCTATTTGATGACATAAAGGTTTCTGGTCGTGGGCAGTGGATAAAAAACTCTGATACTGGACTATGGGATATAGGTGCGTTTGTTGTCACAGACTTTTCCCCGGTCGTGAAAGAAAGTTTGAAAACAGCGGTAAGGCGAGTCCGGTCCCTGAACATTGATTGGCCTGAAGACCCTCTCGGAAAGCTCGCGGCTATCAACAACGACAATGACGCCGCATAATGATTGTCGCATTCGATAATTCCATCCTTACTTTGGTTTTTGATCCCAAAGCCAGCCCGACTCCAAATCCAGCGACCGGATATCCAGTGAGTCATTGCGCGCTCCGTCTGGAAGCGCTGATCGATGACTTGAGCATGCGGGGGGACAGAATAGTTATCCCAGCCCCGTGCCTCTCGGAAATGTTATGTTCCGCACCGGACGCAGCAAAAGCGCTTCAGATAATTGATGAGTCTACAGCTTTTAGCGTTGAGCCTTTTGATCAAAAGTGCGCGATTGATTTGGCTGAGGTTGTCACCCGTGCGATCAAAGACGGGATGAAAAAGCGCGGCACCGAACTTGGATGGCAGCAGGTAAAGCATGATCGCCAGATCGCGATTATTGCAAAGGTAAATCGGGCGCAAATTCTATACACAGACGATCCAGGTCAAACCGTATTTGCGCAAGAAATTGGATTGCGGGTGAGGCACACTTGGGATCTTGAGCTTCCGTTGGCTTACGCGCAAACAGACATAGAGAGAGATATTGCAGGTGAATAAGGAAAGCCAAATCGACAAGTTCAAGAAGGCCGCCAGTGAGGCTGAGTGCGACATGGATGAGAAGGCTTTTGATAAGGCGGTTGGGAAGATCGCGCAGTCCAAGAAGGTTCATTCTTCAGACTGCGCGACCCATAATGCTCCTGCTATGAAGCCTCAGACTTGCGATTGTGGAGCGGAAGCTGAGAAATGATTCCACCTTTCATCGCTTTGTCATTTTCCTTGTAGCCTTCGCGTGGACCATCGAAGGTCTCGAAAGCAGAGGCAACGCGTTCCAAGCGGTCCACCCGGAACAGTTTCCAGTGTTCGTGCTCACCAGAAGCACTTTCGCCCTCCGTCTGGTAGGCGCGAAGCAAGATGTCTCCCGCTGCGCTGTAGCCCAACGCATGCGGTTCGATGATCCTGCGACCCGGAAAGTACTGGATGATAAGCCGTTCCCGGCGCTCGATTGCAGTTTTAATCGTGGTCAACATGTGACGCACTCCTTTGAAGCGCGGAGCGGTTGACAACGTGGGCGTTTACCCGGATTCTGAGCTCCCCAGCCAATCCTTGTTTCTGCGTCCGCCCCGCTAAAGGTTTTGCAGAGGCTGGTTTGACTGAAGCCCGCCACCCTTCCCGGGGTTGGCGGGCTTAATCATTCCAGCCGTCGATTCGCAGGCTGACTCCGTATTTGATTCAATTCAAGCCATACACTACATGTTGTGTCAGGAATCAGGTTATCCTGTACTTTAATCAACATATGGGCATTGGTTTATATGTCTTGGGGCGCACCACAAACTAGGGGTTTGTCAAATACATAATCGCCTTTCTTTTTCACGGACCCTTGTGTCCGTCGCGATCCGTGAGACTCTAGCGCATGCGGCTCGATGAACATGGTTTGCACAATGATGTCGTGAGGCTCGACCTCCTGGAAGAGTCCGACAGGGAGCGCCTCGGCGTATCAGGTGCCATTGAGGCCATGTGGAACTGGATGCCCGTCCTCCCCAGCGGCACGAGCTACAATTCCTATTTCGACTATGTCCTGAAGATGAAAGAGCGCGGCGACATTGTGCCCTTCACGGTCACGCGCCAGTCGGACGGCGCTTTTGCCGGCGTGGTGGGCTATATCAATATCAACCGGACCCATCGGCGCGTCAGCATCGGATATGTCTGGCACCCCGAGGACATGCGCGGTACGGCCGTTCCAAAGGCCACCCAGATGGCCATGATCGGTCGCGCATTCGCCGCCCGCATGCGCCGCATCGAGTTTCTCGTCGCCGATGAAAACGAGCGAGCGATCCGCTCGGTCGAGCGCCTGGGTGCCAAGAAAGAGGGCGTGTTGCGGCATTACCTGCGCCTGGCCGACGGTTCCTGGGCGGATATTGTCATGCTTTCGCTGGTTGAATCCGAAATCCGCGCAGCCATCGACCTCCTGAAGGACCGCGTCGCCGCTATGCAGATGGCTTGACCCCACGGGCCTCACATGCTTTAGGCGCCGCTATATCCGCGCAAACATGAAAAGCGCGCTTTGACTGACACTTGAGGTCAGCGAGGCCCCCCGCCCGGCGAATTTTCGCTCAGCGGGGCTTCATGCTTTGTGCGCCGGGTTTGAGCGCCTAAGTCTGTCCTGCAGGCAAACGGCAAAGGAGTAGGCATATGTTCGACGCATTGAGCGATCGCCTTGGCGGCATTTTCGACGGTCTGACCGGCCGCGGTGCGCTGTCGGAGAAGGACGTAAACGCAGCGCTGCGCGAAATCCGTGTAGCCCTGCTCGAAGCCGACGTCGCCCTGCCGGTGGTCAAGGATTTCATCGAAAGCGTACGCGCCCGCGCCGTGGGCGAGGAAGTCGTCCGTTCGGTGAAGCCGGGCCAGCAAGTCGTCAAGATTGTCTATGACGGCCTCGTCGAGATGCTTGGCGGGGCCGATGCCGAGACCGTATTGCGCATCGACACGCCACCGGCCGTGATGATGATGGCGGGCCTGCAGGGCTCAGGCAAGACGACGACGACGGCCAAGATCGCCAAGCGCCTTGCCGAGAAGCAACGCAAGAAGGTCCTGCTCGCTTCGCTCGACGTGCGCCGTCCGGCGGCCATGCAGCAGCTCGCGATCCTCGCCGACCAGTGCGGCGACAATGTCGTCTCCCTGCCGATCATCGAAGGCCAGCTGCCCGCCGATATCGCACGGCGTGCCGTGCAGGCGGCCAAGATCGGCGGCTATGACGTCCTGATCCTCGACACGGCTGGCCGCACCACGATTGACGAGCAGATGATGTCCGAGGCGGCAGAGATTGCCGATATCGCCAAGCCGTCCGAGACGTTGCTGGTGGCCGACGCGCTGACCGGCCAGGATGCTGTCGAGACGGCGAAACGCTTCCATGATCGCCTGCCGCTGACCGGCCTTGTCCTGACACGGATGGATGGCGACGGGCGCGGCGGCGCAGCGCTGTCGATGCGCGCGGTCACCGGCCTGCCGATCAAGTTCCTCGGCACCGGCGAAAAGCTTGACGGTCTCGACGCATTCGATGCCTCCCGCGTGGCCGGCCGCATCCTCGGACAGGGCGACATTGTCAGCCTGGTCGAAAAAGCCTCCGAACAGATGGACGCCGAAAAAGCCGAGCGCATGGCCGCGAAGCTGAAGAAGGGCGAATTCGACCTCGAAGACATGGCTGACCAGCTGCGCCAGATGCAGCGCATGGGTGGCCTTGGCGGCATCATGGGCATGATGCCCGGTGCCCGCAAAGCCAAGGAAGCCATGGCCAATGCCAATCTCGACGACAATATCCTGAAGCGTCAGGAAGCGATTATCCTGTCGATGACCCGCAAGGAGCGCCGCAAGCCGGCCTTGCTGAACGCATCGCGCCGCAAGCGTATCGCAGCGGGGTCGGGCACGACCGTCCAGGAAGTGAACAAGCTGCTGAAAATGTACCAGCAGATGGCCACGATGATGAAGAAGATGCGCACCAAGGGCGGCATGAAAGCCATGATGGGCGCCGCCTCGCAGGCCGGCATGTCACCTGCCGATCTTGCGAAAATGGGTGGCCAGCAAATGCCTGGCGGATTGCCGGGCATGGGTGCGGGCGGCTTGCCCGGTCTCGGCGGCGGCCTTCCAGGCCTCGGGGGAAAGAAGAAGTAGATGATGACAACAGACAACACGCTCGCGCTATTCCAGCTGAACCAGCTTCGGGCCAGCATCGACAATCTCGATGCGATCCTCGTCCACACGCTGGCAGAGCGCTTCAAGGCGACCAAGGAAGTCGGCAAGTTGAAGGCGCTGCACAATATGCCGCCCGCTGACAAATCCCGCGAAGGCCAGCAGATCGAACGCCTTCGCAACCTTGCCAATGAGGCAGGCCTCGACCCGGCCTTCGCCGAGAAATTCCTCTCCTTCATCGTGGCAGAAGTCATCCGCCACCATGAGCAAATCCGCAGCGACGAAGCTGAACTTTAATTCCAGAGACGACACTTTACAGGAGTAACCCCAATGTCCCTCAAGATCCGACTCGCCCGCGGCGGGTCCAAGAAACGCCCCTTCTATTCCGTCGTCATCGCTGACGCCCGCGCGCCACGCGACGGTCGCTTCATCGAGAAGATCGGTGTCTATGACCCGCGCCAGCCCAAGGATTCCGCCGAGCGCGTGAAAATCGACGGCGCGAAAGCCGCGGAATGGATCAAGAAGGGCGCCCAGCCGACCGACCGCGTCGCACGCTTCCTCTCGAAGATCACGGTCGAGGGCGAGTCCGCCCCCGTCTACACCTGGACCGCCGGGAACAACCCGAACAAGGGCGAGCCTGGCAAGAAGGCCCAGGAGCGCGTGAAAGAGCGCGCCGACAAGGCGACCGCCGCTGCCGAAGCGGCTGCGGAAGCCGCCAAGGCGCCAGCTCCGGCTGAAGAGCCGGCTGCTGAAGAAGCGCCCGCAGAGGAAGCCGCTTCCGAATAGGTCCGGCACACAGGCAGACCTGATCAGGCCAGTGCATTCTTGCGCTGGCCTTTTCTTTTGGCTGGTGGCCAGTAGAGAAGCGACATGAAGAATGCGAACCCGAATGAAAAACTGATCGTTGTGGGCGCCCTGAAGGGTGCCCATGGCGTGCGCGGGGAAGTGCGCGTGAAGAGCTTCACCGCAGACCCTGAAGACCTGTTCAATTACGGCCCCCTGACAGATGAAGCCGGGCGGGTCGTGCTGACACCGCTGTCGGCGCGGCCGGGCAATGATCACTTCATCGTGAAAGCCCGCGAACAGAAACAGAAGGAAGAGTGGGATGCCCTGAAAGGCATTCTGCTCCATGTTGAGCGCGCCCAGCTGCCAAGCGCCGATGAAGGCGAATTCTATATCGAAGACCTTGTCGGCCTGGAGGTCTGCTCTGAAGGAGAGGTTGCAGAAGGGCGGATAAAATCGGTCCAGAATTTCGGCGCCGACGATCTGCTGGAAATCCACCTGATTACCGGTGGTGGAACCGTTTTCGTGCCGTTTACGAAAGCAGACGTGCCGGAGATTGACCTGAACGCGGGCCGTGTCCGGATACCGGATCTGGCCCAGTGGGCCGAGGTGGACGACGAGAAATAGCAGGCATTCTGCCTGACGTTGTGCCGCATTCAGGCGCCATGTTCCATGTTACACTCCGTAACTGAGAGGAATAGGCCATGTTTGCCACGCTCCTGCGCCTCGGCGCCCTGATCGCAGTCCCCCTTGTCGCCGTCGGCGCAGCGGCCGCGCAATATGACGCGCCGCAGGACGAGGCGGCGCTGATCTTGTTCAGTGGCGAGAATTATACAGGCGACGCGGTCAATATTTTCGATCCGATCCATGCACTGCCCGATATCCGGTTCAATGACCGGGCCCGGTCAGTCGCGGTCCTGTCCGGCGCCTGGGAGATTTGCGAACACAGCGATTTTACCGGCCGCTGCGTGTTCCTGCGCGAGGACGTGCCGGACCTGCGCTATTTCGATCTCGGGGGTAACGTGTCGTCGGTCCGGCCTATTTACGAATACACTGACGCCGCGCATGGCCTGATGTTCGTGCGCGATGAGCGCGGCTATATCCAGTATGCCGATGCCGCGCGCTACGGGTATGACGATTATGATTACGGCTATGCGCGCACGACCCGGGTCGAAGTATATCACTACGGCTATTCACCCGCTTACCGGTCCTATGGCTATTACGATCCGCTGGCCGGCTATGGCCCTTACGGGTTCGGCTATTCGCGCGGCGGGTACAATACCTATCGCGCCCGCCACCGCGAGCGTCCGCCGCTGCGAGGCCATTATGGCGCGCGCAACGCGGATGCCACTCTGTATGTCGACTCCAACGGGCGCGGCGCGTCGCTTGGCATCAATCGCGGGGTCAAGGACCTCAGCCGCTTCCGGTTCAATGACAATGTCTCGTCCCTGAACATCAAGTCGGGCAAATGGGAAGTCTGCGAACATGCCAACTTCCAAGGCCGCTGCCAGGTCATCGATGCCTCGACGGGCAAGCTGAACGGTTACCGCCTGAATGACAATATTTCGTCGATCCGACCGGTTGACGGGACGCGCCCATCGACAGGCAGGCCCGGCAAGGGCGATGGCAAAGGCGACCGGGACCGTGATCGGGATCACCGTCGAGACGGACCGCGTGACACGGATGCGGGGCGCACACGCCGTCCTCAATCTGCAGCCACGCCGCCAGCGCGCAACAGGGGCGCGACTGCCGCGCTGGCAGGCGGCCCCGGCACTGTGACGTCTCCGTCCGATACAGCCCTGCCAAACCGCCAGCGCCGCGCGACGCGGTCGCTCACGCAAGCCGAGACGCCGCGCGTGCGTGCGGTGACTGCGCAAACCCGCGTCAAGCCCGTCCGGGCGCCGCGTTCGGAAGCGCCCCGGGTCCGTCCACAGCAACAAGGCCAGAGTATCGAGCGGCCAGCCCGCCAGCAGGCACCGCGCGCGCTGCCCCAGACCCCGACCATGCGGTCGCAGGCGCCGGCGCGTGCGCAAGCCCAGCCAGCGCGCCAGACCCGGGCGGCGCCTCAGGCCCGAGCTCCTGCGCCGGTCCGCGCTGTACGAACGCCCGCGCCTGCACGGGTTGCGCCAAGTCCGGCGCCGCAGCCAAGAGCCCAGTCGCGCCAGAATCCACGGTCGCCTGACGGCATGCGATCCCGGCAAAACGGCCGGGTTGGCAACAATCAGAACTAGGTTGGCATATTACCGCGCGTCTGGGTCAGCGCGCGGGTCGTTCCATTCCGCGGCGATGCCGTAGCCGCCGCGCCGCGTCAGCCAGAACATGCCGATCAGGTCGAAGATGCCAGCGCCGAGGCGGCCGAGGAAACCGTATTTCGACACGCCGGCCAGACGCTCGCGATCATTGACCTCTTCCTCGCGCACATCCCAGCCGGCCCGTTTCACCAGCGCCGGCAGGAAGCGGTGCATCGAGGCGAAAAAGGGCAGGTCGCGGAACGCCGCCGTGCGGATCAGCTTCCAGCCGCAGCCCGTATCGGTCGCATCGTCCCGCAGCACGAAACGGCGCACGCCATTGGCGACGCGTGACTGCAGCCATTTGAAGCCGGAATCGTTGCGGCTGTTGCGCTTGCCGGCGATGATGCCAAGCCGGGGCGGGGCACCGGGCGCGATGATCTCGGCCCAGAGGCGCGCGGTATCGTGCGGGTCGTTCTGGCCGTCGCCATCGAGCAGCTGGACCCATTGCCCGCGCGCCGATTTGAGGCCGGTGAACAGAGCAGCCGACTTACCGCGCCGGGCGACATGATTGAGCACAATGACCGTATGCGGGTGTCTTGCCGCGGCCTCGGCCAGCTCGGCGCTGGTCGCGTCGGCCGAACAATCATTGACGCAGATGATCTCGAACGCGATTCCCGACAGCGCCGAATGCACCTCGTCGATCACGGGGTGCACGTTCCCTGCCTCGTTGAAAAACGGAATCAGGACAGAAAGCGCTGGAGAGTTCACCATGTATCCTCCCGTATAGAACATGTCTGCGGCGCGCAATTTTCGTGCTCAGAACGGGCTGAAAAATGCACGAACAAATACACGGAAAAAGCCCGGCAGGTGCCCGAACCGACCCGTAACGGGAAAGCAGGCGCGTTGCCCTTCGCGCGTGGCGCAAACTTGCCAGAAATCCGCGAACCGGGCATCCATGTTTGATGATAGCCTCAATCGAAAAGATCCGCGAGAAAATCCATGCGCTCGAACTGGAGCTGGACGCTGAAATTGCCAAGCAACGCACAGGCCTGAGATTTGGACTGGAACGCGGCCGGGTCAAGTTCGAGGAAGAGGTCAAGCGACGCCATCGCCAGCTGCGCACCAGTCTCGCGCGCTACATATTCAGCGCCCGTCCGCTTGTCTGGATTACCGCGCCGGTCATCTATTCCCTGATCATTCCCTTTGTCGTGGTGGATCTCTGGGTGTCGCTTTACCAGGCCATCTGTTTCCGCGTTTATGGCATCCCGCAGGTCCAGCGGCATCGGTACATGGTGTTCGACCGCAGCGGCCTCGCCTATCTCAACATGATGGAAAAGCTGAACTGCGCCTATTGTTCCTATGTGAATGGTGTGATCGCCTATGTCCGCGAAGTCGGTTCCCGAACGGAACAATACTGGTGCCCGATCAAGCAGGCCCGGCGTGTCATCGGCGCGCATGCGCGATATGCCGGTTTCGAGGAATATGGCGACGGCGAGCATTATCACGAACGGCTGAGGGTGCAGCAAGCCGAGGTCAGGGCAACGCCGGAACCCGCCGATCCGATGGATGACGTTTAAGGCGCGCCGTCGGGCTGGAAACCATTCCGCGACGGCCAGGGCAGCGTGACTTGCAGACGCATAGCGGCATGGGATGCGAGCACCGACCCAACACCATTTCCAACTGGTAAACGGCCACGCGTGAAATCACGGTCCAGAGTTCGGCGGATATTTGTGCAATTGCGATAGAAGAGGAGCAGCTCAATTGGGGGGGCAGGATGCCAGGCTCGATCAGATTAAGCGATGTTCTTGAATCGCTCACGTTCTTCGCTTTCGTTGCAATTACAGCGCTTTGCCTGTCATTCACCTTTTCCATGGTGGTGTACCAGCTCGGCTTGCCGGCGAACCCCAAAGTATTCGTCCTGACCAATCTGGTGGTCTCGGCCTGCGTCGCCGTCCCGACGGCCGTGATCGCGTCGCAGCATGAATACCGGCTGCGCATCTATCAGCGGCGCCTGGAGGCCTTGGCGGCGACCGACCCGCTCACGGGCCTCTACAATCGCCGCTTTTTCAAACAGGCGATGGATGACGAACTCAACCGCATGCGTCGGACGCGCCAGACGGCAGGCCTCGTTTTCTTCGACCTCGACCATTTCAAACGGATCAATGACCGTTTTGGACACAAGACCGGCGATGTCGTGTTGCAGGAAGTCGCCGAAAGCGCATTCGCCGAATTGCGTGGCCCGTTCGACCGGTTGGGGCGCTGGGGCGGTGAGGAATTTGTCATCCTGCTGAGCGATGTGACGCTGGAACAGGCTGAAGCCGTGTGCGAGCGGATCCGGGCGCGCATCGAAAGCCTGGCGCTCGAGCACAAAGGCCAGGTGATTTCCGTCACGGCGAGCTTCGGCACCTGCCTGCTGGCACAGGGCGGCAATGCCGATATCGCGCTTGAAACGGCCGATGCGGCGCTCTTTGAGTCCAAGAATTCGGGACGTAACAAAGTGTCGTCGCGCCGGGCCCTGGAGCTTGTCGCCTAGTTCTGACCGCGTAACGCGAGGACCTGCGCTGCGGCAGGCTGGGCGGGCAGTCTGGCGACAGGACGCGCGAAACGGCTCATGGCGGGGCGGGGTGACGGCGTCCCCTGTCTGGGCTAGAGGCGCTGCATGTTCACGACCACGCTCATCACCCTTGTGCCAGACGCGTTTCCGGGCCCGCTGGGCGTCTCCATCCTGGAGCGCGCGCGCGAGAAGGGGATCTGGAGTCTCGAGACAGTGGACCTGCGCAGCTTCGGCGTGGGCAAGCATCGCAATGTCGATGATACGCCGGCCGGCGGCGGGGCAGGCATGGTGATCCGCCCGGATGTGGCGGCAGCGGCGATCGACAGCATCCCGCGTGATGGGCGGCCGCTTGTTTATCTTTCCCCACGCGGCAAGCCGTTTGACCAGCAGAAAGCCCGCGACTGGGCGGCCGGGCCGGGCGTCATCTTTTTCTGTGGCCGGTTCGAAGGGCTGGACGAGCGTGTCATCGAAGGGCGCGACATGGAGGAGGTCTCGCTGGGCGATTTCGTGCTGGCAGGCGGTGAAGTCGCGGCGATGGCCTTCATCGAGGCCGTGGTGCGCCTGTTGCCCGGCGTGGCGGGAAATGAAGCCTCGCTGACCGAGGAATCCTTCGAGCAGGGCCTGTTGGAACACGCCCATTATACACTGCCGAGAGAGTGGGAAGGCCGCCCCACGCCGGACGTTCTCCTGTCAGGCGATCACAAGCGTATAGAAGAATGGCGTGCGAACAGCGCAAAGACGTTGACAAAGCAGCGCCGCCCCGATTTATACGCCGCTTACTCCAAGACCCCCAAATTCCAGCCGCCGGAGACTGGCGATGAACATGATTGAACAGCTTGAGGCGGAAGAACGCGTCCGTGTCCTCGGCGACAAAAATATACCCTCCTTCTCGCCTGGCGATACGCTGGCGGTGAACGTGAAGATCAAGGAAGGCGACCGCGAGCGCGTCCAGCGTTTCGAAGGCGTCTGCATTGCCCGTTCGGGCGGCAGCCTGAGCGAAAGCTTCACGGTTCGCAAGATCTCCTTCGGTGAAGGCGTTGAGCGGGTTTTCCCGCTGGTCTCGCCCCTGATCGAGTCGATCGAAGTGAAGCGCAAGGGCCGTGTGCGCCGTGCGAAGCTCTACTACCTGCGCGACCGTCGCGGTAAATCGGCGCGTATCGCCGAGCGTACGACGGGCCACGGTATCGAGGCTGTCGAGATTGCTGTCTCGAAGACCGAGCGCCGCCGCCAGAAAGACGCCGAGAAGCTGGCCCGCAAGGAAGCCGCTGCGGCCGATCGCGAAAACGCTGCCAAGGCCAAGCTCGAGGCTGAAAAAGCCGCCGCTGCTGCCGCTGAAGCCGAAGCCAAGGCCGCCGAAGAGGCTGCCGCGGCTGCCGAAGCGCCAGAGGCTGCTCCGGAAGAATAGTCTCTTTCAGGCCAATCAGATCAAAACGCCCTTGCCGCCCGGCAGGGGCGTTTTTCGTTCAATCGCCGTTGACTGGCTTGAGCCGGCCCTCCGGCCTTCCCAAATCAAGCGGTGACCGCGACGGCATGATGCAGACGGGCCGGTGCGGGCTTCCATCGTCCGCATCTGGCGCTATTGTGCGGCGCAACAGCGAGGAAGAACATTTCGAATGGCCGGCAAGACACTTTATGACAAGATCTGGGATGCGCATGTCGTCCATACTGATGCGGCCTCGGGCGAGAGCCTGCTCTATATCGACCTGCACCTGATCCATGAAGTGACGACACCGCAGGCCTTTGACGGGCTGAAGACGGCGGGCCGCAAGGTACGCCGCCCGGACCTGACCTTGGCCGTGGCTGATCACAATACGCCGACCGAGAAGCAGGCGCTTGGCATGGCGGGCGTGATCGACCCGGAAGCGCGCAACCAGCTGGAAACCCTGACGCGCAATGTCGCTGAATACGGGATCGAATATTTTCCGATGGGCGATGTTCGCAATGGCATCGTGCATGTCGTGGGGCCTGAACAGGGCCGCACGCAGCCCGGCATGACCATCGTCTGCGGCGACAGCCACACCTCGACCCATGGCGCGTTCGGGGCATTGGCCCATGGCATTGGCACCTCGGAAGTGGAGCATGTGCTGGCGACGCAGACGCTGCGCGCGCGCAAGATGGGCAATATGGCGGTGGAGGTTTCCGGCCGCTTGCCGGACGGGGTGACTGCCAAGGACCTCGCGCTGCACATTATCGGCCTGATCGGGACGGCCGGCGGCACCGGCCATGTCATCGAGTTTCGCGGCGAGGCGGTTCAGGCCCTGTCGATGGAAGGGCGCATGACCCTGTGCAACCTGGCGATTGAAGGCGGCGCGCGAGCGGGCCTTGTCGCGCCGGACGAGAAGACGCTGGCCTATATGAAAGGCCGCCCGGCCAGCCCGAAGGCGGGCGCATGGGAAGTGGCTGAGACCTATTGGAAGACGCTGTATTCGGACGATGATGCCGCCTGGGATCACGTCGTGCGGATTGATGGCGGTGCGGTCGAGCCAACGATCACCTGGGGCACCAGCCCGGAACAGGCGATCCCGCTGTCGGGCAAGACACCTGTGCCGGACGAGATGGCCGATCCGGTGAAACGCGCCGCTGCCGAACGGGCACTGGACTATATGGGCCTTGAGCCGGGCGTTCCGATTGCCGGAACGCCGGTGCAGCGCGTGTTTATCGGCTCGTGCACCAACAGCCGGATTGAAGACCTGCGCGCCGCCGCCGCGATTGCCAAGGGCAAGCATGTGGCCGACGGGGTGCGGGCGATGGTCGTGCCGGGGTCGGGCCTTGTGCGGGCGCAGGCCGAGGCGGAAGGCCTCGATATCGTGCTGATGGAAGCGGGTTTTGAATGGCGCGAGCCGGGCTGTTCCATGTGTCTCGGCATGAACCCGGACATCCTGTCGCCGGGCGAGCGCTGCGCCTCGACCTCGAACCGCAATTTCGAGGGCCGTCAGGGCCGCGGCGGACGCACGCACCTGATGAGCCCGGCACTTGCGGCCCGCGCGGCAATTACCGGCGTGATCGGGTGATCAATCCGGCGACATCGGGGATATCCAATGGGCGGCGCCTCGCCCATAAGGCAGGCATTCACTTGAGAAAGCTACCGATGACCCGCGACACCCTGCAGACCATCTTTGCCACCGGGCCGAGGATTGCCGATCGTGATATTTGCGGCATCGCGGGCTTTGCACCGCAGGCTCAGCTCGGTTTCAGCAATTTTGCCCGTCTGCGTCGCTTGATGGCGACAGGGATGGCCCGGCCGCAGGAAAGCATCAAAGCGTGATTTCAGGACTCGACCATATCGTGCTCGTCTGCCCGGAGATCGTGTCCGGCACCGCGGTCTATGCGGCGCTGCTGGGACGGGGGCCCGACTGGCAATCCGTCTCGGAAGACGGTGCAGCGACGGCGATTTTCAGAGTCAACAATACGGCGCTGGAACTGATGGCGCCGCACGGCGACGGCCCGGTCGCCGTGCGGCTGGGCGAGATCATTACCGAGGACGGCCCCGGCCTGAAAAGCCTCGCCTTCACGACGGCCGATATCGAGCACGCGCATCATCGCCTCACCCGGCGCGGGCTGAAGCCGCACGAGATCATGCCGGGCGAAAGCCGGAGCGATATCAGCGGCAAGACACGTACCTGGCACCGGTTTCGGTGTGCCGACGCGGAAACGGGCGGGATCAAGACATTCGTCATCGAACATGTGGCTGGCGCTCTGGCACCGGCGGATGCGCCGGGCGGCGCCGTGGCCAGCCTCGACCATATCGTCATCAACACGCCGAACCCGGACCGCGCCGCAGCGCTGTATGGCGCCCGGCTTGGACTCGACCTGGCGCTCGACCGGACAGCGCCGGAATGGAAGACGCGTTTCCTGTTCTTCCGGACAGGCGGCCTGACGTTCGAAGTCATCAACCGTCTCGGCGAGGACCATGATGCGGCTGCCAACGACTCGATCTTTGGCCTGACCTGGGAGGTGCATGACCTTGCCGCCGCGCATGAGCGCCTGCTGGAGGCCGGGTTCAATGTGTCGGAGATGCGCAAGGGCCGCAAACCCGGCAGCCATATCTTCACCGTTCGCGACGGCACGCTGAATGTGCCGACCCTGTTCATTTCCCATGATCCGAAATAGAATGATCCCATGAAAGCTTTCAAGACCCTCACAGGCACCGCCGCGCCCCTCATGGAGAAGGGCAAGCCGATGTCGAATGTCGACACCGACATGATCATCCCGAAACAATTCCTGAAGACGACGACCCGCACCGGCCTGTCAAAGGGCCTGTTCCATGAGCTGAAAACCAAGGCAGACGGCTCGGAAAACCCCGATTTCGTGCTCAACAAGCCGCAATATGCCAAGGCGAGCATCCTGATCGTGGGCGAGAATTTCGGCTGTGGCTCGTCGCGTGAGCATGCGCCCTGGGCGCTGCTCGACCAGGGTATCACCTGTGTCATCGCGCCGAGCTTTGCCGACATCTTCCACAATAATTGCTACAAGAACGGCATCCTGCCGGTTCGCCTGCCGGTGGATGTGTGTGAACAGCTGGCTGCGCAGGCGGGCGGCGCGAACCATGTGTTCACCATCGACCTCGAAACCCAGACCGTGACGACGCCTGATGGCGCCGTGCACACTTTCGATGTCGATCCGGGCCGGAAGACGAACCTGCTGGAAGGCCTCGACGAAATCGGCGCCTCGCTCATATCGGCCGATGACATCAGCGAATTCGAAACCAGGCGGCGCCTGATGACGCCGTGGCTGGAGCCGGCAAACTGAACCGATCACCCTTGGAGGGAAACGGCATGTCTCGATGGAAGTCCGCACTCACTGCAATAGTGGCGCTGCCCCTGCTTTGTGCCTGTCACGGGGACATCCTCAGCACAAAACCTGAAACCAACGCGACCGTGCCGAACCAGGCACCTGAAGCGGACCCGGCGCCGCAGGCAGACCCCGCCGACGATGCCGAGACGCTACAGCAATGATCGTGATTGAGGGCACGGTGCGTATCCCGCCAGCCAGGCTGGATGCGGCGCGCCCCGTCATGGAACAGATGATCCGTGCCAGCCGCGCCGAAGCGGGCTGTCTCGACTATGCCTACAGTGTGGACGTGCTGGACCCGGGCCTGATCCGGGTGTCAGAACGCTGGGAGAGCCGTGAGGCGCTGGCGGCGCATTTCGAGACGGCGCACATGGCGACATGGCGGTCGTTTTTTCCCCGGCTTGGCATTACCGACAGGTCGTTGCGCCTCTACGAGGGCGAGCCCGAGGCGATCTGAGCGGGATCGCGGGCCGGAAGCTAATCTCTCACGCTAACCTTGCCTGCTTGCCAAAGCGCTCGTATGAAACTCGCATGGAAATTGAAGGAAGCGGAACATGAAACGCAGATTTGCTCTCGTATTTGCCCCCCTTTTCGTGGCGCTCGTGGCGGCGTGTCAAAGCGCGCCCGCGTCGACTGAAGCGGCAATGCTGGCCGCCCCTGCGCCGGCCGCGGCTGAAGCCGAGGTCGCTGAGGCCGGCCCGGAATCAGCGGAGAATGTAGAAGTTGCCTCGACCGACGTTGAGTTGATCTGCCGCTCGATGAAGGTCACCGGCACGCGGTTTGCCAAGCGCGAATGCAAGACAGCCGACGCCTGGACGAAATATGACGCCTACACGAATCAAAACGCGAGAGAATCTACTGACAAGATTCAGCGTGTTGGCAGTGGCGGCGCGACCAACGCCAACTGAGGCCAAATTGCCGATGACTGTTCCGCCGGGCCCGGTGACACTGACGGGTCCGGGCATTCTGTCAATTGCCTGCGGCTCTTCCTGTCATTAGAGCCGTCTGCAAGCTGCGGACTGGCAGAATGAAAGAGACAAGAACATGACATCGCAAACCATCCTGCTTCTGCCCGGCGACGGCATTGGCCCCGAAGTTATGGCGCAGGCGCGCCGTGTTGCCGAAACTCTCGTGCCCGACCTCAAGTTCGAGACCGGCCTTGTCGGGGGGGCGTCGTTCGACCTGCACGGCGAACCTCTCACGGAAGATACGCTGGAAAAGGCGCTTCACGCCGACGCGGTCCTGCTAGGTGCTGTCGGCGGGCCGAAATGGACAGATGTTGCCCGCGACAAGCGTCCGGAGGCCGGCCTTCTCGCCCTGCGCAAGGGGCTGGACGTATTTGCCAACCTGCGCCCGGCCTATTGCTTCCCGGCACTGGTGGACGCTTCGAGCCTGAAACGCGAGATCATCGAAGGCCTCGACCTGATGATCGTGCGCGAGCTGACGGGCGACGTCTATTTCGGCCAGCCACGCGGGATCGACATTGACGATGAGGGCTATCGCCGCGGCTACGATACGGCGCTGTACACGCATCCGGAAATCGAGCGGGTCACGCGTGTGGCGTTCGATATTGCGCGCGGACGCACGGGGCGGGTCTGCTCGGTCGAGAAATCCAACGTCATGGAATCCGGCCTGTTCTGGCGGCAGGAAGTGACGCTCGCCCATGCCGAATTCGGCGGGGGTATCGACCTGACCCACATGTATGCCGATGCCTGCGCCATGGAATTGGTGCGCGCGCCCAAGCAGTTCGATGTCATCCTCGCGGGCAACCTGTTCGGCGATATCCTGTCTGACGAAGCCTCGATGCTGACCGGCTCGATCGGCATGCTGCCTTCCGCCTCGCTTGGCGCGCCCGGCGTGCCCGGCCTGTATGAGCCGGTGCACGGATCGGCGCCGGATATTGCCGGGCAAGGAATCGCCAATCCCTGCGCCATGATCCTGTCGCTGGAAATGGCCTTGCGCTGGTCGCTGGACAGGGAAAAGGCCGCTGACGCGCTGTTTGCCGCAGTCGGCAAGGCGCTCGACCAGGGCGCGCGCACGAAAGACCTTGGCGGCGACCTCAGCACCGAAGGCATGGCCGACGCGATTATCGCCGCGCTCTGACTCTTTCAGGCGCGATTGTCGCGCCACCGGCCCTGTGACATCTTCCTCCAAAAAACAATCGGAGGAAACGAGATGACCTATGCCGGCAGCCGCCTGGCGCACGATGCTGATAGCCATCTGATGGAGTCGAGCGATTGCCTCGTTCCTTTTTCGAGAAAAAGCTGCTCGCGCGCTATCATGACCTGCCGGTCTACAAGGCGAAGAAGTCCTCCGACCATGTCGTGAATGGCCAGCTCGGCGCGCATGATGATCCGGCCTTCCGTGCGGGCGTGGCCGAGAACATCCTCCTTCGCAAGAATTACGAGGCGCATGGTGCCTTCCGGTCTGCCGACCGGCCTGAAGTGCTCGACCTGCTCGGCTTTGCCAGCCAGCTTGTGTTCACGACGTTCTGCCTCGGTAATTTCGGGCTCGACCAGGGCGACGACATGGAGCTCTGCTACGCCGCTGCCGAGGCGCATAACCGGATGATGACGGAGTTCTGCTCGGTCGACCGCCGCCTGCTGGCCACCGCCTATATTCCGCTGGAAGACATTGACCGGTCCATCGCAACCGCGCGCAATGCCATCAAGATGGGCGCCAAGGCGCTGATGGTGCCGTCCATTTGCCCGCAGCATCATGCGCCGAGCCATGTCGGCCTCGACCCGGTCTGGGCCATGGCCGAGGAGTCTGGCCTGCCGATCCTGTTCCATGTTGGCGGCGAGGACAAACTGAACCCGGTCTACAAGGAAAACGGCCTGCCGCCCGTGCCGGACTTTCATGGCGGCGACGACAATTTCACCTCCGTCAGCTATATGCCGATCCCGAACGCGGCCATGCAGACGCTGGCGACAATGATCTTCGATGGCGTGTTCGACCGTTTCCCGAAACTCAAATTCGGCGCCATCGAGCTCGGCGCATCATGGGTGCCCGGATGGATACGGGCGATGGATTCCGCAGCGCATGCCTTCATGCGCAACGAGACCCGCCTGCAGGCCCTGTCGGAAAAGCCGTCCGAGATCGTGAGGCGCCAGTTCCGCGCCGCGCCCTATCCGCATGTTGAAGGCGGGCGCAATCCGCTGAAACGCTTTGATGAAAGCCTGAAGGGGGCCTCGACGCGCGCGGCGGAAGCCTTGTATTCCGGCAATTTCATCGACCTGATGGGAGAGGGCCTCGCTCCCGACCTGCGCCGGGAAACCTACCAGCAGGCCGGCTAGCTGTAATCCGCGATCCGGCAGAGCAGGTTGCCGCGGAATTCGAAGAAGCTGGCGCCGCGAATTTTCACGGTCTCGCCGGCCCGGATGCCGTTGGGCAGGTCGACGGCGGCCTTGCCTTCGAATTCGATTTCGGCAGCGGCCTTGCCGGCGCCGGTGACGACATTGACGAGCCGCTGGCGGCGATAGGAAAAGGCGTTGCCTGAAAGGTCGGCCACCTGTCGCATCATGTCCTTGCCGTCGAGCCGCATCGACTGGCCGGAGTTTGAAATATTCTCGAACACGACGTCGTCGGTTACGCAGTCGATCATGCCGGCAATGTCACGGGCATTGTAGCTGGCGATGTAGCGGGCAATCACTTCATCAAGCACGGACAGGTCTCCTCGGGCTCAGGGCAGGCTTTGGTGGTGCCTTACACATAGCACGATGGCAACAGGCTTTGCACATGGGACAAAGATGCGTCATAAGCCGCGGATTACAGGACGGAGCGTTACATATCATGGCCACGCGGATTGCAGTTGTCGGTGCAACAGGAAATGTCGGACGGGAATTGTTGAATATTCTCGATGAGCGCCTGTTTCCCACAGACGAAGTCTTTGCGGTCGCCTCGCGGCGCTCGATCGGCAAGGAAGTGAGCTATGGCGACAAGACGCTGAAATGCCACGATCTCGAGTCGTTTGACTTTTCGCGTGTCGACCTGGTCCTGATGTCGGCGGGCGGCACGATATCGAAGCAGTGGGCCCCCAAGATTGGCGCGGCCGGTGCCATCGTGATCGATAATTCCTCGGCCTGGCGCATGGACAAGGACGTGCCGCTGATCGTGCCGGAAGTGAATGCCGATGCCGTGATGGGCTACACGAAGAAGAACATCATCGCCAATCCGAACTGTTCCACGGCCCAGCTGGTCGTGGCCCTCAAGCCGATTCATGATGCCGTCGGCATCACGCGGGTCGTGGTTGCGACCTATCAGTCAGTGTCCGGCGCGGGCAAGGACGGCATGGACGAGCTGTGGAACCAGACCAAGGGCATCTTCGTCAATGACGAGCCGACGCCGCGGGTCTTCCAGAAGGAGATCGCCTTCAACGTGATCCCGCAGATTGATGTCTTCCTGGACGATGGCTCGACCAAGGAAGAGCAGAAAATGCGCGAGGAGACGAAGAAGATCCTCGATCCGGCCATCGAGCTGATCGCGACCTGCGTGCGCGTGCCGGTCTTTGTCGGCCATTCCGAAGCCGTGCATATCGAACTGGCCGGCCCGATGAGCGCAGCCGAAGCCAAGACGCTCCTGCGCGAAAGCCCCGGCATCATGCTGGTCGATGATCCGAAGGAAGAACTCTATATCACGCCGAAGGAATGCGTCGGCGACTGGGCCACGTTCATCAGCCGCGTACGCAAGGACCCGACCGTCGAGAATGGCCTCGCCTTCTGGTGCGTCTCGGACAATCTGCGCAAGGGCGCGGCCCTCAACGCGGTTCAGATCGCTGAAGAGCTGCTGAACCGCGGCGTGATCAAGTCCGAGAAACAGGCCGTCACGACAGGCTGACCTGCGGCCCTCACTGGCCCGACCCCATCCGGGAGAATTCTTCAAGCGACTTGCACAGGCCTTCAAGGCAATTGCCGGTCGCTCCGTCGAACAAGCTGGAATGAAAGAATTTTCCCTTTGGCCTGGTGATACCGGGCCTCAGGATGAAATCGGCTTTGTGATCGCCAAACAGGCCTGCCGGAATATGCGGGAACGGGCCCTCGATGACATAGGCGCCTTTGGCGTTGAACGACATCACCCCAGCATCGAGAAGCTGAAGGAGGCCGGCTTCAGCAGGCAGCACGTCATACACGGCGACGGGGGCAGTTGACACGATTGCGGCAGGGTCGAACATCTCGACGCCTGCTGGATAGTAGCGCTTGAACTGGCGTTCTGTAAATTTCGGGTCCCACTTGTAGATGCGTTTCGGCTTCCCGTTCACGATCATGAACGTGCCCTTTTCACCCTCCATCATGGGCCCGACGACGGGCTTGTTGTGCGGGCCCGGAGTTCCGGAGGGCGCGTTTATCGTGCCGATGCTCTCAACACCAACCATTTTCCCGTCTGGACTCTTCATGGCAGACCGAATGGTCGCTATCATCCGGTCGGCCTCAGAGGGGGTGAGCGGGTAAGCAGTGCCGCACGCATCATCGGCCAGCGCCCGGACCTTGGCTGGATCTAGGCCGACCACTCCCGTTCCGGGACCGTCAGGCGCATGGGGTGCGTGCATGACGAAGTGCTCGACGCGCTGGGTCGCGCCGGTAACGTTCCAGATCATTGCACTGCCACTCAACGCGAACACGTAGACTGGTTTCTCGCCATCTTCCACGGAGATGGTGGCGACCGTTGTCGTGTCGTCGAGCCCATTTGCGGCAATGTTGGTCACAGCGTTTCCGCGGGCCGCGACGATGGCCAAGGTGTCGGCATCTGCGCTCGGCGCTGGCATCGAGCAAGACACGATATTTGGGGCGATGCGCATGCGGCTGGGCGGCAAGGCGTCTTCGGCCTTCACACTTGGAGCGGTCGTGCCGAGTGGCGGGACAAGCGGGCCGGATGCCGGATTGCAGGCCGACATCAGCGCGCAAGCGACAATCGGCCATAGCGAGTAGGATCTTTGCATGGGCGGCTCCTTGTCCAACCATGCAGTGACACATAGTTCTTTCCATCAGGTTTCGCCCTACGGTGGAATTGTTGTCATCCTGGCCTTGCTTGGCAGGCACCGGGCGTCGGGCTGGGACGCTGGCCCAAGGCACGCCAGCCGAGACCCACGCGGCACGATTTGCAGGAAACCCAAATCTTGCCTGCGCAAGAATTGGGTGGCGGGAGCGTGCAGCTGGGCCTACATCGCACGCCATGAGCACATCGTCCTCCCTGCGCCTCGGATTTCCCGCTGCCCTTGGCGCCTATGTCATCTGGGGGTCGCTGCCGCTCTATATCCGCGCGATGCAACATATCGGTGCGGTCGAGTTTCTCGCCCACCGCATCCTCTGGTCGGTGCCGACGGCGATCCTGCTGATTGCGCTGGCGGCGAACTGGCGTGATATCCGCTCAGCGTTCAAATGGCATAACCTGAAATGGCTCGCTCTGTCGGGCCTGCTGATCGGGGTGAACTGGCTGATCTATATTTGGGCGGTCAACCAGGGCCGCACGATGGAGGCCTCGCTCGGCTATTATATCAACCCGCTGGTGAACGTCTTGTTCGGCATGCTGATTTTCTCCGAACGCCTGCGCCCGGCCCAATGGGTCGCCGTGGCGGTCGCGGCGATCGGTGTCGGCGTGATGACGATTGCTTTCGGCCATGTGCCCTGGGTGGCGCTGGGGCTGTGCTTCACCTTCGCCTTCTATTCGGTTATCCGAAAGAAGGTGGCGATTGACAGCCGCGCCGGATTCCTGGTCGAGGTAGTGGTGCTGACGCCGCTGGCGCTGGCCTGGTTCAGCTGGTTCCTGCAGCAGCCGGGCGGTCGCCTGATGGGCACAGGCGGCTGGGACATTCCGCTGCTCATGCTGGCCGGGCCGATCACCGCCACGCCGCTGATCCTGTTCGGGCTGGCGGCCAAGCGCCTGAAACTCTCCACTGTCGGCATGATGCAATATATCGGGCCGACCCTGCAATTTCTGATCGCAACGCTGGTCTTTCACGAGGCGTTCGGCTGGACTCATGCGATCGCGTTCGGCTGCATCTGGGCTGCTCTGGCGATCTATACGACCGACAGTCTGCTCGGCGAGGCTAAGGCACGGCGTCTCGCGCGCACCGCCCGCCCGGCCTGAATGCAAAAAAAGCCCTGACGGTCAGGGACCGACAGGGCAGGAATTTGCATGTTGAGGGACCAATAGGGTCGATCTGTCTCCTGCAATGCCTGTGCCAGACGCCCGTCAGCCCGGGCGGCCCGTCGAGACGCCGATCCAGATGGCGATGGCGACCAAAGCCAGCGCGAAGCCGATCCGTGCCGGCAAGGAGGTGCGCCAGCGCTCGAAGGCGGCACCAAGGCTGGCGCCCATGAGCACGATGGAAACATGCACCACAATCGCCACGGCGAGGTGGATCAGGCCTAGAATGACGATCTGCATCCAGATCGGGCCAGCAGCCGGGTCGGCAAACTGTCCCACGATGACAAGATAGAAGACGAGTGCTTTCGGGTTCAGGAGGTTGGCCACGAGGCCCCGGCGGAAGCCTTCGCGCCCGTCATTCCGCAGGGCCGAGGCAGAGCCCATGTCCGAAAACGCCTCCCAGGCGAGGTAGAGCATGAAGGCGACGCCGGCCCAGCGCAGCGATTCGTAGAGAATGGGCGACTGGCCAAGCAGGGCCGAGAGGCCGGTCGCGGCAGCGACCAGCTGGACAAACAAGCCCAGCGTCACGCCCGCGACAGCCATCATGCCCGCCCGCCGTCCCGATTTGGCCGACAGGGCGGCGAGCCAGCCCATGTTCGGGCCGGGAGTCAGCTCGACGGCCGCCATCGCGATCAGGAAGGCCAGCCAGTCGACATGACCGAGCATTCTAGAGGCACCCGTAGACGGCGTTCACCAGGCGCACGGCGCGCGGGTCGCCGACAAGTACATTGGACTGCCTGTTCATGACATAGGCGCAGGTCAGGCGCCGGTCGGGATCGGCGATGGCCATCGAGCCACCCCAGCCGCAATGGCCAACGGTTTCGGGATTGGGCCCGAACAGGCCATGCGTGTTGCGCATGATGCCTGCACCGAAACTGGTCGACATGTTGAGCACCAGGTCCGGGCCATCGACCCGGGGCCGCACGAGGGCGTCAAACGTGCCTGCAGGTACTATCGCCTTGCCGGAGACCGCGCCGCCATGGGCATAGCCGTCATACAGCGCGGCGACGCTGGCCGCCGTGCCATGACCGTTCGCCGACGGAATTTCGATTTCCCTCCAGATCGCGCCGCCGCGATTGGGGGAGGACCATTTTGTGCCAAAGGCGACACGCTTCGGTTCGGTCATTTCGCCAAGTTCGGGCAGCGCGGTAGGCCGGCGAATGTCGGCGCACCGCGCATGTTCGCTGGCGGGCAGGCCGATATGGAAGTCGATATTGTTGGGTTCGCAGACCTTTTCGCGCAGCCATGTGCCCAGCGTCTGGCCGCTGATGCGCCGGGCGAGCTCGCCGACGAAATAGCCCCATGTCAGCGGATGGTAGCCATGGGCGCTTCCGGGTGGCCAAAGGGGCGCGAGTTCGGCGATCGCCGCCGCGCAGGCGGGCGGATCGAGCCAGAGGTCGGGATCGATTTCGTCGACGAAGCCGGGCAGGCCGGCCTGATGGCTGACCAGCTCGCCGATCGTCACGGCCTCTTTGCCATTGGCGGCGAATTCCGGCCAGATCTCGGCGACGCGCGTTTCGTAGCCCTCATCGAGTTCCGCCACGAGCGCGGCCAGGACGAGCGCGGAAACACCCTTGGTCGTCGAATAGACCGGCACCAGCGTTTGCGCATCCCAAGGCCTGGCTTTCTGCCGGTCGGCCCAGCCGCCGAGGAGATCGACGACGAGTTCCCCGTCCTGCAACACGGCAAAGCCGGCGCCGAGTTCGCCATCGTCGGCGAAATTTTCGACAAAGGCGTCGCGGACGGGTTCGAAACCTGTCGCGACGTGTCCTGAAACCGGAAAGTCTGGCATGGCGTTCCCTTTGGTCATCTTGATCTTTTTGAACAATGAGGCCACCCCTTCCCCAATCCCGAGTCAACCGTCAAGGACCACCCCATGTCAGCCCAAGCCCACCACCCGCGCCGCTCCTGTCTCTATATGCCGGGTGCCAATGCCCGGGCGCTCGAAAAGGCAAAGGGCCTGTCGGCCGACACGCTGATTTTCGATCTGGAGGATGCTGTCGCACCTGAAGCCAAGGCGGACGCGCGCGCGGCGATCCTGAATGCCGTTCAGGGCGGCGGATATGATCCGCGTGAGATCGTCGTCCGGATCAACGGTCTCGACACCGAATGGGGCGAAGAAGATCTGAAAACGGCAGTAAAAGCCGGTGCAGACGCCATTCTCGTGCCGAAAGTCGTGTCGGGCGCCGATATTGACCGGCTCGACGCCGCTCTGACGGCTGCGGGCGCGCCTGCCGAGTTCGGCCTGTGGGTCATGATCGAGATGCCGCTCGCCATTCTCAATATCCAGCAGATTGCCGAAGCTGCGCAGCGCACACGCCTTGTCGCTTTCGTGATGGGCACGAACGACCTCGCCAAGGAATACCGCGCCCGTCCTACACCTGACCGGATCGCCTTCCAGACCGCGCTTGGCCTCAGCATGGCGGCGGCCCGCGCCTATGGCCTTGTCGCAATTGACGGCGTCTTCAACGATATCAAGGACGAAAACGGCCTGATGGACGAATGCGAACAGGGCCGTACGCTCGGATTTGACGGCAAGACGCTGATCCACCCGTCCCAGCTTGAGTCAGCGAATCGGATCTTTGCGCCGAGCCCGCATGATGTCGAACAGGCCAAAGCCGTAATCGAGGCCTTCGCCGACCCTGAAAATGCCGGCAAGGGCGTGCTCAAGGTCAATGGCAAGATGACCGAACTGCTTCACCTTGACGAGGCGCGGCGCACGGTGGCCATGGACCAGGCCATCAAAGCATTTGAAGCCGCCTGAACCGGAGACCATCATGACCTATACCCTTCTCCACAATCCCGGCTGCAGCACCTCGCGTAAAGGGCTGGAACTTCTGCACGAAGGCGGAATCCAGCCGCGCGTGCGCAAATACATGACCGTGTCCGAGCAGCTCAGCCTGGAAGAACTCGTCGACCTTGCCGCGAAACTGGGCGGCGTCTCGCCCCGTGACTTCCTGCGCCAGAAGAATGCCGCTGAAGCGGGCCTGTCCGAGACGGCCAGCGACGCCGAGGTCTTTGCCGCTATGGCCGAGAACCCGAAACTGATCCAGCGCCCGATCGGTATCAAGGGCAAGAAAGCCGTCCTCGGCCGGCCCGTCGAACGCTTGCTCGACCTGACCTGATACGAATTTGCTGCGAAAACCCGCCCGCAGGGCCGGATTCGATCAAATTTCACCGATTCCGGCGACAGAAAATCAGCCTTGATGCGCGATAGTCGCCTCATGATGCTGATCCTGTTCACCCTTGCGGCCCTGCTGATAGCCTTTTCAGGCTTCTGCATGTTTGGCCTGCCCTACATGCTGATGGGGCCGCGGGCCGTTGACCAGTTCATGGAACGGACCGACCAGCAGGTGATGGCGGCCTGTCTTGTGGCTGCGGCGATTTCGCTCGTTCTGCTGCCTTTTTCCGCTTCCGGCTTGATTTCGAACGGTAGCCACGTGCAGGTGTTCGCAGAAACCCTGACGGGCTTCATCGGGCGCGCCTGACCTCCTGAACGCGCCGGTTGGAGCCTCACACTTTGCGAGGCGGCAGATGGCGAGCGAACAGAAATCAAAACCCGGAAATTATTTCGAGGACTTCCACGTTGGCATGGATATCGTCCATGCAACGCCGCAAACGCTGACCGAAGGCGATGCCGCCCTCTACCGCGCCATGACCGGCAATCGTTTCGCGCAATATTCCTCGGCGGAGTTCGCCAAGTCTGCCGGCCTGCCGGGCCTCTGCATTGATCCGCTCCACGCTTTCCATGTCGTCTTCGGCAAGTCCGTGCCGGACATTTCGCTGAATGCAGTGGCCAACCTTGGCTATGCCGATGGGCGCTTCTTCCTGCCGGTCATGCCGGGCGATACGCTGAACACCGTATCCAAGGTGATCGGCATCAAGGAGAACTCGAACGGCAAGACCGGCGTTGTCTGGGTGCGCACGACCGGCTTCAATCAGCGCGGCGAGACGGTCATGTCCTTCGTGCGCTGGGTCATGGTCAACAAGTTCGAGATGGACAATCCGTCGCCAGAGCCTGTCCTGCCTGATTTGCCCGCTGCCGTGCCCGCTGGCGAATTGTCAGGCTATCCGGAGATGAAATCCTGGGACATGGCCCTCGCGGGCAGCCCCCATACGTTCGGCGACTATGCGGTCGGCGAAAAGATCAACCATGTCGACGGCATGACCGTGGAAGAGGCCGAACACCAGATCGCCACGCGCCTCTACCAGAACACGGCAAAAGTGCATTTCGATGCGCATGGCCAGAAGGACAGCCGCTTCGGCAAACGCCTGATCTATGGCGGCGTCGTCATCTCGATTGCCCGCTCGCTCGCCTTCAACGGTCTCGCCAATGCAGGCCAGATGCTGGCCATCAATGCCGGCAGCCATGTCAGCCCGCTATTTGCCGGTGACACGATCTATGCCTGGAGCGAAGTGCTCGACAAGGCGGACCTGTCCGACACGTGCGGCGCGCTGCGCCTGCGCCTCGTCGCCGTGAAGGACCAGGATCCCGGCGCTTTTGCCTATAAGGGGCCTGACGGAAAATATGCCAGCGGCGTCCTGCTCGACTTCGACTATTGGGCCGCTATTCCGAAGCGTTGACCGCTTGGCGCTTCCGTCGGCCCGCGGCATGCCTATATAGTCGGGCATGAGCGGATATGGCCCTTTTGACGGTTTTACGATTGCGGCCATGGTGCTGGCGGTCGTCCTGTCCGCGCTGGTCAGCCTGATCGGCACATCGGCCCGGCGCCGCTCGATCGCTCTCGGGCAAGCGCGGGCCGAGGACCTGGCCGAAATGACCGGCATTCTCGACCCGAAACAGCTCCTGGCCGCATTCGGCCCGCCCGACATGGGCCGGGTCTGGCGCTCCGTGACCCTGCGGGACGTGCGCCGGGCCAGGCAGCCACAGGGCTGGCTGATGTCCAGCGACCTTGTCGACTATGGCTGTGTGGCGATTGCGATCCTGTCGCTCTTCGTCTCTCACACACTGATGTATGGCGCATTGGTGTTTGTCCTGTGCGTCCAGATCGGCGGCTGGGTGGTCGCCAGCCGGCTCCCGAAGTAGCGATTTGAATCGTCCGGTTTGACGCCGGCAAAAAACGGAATACACAACCGCAATGAGAGTCTGGAAGATGAATGGTGCCGGCAATGCGTTTGCCGTGTTTGATGCCCGCTCGACGCCCTTTGCGCCGACGGTCGAGCAGGTCCGCCAGATCGCGGCCGACCTGCAGGCCGACCAGGTGATTGCGCTCGAGCGCGACGCCACCAGGGACGTGTTCATGCGGATCTGGAATGCCGATGGCGGCGAAGTGGCGGCTTGCGGAAATGGCGCTCGCGCCGTGGCCTACCTGATCCTCGAGGAAACCGGCAAGCCGATGGTCACGATCCAGACCGAGGCCGACATGCTGAAAGGCTACAAGGCCATTGACGGCCTCGTCAGGGTCGACATGGGCTCGCCTTTGATGGGCTGGGAAGATATTCCGCTGGCCGAAAAGATGGATGTGCGCGGTGTCGACGTGAAGGTCGGGCCGATGGACAAACCCGTCCTCTCGCGCCCGGCTGTTGTCTCGATGGGCAATCCGCATGCCGTCTTTTTCGTGAAAGATGTCGATGCCTATGACATTCCGGCGATCGGACCGCTGGTGGAGTGGCACCCGCTGTTTCCGGAAGGCACCAATGTCGGCTTCGCGCAGGTTCTCGACCGGAACAATATTCGGTTGCGTGTCTGGGAGCGCGGGGCGGGCCTGACCAAGGCCTGCGGAACTGGGGCCTGCGCCGCCCTCGTCTGCGCAGCCCGTGCCGGGCTGACGGAACGCACGGCAAAGCTTATCCTGGATGGCGGTGAATTGATCATCGACTGGCGCGAAAGCGATGACCATGTCTACATGACCGGCCCCGTCGAACTGGAATTCGAGACGGTTATCTGAGCACCGACTGGCCCCTGCGACTTGATTCCCGGCCCAGACGGCGCGATGTGGCCGGTGAAACCAGCCATGACTGATACGACAGCTCCTTCCAGCCCGACGCTGATCACGCTCGGATGCCGCCTCAACACCTATGAATCGGAGGTGATGCGCAGCCATGCGTCCGACGCGGGCCTCGGCGATGCGGTCATCATCAATACGTGCGCGGTAACCTCCGAAGCCGTCCGCTCGGCCCGCCAGGCCATCCGACGTGCAGCGAAAGACAATCCGGGCGCGCCGATCCTCGTGACCGGCTGCGCCGCACAGATCGACCCCGCCATGTTCGCGACGATGCCGGAAGTCACCCGTGTCATCGGCAATCACGAGAAGATGCAGGCCGAGACATGGCAGCCCGGCACATTGCTTACTGGCCATGAGAAGGTCCGCGTCAATGACATCATGGCCGTGCGGGAAACCGCTGCCCACCTGATCGACGGCATGGAGGGCCGGGCCCGCGCCTATGTGCAGGTCCAGAACGGCTGCGACCATCGCTGCACGTTCTGCATCATCCCTTATGGCCGGGGGAATTCCCGCTCGGTGCCGGCTGGCGAAGTCGTGGCGCAAGTGCGCCGCCTCGTCGAAACCGGGCATCATGAAGTCGTGCTCACCGGCGTGGACCTGACGAGCTGGGGCGCAGACCTGCCCGGCCCGCCGCAACTCGGCAACCTTGTCCAGCGCATCCTGAAACTGGTGCCGGACCTGACTCAGCTGCGCATCTCGTCCATCGACGCCATCGAGATTGACGACGCGCTGGTCGAGGCGCTCTCCGAGCCGCGCCTTGCCCCCTACATGCACCTCTCGCTGCAGCATGGTGACGACCTGATCCTCAAGCGCATGAAGCGGCGCCATTCGCGCGACCAGGCGATTGCGCTGACACAGCGCCTGCGCGATGCGCGTCCGGACATGGCCTTTGGCGCAGACCTGATCGCCGGTTTCCCGACAGAGACCGAAGTGCATTTCGAGAATTCCCTGCGACTGGTCGAAGAGTGCGGCATCAACTTCCTGCATGCCTTCCCCTACAGCCCGCGTCCCGGCACCCCGGCCGCGCGCATGCCGCAACTCGACAAGGCCACGATCAAGGCGCGCGCCGCCCGCCTGCGCGCTGCCGGTGACGCGGCGCTCGCCGCCCATCTTGATCGCCATGTCGGCACCCACGCCGACGCGCTGATTGAGCGCGGCACCTCGGCCCGGCTGGCCGACTTCACGCCTGTGCAGCTGGACGGCAACTTGCCGCCCGCTGGACGCCTCGCACGTAGCCATATAACCGGGCACAACGGTACGCATCTGATTGGGATAGTTGAATGATCCTCTGGTTCGGGAAGAAAAAGGCGCAGGACGCGGCAAAGGCGGCTGGCGCAGCGATGGCCTCGCCCGAACTCTCGGCCGACGAGATTGCCGCCCGCGACGCTGAAATCGCCGCCAAAGCCGCTGAAAAGGCCGAAATCGAGCGCGTCGTCGCCGAAGCCAACAAGGCCTGGGAAGACCGCCAAGCCCGAGAAGCCGCTGAAGCCGAGACAGAAGCTGCTCGGCTGGAAGAGGAGGCTCGCAAGGCCGAGGCCGCCCGCGCCGAGGCGCTTGCCCGGGCCGACGAAGCCGAAGCCAGGCGTCTTGAGGCTGAGGCCGAAGCCGCCCGGCTTGCCCGGGAAGAGCGCGAAGCGGCCCGCGTGAAAGCCGCCGCCGAGCTGAAACTGCTGGAAGACCGCCGGGAAGCGGCGCGCCTGCGCGAGGAACGCGAAGCCGCCGCCCGCGCGGCGCTGGAAGCCGAAGCCAATGATCCCGGCTTTGTCGCCAAACTGGGCTCGGGTCTTGCGCGCTCCTCGTCCCGTCTCGGGTCCGGCCTGGCGGCCTTCAACAAGCGCAAGCTGGACGAAGAAACGCTCGAAGACCTTGAAGACCTGCTGATCACGTCAGACCTCGGCGCAGCGGTGGCCCGGCGTGTGACGAAAAACCTGTCGAAAGAGCGTTTCGACAAGGAAATCACTGAAAACGAGGTGAAACAGGCCCTCGCAACCGAAATTGAGACCGTTTTGGCCCCGCACGAGCAGATCGTCGACTTTTCAGACGGTCCCCGCCCGCGTGTGGTCCTGTTCGTCGGCGTCAACGGCTCGGGCAAGACGACGACGATCGGCAAGATTGCGTCCAAGCTCAAGGATCAGGGGGCGAAGGCCCTGCTGGTTGCGGGCGACACGTTCCGCGCGGCGGCCATCGAACAACTCACCGTCTGGGGCGACCGGGCCGGCATTCCCGTCATGTCGAAACCGACTGGCGCCGATGCGGCCGGTCTCGTCTATGAGGCCATCGAACGCGCCAAGGCCGAGGACCTTGATCTCGTCCTCGTCGACACGGCGGGGCGCCTGCAGAACAAGGCGGAGCTGATGGCCGAACTGGAAAAAGTGGTCCGTGTCACGCGCAAGCTCGATCCCGAAGCCCCGCATGACGTGATCCTCGTGCTCGATGCCACGGTCGGCCAGAACGCGCTGAGCCAGGTTGAGGCCTTCCGCCATACGGCGGGCGTGACCGGGATCGTGATGACCAAGCTGGACGGGACGGCGAAGGGCGGCGTTCTCGTCGCCATCGCCGAAGCGCACGACCTGCCGATCCACTTCATCGGCGTCGGTGAAGGGGCCGACGACCTGCGCCCGTTCAGCGCCCACGCGTTTTCGCAGGCGCTGGTCGGGGCAATCGACTAACGTCTATTCTGCCGCCATCGCCTGTGCCGGTGCGCCTTGCGCGCCGCGTAGCAAACGTCCCGGTTTCGCGCCCGTCCGACTGCCATCGCGGAAGGTTACCTGACCGGTCAGGATGGTTGCCGTATAGCCGCTCGCCTTCTGCATCAGTCGCCGCCCGCCAGCCGGGAGGTCATACTGGACCTCCGGCAGGTGCAGTTTCAGGTTCGTCAGGTCGATCACGTTGAGATCGGCCCGATAGCCCGGCGCGATCAATCCGCGGTCATTGAGGCCCATCCAGCTGGCCGTTTTCTGCGTCTGGCGATGGATCAGGTATTCCAGTGGCAGTTTCGGCCCGCGCGCCCGGTCGCGGCCCCAATGGGTCAACATGGTCGTGGTGAAGCTGCCATCGCAAATCATGCCGACATGGGCGCCGCCATCGGACAGGCCGGGCAGCGAGACCGGGCTTTCCATCATCGCGCGGATCGGCTCGAGGCTGCCTTGCGAATAGTTGAGGAAGGGCAGGTAGAGCATGCCGCGTCCGCCGCGTTCCAGCATCAGGTCGAGCGCAGCCTCTTCATTGCTGACGCCGCGCGCGGCCGCGATGGCCTCGATCGTGCGTTCCGGGCCCGGCTCATAGTCGACAGGATCTGACAGCTGGAACATCTTGCCGAAACTGCGCAGCATGACTTTCAGGAACGGATTGTCGGTCTCCGGTTCGTCGGCGAGCAGGCGCGCCCGGAAGTCCGGATCATTCAGGCGCCGCACCTTTTTGTCAAATGGCAGGTCGGCAATTTCCCTGAATACAGGATGCGCACTGAATATATTGAGTGTGAGTTCAAGACCCAGCAAGACGCCCACCGGGCGCGGGGCTACCTGGGCGGCCATCGGCAATCCGTCTTCGGCGGCCTGTTCAATGGCACCCAGCAACATGCGCCAGCCTTCAGGCGCCACATCGGCCTGCGCCAGTGACACGGACAAGGGCCGCCCGGACGCCTCGACGATCCGGCGCAGCATTGCGGCTTCCTTTTGGGGGTCGTTGAAGTCCGACACGAATTGCAGGACGCCCCGCCCCGCCTCTGAAAGGCCCATCGCGATTCCGGTGAGTTCCGCTTCGCTGGCGGTCAGCGTCGGCGTCGGTTGGCCATCCGATGTGCGGTGATTGAGGGTGCGCGATGTCGAAAAGCCGATCGCCCCGGCCATGACGGCCTCTTTCGCCAGTCGCGCCATTTCGGTGATCTCGGCCGGGGTTGCATCCTCGCGGTTGGCGCCCCTGTCGCCCATCACGAACACGCGCAGGGCCGCGTGGGGCAGTTGGGCGGCAATGTCGACATCGAATTCGCGGTCGCCGAGGAAGTCGAGATAGTCCGGAAAGCTCTCCCAGGCCCAGGGCAGGCCCTCGGCCAGGACCGGAAACGGAATATCTTCGACGCCTTCCATCAGCCGGATCAGCCGGTCATGGTCCTCGCTGCGGCATGGCGCAAAGCCGACGCCGCAATTGCCCATCACGACGCTGGTAATGCCGTGCAGGGAGGATGGGCTGATTTCGCTGCCCCAGGCCGCCTGACCGTCATAATGGGTGTGAATGTCGACAAAGCCCGGCGTCACGATCTGGCCGCGCGCGTCGATCTCCTCGCGGCCCTTGCCATTAACCTTGCCCAAGCCTGTAATCACGCCGCCATCGACGGCGACGTCCATTTCGCGCGGTTCGGCGCCACTGCCGTCAAAAACGAGCCCGCCGCGCAGGATGATATCGTGAGTGGCCATGACATTCGTCTCCCTCATTTTGGCAAAGAATGAACCTCAGGCGGCATTAGTCAAACCCTGACGCGGCGTCGGGCTTCCCCCCTGGTTAAAACCCGCGCATACACCGCCCGCCATGACCAGCACGCTCCTCCCCGTCGTTATCTGCCTGATGTCCGCCATCTCGCTGGCGGCATCGAACGTGCTCGTCAAACGCGGCGGCGACATCCTTACGTCCCGCATGGTGCTGTCCATCGTCATGGCGCTCAGCGTCCTGCCCCTCGCGTTTTTTGTCCCGTTGCCGCCGCGTGAAACCCTGCGCTTCCTTGCGCTCTCGATCACCGTGCACTGGTTCTACCAGTTCAGCGCCATCCGGGCCCTGCATCGTGGCGACTTGTCGCTCGTCTTTCCGGTCATGCGCGGCCTTGGCCCGCTTGCGACGGCAACCATTGCCAGCATCGCGCTGCACGAGTCGCTTTCGGCCTGGCAGATTGCCGGCCTTGTCGCCGCCAGCGCCGCGATCATTGTCTTCGCCATGCCCACCGGCGCGACGGTCCACGCGCGCCGTCTCGACCGATCAGCACTGTTCTGGTCGGTGATGACAGCATTGGGCGTCGGTCTCTACGCGGTCGCCGACGCGCGGGGCGTCCGAGAAATGCCGAACCTCCTGACCTTCATCGTCTGGTTGTTCCTGTTCGACTGGATCGGCGTGACACTGGTGGCGCTCTGGCAGCGCCGGGGCGGTATCATGACGGCGATCCGCCCGCAGATCCGTGGCGGCATCATCGCCGGTGTGCTCGGAGCGTTCTCATACGGCCTCGCCATTTATGCGTACACGCTGACCGACGCGGCGATCGTGACGGCCCTGCGCGAAACATCAGTGGTGTTCGCGGCCGGATTCGGCGCGTTCCTGCTTCACGAGGGATTCGGACGGCGGCGCACCATCGCTGCCGCGGTGCTCGCATGTGGTCTCGTCCTGATGCAGGCCGGGGCGTGATCCCGTCTGGCGGTGCGTGTCGCTTTATGCAAGACAGTCGCAAAGCATCCAGGGGCGGCATGGCCGCGTAAGACACCGTATGACAGACACTTCAAAACCACCGGTCGCCAACGACACTGCAGCTAAGAAAGCTGGCAGCATCTGGAGCGAACTCGGCCCGACACTTGCCTTCATCCTGATCTACAATGTCTTGCTGCGTTTTCCGGAAGGCGACGGCCTGCTGACAAAGGACACCGCGCTTTACTGGGCCACAGGCGCATTGATCGTGATGACATTTGCGGTTGTGATCCAGAAGCTCGTCAAGGGACAGAGAATACCACCCTTCCTGCTCGTTTCGTCCGCCTTGATCGGCAGTTTCGGCATTGCGGGCATCCTGCTCCAGTCGAAAATCTTTCTCTTCGTCAAACCGACAATCATCAACCTGATCTATGCCAGCGTCATTTTCGGCGGTCTCGCGGTGGGACGGAACATCTGGAAAATGCTGTTTCACACCGTGTTCGAACTGCCCGATTTTGCCTGGAAGACCCTGGCCATCCGTTGGGGATTGTTCTTCATTGCGATGGCGATCTGGAACGAGTTCCTGTGGCGCAGTTTTACCGAAGCCACCTGGGCTAACTGGAAACTCGGCAATATCGTTATCACTTTCCTCTTTGCGCTCGCCAATACGCCCTACACGCTCAAACATATGACGGCGCCCGCGGAGCCGGATGACGCCTAGCGCGTGATTTTTTCTGTTCCCGGCGGGTTGGTGAATGGCGGGAACGCGCTGAGGTGCCGTGTGGCGGCAAACTGTGTCAGCGCCCAGACGACCGTCGGGAAGGCCAGTTCGGACCAGGGAATATCTTTCCACGCAAACAGGCCGACCTCCTCGCTTTCAGGGCCTGCGGCAATGCCGGACGCGAGGCTGGCCCGGAACATCACCTGAACCTGGCTGATGCGCGGTACGGAATAGACCGCCAAGACCTGCTCGATCCGGATATCGGCACACGCTTCTTCCTGCGCCTCCCGGCGCGCGGCATCCTCGACGGTTTCGTTCTCTTCCATGAATCCCGCGGGCAGTGTCCAGAAACCCTTGCGCGGCTCTATCGCCCGGCGACAGAGCAATATCTCGTCGCCCCGCGTCACCACCGACCCGGCGACAATCTTCGGATTCACATAATCGATAAAATTGCACGTATTGCAGATTCGGCGCGTTCGATCGTCGCCATTGGGCACTTCGAGCCTGAAATCAGGCAAAATGGAACCATTTGCTAAGTCATCCGTCATCAAATCTTCAGCCTATCCCTCTTATGGAGAAAACAGTTGATCCGCACACGGGCCTCCTGCTTAAAGCACATTACCAACCCATTTCCGGCGGGAAACCGCGCCAAAACCTGAAAGTAGACAATATCATGGCTTCCACAACCAGTTTCAAACTCAACAAATCGCCCAGCCACCTGTTGCACCGCGCGCAACAAATTGCTGCCAACCATTCGGCCGTCGCCCTGAAGGCTGCCGGCGTCACGCTGCGTCAGTTCTCGGTCCTCGCAGCCCTGTCAGGCAATGAAGGCGTCAGCCAGTCCGACCTCGTGAACGCGACGGGTATTGATCGCTCGACGCTGGCCGACATGGTCGCCCGCATGGAGAAGGCCGGCCTGATCAAGCGCGTTGCATCAAAAGCCGATGCCCGCGCCAAATCCGTTTCGCTGATGGCCAAGGGTCGCAAGGCGCTGGAAAAGGCACAGCCTGCTGTTGACGCTGCCGACGCCGCACTGTTCGAGGCCATGCCTAAGACCAAGCAGGACGCACTCCTGTCCGGTCTGTCGAAGCTGGTGGAAGATGCCGAAGCGCCCGTGGCAAAGCCAGCCGCTGCGCCGAAGCCTGCGCCTGCACCGAAAGTCGTGACCAAGGCCAAGCCGAAGCCAAAAGCCAAGGCAAAGGCCAAGCCGAAAGCCAAGGTTGCCGCAAAGGCGACGCCGGCGCCAAAGCCAGTCACCAAGGCAAAAGCCAAGGCCAAGCCGGTTCGCCGCAAAAAGAAGTAAGACTTCGGGGTCAGTTGCGGGGCGCGTTCAGCGCCCCGCTCACCTCACGGACATCGTCCGGGCCGAGCGGCCCCGAGACATGTACCAGGATCTCGCCATTGCTTGAGATCACGAACGTTTCCGGCACGCCGGTCAATCCAAAATCCAGCCCGCCTTGCCCGTCCGGGTCCAGCGCCACCTCGGTAAAGGGGTTGCCCATCCGGTCCAGGAAGTCTGCGCCATTGGTTTCTGTATCCTTGTACAGGACGCCATAGACCCGGCCCGGAAAGGCATTTGCGAGTGCCATTAGCTGCGGATGCTCGGCCTCGCACGGCGCGCACCAGCTGGCGAACAGGTTGACCACGACGCTCTGGTCGCCGGGCGGCGGTGCGAAACTCAGGGCTCCGCCTTCGAGAGTCTCGAACAACCGGTCCGGCGCTACCCGCGAAATCCGTTCAAAGTCGCCCTTCTTGGGGCTGAGCAGCTGGGACAGGGCCAGTCCTGCAAACAGCAGCAGCGCCAATACTGGGATTACGGCCAGCCAGCGCTTCATGATGCGTCCTTCTCGTCGGCATTCATCCGTTCCAGCGCCGCCTTTGCCGCGCGGGCCTTCAGCACAACGCCAATCACCGCGCCGCCGATCAATACCAGGCCCAGCCCGTAGCAGGCCCAGATATAGGCGGCATTCTTGTCGAGGTGCGGCAAGAAATCCATCAGGCGCCCGCCAGCAGTCTGGCGCGCTGGCGCGCGGCACGGCGGGTCCAGATCTCGGCGCGCATCAGGGTCATCACCAGGGCGCCGAAGAGCAGGGAATGGCCCAGTCCGCTCATCAGCAGGGGCCAGAGATAGACAGCCGCCATTTTTGGTCCTTCCGACGTGATGACGCTGGAATCCTGGTGCAGCGAGGTGAACATATCGACCGAGAACTTGATCAGCGGGACATTCAGGCCGCCGACCATGGCCAGGATCGCGCCGGCGCGCGCTGCCTTCTGCCGTGAATCCATTGCGGCGCGCAGGGCCATGTAGCCGAGGAAGAGGAATAGCAGGAACAGCACGCTCATCATCCGCGCATCATCCCATTGCCACCAGGTGCCCCAGGTCGGCTTGCCCCAGACAGAGCCTGTGGCAAGGCAAAGCGCCGTCCATGTCGCGCCAAGCGGCGCAATCGCCTTGGCGGCAATATCGGCCAGTTCATGCCGCCAGACGAACCAGATGAAACTCGCCGCCGCCATCGCCGAATAGCTCGCCATGGCCAGCCAGGCCGCAGGCACATGGACGAACATCACCCGCATGATGTCGCCGCCCTGGTATTCATCCTTCGGCACCATCCACAGGCCCTGCCACAGGCCCCATCCGATCAGCATCGCGGCCAGCGCATAGAAGAGCGGCGCCAGCCAGTTCGATAGCGCCAGGAACCGGTGCGGATTTGCAAATGACGATAGCATGCCCATCAGATAGCCTTCCCTCAATCCGCCGCCAAGCGCAGGGCCGCAGCCATGGCGAACGGCGCCAGCGCCAGTGCAAACAATGTCGATGCGGCCAGAAACAGGGGCGCGCTGTCGCCGCCCGCGGCCCCGCTCATCGCCATCGACCCGAAAATCGCCGTCGGCACGTAAAGCGGCAGCGCGATCAGGGCGATAAGCAGTCCCCCGCGCCGCACGGTCGCGGACAGGGCGGCACCGACGCCGCCCCAGAAGAAGAAGGCGAGCCCGCCGAGCCCGTAGATCAGCGCGCCCGTCAGCAGGTCGGCGCCCGCCTCGGCCTGGAACATCAGCGCCAGGACCGGGCTCATCAAGGCCAGTGGCAGGCCGGCCGTCAGCCAGTGCGCGAATGTCTTGGCCGCGGCAATGGCCGAGACGGGCGCGCCCGCCTGCAGCCACAGGTCCAGTGCGCCATCCTCGACATCGGCCTGGAATATACGTTCCAGCGTGACAAGGCTGGATAGCGCAAGTGAGACCCAGAGAATGCCCGGCCCGACCGCGCGCAGCATGCCGGGTTCGGTTCCAATACCCAGCGGCACCAGAACGGCGGCCCCGGCAAAGAAGCCAAGCGGCAATAGCGCCCCTGCGCCCCCGGCCCAGGCTTCGCTCAGCGCCTGCCGGAAGGCGGCGAGGATCGGGGCCGGGCTCACAGCACCATCTCCCGGCTCGCCGCGAATCCCGCATCGCCGTGCACCGCTGCCACCACCGCGCCACCCCCTTGCCGATGACCTGCAACCATCGCAAGGACCCGCTCGCGCCCCTCTGCATCCAGCGCCGTGAACGGTTCATCCAGCAGCCAGACAGGGCGGTTTTCCAGCATCAGCCGCGCCAGCGCTGTGCGCCGCCGCTGGCCCGCTGACAGGTAGCGCGCGGCAACGTTCGCGGGCCGAAATAGCCCCATTTCATTGAGAATTGCGTCAATATCGGCGTCCGCCCCCCAGGCTTTCGCCCAGAGTTTCAGGTGCGCGCGCGGTGTTTCGTTTGGCTTCAGACCGTCGCGGTGGCCCACCCAATGGTGGGCGCCATCGCGGCTGACAGCGCCTGCTTCCGGCCGCGTCAGCCCTGCCAGTACGCGCAGCAACGTGGTCTTGCCGGCCCCGTTCGGCCCCCTCAGCATCACGGCGTCGCCCGGCGCCACCGTCAGTGACACCCCTTCAAACAGCACCCGCTCTCCGCGCAGGATGCCCAATTGGGACGCTGTCAAAAGCTGCACATCATCTCCCGAATAGACCCTTTGTCCCAATTGCATCAGGCCCTTAGCATCTATATGACACGAGGTAACGCGCTGCACCGCTGCGGCACTCACCTATCACATCAAGACGCGAGGTCTCCCGCATGCCGTCTCTCGACAGCTTCAAATCCAAACGCACGCTTACCGCTGCTGGCAAGACGTACACTTATTATTCGCTCGCCGCAGCCTCTGAAAACGGCCTTGGCGATGTGTCGCGCCTGCCAGCCTCGCTGAAAGTGCTGCTGGAGAACATGCTGCGCTTCGAGGATGGCAAGACGGTCACCAAGGATGACATCCTCGCGTTCAAGGCATGGCTCGACAACAAGGGCGCCACCAGCCACGAGATCGCCTACCGCCCGGCGCGCGTGCTGATGCAGGATTTCACCGGTGTTCCGGCCGTGGTTGACCTCGCCGCCATGCGCGACGCCGCCGCCAAGCTCGGCGCATCGCCGGAAGCGATCAACCCGCAGGTGCCCGTCGATCTCGTGATCGACCACTCGGTCATGGTCGACAGTTTCGCTGGCGCCGGCAGTTTCGAAAAGAACGTCGAGATGGAGTACAAGCGCAACCAGGAACGCTACGAATTCCTGCGCTGGGGGTCGACCGCCTTCGAGAATTTCCGTGTCGTGCCTCCGGGCACCGGCATTTGCCACCAGGTTAACCTCGAATATCTCGGCCAGACGGTCTGGACGAAAGAGGAAGACGGCGAGACCATTGCCTATCCGGACACTTGCGTCGGCACCGACAGCCACACGACGATGATCAACGCGCTCGCTGTGCTCGGTTGGGGGGTTGGCGGTATCGAAGCCGAGGCTGCCATGCTGGGCCAGCCGGTTTCCATGCTCATTCCTGAAGTTGTCGGCTTCAAGCTGACCGGCAAGATGGCTGAGGGCGCCACCGCGACAGACCTCGTGCTGACGGTTGTCCAGATGCTGCGCAAGAAGGGCGTTGTCGGCAAGTTCGTCGAATTCTTCGGCCCCGGCCTTGCCAATCTCACGCTCGAAGACGAGGCGACGATTTCGAACATGGCGCCGGAATACGGCGCGACATGCGGCTTCTTCCCGGTTGATGACGATACGGTCAAATATCTCAAGAATACGGGCCGCGACGCCGATCGCGTGGCGCTGGTGGAAGCCTATGCCAAGGCCCAGGGCTACTGGCGCCCCGAACAGGCCGAGCCTGTCTTCACCGACACGCTCGAACTTGATCTCGGCGCGGTCGTGCCATCGATCTCCGGCCCGAAACGCCCGCAGGACCGCGTGCTGCTGTCTGAAGGCGACACGGCGTTCGCAGACGCCATGGTCAAGGAATTCGGCAAGCTGGCCGACGCGGCCGAGCCAATCCCCGTTGAAGGCGAAGACTATACGGTCACGCATGGCGATGTGTTCATCGCGGCGATCACGTCGTGCACCAACACATCGAACCCCAGCGTCATGGTGGCGGCTGGCCTGGTGGCCCGCAATGCGGCGGCGCGGGGCCTGACAAGCAAGCCTTGGGTCAAGACCTCGCTCGCCCCCGGCAGCCAGGTCGTCACGGACTATCTCGACAAGGCCGGCCTGTCAGACGATCTTGATGCGCTCGGCTTCAATCTCGTCGGCTATGGCTGTACCACCTGTATCGGCAATTCGGGCCCGCTCGATGCCCCGCTCGCCAAGGCGATTGCCGATGGCGATCTGGTGTCGTGCTCGGTCCTGTCGGGCAACCGCAACTTCGAAGGCCGGATCGGTCCTGACATCAAGGCGAACTATCTTGCCTCCCCGCCCCTGGTCGTCGCGTATGCGATTGCCGGCTCGTTGCGCGTCAACCTGACAACGGATCCTTTGGGTCAGGACAAGGACGGCAAGGACGTCTACCTGAAGGATATCTGGCCGACATCGCACGAGATTGCTGAAGTCATGGCCGTCGCGGTCACGCCGAAAATGTTCGCGGAACGCTATTCCGACGTCTTCAAGGGCGACGAGCACTGGCAGGGAATCGAAGTGTCCGGCGGGAAGACCTATAGCTGGCCGCCTGGATCGACCTATGTCCAGAATCCCCCCTATTTCGAGGGCATGGGGCTTGATCCCGACGCACCGACGGATGTCGAGAACGCCCGTGTGCTGGCCCTGTTTGGCGATTCCATCACCACCGACCACATTTCCCCGGCCGGTTCGATCAAGGCCTCCAGCCCGGCGGGCGAATATCTCCAGGCCCACCAGGTCAGCGCCCTGGACTTCAACTCCTACGGCTCGCGGCGCGGCAATCACCAGGTCATGATGCGGGGCACATTCGCCAATATCCGTATCAAGAACCAAATGGTGCCGGGCGTCGAGGGCGGCGTAACGGTCCACTATCCTGATGGCGAGCAGATGGCGATCTATGATGCCGCAATGCGCTATCAGAAGGAAAATGTGCCGCTGGTGATCTTCGCAGGCGACCTCTATGGCAATGGCTCGTCTCGCGACTGGGCCGCAAAGGGCACGATCCTGCTCGGCGTGAGAGCCGTGATCGCAGGCAGCTTCGAGCGGATCCACCGCTCCAACCTGATCGGCATGGGCGTTCTGCCACTTGAATTCGCTGACGGTGAAAGCGCGGAAACCCTGGGTCTCACCGGCAAGGAGCAGGTCTCGATTGAAGGCGTTGCCGACATCCAGCCCCGCCAGACCATGGACGTGAAAATCACGCGCGAAGACGGCACGACCTTCATTGCAAAAACGACTCTTCGTATCGATACGGAAAACGAGCTCGATTATTATCGCAATGGCGGCATCCTTCACTACGTGCTGCGCAATCTTGCCCGCGAAGCCCTGTAGGGAAAAGCCGGCAGGATCCACGCTTGTCAAAGCCCTTCGCGTTTCGGCGCGGAGGGTTTTTTAGCAGTCCTCACACCCCTGTGATTGTCATGCGATTTGGCATGGGCCTATAACGAGGCTGTAATGAAACATGCACACCTGCCTTCCCTGCTTCTTCTTGCCCTGACGGCATTTCCGGCGGCGGCACAAAAGTCCGCCCCGGTCGAAGCACCGGCACCCGTCCTCGTCGAACTCTTTGCCTCGCATAATTGCCGGGCCTGTCCCAAGGCGCATCGCACGATGACGGAAGTCGATGCGGAGCGCGATGACGTGCTGATCCTCACCTGGTCGGTCGATTACTGGGATTACCTGGGTGAAAAAGACCCGATGGCCCTGGTCGAATCCAAGGATCGCCAGCGCGCCTATGTCGACAGGTTCCATCTGCGCGGTCCCTATACGCCGCAGACCGTCTATAACGGCCTTGAGCAATGCCCGGGCAGCAAGCCGGTTCAGGTCGAGTCTGCGCTCAAGCGTGTCAGCACCGCCGCTTCTTCACCCGCGCATCTCGCACGCAAGGGCGGGAAAATCGAACTGACCGGCTCGGTCACCGACCTCACCGACATTTTTGTGATTGATTACCTCGACGGCGATGCAAACCCGACCAACATGGTTCATCCGGTCACGCACGTGACGTCGATCGGACCGTGGGTTGGCGGGCGAGTCGAGATTGATCCGGCTGTGTGCAAGACGACCTGCGCGCTTGTCGTCCAGGAAGCGGGCTTCGGCCGCGTCCTCGCCGCGATGGATATCAGCAACTAGGCTTCACGGTTGGGTCGGCGCGTCGGTTTCATCCGGCACAGGCGGTCGCACAATTGATGTGATCGACGGTGTGAAGTCATTCCAGTCGAATTCAGTCACCTCGAACGCCCATCCGGCTGCCTTCTGGTTGATCGTGCTGCCACGTTGGGCCCCTTCTCCCGCCTCGATTGCCCGCAGCGTGACGAAATAGCCATCCGGTTCGCGATAGGCCCTCAGGTCCACTTCCAGACCGTCATGCGTTTCCGTTATGTGGCGCGCCGCCATCCGTGTGGTCAGTTTCGCGGCAGGCTTTACCCCGATCGGCTGGAATCGGGTGAGGGCCAGCGCAGGCGTCGAGGCGGCGATACGACTGACGAGGCGATAGTCCTGATACGGTGGGGCCGGGCGAAAACTCCGTTCGCTGCTGCCGACGGAACGCTGAAGATAAAGGCTGTTGCCGCGGGAATCGTACAGGCGAACGGCCGAAACGGCGTCCTCATGGATGTCGATGATGTCGAGATCAAGCCAGGCGTCGTGATTGTAGAGTGGCGGCAAGTTGCCATTGACGCGGAAAGCCTGCGTCTCATTGGGCAGCCTGGCATAGACGTTCGCGCCCTTGCGGCCGGTCAGCAGCGCGGCCGTGACGGTGCCAGCCTCGTTCACGATTTCAACCAGGGCGCCTGTGCCGCCGTCGCGTGGATCACCAAGACCGATACGGTTCATCTTGCCGGGGTCGCGCGTACGGCCCTCGCCCCAGGCCAGCGTTTCAAGCCCGCCTGCGAGGTCAGCAAGCCTGTCGGCACGAATGGGGTAGCCGTCCGTTCCGCCAAGTGTCCAGCCGTGCGGTCCGTTGACCAGGCTGTAGGCTTCATCTGCCAGCGTTATCCGGATCTCGCTCGCTTCCGCGCGGACGGCAGCGAAATCCGGCAGGACCGGATCCCCCACGCGTTCGGAGCGTTGCGGCGCATCCTGGCCACCGACGCTGAAAAGGACTGCCAGCACGATCAGCGCCCCCGCCACTGCGCTCAATACTTGAAGGCGCCGCACGCGCCTTTGAGACGGAACGTCTGTCATGCGCCCCGACCCTCCCTGAAATTCTGACGCCGCCATACAAGTAGGCCAATCAACCCGATCAGAAGGGGGCCGCCCCAGATATTGATCAGTTTGAGCATGCCTTCCAGACGGTCGATATCGCGCCGATAGTCCCGCTCGATACTGCGCAACCGCTCGCGCAGTTCGACGATATCGGCACGCAGTTTTGCGAGTTCAGCACGCTCGTCTTCCGACAGGACAGATTCGAGGTCGCCCGAGAAAAAGCCGTCTGTTGCACTGATATCCTGCAACTCCTCCAGCCGCGACTGGGCCGTGGCGAGCCGGTTCTCGAGTTCGGCCTGCTGGCGGAAATACCTGGCCTCTGCACTTTCGCGCATCCGGTCGATCCGCGTCATCGGCCTGAGGCTCGGCGCGCGCGACCTGAGGCGAGACAGTTCCCCGCCGCCCGACAAGGCATCGATCGCGTTCAGGACAAGTGCGCCATTGTCGGCCACCACCACGTCGCGGCCGGGAATGATGTAGAAATCGTCTGCCAGTGTATCGACGTCCGCGATCAGTACGATCTCTGCGTCTGTTTCGCTCCGGGAAATGTGTGGCTGTGCGTTCGCCGCCTCGGCGCGGGCCAGCTCGGCCAGGCCCGGATCGGTCGGTTCGTCGAATGCCGGTGCACCGGCAGGAAAGGCCGTCATGAGCGATCCCGACAGGCGGGCTGCCAGGACAAGAGGTTGCGGCGACGTCTTGTAGGATTTCAAAACGTCACCGGGCGTCATGTCGCGAACGGCTTCCCCGGCATCGATATAGGACGGGCTTGGGCCGGTTGAGACGAGTGGTGAAAAAGCTGCGCCGTCGGGCAGGGCGCCGGCAAGCAAAGCGCCGGGGGCACCGAAATTCACGTTCCGCGTCAGGTCCGCCGTCACAAGGTCGTTCGCGTTCATGTCTGCCGCAGGCGCGCCGATGAACAGCGGGTGTGCAAGCTCCTCCATGCGGCCATTGCCCGTATCGACTGGCACCGGCAAGGCGTTCGCAGCGTCTGCGACAGCGTGCTCGGACAGGGTGACGCCCCATGCCTTGCCGAGCGCGCCAAGGTCAGACCGGGGATGATCGCGTGACATGCCGAGTAGACCACCGCCCATGGCGGTCTTCGCCGCCGGATCGACCATGATGACGGCGCGGCCATGGCGCAGGATGTACTGGTCGATCAGCCATTCCTGGCGAGGGGACAGTTGCGGCGGGTGAGCGACGAAAAGCACATCCAGGTCTTCCGGCAGTGACTGGAATTCCTGCGATATCGGCACAACGTCGAACGACTTTGTAATATCGGCGAGCAGCGTGTAGCCGCCTTCGCCACCTGGCGCGGTCATGCCCGGCAGGGACGAGAGTATCCCGACGCGGGGCGGGTCCGGATCGTCAAGCCGCGCAATCATCCTTGTCAGGTCGTATTCCAGCGTCACTTCCCGTTCGGGCGCAAGGAAGGGGATTACCCGCTGGTCATCGACGGCATTGCGGCCGATGATCCCGAAATAGAGCGGGTCGGTGCCGTTCGTGCCCACCGCCGTAATGCCGGCTGCCAGGGCCTCGTCTTCGGCCTCCGAGAAAGGCGAAGGATCGATTTCATGCACGATGACCTGTCCGCCGGACTGGCTGCGATACGATTCGAGCAATTCGCGCACGCGCGCTGCGTAGGCACGCACCGCCGGATAGTCCTGGCCGACGCCACGCGTGTAGACGAATGTGAGTTCGACCGGTTCGGCTACGCTTGCCAGCGCATCCCTGGTGCCTTTGGACAGCGTGTAGAGATTGTTCTCGGTGAAATCCACGCGTGCGCCTGACAGGGCGTTCTGGATGACCAGGTTTCCCGATACGAAGATCGTGGCAACCAGTGCCGTTGCGGCGAGAAGATAATGTTTCGCCTTCATCGCCTATCCGAGCCTCTGACGTGCGGCCCAGAGCCCGTTGAGCACCGCCCAGAATGCCGTGAAGCCAAGGAAGAACATGACAGCGCGCAATTCCAGCACGCCGCGTTGGGCCCCTTCGAACTGGGTCAGGAAGGAAAAGGATGCGACGAGCTCCGCCGTGCCCGTACCGAACACGGACTGCACACCGGACAGGACAAGCGGCCATCCGGCCGCGGTAAAGACAAAGGCGATGACAACGCTGATGACAAAGGCCGTCACCTGGCTGCCTGTCAGCGCGGAAACCGCCGCGCCGATCGAAAGATAAGCGCCTGCCATCAGGAAGCTGACCATGTAGGTCAGTGCGATGGCCGCATTGTCGGGACTGCCGAGCAGGTTGACCGTCACCCACATCGGCGCTGTCAGGGCGAGACCGACGCCGGCAACCGTCCACGCGGCAAGCAGTTTGCCGAGCACGAGCGCCGGCATGCCGAGCGGCAGCGACAGGAGCAGTTCGTCCGTGCCGGCGGTGCGCTCGTCCGCCCAGAGCCGCATGGCGAGCGCCGGCAGGAAAATCATGTAAAGCCACGGATGCCAGACGAAGAAGGGTGCAAGATCGGCTGACCCGGTGTCGAAAAAGCGCGACGCTTCCCAGGTGAACAGGCCAAGCGCCAGCAGGAAGACGGCCAGGAAGACATAGGCCATCGGCGTGGCGAAATAGGCGCCCAGTTCGCGCCGATAGGTGGCGGTGAAGCCGCCGAACTGTTCCCGCAGCCAGGACATCATGCGGTTTCCGCCTCGGCCTGGTCTGTCAGGCGCATGAAGGCGCCCTCCAGCGTGCCGTCCTCGGATTGCCTGACGAGGGCGTCCGGTGTGTCGTCAGCCACGACCATGCCCCGGTCGATAACGATGGCGCGTGTGCACATGGCAGGCACTTCGGTCAGCGTATGGGTCGAGATCAGGATTGCCTTGTGCGGCGCCATGCGCGCGATCAGCGCCCGCACGGCGCGCTTCTGGTTGGGGTCGAGCCCGTCGGTCGGCTCATCGAGCAGCAGGACAGGCGGGTCGTGCAGGATGGCGCCGGCCAGGCCCACGCGGCGGCGATATCCTTTCGACAGCGAGCCGATGCGCTGGTCGCAGACGGTCGAGATACGGGCATCGGCAATCGCCCGCTCGACCCCGTCCTTGCGCGCGGCGCCCTTCATGCCCCGTGCCGAGGCCATGAAGACAAGGAATTCCGGCGGCGTCATGTCTTCGTAAAGCGGTGCGCCTTCCGGCAGGTAGCCAAGTGCGCGCTGGGCCTCGCGCCTGTCTGTCAGGATGGATTTTCCGTCAATCAGGGCGTCGCCGCCATCCGGTTCCAGGACACCGGCGATCATCCGCATTGTGGTCGACTTGCCGGCCCCGTTCGGCCCGAGGAATCCAAGCACGGCTCCCTTCTCGAGCCGGAAGGAAACGCCGCGCACCGCGTGCTTTGCGCCAAATGATTTTTCCAGCCTCTGAATGTCGAGCATGTATCCGGTTCGCACGCCTTTCTGGAAGCCTGCTCTGATACCGCCCTTCTGGCCTGCTGGCCAGAGTCTGAACTGAGGTCGCGCGTTACAGCTTATTCAGAAAACCGCATCACATCGTCGATCATGGCCCGGGCTGCTGCCTCGACAATCTTCTCGCCATCGGCCGCGTTCGACTGGGTCGGGTCAGAGCCGATCCGGCCATCGGGAAAGTCGCGCCGATATTGCACAGCGTCGCCAATCCTGCCGTTCGGGGCGATTTTCGGGCTCATTTCGACTTCTGGCCGTGCGCGGTCCGGATAGGCGTAATAGGTGACCGACACTTCCGATGCCGTCGCGTGGCTGCCATGGCCGACGGGGTAAAGCTTGTTGCACAGGCCCATCACGTCCTTGAAGTCCCACCAGTCGCGCCGCTTCAGGCTGAGGCCCGGCCGGTTGTCCTCACCGCGCGGGTCGAAGCTGCGTCGCGCGTGAATCTCGCTGAAGGCGGCCTCGATGGTCGAAATGTTCCCGCCATGGCCATTATACCAGTAGATCCGCTCGAACCCGTGCCGCATCAGGCTTTCGGTCCAGTCGGCCATGGCGGCAATCATGGTCGATGGCCGCAGCGTGATCGTGCCTGGAAAGCCGAGATGGTGCTGCGCGCAGCCGACATTGAAGGTTGGCCCGACCAACATGTCATCCGGCGCAAGGCTCTCGGCATGGCGCGCGATGATTTCCGGGCAGAGCGCGTCGGTCCCGATGAAGCCGTTCGGCCCGTGCTGTTCCATCGAACCGATCGGGATGACGATTGTCCGCGACTGTGTGAGCCATTGTTCGATGTCCTGCCAGGTCGATACGGGTAGCAGCATGGGTTCAGTCCTTTCGGGGGCCGAGGCGACGGGTGATATGGCCCATCTTGCGGCCGGCGCGCGCCTCGCGCTTGCCATAGAGGGTCAGCGTCTCGTTCGGGGCGAGGCTTGACGGGTCGATAAGGCCTGCCGTGCCGATCAGGTTTATCATCTCGGCATCGAAAAGCCGATGCGTGTCGCCCAGCTTCCACCCGGCAATTGCCCGGATGTGCTGCTCGAACTGGCCAGTCTGGCAGGCTTCCGGCGTCCAGTGCCCGGAATTGTGGACCCGGGGGGCAAATTCATTGGCGATCAGGCGGCCATCCGCCATGACAAAGAATTCAAGCGCCAGTACGCCGACATGGCCCAGCGCATCGACCAGCATCACGGCCTGCCTGCGCGCTTCGGCCTCGACACCCTGATCGAGTCCCGATGGTACGGTCGAGCGCGCCAGTATGCCGTCTTCGTGGACATTCCGCGGCGGCGCCCAGCTGGCTGTCTCGCCGGTGCTGGACCGGGCAACGATGACCGATATCTCGCACTGGAACGCGACTGCAGCTTCAAGCACGCAGGGTGCCATGCCCACGGCTTGCCACCCGGCTGGCACGTCGCTTTCGTGCCTGAGCCAGGCCTGGCCCTTGCCATCATACCCGTCACGCCGGGTCTTGAGCACGCCTTTGCCGCCGAGCGCAGTCAGCGCGGGCGCAATATCGGCTTCCGTATTGATAATGCGATAGTCCGCCGTGGCGATGCCGATGCTTTGCAGGAACGCTTTCTCGTCGGCCCGGTCCTGGGACAGGGCCAGCGATTTCGCACCCGGATGCAGCGGCGTGCCGGTGGCAACAATCGCCTCGACCGCGCTGACCGGGATATTCTCGAATTCCAGCGTGACGACATCGCAGGCCCGGGCAAAGCCGGTCAGCGCGTCGCTGTCGCCATAGTCGGCCTGCCAATGCTTCATCGCGACACGCGCAGCCGGCGCGTCCGATTCCGGGCAGAACACATGCACGTCAAAGCCGAGCTGGCTGGCCGCACTGGCCAGCATCCGGCCCAATTGTCCGCCGCCAAGGATTCCGATGGCCGCGCCAGGAGGCAAGCCTGTCATCCCTCGGGTGCCTCGGCCACGGCGTCCGTCTGGGCTGCGCGATAGGCATCGAGTTTCGCTGCAACATGCTTGTCCTCGAGCGCGATGATCGCGGCGGCCAGGAGTCCCGCATTCACCGCGCCGGCCTCACCGATGGCCAGCGTGCCGACCGGAATGCCGCGCGGCATCTGCACGATCGAAAGCAGGCTATCGAGGCCCGACAGGGTTTTCGACTGGACCGGCACGCCCAGTACCGGCAGCGGCGTCATGGCGGCTGTCATGCCCGGCAGGTGAGCGGCGCCGCCCGCCCCGGCAATGATCACTTTCAGGCCCCGCCCCTTGGCCGCCTTGGCATATTCGGTCAGTCGGTCGGGCGTGCGATGCGCCGAGACGATCCGTGCCTCGTGCGCAATGCCCATCTCGTCGAGGATGGAGACGGCGTGGTGCATCACCGGCCAGTCCGACTGGCTGCCCATGATGATGCCGACTTTGGGAGATGTGGTCATGGTTTTCGGGATCCTCGCCGCCGGAAAGCGCGCACCATAGGAAAGCCGCGCCTGCGGTCAACTGGCGCTTGATCGGGGCCGGCATGTGCAAATCATGTCCCTGCTGTCTCCCCTTGCGATCAATTCGGGTATAACCTTGCGCAATGACGGAAGAATTCCATCAGGTACCGCAGGATCAGCGCCGCGCTCTTCTCGACATTCTCGGTGTCGATCTTGATGCGCTCGGCTTGCGTGAGCGGGCTGCGCTGGAGGCCTTGAGCGAGGAAGTGATCGCGCTGCGCGATGAGGTTGCCCGTTTGCGCATCGCGCTTGCCGATGCCGAACTGCTTGCAGACAATGATGCCTTGTGCCCGATCTTCAACCGCCGGGCGTTTGAACGCGAAGTCCGGCGCGAGATTGCGCTCGCCGACCGCTTCCGTACCCCTCTCTCCCTGATCTTCATCGATCTCGACCATTTCAAGAAGGTCAACGACGCGTTCGGGCACGCCGCCGGCGACGACGTCCTGATGCGCGTTTCAGACATCCTGCTGCAGAACACGCGGGAAACCGACATTGTCGGCCGGCTCGGTGGCGACGAATTCGGCGTCGTGCTGGCCCAGGCCAGTCATGCTGACACGGTGGCCAAGGCGGCCCAGCTCACGACGCTGATCGACCAGCTCGTGGTCTGCAATGGTGACGAAAATCACGTTGCGCCGGTGCATATAGGCGCGTCCTGCGGCATCGCCGAATGGCAGGCCGGGCAGGGGGCCGACACGTTGATCGCCTTGGGTGACCAGGACATGTTTGCCCAAAAAGCACGCAGGAAATCGGCCCGTCCGCTGCACGTCTGACGCATCCACATTAAACGCGTGAAATCCTTCGTTCCGGCCCTTAACGCCGGCCCGCTTCTATGATTTAGTGTTGCATTAAGGACACAAATTCTTAACCGCAAAAGGAGACTGCCTATGTCGCTCAACGGTCGGATCAGTGAGCTTTCCAACAAGCACCGCCAGCTGGACCAGAAAATCTCCGAGACCCAAAAGCACCCCTCGGCAGATCCGCTTGAGCTAAAGGATTTGAAGCGACAGAAACTGAAGCTTAAAGAACAGCTGCGATGGTTGGAAACCAGCTAGCGCGGCACAGGCGGAACAAGTCCTCCGTCGGCGTGCCGGTCACTGGTGCAGGTAACGGGCGGAGGACGACCCATGAGAGATATATTTGACCAGGACCGACCGATGACACTCGGTGCCGTCAAGATGGCAACCGCCCTTCTTGGAATCGCCCTGTTGGCCGCCGGTCTGCTCGTTCTTCTCAATGCATCGATTTCCCTGTTCCAGGGCCATCCTTTGGTGGCGCTGACGAAACTGGTTGTCGGCTTTGTCGCTGTGATCTTCCTCTTTGTGACGGTGCGGCTGCTTGGAGAAATCCTCGCCGCGCTACATCGTCTGAATGACCGGCTTGCCATTCTCGGCGACGACATCCGCAATCCGCGCCGCGTGACGGCCACGCCCGCCGATCCGTCCGGAGACTAGGCAAAATGGGTGTCCCCGTCACAGCCATACTCGGCCTCGGCCGTGAAGTCGGCGATGCCATTGCGCGCCGTTTTGGCGAAACCGGCCACCGCGTCCTCGCGGCCGATCCCAGCGCCGAACGTCTGGCGACTGCGCGCAACGCAGTGCCCGACGACGTTATCTTCCACCAGGGCGAACTGTTTACCCGGCTCGGCCTGCGCAATGCCTTCACCGCCGCCATCGAAGGCTTCGGTCGCATCGATAATGCCGTGATTATTCCCGAGCTTGAAGAACCGGATACATTGCTCGATCTTTCGACGGAGAAGCTCGACAAGGCGATTGCCAAATCGATCCGGGGGACCGCGCTTGCCCTCCAGGTATTTGCCGAGCGGATCGCCGAACAGGAAGACCTGCCCACGGTTGGTGTCGAGCGCCTGCGCCAGAAGGGCACGATTACATTCGTGCTCTCCTATTCAGCGATTGCGTCGATGCCGGGCCAGTTCACCGAAACGATTTCGCAGAGTGGCGTTCTGGGCGTCATGCGCGCCGGCTCCGTGGAACTTGCCGATCTTTCGATCAGGGTGAACGCCATTGTCGCCGTGCGACCCAGTGAAGAACGCATCCAGAGCTGGACGATGCGCCGGACACCACTCGGCCGCACCGCCCAGGCCGACGAGATTGCCGATGCCTGCCGGTTCCTCGCTTCGCCCGAGGCGGCGTTCATTACCGGCGAGGCGCTGCGGCTGGATGGCGGCCGCAGGGGCCTTTCCGGCTTGCTGGACTAGGCGATTTCAGGCCTTGCTGAGGGCTGACACGCCCTTGTCTTCCGGCACGGCTGCAAAGGTGGCGACACGCTCGGCCGTATAGTCGGGCTCAAGCACTGTCGAGACTTTGACGAATTCTCCGCTGACCCGGTCGGGCGTCAGCGTTACGATCGTATAGCCATGGCCGAACGGGTCATGCCATTCGACTTCCGTATTGGCATCGGCGAACTGTTCACCGAGATCCGGCACGTTTGGGAGGTAGGCGCCTGTTCCCGGTGACGTGATCGAGGTGCAGCCGAACTCCACGCCAACGCGCGTCCCTTCAGAATCATGGAGCGTATTGGTCCATGCTGTGTGCGTGTCGCCTGCCAGGGTGACGAGACGCCCACCTGCCGCCTGAACGCTGTCATACAGCCGCTCGCGCGCAGCGGGATAGCCATCCCAGGCATCGAGATTCATCGGCAAGCCAAGTGCGGAGAAACCGATCATGGCTTGCACAAAGGGGTGGTCGAGATCGGAAACCTGTTCCGGCGACAGCGTCTCCTGGAGTTTTGGCATCGCAACCCGCGCCATCACCACCTGGTTGGCCAGGACCTGCCAGGTCTTCCCGGCTTGCACCGACCGAGTCATGGTTTCGCCAAGCCAGGCTTCCTGCGCGGCGCCCATCATCGTGCGGGCAGGATCTTTCATGACGGCCATGTGTGCCATGGCCTGCGTGGCAATATCGTCGGGATCGGTTGTCGCGCTGAGCACATCGGCCCAGCCAATGGTCGGTGAGCGGCCCGTCAGGCGCGTTTCGGTGGCATAGATCGTGGCCACGTCGCCGAAGCTGAAACTGCGCCAGACGGCGGAAGTGACATCCCCGGAGTCCGGTTCGCGCATCGGCATCCATTCGAAATAGGCCTGCAATGCCGCCTGTTTGCGGTCCGACCAGTCGCCTTCGCCCTCTTCCGGATTGTGATTCTGGGCGCCGGTCCGGTAGCTGTCATTGGCGCTTTCATGATCGTCCCATGTGCAGATCCACGGCGCGGCGGCATGCGCCGCCTGCAGATTGGGGTCCGACTTGTATTGCGCGTGGCGCATCCGGTAGTCGCCGAGTGTCACGATCTCGGTGATGGGATCGTGCAGGCGGCCCAGCGCCTGCGCGGTTTCGGCGCCGTAGCCGTCAATGCCGTATTCATAGAGATAGTCGCCGAGGAACACGATCGCGTCGAGATCCGGCTCGGCCGCCAGTGCCTTGTAGGCGTTGAACTGGCCGAACTGCCAGTTGGCGCAGGAGGCGACGCCCAGTTTCACCGGCGCATTGCCGGAATCGGCGGCCGTACGTGTGCGACCGTCCGGCGAGGCCACTTCGCCCGCGCTGGTCAGGGCCGTGAAGCGGTAAAGATAGGCGGTCGCCGGGGCGAGGCCCTTTACGTCGACCTTGACGCAATAATCGTGCGACGCGTCTGCGGTCACCAGCCCGGAGAGCAGCGGGGTCGCGCCATCGCTCTCGCCATACACGTCGTAGCGGACCGGGATCGGGCCTGTGCCGGTCTTCGGCGTCACGCGGGTCCAGAGGATCACTTTTGTCGGCAGCGGATCACCCGAAGCGACGCCGTGGCCGAATTCGACTTCGCCATCATAAGCGGGGGCGGCCGGGGCCAGTGTGTTGGTGGCTGGCGTCGCACACGCCGCAAGGCTAAGGGCTCCGGTGGCAGCGGCGCCGAGCAGGCCGCGTCTGGTAACTGCGCTCATGGTATCCTCCGTGGGTTTGCGCCGCTTATATGTTGCGACGACGACAGCAGCATGACGCGGAGACCCGTTCACGTCTATAAGGCCGGATAATGGAAAAGATCACACTCACGGCCCGCCCTGCAGACGCAGGCCTCCGTCTCGACAGCTTTCTCGCTGAGCAGGCGGGCACCCTGTCGCGCTCACGTGCCAAGGCACTCATCAAGGAAGGCGCCGTGACCATCGACGGCGCAGCAACCGATGATCCCCGCAAGGCGGTCGTCGTCGGCAGCGTCTATGTATTGGCCCTGCCCGATCCCGTGGCTGCCTTGCCGCAACCGGAAGACATCCCGCTCGATATCCTGTTCGAGGACGAACACCTTATCATCATCAACAAGCCGTCCGGCATGGCGGTCCACCCGGCGCCCGGCAGCTGGGAGGGCACGCTGGTCAATGCCTTGCTGCACCATTGCGAAGGGCAGTTGCCCGGTATTGGCGGCGTGGAGCGGCCCGGCATTGTCCACCGGCTCGACAAGCTGACGACCGGCGTCATGGTTGCCGCCAAGACAGAGGCGGCCCATGTCGGCCTCTCCAGCCTGTTTGCCGAACATGATATCGAACGCGCCTATCTCGCCCTGACACGCGGCGCGCCACGCCCTCTCGCTGGCACCATTGACGAGCCGATTGCGCGCTCATCGGGCGACCGCAAGAAGATGGCCGTGGTCCGCAATCCCGACGGCACGCACGGTCGCCGGGCGATTACCCATTACAAGGCCCTCGAAACCTTCGGCCTGCGCGACAAGGGCACAGGCCTGCCGGCCGCCGCCCTCATCAAGTGCACGCTCGAAACCGGCCGTACGCACCAGATCCGCGTCCATATGAGCCATGTCGGGGCCAGCCTGATCGGCGATCCGGTCTATGGCCGGTCAAAAGGCATCACGGCGTGGGGGTCGGGTCAGAAGCTTGACGCCGCAAAAGCGGCGGCCCGCGCGTTCGAGCGGCAGGCGCTGCATGCGGCGGTGCTGGGGTTCGTCCATCCGGTCACCGGCGAGACACTCCACTTTGAAGCCCCGATGCCGGATGACATGGCAGGGCTGCTGGCGGCCTTGCGCCTGTTGCCCCAGGACGATCGCAGCTAGGTCAGCCGCCGCCGGGCGTCGCTGCTGCTTCTTCCATGACAATGGGTTCGAAACGCAGCTTTCTGGCCTGCAGCGTCACCTTGCCGATCTTGTCGGTGTCGGCCTGTATCTTCACCGGCACCGTCACGCCGTTTTCGAGTGGGGCCAGCCACATGCGCAGGGGGCCATCGATGCCTGACAGATTATCCTTGTTGGACTCGCCCTTCTTGTAGCCGGCCACTTTGTCCATCGTGACATGGCATTCAATGGCCTCGCCCGACCAGGCATCGGATTTGACATGCTTCATGCCGGCATTCTTGAGGTGCAGGTAAGTCAGCTGGCGCCCGTCGAAGATGCGGATCGGACCGCCGCACGGATCGGCATCCGGCGCACGCGGTTCCAGCGCGAACGTGATCAGCGCCGTGATCGGGTCATTCGTCTTCAGCACCTGCTGCGTCGTGGCCGCCGGGTCACCGAGATTCCCGAATTCCGGGTCGGCTGTCATCTTGAAACTGTCCGGCCCGATGGTGAGATTCACCTTGCGGTTCTTTTTCCCGTCGCGGTTCTGCGAGACATAGGCATAGGTCTTCAACTCGTTTTCGCGCGTATAGCCAGATGCCTGCAGCATCATGTCATAATTCACGAACCAGTCGGCGATTCCGGTCACCTTGACCCGCGAATTGATCACGTAATTGTCCGGCTGGATCGCGACGTCGAAGCTCGCGCGGCCCGTGGCAGGGATGAACAGGACATAGGCTTTCGCCTCTAGTTCATAGATCATGCGTGTCGGCGTGCCGGCCTTCACATTCGCCAGCAGTGGGGGCGTGGAGGTGCTGCTACGGCTCGCCGTATCAGCCACGGCGAGGCCGGCCACAGCAAGGGCCAGTCCGGAAGCAAGCAGTATAGCGCGTTTCATCAGGTAAAATCCTTCGGAACGGGTTTCCATCGTTCCTTATATAGTGATGCATCGCCAACGGCGTCTGAACAAGATTGCCCCTATAATGCCCCAATCAACCAGGTGGTTGCAGTCAACAATCATGACAGGGCATGACACGGGGCTGTAAAACAGTGCACCGGCCTGTGGCTTCGGAGTTGACAGGATGGCCTCTCGCCTTGTAACGACGCGCCTTCGAGACAACCCTGAACATGCAATCGGAGCGAGGCCCATGTCCCGCGAATGTGAACTTACCGGCACCAAGCCGATCATTGGCCACCTGGTCAGCCACTCCCAGCACAAGACCAAGCGCCGGTTCCTGCCGAACTTGATCGACGTGACGCTTCATTCGGAAGCCCTTGAGCAGAAATTCAAGATGCGCATCGCGGCCAAGGCCCTGCGCACCGTGGACAAGCTCGGCGGCCTCGACGGCTTCCTAGCCAAGGCCAAGGATGACAAGCTGTCCTCCAAGGCACTCAAGATCAAGCGCAGCATCGCCAAGAAAGCGGTCGCCGCTGCCGAAGCCTGATTGCTACCCGCGATCGGCGAACTGAAAAACGCGCTCCCCCCGGGGGCGCGTTTTTGTTTGCGCGCAATGTTCCGAACGGGGTTCTGAACGGGCCAATTATGTAAAATATATTTGACATTGTCCGATCCCGGCCCCATGTAAAACATATCTTACATGGCTGGGAAAGGAAAGATCATGTCCCGTTCCGAAATTCGCGCTCTCGGATCCTTCATCATTGCTGGCATCGTCCTCTGGTTCATCCAGATGCGGTTCCTTGACGGCTGGCAGGTCGTGGACGTGCCCGCGGGTCACATGCTCAGCACCTATGTCATTGCCATCATCATCATGATCCTCGGGGAAATCGTCGTAACGACAGGCGCCGCCATAGGTGAGACCATGCTGAACGGCGCGGCGGCGGCAAACGCCGACTTTGAAGACGAGCGCGACCAGATGATCGAGCGCCGCGCCGAACTCATATCGCACTGGTTCCTCGTTGCGGTGGTCAATGTGCTGGTGCTCCAGCTCATCCTGCAGGGCGCCTTTACCGGCTCGCCCTTTGCGCCACTCGACATCATCTCGACCAGCGGCGTGGTGTTCACCCTGCTCGCCCTGCTCTTTGCCGCACACATCGTGAAGATGGCCGCCAAGCTTGTGCTGTACAGGGTCTGATCATGGCCAAGGGCAAAGTCCGGAACCGTATCAAGGCGCTGCGCACGGGAGAGCATGGCATGACGCAGTCGCAGCTCGCCGAAGCGGTGGGCGCCACGCGCCAGACCATCATTGCCATTGAGCAGGAGAAGTATGCGCCATCACTCGAACTGGCCTTCCGCATCGCCAATGCCTTTGGCGTGCCTTTCGAGCAGGTCTTTTCCTTCGAACCTTGACACCAGGGCGACGGCGCTTTCTGCTCGCGGCTTCCCACGTCCTGACCGGAAGGCCGCCCCCATGCGCACCCCCTGCCTCGCCCTTGCCGCCCTCCTGCTGGCCGCCTGCGGCGCCCCTGCCGCCCCCGCGCCGGAGGCGGTTTCGGCCCCTGCGATCACGGTCATCTCCGGCGGCACGATCTATACCGGCAATCCCGACGAGCCGACCGTCGAGGCCGTTGTCATCGACCCGGACGGGCGCATCCAGGCCACGGTTCCGCCCACCTCGGCTGACTGGAGCGAGGATGAGGTCAATCTGATCGACCTCAAGGGCGCGGTCATGTTTCCCGGCTTTACCGATGCTCACGTCCACCTGCTCGGCGTCGGCGAGCGCGAACTGACGCTCAATCTCGAAGGCACGGCATCTATTGCGGAACTGATCGCGCGCCTTGAAACAGAGGTGCAGGACAAGGCGCCGGGCTCTGTCGTCTTTGGGCGTGGCTGGATCGAAACCGGCTGGCCCGAGGGCCGTATGCCCATGGCTGCAGACCTTGATGCCGTCAGCCTCGACCACAAGATCATCCTTGTGCGCGCCGATGGTCATGCCGTGGTGGTCAATTCCGCCACGTTGGCCGCGGCGGGAATCACGAAGGATACGCCCGATCCCGACGGCGGGCGCATTGAGCGCGATGCCGATGGTGCGGCGAACGGCCTCCTCATCGACAATGCGATAGGACTCGTTGCCCCGCTGATTACCGTACCCGACACCGACGGGCTCAGGACGGCCCTTGAGACCGGCGCGAAACTCTATGCGTCGCGCGGCTGGACGGGCGGGCACAATATGAGCGTTGCGCCCGAGGAAATTCCCCTCATGGCGGAGCTTGATGCGCAGGGCCGCCTGCCGATCCGGCTTTACAATGCGCTCGACGCGGAAGGTTTCGACATCGCCGCCGGCCGCGAAATGGAAACCGCCACGATCACTAATCGCGCCGTGAAAATCTACATGGACGGCGCCCTCGGCAGCCGGGGCGCCCTGCTGGTTGAACCCTATAGCGACCGGCCGGACACGTCAGGCCTTGCCCTGATGAGCCAGGAAGACCTCGCTGCCATCATGGCCCGCGCCGATGCGGCAGGCGTGCAGCTGGCGATTCATGCAATCGGAGACCTCGCCAACCGCCGCATCCTCGAGGCCGTCGAGGCAGGCAGCTATGATGCGTCACATCGCTGGCGCATCGAACATGCTCAGATTTTCGTGCCTGACGACATTCCCCGTGTCCGTGCAGATGGCCTTATCCTTTCCATGCAGCCTTCGCATGCGATTGGCGACCTCTTCTTTGCCCCGGCCCGTCTCGGCATGGACCGCCTCGCGGGCGCCTATGCCTGGCGCAGCCTGATCGACAGCGGTGCCGTCGTCGTGGGCGGCTCGGACGCGCCGGTCGAAGTCGGCTCGCCCCAGATCGAGTTCTACGCAGCTGTTTCCCGCAAGAGTCTCAAAGGCGAATCCGGCCCCGGCTGGCACCCTGAACAGGTCCTGACCCGCGAAGAGGCGCTCGCCCTCTTCACATCCGCTGCAGCCTATGCCGCCTTCGAGGAAGACGACCTCGGCACGATCGAACCCGGCAAACTCGCCGATTTCACCGTCTTTGATCGCGACCTGATGACGGTGCCCGAAGCCGAAATCCTCGAAGCCGAACCGGTCATGACAATGATCGGCGGCGAAATTGTCTGGCGCCGGGCTGACTGACGCGCCTGTTGTCCGGCCTCAGTTTTCCCCTACGTCGCACTAGGCGTTCGCGCTTCGCGTGCTAGAACCTAGTTTGAAACGCTAAAACCTCCCCGACGAGACATAATTTCATGACCGTAATGAGCGATACCGATGCCCTTGAGGGCATGAAGCCGACTGAGAAGATCAACGTGAAGAAGGTTTTCGGCCTCGACACGACAATGACCGTGCACGGCTTCAAGAAGCACACCCAATATGTGCCTGAGATCGACCCGGCCTACCGGTTCGATCCCCAGACCACGACGGCCGTCCTCGCCGGCTTCGAGCACAATCGCCGCGTCATGGTCCAGGGCTATCACGGCACAGGCAAGTCGACCCACATCGAGCAGATTGCGGCGCGCCTCAACTGGCCGATGATCCGGGTCAACCTCGACAGCCATGTCAGCCGGATCGACATGGTCGGCAAGGACGCGATCGTCCTGAAGGACGGCAAGCAGATCACCGAATTCCGCGAAGGCATCCTGCCCTGGGCGCTTCAGCGTCCGGTTGCCATCTGTTTCGACGAATACGATGCCGGTCGCCCGGACGTGATGTTCGTCATCCAGCGCGTGCTTGAGGCCAGCGGCAAGCTGACCCTGCTCGATCAGAACCGCGTTATCGCGCCAAACCCGTATTTCCGCCTGTTTGCGACAACGAACACAGTCGGCCTCGGTGATACGACAGGCCTCTATCACGGCACGCAGCAGCTCAACCAGGGCCAGATGGACCGTTGGAGCATCGTCACCACGCTGAACTACCTTGAACACGATGCCGAGGTCGAAATCGTGAAATCCAAGGCCACCGGGGTCGATGATGACACGCTGTCCAAGATGGTGACACTGGCCGATCTCACCCGCAACGCCTTCATGGCCGGCGATCTCTCGACCGTGATGAGTCCGCGGACGGTGATTACATGGGCGGAGAATTTTGCTATCTTCAAAAATCTCGGCCACGCGTTCCGCATGACCTTCCTCAACAAATGCGACGAACTTGAACGTCCACTGGTCGCTGAAATGTACCAACGCTGCTTCGCCGAGGAACTGCCGGAAAGCGCCCTCATGGTGAAGGTCGCCTGAGACGAAAGGATATGAGCGTAACCAGCCTGATCCTGAAAAGTGGCGATGGCTTTGAGTTTGGCGCGGTACGCGTCGACCCGAAGGGCGCGCGCAAGGGCGGGCTGATCTTGGTGCAGGAAATCTTCGGCATCAATTCCTTCATGATCGATGCGGCCAGGCGCTTTGCCGCTGAAGGCTATGAAGTGCTCATGCCCTCAATGTTCGATCGCCAGAAGCCTGGCTTTGTCCGTGAAGACCATTCGCCGGAAGCTATCGCAGAGGGCGCGGGCTATGCGGGCGCCAATGGGCTGGATGCCGCCATGGCCGATATCAGCGCGTGCGTGGACGCGCTCGAGCGACCTGTCTTCATCACCGGATTTTGCTACGGCGGATCGATCGCCTATATTGCGGCCTGCCGGTTGCGGGGGCTTGCGGCATCGGCGGCCTATTACGGCAGCCTCCTGCCCGCGTTCAAGGCCGCCGCGCCAAACTGCCCGTCGATTGCGCATTTCGGTCGCCATGACGCGCATATTCCAATGGACGGTGTCGATGCCTTCATCGCCGCGCGCCACGATGTTCCGGTCTACATCTATGATGCCGGCCACGGCTTTGCCCGCCAAGGCTCGGATGATCACGATCAGCCGGCAGACGCGTTGGCGTTCCAGCGGACGCTCGAACTGTTTGACAGGGCGCTTATCCGCTGAACGCGGTGAATGCGCGGTCCGATCAATAATAATCGCGGGTCGGGTTAACCCGGATTTCACGCAGATGTGCGATCCGGACACATGTCCGAATATGCCCACTCCGTGATGATGCTGTTGTCCGAAAAGGCACAATTCATATTGTGCTTCTTCGCGGTGATCACGGTTCTGGCCTGGTTCAGGGCCGGGCGCGATGCATTGGACTGGAGCGATTCCCTGCGGCGTAGCGGGGCCGTCAATCTTGCGATCGTCGCGTTCAATATGGCTGCACTCGTCCTTCCGCTCGCGGCGACGGCTTTCCTGCTCAACCTGCTGAAGGACATGCCGCACGTGCCAGGCGAGGTGTGGCAGGACGCGCCATGGCTCGTGCGCGCCTTCATGGCGCTGCTGATTTTTGATCTGGCAAATTATGCCATGCACCGGCTGTCACATTTCAATGCCTGGCTTTGGCCGATGCACGCCGTTCACCATTCTGATACGGAATTGCATTTCCTGTCGGCAAATCGGGCACACATCCTTGAATGGGTCCTGCTGGTGCCAACCGGCGCGATCGTCGCCTATTTTTGCGGCTTGTCGATCAATGACGTGGTGTTCCTGGGCCTGCTGCGCGAGGCGCACCAATACTACGTCCATTCCAATCTGGACTGGTCGCACGGCCCGCTGCGCTACGTCATCGCCGGACCGCGCTTTCACCGCTGGCACCATGTCGACCGGCACGATGCCTACAACAAGAATTTCGCGCTCTTCTTTCCCTTTATCGACTTGGCTTTCGGGACCTATTACATGCCGGGCCCGGCCAAGGCGCTCGCGACAGGATTTGTCGGTAGCCCGGGTGACAACACATTGAAATTACTGGTGTTTCCGTTTCGGGAATGGGTCAGGCTTATGCGCGAACTGGGCACCGGGCGTGCCGGGCCGGTCACGCCACGCGAACAGCATGGAAGCGCCCTTCGCCGCGAATAGCGCGGCGGCAACCCGGCATCCCTCTTCGCAAATGCGATCCCGCGCGCTAAGTGATCGTCATGGCCAAGACCGAAACCACCCCTCAGGAACTGTTCAAGCAAGCGCTCGCCGCGACGACCAAGGCGATGACGGCTGACCGCGACGTCGAGGTCGGCTTCGGCAATGATGCAGGCTCTGACGGCGAACGGATCGTCCTGCGACCGCCGCCGGTCGAACTGCCTGCGCCCGTGGCCGCCCGTATTCGCGGTGAGGCCGACGCGGTTGCCCTGCGCCGGGCACACCACGATGAAGCGGCCCATGTCCAGAACCGGCCGCAGGGCGAGCTGCCGCGCAAGGTCTATGACGCGGCGGAACACGCGCGCATCGAAAGCCTCGGCGCCAATGCCATGCGCGGCACCGCCATCAATCTCGACGCTGTTCTCGAACTGCGCTGCAAATCCGACGAATTTGCCATGGGCGCAGAAGGTCCCGAAACGGTCCTCGCCCCTGCGGTGGAATTCCTGCTGCGCGAAAAGCTGACCGGACGCCCGTTGCCGGAAGCCGCCGCTCGCGTAGCCGATGTCTGGCGCGAACGGGTCGAGGCCGACACCGGCGGCGCGCTCGACAAGCTGATCGCCCAGCTTCACGACCAGCCCGGCTTTGCCAGGACCATTCGCGAAATGATCCGCGACCTCACAGCCGGCGACCAGTCCGGCGACGAGGTGCAGTCCGAAGAGGACCAGCAGGAACAGGACAGCGAAGACGAACAGTCCCAACAGGGCGAACAGGATCAGGAATCCGAAGAGCCCATGGGTGCCTCGGCCGAACAGATGGAAGCGGGCGACAGTGAGGAAATCGACGGCGAAGAGACAAATGTCAGCGTCGACCAGGATGTCGATCTCGAGGCCGACGAGGACGCCGATGACAGCGATGACGGCTCCAAGCCCCTGCGACCGAATTTCCGCGACGGCGACGAGCGTGACCGGTTCGCCTACAATGTCTTCACACGCGCCCATGATGAAGTCGCCCAGGCGCCTGACCTGTGCGACCCGGAAGAACTGACTCGCCTGCGCGCCTATCTCGACCACCAGCTGATGGGCCTGCAGGGCGCCGTCTCCAAGCTGGCCAACAAGCTGCAGCGCCGCCTGATGGCCCAGCAGAACCGGTCCTGGAGCTTTGACCTCGAAGAAGGCGTGCTCGACACGGCCCGCCTCACCCGTGTCATCACCGACCCGACCGCGGCGCTCACCTTCAAGCAGGAAGACGACAGCAATTTCCGCGACACCGTGGTCACGCTCCTGCTCGACAATTCCGGTTCCATGCGCGGCCGCCCGATCATGGTCGCGGCCCTGTGCGCCGACATTCTCGCCCGCACGCTGGAGCGCTGCGGCGTCAAGACCGAGATCCTCGGCTTCACCACCAAGGCGTGGAAGGGCGGCCTGTCACGCGAAGACTGGGTCAAGGCCGGCAAGCCGAACGGTCCCGGCCGCCTCAATGATATCCGCCACATCGTCTACAAGCAGGCCGATGCTCCATGGCGCCGCGCCCGCAAGAATCTCGGCCTGATGATGCGCGAAGGCCTGCTGAAGGAGAATATCGACGGCGAGGCCCTGCTCTGGGCGCATGACCGCCTGCTCGCGCGCGCCGAACAGCGCAAGATTCTGATGGTCATTTCCGATGGTGCGCCAGTCGATGATTCCACGCTCAACGTCAATGTTGGTAATTATCTCGAACGCCACCTGCGCCAGGTCATCGAGGAAATCGAGACGCGCAGCCCGATCGAGCTCATCGCCATCGGCATCGGCCACGATGTCACCCGCTATTACAAGCGCGCCGTCACCATCGTCGATGCCGAACAACTGGGCGGCGCGATGACCGAACAGCTGGCCAGCCTGTTCGACGAAAACGGCCCCAATCCCAAGGCGATGGCCATTCCGCCCCTGACCGACCGCACCGTGCGCGGCGCGGTCTCCGGCGCCGCCAGCGGTGCGCCCAGCTATGGCGGCCGCAAGCCCGGCCTGGGGCGCGATGTGAAGACGACCACGCTGCAGGCGGTCAAGGGCCCCAAATCCTAGCCAGGGCCTGTCCCATATTTCTGCCTTCATGCTAGGGTCTGATGGCGTGAACAGGGGACAGGACAGATGCCAGACCATTTCATCCGCAAGCCGTTTGTGAAGCTCTTGCTTGCGGGCGCACTCGTGCTGCTCGCGGCCTGCGCCTCAAAGCCCGAACCCGACCGCCTTGTCCTGCTCGGCGATGCCCAGGCCGCCGGCGACACCGTTCAGGAAATCGCCCTCGCCCGCGCCCTGCTCGCCGATCCCGCCGTCAAGGGCGACCTGCGCACAGACCTTGGCGATATCCTCGCCGAGGCCGGCCAGACCGAAGCCGCCTTGTCGGCCTATCACCGTGTTCTCACCGCCGCGAGCGCCGAGACCCCGCCAAACTATGCCCGCCAGATCGACCTGCGCGCCCGCATGGCCGAAATCGCCCTCAATGGCGATGACACGGCCCGGGCGACCGAAGAGATCGCCAGCGCCGCCCGCCTCGTGCGCGTCCATCTCGGCACCGATCATCCCCGCCTCGCCCCGCTCCTCGCCTTTGCCGTCGAGAATGGTCTCGACACGGCCCGTATCGCCCAGGTCACCGGCCTCCAGGTCAACGCGGCCCTGGTCCAGAGCGTCGAACGCGCGCGCGAACGCCCGGTCGCCGTTGCCAGCAGCACGGACGGCACACGCGGCGGCGTCGAGCCCGACTTCGATCTTGTCCGCGTCTTCTTCGGCACCAACCGCGCCCCCAGGGGCGGCAAGCTCAAACGCGTCGATGGCCGGCCCGTGCTCGACGCGAAGACCTATTATGGCGGCAAGTCCGCCCCGCTGCAGACCGGCAGCGTCATGGTCTCGGTCCCGCGCAACCGGGCGCTGGGCGAAATTCCCAAGCCCGGCCTGTTCACCTTCGACCGCCGCCCCAACCCCGCGAAATATGTCATCCTCGGCGACATGAAGCTGGACGCGACCATGGCGGAATTCCTCGCCAATGTACGTATCGCGCTCGCCCGCTCGCAACGCCGCGAAATTTTCATCTTCATCCATGGCTACAATAATGATTTCCCCACCGCCGTTGAGCGCACCGCCCAGCTCGCGGTCGATCTCGAGATTGACGGCGCGCCGGTGCTCTATTCCTGGCCGTCAGCGGGCAGCGTCTTCGGCTACAAGACCGACCGCAAACAGATCACGCAGCAGACGGTGGATGATCTCGAACATTTCCTCCACGTCCTGACCGAGCAGACCGGCGCGGAACGCGTCAACATCGCCGCCCATTCCATGGGCAATGAATTCCTCGTCCGGGCCCTGCAGGAAATGGCCGATGACGAGCGCGCCGTGCCCAAGCCCTTCGACCAGGTCGTCTTCGCCTCGCCGGATGTCGATGCCGATGAATTCATCGAATTGATGGGGCGCGTCGACGGCCTCGCCAATGACATGACGCTCTATGCCAGCGCGAAAGACCGCGCGCTCCAGGCCTCGCGCCGCTTCAATGGTTCGGGCCGCCGCGCCGGCGATGCCACCGAGCCGGTCCTGCTCGCCGGCCTCAACACGGTCGACACGACGCAGGGCACGGCCGGCGGCCTCGCGCTGGGCCATACGGATATTTTCGGCGCCGCCTTCACCGATTTCCAGGCCATCACCTGGCTCAGCCTCGAGCCGGAACAGCGCTGCATCCTCGGCAAGCAGGAAATCAAGTCCGGCACGGCCTGGATCTTCGGCACGCCCCGCTCGGAATTCTGCAACGCCGACGGCTTCGCCACCGCCATCACGAGTGTCCGCCGCCTCGGCCGCGACCAGGCCCTTGCCGACCTCACCGCCCGCGCCAGTGCTCCCACGGAAGACGCCCCCCGCTGGCAATCGGCCCTGAAAATCGTCGAAAGCCTGAAATAGGGCACGCAGCCTGAACAGCAGCTCATCCTGAGCGAAGCCGAAGGACGAGCTGCGGCGGCGTTTTCAAATATGAGATCGAGCGGGGGACTTCACGGCGTCATCCGGTGATCTCGAACCAGAGGTCTTTCCAGTCCGGGTTCTTGGCCGTGATCAGGTTGATCTTGTTCTGCCGCCGATAGGACTTCAGCGACTTCTCCCGCGCAATCGCTGCCTCGATCCATTCGTGCACCTCGTACCAGACGAGCGTCTTGCAGCCATGCTTCTTCGTAAAGCCCGCCGCTGTTCCTTCCCGATGCTGCCAAGTCCGCTGCACAAGGTGTGAGGTCACCCCCGTATAAATCGCCCCGTTCTTCCGGTTCGCCATCATGTAAACGGCAATGATGCGATCCTCATTGGCCATGATGCTCTGCCCCCTCCCCCCGCGTCATCCCCGATGGCCAAAGGCCATCTGGGGACCCATCTCCGAAAGAACCCGCGCGAACGTCACGTTCATATTTCGTCCAGTCTCGCCCCCCGCGCGTCATGCCCAGCCGGAAAACCAGCAGCGCAACAGAGCCGGACGCATCCGCCGCCCCGTCCAGAGCTGGGCCCCCAGACCGCTACGCGGTCGGGGGTGACGCAAGCGGAGAGAGCGGGAGGAAGCCGCAGGGAGGGTTGGCGAAGCGCAACCCACCAGGCCGTCGACGCGACAAGCGCAAATGCTGGGACTTCCGCACCGTACGTTCTCCACGCGTCATCCCCGATGGCCGCAGGTCATCTGGGGACCCATCTCTGAAAGAGCCCGCGCGAACGTCATGCTGTTATCCCGTTCGCTCTCACCACTCGCGTCACGCCCGATGCGCACCGTGCATCTGGGTGCCCATCACCGGTCCTCTCAACCCGCCCGTCATGCACAACCGCAAAACCAGTGACGCAACAGAACCGGACGCACCCGCTGCTTCGTGCAGAGCTGGGCCCCCAGACCGCTACGCGGTCGGGGGTGACGCGAGATGAGAGAGCGGGAGGAGCCGCAGCAACTGTTATCCCGGCACGTAGTTTCGCTGCTCCCTGACGATGGCGTTGAGTTGTGTGAGCAGGATGCGGGCGACGGCGATGATGACGACCTTGAAGGGTTTTCCGGCGGCTTCGAGACGCGCGC
>Ga0209344_10000234_pt1 | contig 110601 bp, 111 predicted proteins | sample Cruoilmetagenom6_FD_187293 | JGI IMG/M metagenome (GOLD analysis project Ga0209344, IMG submission 187293) | Oil polluted marine microbial communities from Coal Oil Point, Santa Barbara, California, USA - Santa Barbara Oil Seep Sample 6 (SPAdes)... | ecosystem: Environmental > Aquatic >...
TACCGGCCTGGCCCGACCTGGTGCTGATTGATGGCGGCAAGGGGCAGATGAGCGCCGTGCGTGCGATTCTCGAGGAACTCGGGATTGCCGACAAGATCACTGCCATCGGCGTTGCCAAGGGCATGGACCGTGAAGCCGGGCGCGAGCGTTTTTTCGTGCAGGGCAAACCGGATTTCACCCTGCCGCCGCGCGATCCGGTGCTGTATTTTGTCCAGCGGCTGCGCGACGAGGCCCACCGCTTTGCCATCGGCACCCACCGGGCACGGCGCAAGAAGGACATGATCGCCAATCCACTGGATGAGATCGCCGGGATCGGGCCCACGCGCAAGCGAGCGCTGCTGCATCATTTCGGAACCGCCAAGGCGGTGTCGCGTGCCGGCGTTGATGACCTGGTTGCCGTCGAGGGAATTTCACGCGCGGTTGCCGAGCTGGTCTACAATCATTTCCACGAGGATAACCGCTGAACAGATCCCGCGGGCGACATGAAACTGCGGCATTCGCGCGCTAATACGCGGCTTGGCGGTTGACCTTTCGGCTTCGCCGCGCGCATCTTGCGCAAAATCCTGAAACGGATGGGGTGCCCCATGGCGTCACGCGCGCTTAACATACCGAATATGCTCACCTATGGACGGATTCTGGCCGTCCCGCTGATCGTGCTGTGCTTCTTTATCGAGGGGCGGCTGCACGGGTCGGATTTCGCCCGCTGGAGCGCGCTGCTGATCTTTGTCATCGCATCTGTCACCGATTTCTTTGACGGCTATCTCGCCCGCATCTGGGACCAGACATCAAATATCGGCCGGATGCTGGATCCGATCGCCGACAAGTTGCTGGTCTCGGCAATCCTGTTGCTGATTGCCGCAGACGGCACCATTGCCGGCTGGTCGATCTGGGCCGCGATCATCATCCTGTGTCGGGAAATACTTGTATCGGGTCTGCGCGAATATCTCGCAGCGCTGAAGGTCTCGGTGCCGGTGACCTGGATCGCCAAATGGAAGACCACATTGCAGATGGTGGCATTGGGCTTTCTGCTGGCGGGGCCTGCCGGCGACAAGGTGCTGCCTTACACGACCGAAATTGGCATCGGGTTGCTGTGGATTGCGGCGATCATCACGATGTATACCGGCTACGACTATTTCCGCGCCGGATTGAAACATATGGTGGACGAATGAGCCTCAGGATTGTCTATTTCGCCTGGGTGCGCGAGCGCATCGGCAAGGGATCGGAAGAACTGGCATTGCCCGAAGGTGTGGTCACGGTCGGCGATCTGATCGCGCATCTTGCGACGCTGGGCGAGGAATATGCCGCGGCCTTTGAAGTGCCGCAGGTGATCCGTGCGGCGATCGACGAGGAACATGCCGACCATGACGAGGCCATCGGCACGGCGCGGGAAATCGCGCTGTTTCCGCCGATGACCGGTGGCTGACGTGGCGGCGGGCGACATAGCCAGCCTCAAGCCGCCGACGCCGGTGACGGTGCGGATCCAGAGCGGCGATTTCGATATCAGACAGGAGATCGGCGCGCTGACATCCGATCGCGCCGATGTCGGTGCGGTGGCAAGTTTCACCGGGTTGTGCCGCGACGAAGGCGGCCGGCTGTCGGCGCTAGAGCTCGAGCACTATCCCGGCATGGCAGAGCGCGCCATCCGGGCGATTGCCGAAGAGGCGGTCGAACGGTTTGAGCTGACCGGCCTCACCGCCATCCATCGTTTCGGGAAGATCGCGCCTGGCGGCAACATCGTGCTGGTGGTGGCGACCGCCTCGCACCGGCAGGCAGCCTTTGACGGTGCCTCATTCCTGATGGATTACCTCAAGACGGATGCGCCGTTCTGGAAGAAGGAACATCTCAAGGCCGGCGGCGCGGGCGAATGGGTGTCGGCCAAGGACGCCGATGACCAGGCCAAGACGCGCTGGCAGGACAATTCTTGAACACGAGTGCGAAACTAGACGAGAGTTGGAAAGCGGCCTTGTCCGGGGAACTCGAAAGTCCCTACATGGCCGAGCTGCGGTCGTTCCTGAAAGACAATATGGCGGAGGGGAAAGAGATCTTCCCGATACCGTCCGAGTATTTCGCAGCGCTGAACCTGACGCCGCTCGACCGGGTCAAGGTGGTCATTCTCGGCCAGGATCCCTATCACGGTGACGGTCAGGCGCATGGGTTGTGCTTTTCAGTGCAGCCGGATGTACGCACGCCGCCATCGCTGAAGAACATCTACAAGGAACTCGAGGCCGATCTCGGCATCCCGCGGGCCGCGCACGGCCATCTTGTCAGCTGGGCGCGGCAAGGCGTACTGCTGCTTAACTCAGTGCTGACCGTCGAGCGCGGGCTGGCGGCTTCGCATCGCAACCGTGGCTGGGAGCGGTTTACCGACGCAGTAATCGCCCAGGTCAACCAGCTTGAGCACCCGGTGGTGTTTTTGCTATGGGGTGCCTATGCGCAGAAGAAGGCGCAGTTCGTCGACAGCAGTCGCCATCTGGTGCTCAAGGCTGCGCACCCCTCGCCGCTGTCGGCGCATAACGGCTTTCTCGGCTGCAGGCATTTTTCCCAGGCCAATGATTTTCTTGAAAAGAACGGGCTTGAGCCGATCGACTGGCGCTTGCCGGAAAAGCTGTGACCGGGCACGATTGACCGTGAACTTCCGGACCGATGGCAAACCTCACCGTGATCCTTCGACCCACCAGCAAGCACAGGAGACCAACCATGAAGCCCTCGAAACTGCCGATGACAGGCAAGTGCCGCTGCGGCGAGGTCAAGTTCGAAATCACCATTGAACCACTGATGACTGCTGCTTGCCATTGCACCGGTTGCCAGCGCATGTCCGGCAGCGCCTACTCCCTGACTGCGATGATACCTGTCGACGGGTTCTCCGTGACCGAAGGCGATACGGTTGTCGGCGGTCTCAAGGGTCCGCAGCTGCATCATCATTTCTGCCCATCCTGCATGACCTGGATGTTCACGCGAATCGAGGGCGTTGAGGCTTTTGTTAATGTTCGTCCGACGTTGCTTGAAGATCCGCGCTGGTTTTCGCCGTTCATAGAGACGATGACCGCCGAAAAGCTCGACTGGGCCATAACTCCCGCAAGGCACCGCTTCGAGGGGTTCCCGACAATCGAGGAGCTGCCGGACCTGCTTGCCGAGTTTGCGGCCAGTGACTAACAGGCGCGGCCAGGAAAAGAGCAAGAAAAAAGGCGGCCCGGAGGCCGCCTTTTGCATCTTGATCAAGCGCCGGATAAACCGGCTGCGCTTGGAGCCGGTTCAGCCGACGATTTCGGTGCCGGAGAACCAGTAGGAGATTTCTTCGGCTGCGGTTTCAGGCGCATCCGAACCGTGCACCGAGTTTTCGCCGATCGACAGAGCGTGGGTCTTGCGGATGGTGCCTTCGGCAGCGTCAGCCGGGTTGGTGGCGCCCATGATTTCGCGGTTCTTGAGGATGGCGTTTTCGCCTTCGAGAACCTGAACGATGGTCGGGCCGGAGGTCATGCCTTCAACCAGTTCGCCGAAGAAAGGGCGTTCCTTGTGAACAGCATAGAAGCCTTCGGCTTCGCGTGTGCTCATCCAGACGCGCTTGGAAGCTACGACGCGCAGGCCGTTGTCTTCGAATACCTTGGTGATGGCACCGGTCAGGTTGCGCTTGGTGGCATCGGGCTTGATCATCGAGAAAGTGCGTTCAATCGCCATTGTGGTCTGTCCTGTCATTTTGGTTGTGGTCGCGTGACTTGAGCCCGGCAATTGCCTGCACAAGAAATACGGTGAGCGGAAAACCGGGCTGATATGTCTCCGGCCCGGAGTTGGCGCCTAAATAGCCGCAAGCCCGGATATCCGCAAGAGGCCTCAAGGCAGCAGCCGTGCTCCCGTCGCTGCTCGAGACTCCGGCACGTTCCGGATCAATCATCAATTCATTGTGGAATTATGACATGCGAGACGCGTTCCGCTCAGACAGCCATCATCCCGCAGCTGGTGCCGCGCGACCCAAACCATCATGCAGATCAAGGCAGCGCTCGAACCAGTCGGTCACCGCATCGCCTTCTTCCAGCAAGCGGGCTGTGGAGACCAGTCGAACCCATTGCAGGGCGCCAAAGACGATGTAATCGCCAAACAGCGGCGACGATCCGCCAATCCACGGCTGAGATTTCAGCATCACCCGCAATGGCGTCAGTTTGGCCGAAAACCCTGCAATCTCGGCATCGCGGAGTGCGGCAATCTCGGCAAAGGTCTTGCCCAGGCGGGCTTCGCGGCTGGGGATGAAATAGGCCTGATCGTCCGGCGCCAGACCATCGTGGATCTCCTGGAGTGCGATCACATTGAGAGCGGCATGCAGGGTTGACTGCGACCATGCTTCGACAAAGCGGGCCATGGCCTGACCGCCCTCGCCGCCAAACAGCGACGGCTTGTCCGGGTAGGTTTCATCCAGGTAGGCAGCGATCATGAAGCTGTCGGAAATGACCTGGCTGCCATCACGGATGACCGGTACCGTCTTGGACACACCACCTTCGACCTCAGGCACCTTGGTAAAGCACACCTGGCTGCGCTCGAATGGCAAACCCTTGTGCGCAAGCGACATCGCCGTCTTCCAGCAATGCGGGCTGAAGGGCCTGGTTGTGTCCGCGCCGACAAGCTCGTGAAGGATGATGGTCATGGAATGTGCACTTTCTGGCGTGAGTTGAAAGGCGGTGCAGATCCGTAGAGCACCATCTCGCGGCAAAGCTAATCGGCGGAGAGTGCCGAAAGCAACCCCAGTTCGCGTTCCATGACATTGAAATCACGATCATTGTGCAGCAATGGCGATCCGATTTCGATGCACCAGGTGGCAATAATGACATCCACCTTCCTACGCGGTGCCCGACTCTTCCGGATCACCGTCCCAGTCCACCGTGCCCTCCAGCTTGAGGATTGCTTGCCCGGCGCGCCGTCGGTGCAATTGATCACGCAATGCATCATCGACCACCTGACGCTTTGTCTTGCGGCCGGTCAGCTTCATCAGTTCGGCGACCAGTTCATCAATCTCGATATTTGTCCGCATTGCCCACTCCAATGTGCAAATTGCAACGAAATGTGCACTTCCGGCTCTTCTCCCGCAAACTCTCCCCCTTGCCATTTGCCGCAAAGACGGCCAGAAGCGCGGGCATGCTTACGATTACAGACCTTTCCGCACGCATTGCCGGGCGCCTTTTGATCGACAATGCCTCGCTGGCGCTGCCCGCTGGCATCAAGGCCGGGCTCGTCGGGCCCAATGGCGCCGGCAAATCGACGCTGTTCAAGATCATCACCGGCGAGATGGCGACCGAGACCGGGCACACCTCGATCCCGAAAAACACGCGGATCGGCCAGGTGGCCCAGGAAGCGCCGGCGGAAGACACAGCACTGGTCGAGATCGTTCTGCGCGCAGACCTTGAACGCACGAAGCTCATGAAGGAAGCCGAGACAGCGACCGATCCCAACCGGATTGCCGACATCCAGACCCGGCTGGTCGATATCGACGCCCATTCGGCGGAAGCCCGTGCGTCCTCGATTCTGGCCGGCCTCGGCTTCGACCAGGAGGCCCAGCAGCGCCCTGCTTCGAGCTTTTCCGGCGGTTGGCGCATGCGCGTGGCGCTGGCTTCGGTGCTGTTTGCCGAGCCCGACCTGCTGCTGCTCGATGAGCCGACCAACTATCTCGACCTTGAAGGCACCTTGTGGCTGGAGGAATATATCCGCCGCTATCCCCACACCGTGCTGATCATCAGCCATGACCGCGACCTGCTCAACACCGCGGCCAATGCCATCGTGCATCTCGACCAGAAGAAACTGACATTCTATCGCGGCGGCTTCGACCAGTTCCAGCGGCAAAAGGCCGAGCGCGACGAGCACCAGATGAAGGCGCGTGAAAAGAGCCTTGCTGCGCGCAAGCACATGGAAGCCTTTGTCGAGCGCTTCCGCGCCAAGGCCTCGAAGGCGCGCCAGGCGCAGTCGCGGCTGAAAGCGCTGGAAAAGATGGATACGGTGGATGCCGTGGTCGAAAGCAGTGTCAGCGGATTTTCGTTCCCGCGGCCCGAGCGTGGCGTCGCCTCGCCGATCATCGCGATCGAGGACGGCTCAGTCGGCTATACGCCGGGATCGCCGATCCTGACGCGGCTTGATTTGCGCATTGACGCCGACGACCGTATCGCGCTGCTCGGCTCGAACGGCAACGGCAAGTCCACATTCGCCAAATTCATCGCCGGGCGGCTTGAAGCCGAGGGCGGCCGGTTAAAGCTTGCACCACAGCTTGCGACCGGCTTTTTCGCCCAGCACCAGATGGACGATCTTGTCCCCGAGGAATCAGCTGTTGCCCATGTGCGCAGGCTGATGCCCGACGCGCAGGAAGCCCGCGTCCGCGCCCGGGTGGCGCAGATGGGGCTGAAGCAGGACAAGATGAACACGCCTGCCAAGGACCTCTCGGGTGGCGAGAAGGCGCGGCTGCTGATGGGGCTTTCGGCGTTTCACGCGCCAAACCTTATGATCCTCGATGAGCCGACCAACCATCTGGACATCGACAGCCGCGCAGCGCTGATCCGGGCGCTCAATGATTTCCCCGGCGCCGTGATCCTGATCAGCCACGACCGGCATCTGATCGAAGCCACGGTCGACCGGTTGTGGATCGTCAAGGACGGCACCGTCAGCGCGTTTGACGGCGACCTTGAAGACTACCGCCAGGAAGTGGTGGGCTCGTCAGGCAAGGGCAAGAAGGGCTCCGACAATGACGGCGGCGGCTCCAAGGCAGAGAAGCGCAAGCAGGCCGCGCAGGAGCGCGCGAACCTGGCGCCGATGAAGAAAAAGATCAAGGATTTCGAATCCTTGGTGGAAAGACTTACAAGACAGATTCAGTCGCTTGATGCAGAGCTTGCGAACCCGGAACAGTTTGCCGATGCGCCTTACAAGATCGCGCAAAAGACCAAACAGCGCGGCGAACGGGCAGCCGAACTGGCCAAGGCCGAGGAAGACTGGCTGGTTCTGACCAGTGAGGTCGAGGAAGCCGAAACGTCGGAGTAACCTGAGGTACCGGAGTCCCGGACTTTTCGGCTGGATGGGACGGGAAGTTGAATAGACGCCCGGAAACAGGCTGACGGCTCACTGCAGCGGCGTTACGGTGGCACCATGTTGTTCGACCTGCCCACCGCCCCTGCCCTTTATGATGCGCTGCTAAGGCGTGACCCGAGTTATGACGGACGGGCCTATGTCGGTGTCTCATCGACCGGTGTATTCTGCCGTCTGACCTGTCCGGCGCGCAAACCCAAGCCCGAGAACTGCACCTTCTACCCAAGCGTCGGAGAATGCATCCAGGCCGGGTTCAGAGCCTGCAAGCGATGCCATCCTCTCGCACCGGCCGCGGAGGCGGAGCCGGCCATCAAGCTGCTGCTATCAGCACTCGCCGAGCGCAAGGACCATCGCTGGAGCGAACCTGACATTGTCCGGATGGGGCTTGATCCCTCCACCGTGCGCCGCGCCTTCAACCGACATTTCGGCATGACATTCCTGGAAATGGCGCGGCTCGAACGGCTGCGCAATGCGCATGTTGCATTGGCTGACGGAGGCAAGGTGATTGACGCCCAAATGGATGCCGGGTTTGGATCGGCACAGGCCTTTCGCTCCGCCTTTGCCCGATTGATGGGCAAGCCACCGGGCGAGTTCACCTCCGACGCAATGGTCAGGGCCCACTACATCGACACGCCGCTGGGACCCATGATCGCGCTGTGTGACAAGACCCATCTTCATCTTCTCGAATTCGCCGGACGCAAGGCTCTGCCCGCCGAATTGCGCCGAATGCACAAGCTTTTCAAGGGCAGGATCGGATTTGGCCGACAAGGTCCGATGGACCAGCTGGAAACCGAGCTCAACGCCTATTTCTCAGGACAAAGCGCGCATTTCAGTGTGCCGCTGGCCTTTCAAGGCAGCGACTTCACCAAGAGCGTCTGGCATGCGCTGGTGAAGATCCCCGCAGGCCAGACCCGCAGCTACAGCATGCTTGCAAGCGAGATCGGGCGACCATCGGCAGTCAGGGCGGTGGCGCGCGCCAATGGCGCCAACCAGATAGCACTTCTTGTCCCCTGTCACCGGGTGATCGGCGCCGATGGTTCTCTGACCGGTTATGGCGGTGGGCTGTGGCGCAAGCAGAAGCTGATCGAGATTGAGCGTCAGTACGTTTGATGCCGGCTGAGCCGCGCGCCCTACCCGGAGTAGCTGAAAGCCCTCTCCGGCTGCGCCACACGGCTCGGCATTCCTTGTCTTGCGCCATTCGCGCTTTGACCCATATCAACGGTGACCCGAAGGATGCGTGCTAGAGAAATCCTCAAACAGGATTTCGACATGACGCCTTCCAAACTCGACATTGAGACAATCGTCAAAACAGCTGACAATGGATCACCACGCAGACGCTGGGTGACATGGGGGCTGGCGCTGATCATAGCCGCGGCCGGGATCTGGTACTGGTGGGCTGCGGCCTCGGAGCAAAGCGCGCCGGTCTATACGACCGAAGCTGTGGAACGGACGGATATTGTCGTTCAGGTCACTGCGACCGGTACGGTAGAGCCGACCGATGAGGTGGAAATATCAAGCGAACTTTCGGGGACGGTGCGTTCGGTGGAAGCCGATTTCAATGATCTGGTCAGGAAAGGCCAGATCCTGGCGCGGCTCGATACCGACAAGCTGGAAGCCAATGTCGAACTCAGCCAGGCTTCGCTGACGGCGACCCAGGCCCGCATGGCCGAAGCGACAGCAACGCTGAATGAAACGAAGGACAGTTATGACCGCGCGGTCCTGCTTGAAAAGAAGAACGTGACCAGCCTGGAGTCCCTGCTCAAGGCGAAGGCATCCTATGACCGCGCCAAAGCCGCTTTGAAAAGCGCGGAAGCGGACATCAGCGTTGCTGAAGCCAATTTGAAGATCAATCAGGCCAATCTGGAAAAGGCCTGCATCTGCTCTTCCATCGATGGCGTCGTGCTTGACCGCAATGTCGAGGTTGGCCAGATCGTTGCCTCCTCGCTGCAGGCCCCGGTGCTGTTCACGCTGGCAGCCGACCTGACGAAAATGGAATTGCAGGTTGACATCGACGAGGCTGACATCGGCAAGGTCAAGGTTGGCGACAAGGCCATGTTCACCGTCGAAGCTTATCAGGGACGCACCTTTCCCGCCGCCATTTCCGAGTTGCGATTCGCGCCGGAGACCGTTGATGGCGTGGTCACCTACGAAGCTATCCTGTCGATCGACAATTCCGACATGCTGCTGCGTCCCGGCATGACCGCGACCGCCGATATCACAGTTGCCGAAATCAAGGACACGCTGGTGATCCCCAACGCGGCCCTGCGGTTCGCGCCGCCCGTGGAAGTGGAGGAAAGTGGCGGCACCGGATTGCTGGGAATCCTGTTCAAGGGCGGGCGCCCCGGCCCTTCGGCCACGACACCGAAATCGACCAGTGACGGAAGCCGCCAGATATGGATCTTGAAGGATGAGCAAGCCGTGGCCGTCGCTGTCGTGACCGGTGAAACCGACGGCTCCAACACGGAAATCCTTGAAGGAGACCTGAACGAGGGCGATCTGGTGATTACAGATCAGACTACGGAATGACGCCGGCCCAGTCTCCCACCTCCGAAACACCGGCTGAAATGCCGCTGATCAGGCTTCGGGGCATCACCAAGATCTACGGAACCGGCGATGCGGAAGTCCGGGCCTTGCGCGGCATCGACATGGATATACATGGCGGCGAGTTTGTCGCGATCATGGGTCCCAGCGGCTCCGGCAAGTCGACCGCCATGAACATTCTGGGCTTTCTCGACAAGCCGACAGACGGCACATATCTTTTTGGCGGCGCCGAGGTCGATCATCTCGGGCGCGACCAGCTGGCGCTGCTGAGACGGAATTTTCTGGGTTTTGTCTTCCAGGGATACAACCTTCTGGCCCGGACTTCGGCGCTGGACAATGTAGAGCTGCCGCTGATCTATCAGGGCATGAGCGGGCTCAAACGACGTCAACTGGCGCGAGAGGCGTTGGCCAAGGTGGGTCTGAAAGGCCGGGAGGACCACGATCCATCGCAGCTATCGGGCGGCCAGCAGCAGCGCGTGGCGATCGCGCGGGCGATTGTCACCAACCCTGACGTTATCCTTGCTGATGAGCCGACCGGAAACCTCGACACCGCCCGCAGCGAGGAGATCATGCGTTTGCTGACCGATCTCAACCGGAATGATGGCATCACCATCCTGATGGTCACCCATGAACCGGATATGGCCGACTATGCCGACCGGCTGATCCATTTCCTCGATGGGCGCATTGAGACCGACGTCAACAATGCCAAGGAGCGCACAAATGCTGTATGAAGCCGTGCGCCTGGCTTTGCAGGCGATCTTGAGAAATGCGTTTCGATCCTTCCTGACTGTTCTGGGGATCGTGATCGGTGTTGCAGCGGTGATTGCCATGGTCACGGTCGGGCAAGGCTCCACCGAGCAGGTGCAAGCCGATGTTTCCACTCTGGGCACCAACTTGCTGATGATCCGTCCCGGACAACCTTCACAAGGCCCCGGCTCAGGCGTCGGCGGTACGGCAGCGAGCCTGACGCTGAAGGACGTGGAAGCCATCGAGCAACAGATCCCCAGCGTCGCCGTCGCCACACCGAGCAATTCACGCTCGATGACGGCGATCTTTGGCAATGTGAACTACACCACCACGGTGACCGGCACCGACAACCGCTTTCTGACCGCGCGCGACTGGGATCTTGCAAAAGGCCGATCGTTTTATGAAAGCGAGCTGCGCACCGGATCTTCGGCCTGCATCCTGGGGAACACCGTTCAGGAAACCCTGTTCGGCAGCGGTGACCCGCTTGGCGCCAACATCCGGCTCAAACAGATCTCCTGCCGGGTGATCGGCACATTGGCGGTCAAGGGCGCATCCAGCTTCGGCACCGACCAGGACGACATCGTGCTGATGCCGATCCGGGCATTCCAGCGGCGCATTGCCGGAAATCAGGATGTGTCGATGATCTACGCATCGATCCGGGACGGTATTTCGACCGACAAGGCAAAAGCCGATATTGAAAGCCTGATGCGCGAACGGCGGCGGATCGGGCCTTTGGAGGAAGACGATTTCAACGTCTTTGACATGAAACAGATCTCTTCGATGCTGACCGGCATCACCAGTGTTCTCACCGGCCTTCTCTCGGCAGTCGCCGCGGTCAGTCTGCTCGTCGGCGGGATCGGGATCATGAACATCATGCTGGTGTCTGTCACCGAGCGCACCCGGGAAATCGGCATCCGCCTGGCTGTCGGCGCCACAGAGCGGCAGGTACTGCTGCAGTTTCTGGTCGAAGCCACCGTGCTGTCGCTGATCGGCGGATTGCTCGGAATCCTGCTGGGGCTGGGACTAGGGTTGCTGGGCGCACGCATGCTGTCTGTGCCGTTCGCGCCATCGGCAAGCATTGTACTGGCTGCCTTCGTGTTTTCCGCATTGGTGGGTGTCGTGTTCGGCTATTTTCCCGCCCGCCGGGCTGCCCGGATGGACCCGATCGAGGCGTTGCGCCACCAGTAAGCGGCCCCGTTGCCCAGAGTACCGTACGACTGCCGCTGATCAGGCCTTTTTCTCCCAGCGCCTGTCCTGCGTCTGCTGCCAGTAAGTCAGGGTGTGACCACCGGTCTTGAGCGTCTTCCATTGCGCCCGGGCGGCGTCAAGCTGGCTTTGGTCATGACCGTCAAACATCATCACCAGACGCTCGACACCCTCCAGCGCCGGCACGTCGGCGCCATCAACGACAAAGCGTACGGTGGCACCGTTGGCGGCCTCAGGGGCGAGTGTCAGCAACACCGGCTGGCGTTCGGCGTGGGCTGCCTGCGCGCTGCCATGCGGCAGGAAGCTTTCTTCGCGAAAGGTCCACAAATGGGCATCAAGCGCCGCGCAGCGTTCCTCGCTGCTCAAATGCACCGACACACGCCAACCGCGATCCAGGCTCTTTTCAAGCAGAGGCGGCAAGGCATCCTCGAGCCGGGATTCGGTCAGATGGTAAAACAGCGCCTCGACCATCAGCCGGTCTAGCCTTCGTAGTTGGCGCGCACCAACTCATCGAGCAGCCGGACGCCGAAGCCCGAGGCCCAGGACTGGTTGATGTCGGTGGAGGGCGAGCCCATGGCTGTACCTGCGATATCGAGATGCGCCCATGGCGTGTCGTTGACAAAGCGCTTGAGGAACTGTGCGGCAGTGATCGATCCGGCATAACGGCCGCCGGTGTTCTTCATGTCGGCGAACTTGGAATCGATCATCTTGTCGTAGGCCGGATCGAGCGGCAGACGCCAGACCCGCTCCTGGGTGACGGAGCCTGCCTTGCCGAGCGCTTCGGAAAGCTTGTCGTCATTGGAGAACAGGCCCGCGTGATGCTGCCCAAGCGCCACCATCACCGCCCCGGTCAGCGTCGCCAGGTTGATCATGATCTCCGGCTTGAAGCGTTCCTGGCAATAGGTCAAAGCATCGCACAGCACCAGGCGGCCTTCGGCGTCGGTGTTGATGATCTCGATGGTCTGGCCGGACATGGAGCGGACGATATCGCCCGGGCGCTGGGCGGCGCCGTCGGGCATGTTCTCGACCAGTCCGATGATGCCGATGGCATTGACCTTGGCCTTGCGGGCAGCCAGCGTGTGCATCAGGCCGGTAACAGCCGCGGCTCCGCCCATGTCGCCCTTCATGTCTTCCATGCCGGCGGCAGGCTTGATCGAGATGCCGCCGGTGTCGAAGACGACACCTTTGCCGACAAAGGCCAGCGGCTTGTCCTTGGCCTTGCCTCCCTGCCATTTCATGATTGCCAGACGCGGCGGACGCACCGAACCAAGCGAAACGCCGAGAAGCGCCTCCATCTTGAGTTTCTTCATTTCCTTCTCGGTCAGGATTTCAACTTCCATGCCAAGCGCTTCGAGCTCCTTGGCGCGGGCGGCGAACTCCACCGGGCCAAGCACATTGGCCGGTTCGTTGACCAGGTCGCGGGCCAGTTTCACCCCATCAGCGACGGCCTGACGGCTGGCAAAGGCTTTTTTGCACCCGGCTGCGTCTTCATGCTGAAAGACAACGGTGAGCTTGCGCGAGCCGTTGTCGTCATCCTCGGCCTTTTTGGTCTTGTAGAGATCAAACTTATAGGCGCGCATCAACAGCCCCAGCGCCATGTCGGCTGCGGCTTCGACAGAGGCGGCATCTGCGTTGCCAAGCAGGACTGTCACCTTCTCGGCCTTGCGGATGAGGGTGAACATCTTGCCACCTACCCGCATCCAGTCGTGCGCGGTCAGCTTCGCCGGATCCCCTGCCCCAACCAGCGCCACGCGGTCAGACTGTGCATCGACGGGTGCGATGATATCCACCGTCGAAAAATTCTTGCCGGTAAAGCCGGCTACCTTGACGGCCTTATCGAGCTGGCCGGCCGGATCCACATCGCGCACGGCGGCCGATACAGGCTGGCTCAGGGATCCCAGAGCAACAACCAGTCCTCCAGAAATTTTGGCTGTTTTGGAAAAACTGATTTCAATGCTCATCGACATGACGGCTCCCGTGGATTTAAGTGATTTGCGTGGCTGGCGATCTTCGCGTTTTCGCGACAGAAGGCAAGTGGTGACGACAGGATAAGGCTCGAAACGGCTGTTGGTTCAAAACGAACCGGTTTTGCGTCGAAAATTAGGCAGGCTCAGGGTAAGATGGAACCGAGGTCAAAGCCGGGTGCTGGCTGGCGTTATTGCATTTGCGGAGAAGCCCGCAAGAAAGCGTTAACCGTGTTTGTTTGCCACAGATTATCCAATTTGCGGTTTGATAAGGCCGGTGCATGGTTCGGCTGGTCGAACCGTCATACCGCAGCGCCATGCGAATCATGGTTCTGCCCGGCTTGCCCGGAAAGGCGCGATGAAGCAGATTGAACGTTACATATTTCTCCGCATGACACTGCTGACCTTCTGGTCGCTGTCTGCCGTGACCTTGCTTGTCATGACGACGCAGGTGCTTGTGCGTGTCAATGTGCTGACGACAACCGGCCAGGCCTTCGGCGCCTTCATGATGCTTGCCGCCACACTGATCCCCTCGGTGCTGCCAATCGTGGCGCCGTTTGCTTTGCTGATCGGCGTCAGCCAGGTTCTTTCGGGCATGAACTCCGACAGTGAACTGGTGGTGATTGAAGCAGCCGGCGTACCTCCGGCCACGGTTCTGAAGCCAGTTCTGCTGCTGTCGGCGACGGTTTCGCTGGCCGTGCTCCTGGTCAGCAATTTTGTCGAACCCTGGTCGAACAACAAACTTTACGATGTTCTCGCGCAAGCGCAGTCGGACCTGTTCTCTGTTGCCGTGCGGTCCGGCACCTTCATGAAACTCGAGGACGGGCTATATGTCCAGATCAACGAGAAGCTTGCCGATGGGCAGATGGGCGGAATTTTTCTGTCCGACAACCGGACCGAAGGCAACGAGACCATCTACTACGCGCGCAGCGGAATGGTCCGAAAATCCGAAGCCACCGACAGCAACATTCTCTATCTCGTCGACGGTGAATTGCAGCAGCGGGATCTGAGCAGCGACAGGATCTCGATTGTGACGTTCACATCCTATGCGCTGGACATGGCAGCCTTCGTTCCGGCCGGAGGCGCTCAGGCCATGCGGCCGAACGAGCGATCGACGCAGTACCTGCTCAACCCAGACCCGGATGACCACTATTTCAACACCCCCAAGAATGCCATCACCCAGGAACTGGTAAAGCGGTTTTCGACGTGGATGTATCCGCTGGCCTTCGGGCTTGTGGCGTTTTCCTTTCTCGGCAAGGCGCGATCGAACCGGCATGAACAGTTTCAAAACACGGCGCTGGTTGCCGCCATTGCACTGGGGAGCCGTGGGCTCGGTTTTTACAGCAACGAAGCGTCGGGCATCGATCAGACCATGGAAATCGTTTCCTATGTGGTCCCTGCCGCACTCATTGCGGTATTCGGCTTCCTGGCCCTGACCGGCAGAACATTGACCATCCCGAAGACCTGGGCCCAATGGAACTACCGGGTGGCTGATTTCCTTGCGCTGCAATTTGCGAGGCTTCAGGGCCGTGGCAAAACAGGGGAAGGTCATTCGACATGACACTCGCCTTTTCCACCCTGTCACGCTATTTTTTCCGTCGCTACATGGCGACCTTCCTGATTTACTGCCTTGGCCTGCTGCTGGTGATCCTGCTGGTGGATTTCAACGAGACAAGCCGGCGGCTGTCACGAGCGGAAGATTACTCCGTGACGCTGGGGCTGCTTGTCTCCGCGTTGCGTGTCCCGACCGTGCTGCAGCTGATCATCCCGTTTGTCGTCCTGATCGCGTCGATAGCGACGCTCATGCAGCTCAACCGCAAATACGAGCTGGTGGTCGCGCGGGCGGCCGGCATTTCGGCTTGGCAGTTTCTCGCGCCGCTGATCGCTGCCAATATCTTGATCGGCGTGATGTCAGTGGTGCTGCTCAACACATTCGCGGCGCAAGCCATGCAGATGGCCGAGACGATTGTCGTCGAGCGCAACCTGGGGAGCGCACGGGCGTCGGACGTGCCGCCATGGCTTCGGCAGCGCACTGAAGAGGGCGATACTGTCCTGGGCGCGCGCGCCAGCTCTGAGGGCGGCACCAAACTGTCAGGTGCGACCTTTTTCCTTTTTGATTCGGATCAGAGGATCAAGGAGCGACTGGAGGCTGAAACGGCGGAACTGGGTGACGGTGTATGGATGTTGACGAATGTGAAGAAGATCCGCGGGTCCCAGCCGGTGGAAGAAGTTGCCTCCGCAACGGTGCCGACCACGCTGAAAGCAGAATTTGTCGGCGAATCGTTGAGCTCACCTGAAACCGTTCCATTTTTCGAATTGCGTGGAAAAATTGCCACGGCCAAATCTTTCGGTCTCTCGGCAACCAGTTACGAGATGCAATTCCACCGTTTGGTAGCGCTTCCCGCGCTTCTTGCTGCGATGACCCTTATCGCTGCAATGGTGTCGCTTAAATTTGTTCGCTTTGGTCAGTCTTTAACCGTCATATTGGGTGGAATCCTTGCGGGCTTCGTGCTTTATGTCGTCTCCGAGTTGATCCAAGCGTTCGCGAACGCTGGAACCATCCCGCCGATCGTGGCGGCCTGGCTTCCGGTGTTGGTCGCTTCGGCATGTGGTACGACAGTGCTTCTCCACAAGGAGGATGGATAGTGGCGGGTGTGCGCCGGTCAAGGGTAGATGTGTTTGCCGGCGTTTTGTGCGCCGGTGTGGCCGTTTGCACCATTTTTTCGTTTGCCACGCCGCAGGCCGCGGCGCAGAGCGTTGCGCCGGGCGGCATCGACATTGCAGAAGATGCAAAAATGCTGCTGGCAGCCGATGAGCTGATCTACAACAACGATACCGGTGTCGTCGTCGCAAGTGGCGGCGTTCAGATCGATTACGGTAATTACAAGCTGGTTGCCGACCGGGTCGAATACGACCAGCAGAGCGGGCGTATGCGGGCATTCGGCTCTGTCGAGATGATCGAACCAACCGGCAGCCGTATCTATGCTGACAATCTCGATGTCACCGATGACTTTGCCGACGGTTTTCTCAACGCGTTGAGGATCGAGACACCTGACGACACGCGCATCGCCGCGGAAAGCGCTGAGCGCGGAGATGAACGGACCACCTTCAACAACGGGGTCTATACGGCATGCGAGGCGTGCGAGGAAAATCCCGAGCGAGCACCTTTCTGGCAGGTAAAGGCCAAACGCGTCATTCAGAATGGCGAGACCAAGACCGTTCGCCTGGAGCAGGCGAGATTTGAATTGTTCGGCATGCCGATCGCCTACCTGCCCTATCTCGAGCTCCCTGATCACGACAAAAAGCGAAAGAGCGGCTTTCTTGCGCCCAGCTATATAACCGCCGACAACCTCGGCACGGGCGTCAGCGTGCCCTACTATTGGGCGATATCGCCCTATATGGACGCAACCTTCACCGGGACAGGCTATACCAATCAGGGTTTTCTTGGTCAGGTCGAATTCCGTCAGAATTTCGCCAATGGCGAACACACACTGCGGATGGCCGGCATATCCCAGACCAACCCCGGCGATTTTGATGCGAACACATCGGACTCACTTGTAACCACACGCGGCATGATCGCCTCTACGGGCACCTTCCGGATCAACCCGCGCTGGACGTTCGGCTGGGACGGAATGCTTCAGACCGACAACAATTTCTCTGAAACCTACGGCATCCCCGGTTATGGCACCAGCACGGTCAAATCTGAAGTCTATCTGACCGGACTGTCAAACCGCAGTCATTTCGACCTGCGTGCCTACCGTTTCGACATTCAGGACGCCGACGAAACCGACGCCGTTGAAAAACGCCAGGCTGCGGCCCATCCTTCGCTGGATTACAAGCGCACCTTCTCTGATCCGGTTGCCGGCGGGGAATTGTCGCTCAACGTCAATGGATATTCGGTGTCACGGCAGGCAGATGACACGACTGTGCGCAGTGGCTTCGTCGCCGCCGACCCGCTGAATGCCGATCGCTACAAGGGATTTGCCGGCGCGAATGCGCGTCTGAGCACGGAACTTGAATGGAGACGGACCCTCACCACGATGAACGGTCTGCGGCTGACGCCCATCCTGGCTGCACGTGGCGATGTCAATTCCGTCAATGTCGACACAGCACCGACAGATTACAACGGTACTTTCGCCGGCAACGGGACGCATGCAAGAGGCATGGTAACGGCGGGTCTTGAGGCCAGTTACCCGGTGCTCGTAACGGCTGCCACTTCCAGCCACGTGTTCGAACCCATCGCTCAGGTCTTTGTCCGTCCTGACGAAACCCTGGCCGGCGGCATCCCCAACGAAGACGCCCAGAGTTTCGTTTTTGATGCAACATCGCTTTTCGAGCGTGACAAATTTTCGGGCTTTGACCGGACTGAAGGCGGCATACGCGCCAATGTCGGACTGCGCTATACCGGCAATTACGACAACGGCCTGACCACACAATTTGCATTCGGCCAGTCCTACCATCTTGCCGGGCTCAATTCTTTCGCCGCCCCTGATCTGTCTCAGGCAACACGAAATTCCGGCCTTGAAGAAGACGTGTCAGATTTCGTCGCGATGGGTGGCTTGGCCTACAACGGCCTCTCGCTTGCGACCTCCGCGCGCTTCGACAAGAACGATTTCCGCGCCGAACGGACCGATGTGCGCGCTGGTTTTACCAAAAATCACATCAGCACCTCGCTCACCTACTCGGAGATCAAGGCACCTCGACCCAATACCTATGCGGAAGATGACCGTCGCGAGGTGACCGGTTCCGCATCGCTGAAAATTCATGACTACTGGCGCGCTGCAGCTAGCGCCAGTTACGATCTCTTTGACAAGAAGTTCAACAGGACTGCTTTTGGACTGCTCTATGAAGATGAGTGCTTCGCCTTCGCTCTGGCCTATGAAACGACACGGGACGACGCCAACACGACTGCTCAGGACTGGAAGATCGGGGCACGCCTCAGCTTCCGCACACTGGGTGATATTGGCGGCGGCGGCGTTGAAAGCCCGTTGCTGAAATCCAGTTTCTAGACCTAACCGAGTACAGGCAAGAAAAACCAATCCGTTCACGCCTCGGTTTTGCCGCATGCGTTAGGCATTTACGGCTGACTGCAGATTTGCAAGATTGACGCCACAGGTTGACCGGACAAAAGGACCAGATAGCATGAAACTTCCCGCAATCTTTCGGCTCACCGGCCTCGTGTTGGCTCTGGCCACGGCCCTGCCGCTCTCGTTTGCTGGAACCACAGCCGTGCGCGCAGCCAGCGAAATCAAGATCATCGTCAACAATCAGGCGATAACCAGCGTAGACATCGCACGCAGGGTTGCATTCCTCAGGCTGCAGCGCACCGGCGGCAACCTTGGGCAGAAGGCACGCGAACAGCTGACCGAGGAAGCTTTGAAACTGCAGGAAGCCGCGCGCATGCGTGTGCTGGCTTCCGATTCCGAGGTCAATGCGGCCTTTGCACGGTTTGCAGCCTCGAACAACCTTTCCGCCAGTCAGATGACCAAGGTTCTCAATCAGGCCGGGGTTACCCCGAAACACTTCAAGAGCTTCATCCGGGTGCAAATGAGCTGGCCCAGGGTTGTCGGCGCAATCGGCGGCGGCGGCATGTCGACGCAAGACCTGGTTTCCAAAATGCTGGAACGCGGTGACAACAAAGCGTCGACCACGGAATATATCCTCCAGCAAGTGATCTTCGTGGTTCCGGCCAGCAAACGGTCAAAATCCGTGTTGAACGCCCGCAAGCGTGAAGCGGATCAGTTGCGTGGCAGGATCAGCGGATGTGACTCAACTGCATCGGCAATTACCGGGCTGCGAGACGTGTCGTTGCGTCAGCTGGGTCGCATCATGCAACCGCAATTGCCGCCGGAATGGAAGCCGCTGATCGAAAAGGCCAGCGCCGGCTCCACCACTTCCACTCGCATTACCGAACGCGGAGTCGAGTTCATTGTTCTCTGCTCGGCCAAAACCGTCTCCGACGACAAGGCGGCAGAGCTTGTGTTCCGCGCCGAAAACGATGAAGCAGGTGAGTCGGAAGAAGCAAAGAAGTACCTCTCCGAGCTGCGCAAGCGCTCGGTTATTGCGAACAAGTAAAGGCTGCGCCTTGATTAACGGACGCCGTCGCGCGCTGGCTTTGACCATGGGCGATCCAGCCGGAGTCGGCCCGGATCTGGCTCTTGCAGCCTGGACACATCGTGCAGCTCTGGAACTGCCGCCATTCCTGATCATTGCGGATCCGGACATGCTTGCCGAGCGAGCCGAGCTCCTTGGTCTGGATGTTGCGCTGGCCGAGACTTCGCCGGAGGATGCAGCGGCAAAGTTTGACGCCGCCCTGCCCGTCTTTCCGGTGGCGCTGGCCAAACCGGCAGTTCCCGGCACTCCGGATTCCGCCAATGCCGATGCGATCATCGAGGCGATAAGGCTCGGCGTTGAATTGACCAGCAGTGCAAGAACCCGCGCCGTTGTGACCAATCCAATCGCCAAGAGCGTGCTCTATGCTGCGGGTTTCGAATTTCCCGGGCACACCGAGTATCTGGCGCATCTGGCTGGCGAGAGCGTGGGACACGCGGTAACCCCGGTCATGTTGCTTTCGGGGCCTGAACTGCGCGTGGCTCCGGTCACCATCCACATTCCGCTACACCGGGTGCCGGAGGCATTGAGCACCAGCGGCATTGTCGAAACTGCACAGATTGTAGCCCGCGATCTTGCGTCCCGCTTCGGCATGACGGCACCCCGCATCGCGATTTCCGGTCTCAATCCGCATGCCGGCGAAGACGGAGCCCTGGGCTCAGAGGATGCCGATGTCATCGCACCAGCGATTGCCGAGCTGCAGGCCCAAGGCATCAAGGCGTTCGGCCCGCTTCCAGCCGATACCATGTTTCATGCCGAGGCGCGGGCGACCTATGACGCGGCCCTGTGCATGTATCATGACCAGGCGCTGATACCCGCCAAGACGCTTGGCTTTCACGACTCCGTCAATGTGACGCTCGGGCTGCCCTTCATTCGCACGTCGCCTGATCACGGCACGGCGTTTTCGCTGGCGGGCAAAGGCGAAGCTCGCCCCGACAGCCTGATTGCGGCGCTGAAGCTCGCCGCCAAGATGGCCAATACCGAGATTGAAACCAAAACCCTTCAAGCATTGAGCCGGATCTGATGGCCACCCCCCCCGACGGCCTGCCGCCGCTGCGCGATGTTGTCGCCACCCACGGGCTTGCGCCGAAAAAAGCGCTTGGGCAGAACTTTCTGTTCGACCTGAACCTCACCGCCAAGATTGCCCGCTCGGCCGGCCCACTCGAGGGATTCACCGTTTTCGAGGTCGGCCCCGGCCCGGGTGGTCTGACCCGGGCGCTGCTGGCTCAAGGCGCCTCGCGCGTTGTAGCTGTTGAGACTGATCCGCGCTGCCTGCCGATCCTGGATGAAATTTCCGATCATTTTCCGGGCCGTCTCGAAGTGGTTCAGGGGGACGCGCTGAAAACCGACCTTGCGGCCATCGCCGATGGCAGCCCGGCAAAAATCGTTGCCAACCTGCCCTACAATGTCGGCACCCAGTTGTTGATCAACTGGCTGACCGCCAATCCCGACAACCCATTCTGGACATCAATGACGTTGATGTTTCAAAAGGAAGTCGGCCAGCGGATTGTGGCGGCTCCCGGTTCCAACCATTATGGCCGCCTGGGCGTTCTCGCCGGGTGGCTGGCGCACAGCGAAATCCTGTTTGACGTGCCGCCACAGGCCTTCACGCCGCCGCCAAAGGTCACGTCAAGCGTGGTGCAGCTCGAGCCGCTGCAAGAACGCCTGCCTTGCGATCTTGCCAGGCTGGAACGCGTAACCCAGGCCGCCTTCGGGCAGCGCCGCAAGATGCTCAGACAGAGCCTCAAGCCGCTGGGCGGGGAAAGCCTGCTAGAGCGCCTCGGAATCGATCCAGCGCGCCGCGCAGAGACCCTGAGCGTTGCTGAGTTCTGCGCACTGGCGCAGTCGATCTAGTTTTCGAGCAGTTCCTGAACGAAATCGAACAGGCCGGGCCGGCGGTCGCGACGCAGACGTTCGGCCTGGACTATGGCGCGGACAGCTGAATAGGCGCGGTCGAGATCATCATTGACGACGACATAGTCATATTCGCGCCAGTGCTCGATCTCGGAGCGGGCATTGGCAAGCCGCTGCTCGATCACCTCGTCGGCATCCTCGGCCCGGCGGTGCAGCCTGGCGCGCAGTTCATCCATCGACGGCGGCAGAATGAAGATCGAGACCACGTCAACGCTCATCTTCTCCTGCAGCTGTTGTGCGCCCTGCCAGTCGATGTCGAACAGCATGTCGCGACCTTCCGACATCGCCACCTCTGCGGCTTCGCGTGGCGTGCCGTAGCAATTGCCGTGCACTTCGGCCCACTCAAGCAGTGCTTCGGAATCACGCATGCGCTCGAAATCGCGGCGCGACTTGAAATGGTAGTGGACGCCTTCAATTTCGCTGCCGCGTCGCGGGCGCGTGGTCACACTGACCGACAGGCTGAGGCCGGTGTCGTTTTCCAGCAGATTGCGGGCAATGGTGGATTTTCCGGCGCCCGAGGGTGATGAAATCACCAGCATGAGACCGCGCCGCTTGATGCGGGCCGAGGGAAGATGGGCGGGCGGCTGGCTCATCGCTACTCCAGATTCTGAACTTGTTCGCGAAACTGGTCTATCAGGACCTTCAAATCAAGCCCAATGGCTGTGACCGGCGCGGCGTTGGATTTTGAACAGATGGTGTTGGTTTCCCGGTTGAATTCCTGGGCGAGGAAATCAAGCCGGCGACCGGCGGCTGCATCTCCGGCAATCAGCGCCCTTGCAGCATCGACATGCGCCTTGAGCCTGTCGATTTCCTCGCGCAGATCAGCCTTGGTGGCGAGCAGTGCCGCCTCCATGTGCAGGCGATCCCGGTCAAGTGTGGCGTTCGCGTCCATCAGGCTGGCGACCTGTTCGGCAAGTCTGGCCCGGATGGCCTCGGGAGAGCGCGACGGCTCCACCTCCACAGCATGCGTGAGTGCGCCAATTCGCTCGACCTGGGAACCCAGAACCTTGGCCAGCGCGGCCCCTTCCGACAGGCGCATGGCCTTGAGATCCTCAAGCGCGCGCATGAAACCTACAAGAACCGCCTGGTTGCGGGTTTCACGGTCTTCCGCGGAGAGTTCGGGTTCGCGGAAATCGAGCACGCCCTTGATGTTGAGAATGCCGTCAAGCGCCGGCTTGCGGGCGTCGATCCGGTCCTCAAGCTTGTTGACGAGATCGATCACCGCATCGAGAGCCGCTTCGTTGACCACGGCTTCCACCGTGTTGCTGGCCGTGTTGACGGAGAGCGACACCTGCAGGTTGCCTCGTGTCAGTGCGGCGGCCGTGGCCTTCCGGACCGGCTGTTCCAGCGCTTCGAAGCCCTGGGGCAGCCTCAGCCGCACATCAAGGTTCTTGCCGTTCACCGAGCGGAGTTCCCACACGAAGCGGAAGCCGGCTGCTTCGCCCTCGTGGCGTGCAAATCCCGTCATTGACTGGATTGCCATGCGTTCAGCCCCCTGTTGCCCTTGCGTCCACCCTGCCCGGACGGACGCCGGATGATCAATCGTCTTGTGTGCCCGCTTCGCCCTCGGCAGCCTGGCTGGCCGCAGCTTCTGCTGCTTCGGCCTTTTCCGCAGCAAGCGCCTTTGCCCTTTCGGACTCGAGCCTGCGCCAGCGGGCGACATTCGCATTGTGCTCGTCGAGTGTCTCGGCGAAGGCATGACCACCGGTGCCGTCGGCGACAAAGTACAGATCCTTGGTGCGCGACGGGTTGGCCACGGCTTCCATCGCTTCACGGCCCGGATTTGCGATCGGGGTCGGTGGCAGACGGTCAATCACATAGGTGTTGTAAGCGGTCGGCTTCTCGATGTCGGATTTGTAGATCGGGCGGTCGGCCGGTTTTCCGGCGCCCCCGAACAGGCCATAGATGATGGTCGGATCGGACTGCAGCCGCATGCCGCGGTTGAGCCTGTTGATGAAGACACCGGCGACACGCGGGCGTTCGTCGGCCCTGGCGGTTTCCTTTTCGACAATGGAGGCCAGGATCACCAGTTCCTCGGGCGTTTCAAGCGGCAGATCCGGAGCGCGGCGCGCCCAGACCTGCTCAAGCGCCCGGGTTTGACCCCTGGTCATCTGCTCGAGGATGTCGCCGCGGGTGGTGCCGCGGGAGAACTTGTAGGTTTCCGGCAGCAAAGCGCCTTCCGCTGGCATCTCTTCCGGCAGATCGCCCTGCAGCATCTCGTCGGCCTTGAGCCGGTCGAACACCTGCTGCACGGTCTGCCCCTCAGGCACAGTGAAGGAATACAGGATCGACTTGCCCGACTGCAGCAATTCGACGATCTCGAGCATCGAGGCGTGCGCCTTGATCTCGTATTCGCCTGCCTTCAGCGTATCCTCGCCGAGCACGCCCTTGGCGCCGATCGAGAAGATCCGCTGGTTGTCGATGATGCCCTGGCGTTCCAGCGCGGCTGCAATCTGGTTGAGGCCTGCTCCGTCGCGAACCATGAAATCGGTCGTCTGATCGAGCGGCCCGCGTCCTTCGAACTCGGTCTTGCCATACCAGAACACGCCGATCCCGACGATGGCGACGAAGATGATCAGCGAGAGGATGAAGTTGAGAAACACCACCACCTGATTGCGGGCACGGCGCGAGCGCTTGGGTGGAGGCGGCGCCATTTCAGGCTTCAGGGCCTGCGACGGCGAGACCGGCACAATCGGCCCGGATTCCGCGTTGTTCTTGCCACCGGCCCGGCCAAAAATGCCCTTGCCTTGATTAGTGCGGTCGTTCACGAGGTCAATCTCCGCAGGAATTGGAACAGGGTCAGCGCCCGGTGCTGTGTTTTTGCCGCTCAATGTGGCGAAATACCGGTCCGAAAGGTCGCGATTCGAACCGGTTCTTCGTTACTGGCCCTGAAAACGTTTCAATACAAGCGATGCGTTGGTGCCGCCGAAGCCGAATGAGTTCGACAGCGCCACATCGATCTGGCGCTCCCGCGCCACGTTGGGGACGAGATCGATCCTGGTCTCAATTTCGGGATTGTCCAGATTGAGCGTCGGAGGCGCCACATTGTCGCGAATGGCAAGCGCCGCAAAGACGGCTTCCATGGCGCCGGCAGCTCCCAGCAAGTGGCCAATCGCGGATTTGGTCGATGACATGGAAATCTTCTCGGCCGCATCGCCAACCAGCCGTTCAACGGCGCCGAGTTCGATGGTGTCGGCCATGGTCGAGGTGCCGTGGGCATTGATGTAGTCGATGTCGGAGGGTTCAAGCCCGGCGCGCTTCAATGCCATCTGCATGCAGCGGTAGGCGCCATCACCGTCTTCGGACGGTGCGGTAATGTGATAGGCGTCACCCGACAGGCCGTAGCCGACCACTTCGGCGATAATATTGGCACCGCGCGCAAGCGCATGATCGAGTTCTTCGAGAACCACGGTAGCAGCCCCCTCGCCCATGACGAAACCGTCACGGTCGCGATCATAGGGGCGCGAGGCTTTTTCAGGTGTGTCGTTGTAGGATGTCGACAGCGCCTTGCAAGCGGCAAAACCAGCCAGACCGATGCGACAGATCGCAGCTTCGGCTCCGCCGGCAACCATGACGTCGGCATCACCGAGCGCGATCAGCCGGGCCGCGTCGCCAATGGCGTGGGCACCGGTCGAGCAGGCTGTCACCACAGCATGGTTGGGTCCGCGCAATCCGTGGCGGATGGAAACCTGACCCGAAATCAGATTGATCAGACGTCCGGGAATGAAGAAGGGCGAAACCCGCCGCGGGCCCTTGTCGCGCAGCGTGTAGCCGGCTTCAACGATGCCCTCGAGACCGCCGACACCGGAACCGATCATCACGCCGGTGGCTATCTGGTCTTCACGGCTCTCGGGGTGCCAGCCGGCATCCTTGAGCGCCATGTCTGCAGCTGCAACACCGAAAAGAATAAACTTGTCGACCTTGCGCTGCTCCTTGGGCTCCATCCAGTCATCCGGATTGAAGGCACCTTCCACCGAAGGATCGGTGGGAACGGAACAGGCGATTTGGGCAGCGATGTCGCTGACATCAAAATTGGTGACGCGTGATGCGCCATTCTGGCCAGCGATCAGGCGGGACCAGGTAATCTCGGTGCCGCAACCGAGTGGAGAAACCACACCGGTGCCGGTAATGACAACTCTGCGCATTTTCTCAAGTCCCAGTCATGTCAAAATGCAAATAAACCGGCGCATGTGCTGCGCCGGTCCTGACTACGGACATCAGGTCCGCCGGTCAACTTAAGTCCAATCAGGCCTGGGCCTTGGTGATGAACTTGACTGCATCACCAACGGTCAGGATGGTGTCGGCTGCATCGTCAGGGATTTCAACGCCGAATTCTTCTTCGAATGCCATCACCAGTTCGACCGTATCGAGCGAATCCGCACCGAGATCGTCAATGAAGCTTGCGCCTTCGTTCACTTTATCAGCGTCAACGCCCAGATGTTCGATGACAATTTTCTTTACGCGGTCTGCGATGTCGCTCATGTCGTATTCCTCGACCTGTTTCACATTGATGTTGCGCTTCGTTACCTGCGCAAGCATGGGTAATCAAGCTCGTTGCACATATTTATGGGCAATACCCGGTCCCGTCAAAGCCGAAGCTGTGGATTTCAGCAGTTTTCGACCAAAAGAAACAGGCCTGCACCGAGCCTAGAGAGGGGGCGAAGTATCATGGTTTGGCAACCGGGCAAAGACGGAAAATGCACCTTGGCGGTGATTCCCGGAAGCATGGTGAACCCGTGACTACGCCCCGATGGCGGATCATACCATCAGCATGCCGCCATTGACGTGCACCGTCTGACCCGTCACGTAGGATGCTTCATTGGAAGCCAGCCATGTGACAGCAGAGGCGATTTCCGTGCCGGTGCCCATACGGCGCATCGGGATGGCCCCCATGATCGCTTCCTTCTGCTTGTCATTGAGCTTTTCGGTCATGGCGCTCTCGATGAAGCCGGGAGCCACGCAGTTAACCGTGACGTTGCGCGGTGCAACTTCCTGGGCCAGGCTCTTGGAAAAGCCGATCATGCCAGCCTTGGCGGCACAATAATTGGCCTGGCCCGGATTGCCGGACACGCCGACCACCGAGGTGATGTTGATGATGCGGCCATTGCGGCGCTTCATCATCGGATGCATCAATTCGCGCGTGAGACGGAACACTGCGGTCAGATTGACCTCCATGACCTGATCCCAGGCGTCATCGCTCATGCGCACGAACAGCCCGTCCTTGGTGATGCCGGCATTGTTTACCAGGATATCGACACCCTCGAGCTTCTCCTCGGCGCTCTTGCCCAGGGCCGAGACGGCATCACGATCGGACAGGTCAGCGGGGAACATCTCGACCCGCTCGCCCAGATCCGCAGCCAGCGCTTCAAGCCGCTCGACGCGGGTTCCGTGCAGGCCGACGGTTGCGCCCTGGCTGTGAAGCTGGCGGGCGATGGCTTCGCCGATACCGCCGGATGCACCGGTCACGAGAGCCTTGCGGCCTGTCAGATCAAACATGGAAAGTCCTTTCGGAAATTTTCTTCAGTTTTGGCCCATGCAGGCCGTCGCGAATGTGGTGGTCAGGCAAACCTAGCCGTTCATTGCGGCCAGAAACGGATCGATGTCGTCAGGTCCGGATACATTGATGCCGGTGAGCGAGCGGTCGATGCGGCGGGCCAACCCGGTCAGCACCTTGCCAGCACCGATTTCGGCCAGCGTATCAACGCCATTGGCTGCAAACCAGGCCACCGTTTCGCGCCAGCGCACCTGGCCGGTGACCTGCTCGACCAGCAGGCGCGCAATCTCTTCGGGATCGGAGACCGGTGCGGCGCGGACATTGGCGATGACCGGCACAACCGGCGCCGATTTGGCAACACCCGACAGAGCTTCGCGCATGGCATCGGCAGCAGGCTGCATCAGGCTCGAATGGAACGGCGCGGACACGGGCAGCATCAGGGCGCGCTTGGCGCCCTTCTCGGTCGCAACCGCAGCGGCAGCTTCGACGGCCGGTTTGAGGCCGGAAATCACCAGCTGACCGCCGCCATTGTCATTGGCGATCTGCACGGCGCCATGCGCGCTGCCTTCTGCGCAGGCGGCTTCGACATCGGCGTTTTCCAACCCGATGATGGCAGCCATTGCGCCCTCGCCTGCCGGAACCGCGGCCTGCATGGCGTTGCCGCGAATGCGCAACAGCCGCGCTGTGTCGGAAATCGAGAACATGCCGGCCGCACACAATGCGGAATACTCGCCCAGCGAGTGACCGGCGACATAGCTTGCGGCCTTTGCCAGATCGAGACCGCGGGCTTCGAGCACACGGATCAGCGCCATGGAGACGGCCATTAAGGCCGGCTGGGCGTTGGCAGTCAGCGTCAGCGTGTCTTCCGGACCTTCGAAAATCACAGCAGAGAGCTTCTCGCCGAGCGCTGCATCGACTTCGTCAAAGACGGCCTTTGCTTCGGGATAGGCTGCGGCAAGTTCCTTGCCCATGCCGACCGCCTGGCTGCCCTGACCTGGAAAAGTGAATGCTATGGCCATGTTTCGGCTCCGTTCATAAATGTCGCTTTGCCGCTTCAATTCACATTCAGGCGCCCGGTGTCAAGTTTGGAGCCGGTTTGCATGGTCCGCCAAGCCGATCCTGACGGTTGTCAGAGACGCGACTTCCTGCATTGCCACGGCTTCGCCGAAGGCCAACTTGAAGCATGAAGATATTTTTTCACAGGCACCCGTGAGGGATCTTGAATTCGCCTGGTGATGCGATCACATGAGTGTTGTTGCGCTCGGTATCAGCAGCGCTTTTTCGGACGAACAAAGATGTCGCATTCCGCGTCGCACCCTGCCCCGGCGAAGTCAACCGAGGGCGTTTCCCATCCTGCCCCCAAGACCAGATTCGTAGCCTTTTTGACCGCCATCGGCGCCATCGTGCTGATTGGTTCGGAAATCTGGCTTGCCGCCATTGCCAGCATATGGGCCATCGACGGGTTCTTTGACCTGGCCATTGCCGGCGATCTGATTATGGTTGCCCTGGTCGTGCCTGTCGCCCTGTGGGCCACCTGGATGACCGCCAAGCTTGCGATCTCGGCTGAAATGAACCCCGAAAACGCTGACTGACACACCACTGTCCAGCTAACGGTCGTCTGCCGGTCACTTGAGAACGCTGCCTCGTGCGTGGCAGCACAAGATGTGCCGTGTTCAGACGAAGCCGCGATGACGCCTGTCATGTCGAACCGGACCCGCGCATTTTGCTGATCCGGCGAGATGCGCCATGCTGGTGCCGGTGCGTTGCCATTTTCCCATTGCCCCAGACCGAAAGCTCCCTCCCATGCTGCTCAATCTTCTGACACTTGCCGCCGGGCTTGCGCTTTTGACCTTTGGCGCCGAGTTTCTGGTGCGGGGCGCGATCTCGCTTGCCAACCGATTTGGCATGCCGCCCCTGCTGATCGGGCTGACCGTTGTGGGGTTTGGCACATCTATGCCTGAACTGCTGGTGTCGCTGCAGGCCGCGCTGGCTGGTTCGCCGGCCATCGCGGTGGGCAATGTGGTCGGCTCCAACATTGCCAATATCCTTCTCATCCTCGGCGCAGCAGCAACAATTTCGCCGATCGCCGCCCGGATTGCCAATCTCAACCGCGACATGGCGATGATGCTGGTGGCAACGGTTATCATGGTCGGACTGGGCTATCACGGTGTCGTGACGTTCTGGCCCGGCCTTGCGATGTTTGCCCTGCTGGCGGCCTATCTCGCCTGGGTCACGCATAGCGACCGTCGCCGGATGACGGAGGAAGAGACTGAGCTGTTGATCAAGCTTCCGGGCTGGAAAGAGGCCCTCTTCCTTGCTGGCGGTCTTGGCGGCCTCATTCTGGGTGCCAATCTGCTGATCGAAGCGGCCACGGCCATCGCACGTGAATTTGGGGTATCGGAGGCTGTAATCGGACTGACGATTGTTGCCGTTGGCACCAGCCTGCCGGAACTTGCCACCTCGGTGGTGGCCGCGTTCAGGCGACAAGCCGACATCGCGCTTGGCAATGTCGTCGGCTCCAACATCTTCAATATCCTGGGCATTCTCGGAATCACCGCTGTGGTGGTCCCGGTTCCGGTTGAGACTTCGATGGCGGTTTTCGACATCCCTTTCATGCTTGCGGTGTCGGTCGGCCTGATGGCCTTGATCCTGCTCACCGGAAGGATCGGGCGCGGCGCCGGCATCGGGATGCTTGCGGTCTATGGCGGCTACATCGCCTGGCAGTTCTGAAGCCAAAAACCGCAATGACACGGGAGTTTCGTCTCAGGTGGGTTGCACCTTGAGGCACCGCCGGTATTGTGCGCGCAACCTACCAGACAAGGAACACGACGCATGAAAATGAACCGGCTCGGACGCACGGACATGATGGTCAGCGAGATCTGCCTCGGCACCATGACCTGGGGCGAACAGAACACCGAGACTGACGCGCATGAACAGATGGATTATGCGCTGAGCGAGGGCGTCAATTTCTTCGATGCCGCGGAAATGTATCCGACCCAGCCGACACGGGCGGAGACCCAGGGGCGCACGGAAGAGTACATCGGCAGCTGGTTCCGCAAGTCCGGTAAACGCGACGAGGTGGTTCTGGCCACCAAGATGGGCGGCAATGGCGTTGAATGGATTCGCGAGAAGCAAGGCTTTACACGCGCCTCGGTGATGCAAGCGGTTGACGGCAGCCTGAAGCGTCTGGGTGTTGATCACATCGATCTCTACCAGCTGCACTGGCCCAACCGTGGCTCCTATCATTTTCGCAAGCACTGGGCGTTCGATGCCAGCCAGCAGGACAAATCGACAGCTGCCGACGACATCCATGAGACGCTTCAGGGTCTTGGCGATGCGGTCAAGGCCGGCAAGATCCGCGCTGTCGGCCTCTCCAACGAGAGCGCCTGGGGCACGATGCAGTTTGTCCGGCTGGCGGAACAGCACGGCCTGCCGCGCGTCGCATCGATCCAGAACGAATACAATCTGATCTGCCGCCTGTTCGACACGGATCTGGCAGAAGTGGCGCATCACGAAGATGTCGGGCTGCTGGCGTTTTCACCGCTGGCAGCAGGGATCTTGAGCGGGAAATACCAGAGCGGCGACGTTCCGGAAGGCTCGCGCAGGGCAGCCGTGGAAAACCTCGGCGGACGCTGGCGGCCGGAAGCCGTTGCCGCGACCCAGGCCTATCTCGATGTTGCGGCAAAGCACGGGCTGGATCCGTCGCAGATGGCGATCGCGTTCTGCCTTACCCGGCCCTTCATGACCTCGGCCATTATCGGCGCTACGAGCATGGATCAGCTCAAGACCGACATCGCGGCAAAGGATGTGAAGCTGTCCGATGCTGTTATGGAAGACATCGCAACCGCACGGCGCGCCCACCCGCTGCCGATCTGAAGTCGTCTGGCTCGGTCTCGGCAGAAAGCATGGGCCGCTTGCATAGCATGAGCCGACCAGCGAAATCCTGGCTTCTGGTGCGAGTTTCAGATCAATTCGGATCTGTCAGACCCGGCCCGGGTTGCAATGCGGCAAAAACCGCGTATAAGCGCGGCTGTTCGAACACCCGGTCAATCTGGCTGGTGGCTGAACGGAGGGTGCGATCCTTGCGAAAGGGTCCTAGGGGCAAAAGCGCTCCGGCCTCCCGTGTCTCCGCTCACGACCGTCTCGATCCTCGTCTTTCTTGCCCGGTCCAAATGGCCGCCAGGACAAGTCGCTGGGGCTTAGCGCCGGATCCGGGTGATGTTAAAGCAAGAAAGGCAAGTCAATCATGGCTCTTTATGAACATGTATTCCTTGCCCGGCAGGATGTCTCCAGCCAGCAGGTCGAAGCCCTCGTAGAACAGTACAAGGGTGTGATCGAAGCTAATGGCGGCAAAGTCGGGCGCATTGAGCATTGGGGCCTGAAGTCCCTCACATACCGCATCAACAAGAACCGCAAGGCGCATTATTCGCTGATGGACATTGATGCACCGGCTCCGGCCGTGAAGGAAATGGAGCGCCAGATGCGCTTCAACGAAGACATTCTTCGCTTCATGACCATCGCCGTCGAAGCCCATGAAGAAGGCCCTTCGGCCATGCTTCAGAAGCGCGACCGTGATGACCGTCCACGTGGCGGCGATCGTGATCGTGGCGACCGTGGCCCGCGCCGTCCGCGCGAAGACCGCGAATAGGAGTTTAGAGCATGGTTGATATCAATCAGATCCCGACACGCCGTCCCTTCAATCGCCGCCGCAAGACCTGCCCGTTCTCGGGTGCGAATGCGCCGAAGATCGATTACAAGGACGTGCGTCTGCTGCAGCGCTACATTTCCGAGCGCGGCAAGATCGTTCCTTCCCGCATCACGGCTGTGAGCCAGAAGAAGCAGCGCGAACTCGCAAAAGCGATCAAGCGTGCGCGTTTCCTCGGCCTTCTGCCTTACGTGCTGAAGTAAGATGATACCGGATCCGGCGTGAAAGCGCCGGGTCCACTTCCCATCCCGCGACGGGCGCGGGTGTTGGGCCACCAAAAATCCCGGGTTGGGGCGAGCTTGCCTCTAACTGCTTGATGCAGGACAGCGACTGACATGACACAGCAAAGCACATCGCTCCTTGTGGGCCTGCTCGCCGGCGTTTCCGCCGCGTTTCTGCTTGTCAGCGCCGGATCCCCTTCCGGTCTCTCGTTCATCCTGTTTGCCGCTGCTGCCCTTCCCGTGCTCATTGCCGGTCTCGGCTGGTCCAACCTGGCCTCGATCGTGGCTGTTCTTGCGGCCATGGGCGTGATCGGCTTCGCCACGACACCGCAAGCAGCGCTTGTATCGGCCGTTACCACCCTGGCACCGGCGGCCTGGATTGCACATCTTTCCAACCTTGCACGGCCAGCCGAGGAAGTCGGTGGGCCTGAAGGGGCGGTCGCCTGGTATCCGCTGTCAGATATCTTCGTCAATATCGCGTTTTGCGTCTGCGTCGGCCTGGTGGCTGTCGGGCTGGCACTCGGATATGGCGCAGATTTCGTCAGCGAGCTTGTCGAGATTTTCGTGTCAACGCTGAAAGACAGCAATGCGGCCTATGAGCCAACGGCCGAGGGCCTGGTGGAGATGAAGCAATTCTTCCTCTATGCCCTGCCCGCGATCCAGGCGGCGATGTGGGTGCTGATCCTTTTCGCCGGCTGGTATGTCGCATCAGGCATCGTGCGCATGTCCGGGCGCTCTAAACGCCCCAAGGACGATATTCCCTCACAGCTGAGAATGCCGCGCATGGCTGCGATGGTGCTGGTGGTCGGCGTTGCCATGAGCTTCATCGACGGTGGCATCGGCCTGATCGGCTGGACCATCAGCGGTGCCTTCGGCGTCGGCTTCGTGGTGGCGGGATTTGCCATTGCGCATCACCGCACGCGCGGCAAGCCGGCCCGCGGCCTGCTGCTTTGGACCGCCTATCTCTCCTGCGTCATCTTTACCGTGCCGCTGGCCTTCTTCCTGTTCCTCGGGCTGTTCGACACCGCCCGAACCCTCACGGCGACCGGCTCCGGTCCCAACTCCAACACCTGAACCCCTCCTCGAAAGGACACTACAATGGACGTCATTCTTCTTGAACGCATCACCAAGCTCGGCCAGATGGGCGACACCGTCAAGGTTCGCGACGGCTACGCCCGTAACTTCCTGCTGCCTCAGGGCAAGGCGCTGCGCGCCAATGCTGCCAACAAGGCCCGCTTTGAAGCCGAGCGCACAGTGCTCGAAGCCCGCAACCTCGAGCGCAAGTCGGAAGCCGAGCAGATTGCTGAAAAGCTCGACGGCAAGACCTTCGTCGTGGTTCGTTCCGCCGGCGAAACCGGTCAGCTTTACGGTTCGGTTGCTGCCCGCGACGTGATCCAGGTTCTGGCCGACAACGGCTTCACCATCGGCCGCAGCCAGGTCGACATGAACAACCCGGTCAAGACCATCGGCCTGCACACCGTGCCGCTGGCACTGCATGCCGAAGTCAACGTCACCGTCACTTTCAACGTTGCGCGTTCGGCTGATGAAGCAGAGCGCCAGCTCAAGGGTGAAGACCTGTCGTCGGCAGATGCCATCTACGGCGTTGACGAGGAAGCTGCTGCGGAAGCCGCAGAAGCTGCTGCCAACGACCCGGATTACCTGGACGATGAAGACGGCGAAGAAGGCGAAGAAAACGCCTGATTTCGCCACCATCTGGCAGTGGACATCGAAGCGCCCGGGAGAGATTTCCCGGGCGCTTTTCTTTTGCAGACCGTTCTGTTCAGATCAGGATGACAGGGGCCAAGCCACCGCCTGGCGTGCGGAAATTGGTGGTCTGGCCCTGATACATGCGTGCAACCGGAAACAGAGGCCGCCCGGCATAGGCATAGAGCCGAATGTCATATTTGAGCTGCGTCGACTGCCCCTTGAAAACCATGCCGCGATCGGCTGGCGGCACGAGTGCCTGGGCGACGTATTCGCCCTGCCGGATCGAATCCCACACCCGTCGCGTCAGCTTGTCGCCACGATAGGCAGCGCGGCTGCCATAGCCATCGGACGGCTTGAAGAACAATGTCTTGCGCGCCTTCCAGGCGGCTTCCGGTTCAATACAGCCGAGTGCTCGCGTCAGTGGAATCATGGCGCGAACGTCAGCGCTCACCGCACCGGGTTCGCCATTCTGGCCACCCAGAAGCATCAGGTTCCGCTTGTCGGCGTAAAGAGCATGGTGGCGTGGTGACGGCGAGATCACCGCAGCGTCTTGCTCAAGGGCCTGCCGCAGCGGTCGGTTCTGCGGCGCTTCAAGCCGGAAATCGGTCAAACGATTGTAGACCATGTCGATCGACTCATCCTTGAGCCATAGTTTCCCGTCGCGGCAGTCGAACTCGGAAGGGACTGCAATGATGGTGCGAATGCCGTGAGAATTCAGCAGCTCTGCCGCAAGCAGCATATCCGGATACAGATACTGGTTTTCAGGATCCTCATCGACGATGGCCAGGGTGCGAAGTGGTTGCTCCGGCCTGACGGCGGTCCATTCGTCACGGAACATTGACACCAGCAAATTATCCAGCCGCGCCTCGTTGAATTCCGGTTCAGAAGTTGCGGCAGGCAGGCAGTCTGACTGTGCATCCGCAAACTGCTTCATCAGGAAGGCTGCACCTGCATTGGTGTTGATTTCAATCAGCCGCGGGCCGTGGGGCGAGATATGAAAATCAAAACCCATCAGCACGCTTTGGGTATGATGTTGCCGTGAAAGATCTATTCCGGGGTTCCTCGCCTGAATTCCCCGCTGGTATCCCTCTGTTGCTGTGCTTTGAGCGACTTCTGCCACCAGCTTTGCCATTTGCTGATAATGCTCGCGCGACAGGAACACCGGGGTGCCAGCATAGAGCCCTGAGCGATCCTCAAGCAAGGTTTTCAGAACCTGGTCGCGGCTGCCATGCGAGACCCGGGCTCGGCGCTCGTCCGGATCAATCGGCAGACAGTGGCAGGAGCTGTTGATGGCTGCGACGGCCAGTCCGACACAGCATTCGGGATCGGAGTACGAGGTCAGCATGCGCAGGCTCGTCGAACGGTCAGCAGCAATTTCGGATCTCCCTCGCAGCAATCATGCATGATGAAGCCGAACAGCGCAGCAATGGTCTCGTATCGCGCGCCATAGATCATCTGCTTGCCCTTACGGCGGACTTGCACAATTTCCGCGTCGGCCAACAACTGGAGCTGGGCGGAGACGGTCTTGAGATTTTGCCCGGTTGTTTCGGCAAGCGTGCCGACCGAGGCGCCCTGCTCTCCGGCCCGCACCAGTGTCTGCAACAATGCCATGCGGCCCTTATGGGCCAGCACCGAGAGGGTTTTGACGGCTATATTGATCTCCATTGATCTATCATTCCATGGATTAACAGAATGTACAAGGACCTCTATACGGACGACTGGTCCGATTCCACCTCTTCCCACTGCATGGACCTTGGGCTAGAACCTTGTGATGGCAACAATGGCATCGGACATGGGTACGGAGGAACTGGCGGCGCTCTTGCACTTCTATTCTGAAGGCGGCGTGGCGGAGCTGTGCGAAGACGCAGCCATTGACCGTTTCCAGCAGTCCGCCGAAATTTTGAAGGCCCGTGCTCAGCCTCAGCCGAAGCCTGGTGCGGCTGCGCCGTCCGCGACCAGCCAGTCGCCTGCCGCCAACCAATCGGCGGCTTCGCTGGGACGCAAGCCTGCGGCTCCCCCGATTGCACCGGCGCCACAGGCATCACAGCTGACAATCCCCGGAGAGGCCGCGTTTCAGGACGCGCGCGCGCTGGCAGCTGCAGCGAGCTCGATTGCCGAATTGCGCTCCACTCTTGAGACATATACCGGCTGCAACCTGCGCCACAGCGCCAAGACGATGGTCTTTGCCGACGGCAACCCCGAGGCCGATGTGATGTTTATCGGCGAAGCGCCGGGTCGCGAAGAGGATCTGCAGGGAACGCCCTTTGTCGGCCGTGCCGGACAATTGCTCGACCGGATGCTGGCCGCCATCGGGCTGAGCCGCGAGACTGCCTACATCACCAACATCATCCCCTGGCGTCCACCTGGCAACCGCACACCGGCAGCGCACGAGATTGAGCTCTGTCGGCCGTTCATCGAACGCCACATTGCGCTTGCCCAGCCCAGGATCGTGGTCATGCTCGGCAACATTGCCAGCAAGTCCCTGCTCAACACCGACAAAGGCATCCTGTCGCTTCGCGGCACTTGGATGGAGTGTAAACTCGGCGAGACCACCACACCGGCCATGCCCACGCTGCACCCGGCCTATCTGCTCAGGAACCCGGCGCAGAAGCGGTTGGCCTGGGCGGATTTTCTGTCGCTCCAAGACCGGCTGGAACAGCTCAAAAACAGCTGACGCCTTCACCAGTCTTCATGGGATGGCGGAAATTTATCAATCGTGTCGCGATCCGGCCTTGTCGTCGCATCCGGGCATGACAATGTCTCTGTCAGAATCACACTTGCAATCAGGTCTGCGCGATCCGGCAACACCGGGTTTTGGCAGGCCGCGCTCCGTTGGCAGGGAGAGCCGCCATGATCCAGTCCGTTCGATCGGTGGCGTCGCTGCTGCTTTCGACCTTTTTCCTGCTGACGGCGATGGGGCTGTCGGGTTACCTGATTCCGATCAGGGCCGTGGCCGAAGGCTGGTCGACCTTCTCGATTTCGCTGATTGCGACCGGGTACGCCATCGCCTTTACGGCGAGCTGCATCATCACCCCCCGGCTCGTGCTCAAGGTCGGTCACGTACGGGTGTTCGGCGCGCTCACCACCATTATGGCAATGTCGTTTCTGCTGCATTCGCTGATCGTGCATCCCGGCATCTGGGTGCTGACGCGGGCCATGGCCGGCTTTTCGATTGCCGGCGGCTACATGATCATTGAAAGCTGGCTCAACGAAAAGGTCAGCAATGAAAACCGCGGCGCACTGTTTTCAGTCTACATGATGGTCTCGATGTCAGCCGTGATGATCGGGCAATACATCGTGCCGTTCGGTGATCCGGTGACGCCGACCTTGTTCATGGTCTGCGCGCTGATCTGTTCCATGGCGGTGATGCCGACACTGCTGTCGAGCGCACAATCGCCGCAGCCCCTGACCCAGGTGAAATTCGATGTTCCCGCACTCTATCGTAGGTCACCAGCGGCCGTGATCGGCACGCTGCTGGCAGGGCTGATCGCCAGCGCATGGGGCGCGCTGGGGCCGGTTTACGCAACCCAGTTGGGGCTGTCGACCATCGAGGGCGCATCGATGCTCGCGATCGCCATGATCGGTGGAGCCATCTTCCAGTATCCGCTGGGGCGGGTCTCGGATCGCATGGACCGCCGCCGGGTGATGATCTTCGCCGGTGTGGTCGGCGTACTCGCCTGCGCGATCACCATCGGCTTCGGGGTCGAAAACCGGATCATCTTCTTCGCCGGCATGCTGTTTCTGGGAACGGTGTTGTTGCCGATCTACTCGCTCAATGTCGCGCACGCCAACGACCATGCCATGCCCGACGAGTTCGTCGAAGTGTCGAGCGGGCTGATGATCACCTATGGCGTGGCCACGATGGTGGGTCCGATGGTAACCGGCGTGGCAATGGACTGGTTCGGACCACACGCGCTGTTTGCCGCGATTGCCGTGTTCTTTGCCGCCTATGCCGGGCACGCAGCCTGGCGCATCAGCCGCCGCGAGCAGGCGCCGGAAGAAACCCGATCCGACTTCCTGGCGATGGCCGCCCTGCCCGACCTGACGCCCCAATCGGCAGAGCTCGACCCGCGCTCCGACCCGACCTGGGGCGAACAGACCGAAGAAGAGACTGACGACACTCCGGCTTGATGCAAGCAGGTCAGCCCTGCGGCGTCACCAGTTTGCGCTGAGCCTTGCGCTCGAGACCAAGCCTGTGCTCGCGCAGGATCACGAACAGCCCTGCCCCGATCACAATCGTCGTGCCCACAAGCATCGACCAGGTGGGAATATCGCCGAAGACGAAATAGCCGATGAGAATGCCGAGCACGATCGAGGTGTACTCGAAAGGCGCGATCGTCGACACATCGGCATGGCGGTAACTCTGTGTCAGCAGGATTTGTCCCAGACCACCGCAGAAGCCGGCAAGCACCAGCAGAACAACGGTCTGCCAATCCGGGATTATCCACCCGAACGGCACTGTTGCCAGCGACAACACTGTCGCCGTCAGCGAGAAGTAGAGAACAATTGTCGGTGTTTTTTCCGTCAGCACAAGTTTGCGGACCAGGATCATCGCCGTGGCGGCGAGTGCAGCCGAAACCAGAACCGCAAGGGCGCCAAGCGCCTCGCTGGAGCCGAAACCGTCGCCAAACAGGCTCAGGCGAGGCCAGGTGATGATCATCACGCCACCAAGCCCGATGGCGACCGCTGACCAGCGGAAAATCCGCACGGTTTCGCCCAGAAACAGCGCCGCGAAAACCACTGCCAGCAAGGGCATTGCGTAGCCAATGGCAATCGCGTCGGGCAAAGGCAGACGCATGATGCCGTAAAAGCTCAGTCCCATGGCGCTCACGCCGACCAGGCCGCGTCTGAAATGCGACAGTGGATTTGCCGTCCGCCAGGCGGAATCGAGTTGCCCGCGCAATGCTAGGAACGCGAGGATCGGAATGATGGCAAAGGCCGAGCGGAAGAACACGATCTGGCCTGCGGGCATGCCTTCGGCTGACGCCTTTATCAGCGTCGACATGGTAACGAGCACGCTGACGGAGGTGACCTTGAGCACAATCCCGATCATCGGTGATCCGCCTTGCTCGCTGCCGGTTTGATGTGGCGCGGCGGTCTCGCGGGGAGCGGTTGGGGGAGCTTCGGTCACCTGGCTTCTTTCATGGCCGGATTTGCTGAAATGGACCAATCCGACGTTCAATGATGGAATATTGCGGCCACCATAACCCGGCGGGCCATCATGGTCCGATCAATAATAGTGATGATCGCCCACGCCGCATTGATGGCCGAAGGCAATCATCACAAGCAGGTCAACCGTTCAGGGCGCCCCAGATGCGCTGAGAGGTGGCCGGCATCTCGATGTGGCGCACGCCGCGGGCGCGGTCGAGCGCATCGACAAGCGCGTTCATGGCCGCGGGACAGGCACCGATGGTACCCGCCTCGCCTGCGCCCTTGATCCCCATCGCATTGGTGGTGGAGGGAACATTGCGGGTCTCGAAGTCAAAGAAGGGCATGTCCCCGGCGCGCGGCACGGCATAATCCATGAAGCTTGCCGTCAGCAGCTGACCGTCGTCGTCATAGACAACGCCCTCGCTCAGACACTGAGCCACCCCCTGGACGACGCCGCCATGGATCTGCCCCAGCAGCAGCACCGGATTTACCGTCATGCCGAAATCATCGACGATGGTGTAGCGCACGATCTCGACATGGCCGGTTTCAGGATCGATCTCGACTTCGCAGACATGGGTTCCATTGGGATAGGTGGCTTCGTCCTGCACCACATCGGCAAGCCCGGTGCGGTCTTCATCCGCCTTTGCGGCCTTGGCCATATCTGCGTAGCTGATCACCCGGTCGGTACCGACGATACGAGCCGAACCATCGACCAGTTCGATATCGGCGGTAGAAGCTTCGAGCTCGTCGGCCGCGAGCTTCTTCATCTTCTCGGCCAGCACCCTGGATGCAGCAGACACCGAGACACCACCAAGCGGGATCGAGCGCGATCCGCCGGTGCCGCCACCCTTGGCGAGTTCTGCAGTGTCGCCCTGACGCACGGTGATCCTGTCAAAGTCGATGCCGATCTGGTCTGCGACGAACTGGCTGTAGGCGGTCGCATGGCCCTGCCCGTTGGTCTGGGTTCCGATGTAAAGCGTGATCCCGCCATCATCATCAAGCGTCAGCCGGGCCGGTTCGGAGCCTGCAAAAGCACAGGCCTCAATATAGACAGCAGTGCCGAGACCGCGCAGCTTGCCGCGGGATTCCGCCTCGCGGATACGTTCGGAGAAGCCTGCCACATTGGCCTTTTCCAGCGCGCGTGTCATGTGGCCGTCAAACTCGCCGACATCATACATGCGGCCGCCCGGCGTGTGATAGGGAAACTGCTCGGGGCGAATGAAATTGCGGCGGCGCAATTCGGCAACCGGCATATCGATCTCGCGGGCTGCCGCATCGATAAGACGCTCGATCAGAAAGGCTGCTTCCGGCCGACCGGCGCCGCGATAGGCATCCACCGGCGTTGTATGGGTGTAGACGCCGCGCAGCTTGAAATCGAGGTTCTGGATGTCATAGACCCCGGTCGCCATGGAGGCGCCGAAGACCGGAATGAAGGGGCCGAACTGGCTTAGATAAGCCCCCATATTGGCCATCACATCGATTTTCAGACCAAGGATGCGGCCCTCATCATTCAAGGCCAGAGATGCGGTGACCTTGTTGTCGCGCCCATGTGCGTCGGCAAGAAAATGCTCGGTGCGATCAGACACCCATTTGACCGGACGGTTCAGCCGCCGTGCGGCCTCCAGCGACAGCGGATATTCGCGGTAATTGAAGACCTTGGTGCCGAAGCCACCGCCGACATCACGGGTGATGACCCGAAAATCCTCGAGATCCATGCGAAAAATGTCATTGGCGATGGTCTTGCGGATGCCGTGAACGCCCTGCGAGCCAAGCGTCAGGGTGAACTTTTTGCTCTCATCATCCCATTCCGCAAGACAGGCCCGGGTTTCCATGTAGTTCGACACAAGCCGGTTGTTGGTGAACTCGATCGTGGTGACATGATCCGCTTCGGCGAAGGCCTGTCCCGTCTTGTCGATATCGCCGGTGCGATAGAGGTAAGCCTGGTTGGTTCCCAGATCCGGCCAGACCAGCGGCTGATCGTCTTCGAGCGCGGCTGCCAGATCGACCTGAGCGTCCTCGATGTCCCAGTCTATCTCGATCAGTTCGGAGGCTTCCTGGGCCTGAGCCAGCGTGTCGGCAACGATGAAGGCGACCGCGTCACCAACATGGCGGACTTCGCCATCACATAACAGCGGAATGTGTTTCTGGGCGTGGATGGTCCCGTCGGGCTGTTTGACGGTGGCCTGATTGACGACCGGTCCGAGATGGGCCACGTCGCTTGCCGTGAGAACCAGGTGAACACCTTCGGCGCCGCGTGCCGCGTCGAGATCACCGAACGCGAAGCGCGCGGCGGCGTGGGGCGAGCGCAGCACATAAGCGCGCAATTCGCCGGCTGCTCGGACGTCGTCAGTGAAGGATCCCTCACCCGTGATCAGCTTGCGGTCTTCCTTGCGCAACGCCGATGCGCCCACGCCAAATTTAGGTGTCGCGATGTTCATGGCAGTTCCCGATGATGGATTGGTCTTGATGATCGCGAAAGCGACACTGTAGACATATTAAACCCCGGGCCCCGAAAGTCGAGTAGCGCCCTCGCGATTGCCGCATGGCGGCCTGCCCGTGACATCGAACTTCAGCAGGCAGACAACCGGGCTTTGCGAAGCGCAACAACACGGATCCGCCAAACAAAAAATACTTCGATCAAAAACATGCTTAACAAGATCAAAAGCCAGTTTTCAGGTGAAACCAGGCGGTGCCCCCACAAATTCGGACAAAATGTCTCAGATTTTCCAAATCGCGAAACAGGCACTCCGAATTTCTGTCATTTCTGCCGGATAATGGGACCAAAACGCGAATTTCTTGCATTTTCATGCCGCAACCTCCCGTCGAACGATACGGGCTCATCTTAACCCGCTGTCAGGAACCGGCGTGATAGCGTTTGTCCCACAATGGGAAATTGCGGGGCATAAAAACGATGCGGACTGAAACCGGACAGGTGTACAAGCTCAAGGACTACAAGCCCACCGACTTTGTGGTGGAGCGCATCGATCTGACCTTCGAGCTTGACCCGAAGGAGACGAAAATCGTCTCCCGGGTGATCCTGCACCGCCGCGAAGGCGTCGCGTCCGATGCGGCTCTGGTGTTTGACGGGGACGAGCTGACGCTCGACAGCCTGCAGCTTGACGGCAATGACATCGAACCATCGCTCTATGATGTGACCGATGAAGGCCTGACCATCCGCGGACTGCCCGAAAGCGAGCCGTTCGAGATTACCGTTAACACCACGCTTTCTCCCGACACCAACACCAAGCTGATGGGGCTTTACCGCAGCAACGGCGTCTATTGCACCCAGTGCGAGGCGGAAGGGTTCCGCCGCATCACCTATTTCTATGACCGTCCGGATGTGCTGGCGGTCTACACCGTTACCATCATCGCCGGAAAGGAAGATGCAAAACACCTTCTGTCGAACGGCAACTTTCTCGGCGGCGGCAATTATGACGAAGGCCGGCATTTCGCCGCCTGGTTCGACCCGCACCCCAAACCCTCTTACCTGTTCGCATTGGTTGGCGGCGACCTCGGCCTGATCGAGGACAGCTTCACCACCATGAGCGGCAAGGAAGTGGCGCTGAAGATCTATGTCGAGCACGGCAAGGAAGGCCGCGCCGGCTATGCCATGGATGCGCTGAAGCGGTCGATGAAGTGGGACGAAGAGGTTTTCGGCCGCGAGTACGATCTCGACATCTTCCAGATCGTCGCCGTGTCGGATTTCAACATGGGCGCGATGGAGAACAAGGGGCTCAATGTCTTCAACGACAAATATGTCCTGGCCGACCCGGAAACCGCGACCGATGCCGACTACGCCAACATCGAAGCCATCATCGCGCATGAGTATTTCCACAACTGGACCGGCAACCGCATCACCTGCCGCGACTGGTTTCAGCTGTGCCTGAAGGAAGGTCTCACAGTTTACCGCGACCACGCATTTTCCGCCGATCAGCGCTCTGCCGCAGTCAAGCGCATCGCCGAAATCCGGCTTTTGAAGGCGCATCAGTTTCCCGAGGATGCCGGCCCGCTTGCGCATCCGGTTCGGCCTGAAACCTACAAGGAAATCAATAATTTCTACACTGCAACGGTGTATGAAAAAGGCTCCGAAGTGGTGCGTATGATCCGCACCATTCTTGGTGCGGAGGATTTCCGCAAGGGCATGGATCTGTATTTTGAACGGCACGATGGCGACGCTGCGACGATCGAGGATTTCCTCGCTTGTTTTGCGGAAGCCAGTGGCCGTGACCTGAAACAGTTCGCACTCTGGTACAGCCAGGCAGGAACCCCTTCCGTCTCGGTATCGACCGACTGGAACGACGCCTCGAAAACCTTCAAGGTCACGCTTGAGCAGTCGCTGGCGCCGACGCCGGGACAGACCCGCAAAGCGCTGATGCACATTCCGCTGGCCTATGGGCTGATCCTGCCGGATGGCGCGGAATTTGACGGACAGCCGCAGGACGGAGACGCTGAGAACGGTGTCTTTCATCTGACCAAGCGGAAACAGACCTTCACGTTTTCCAATGTGCCTGGTCGCCCAGTGCTGTCGATCAATCGCGGGTTCTCGGCTCCGGTCAACATTGCGATGGAACAAAGCGCTGCAGATCTTGCCCATATCGCGCGCCACGATAGCGATGGCGTGTCACGCTGGCAGGCTCTGAACGAACAAGCCATGCGACACCTGGTAACGGCCTCGAAGCTTGCACGAGACGGGCGCACCCTGCCCTCAGCCAAAGAACTTGCCGAGATTCTTGTCGACACCGCAGCCGACGAAAGCCTGGAGCCGGCTTTCCGGGCCCAGGCGCTTGCCCTGCCCGCGGAAAGCGATATCGCCCGCGAAATCGGGTCGAACATCGACCCTGACGCCATCCACACTGCGCGTGAAGCCGTGCTTGCGGAAATCGCCGGTGCCGGTCTTGCCGTCTTCGGCAAGTTGGCCGACAGCGCCCCGACCGGCCCCTACAGCCCCGCCTCGACGGATGCCGGGTTGCGGGCGCTTGCCGGTGTTGCCATGAGCTACGCCTCCATAGCCGAAGGCGACCCGGGCCGTGCCAAGGCCGCATATGACGCCAGCAACAACATGACCGTGATGACGCAGGCGTTGCAGATCCTGGCTCACCAGTTTAACGGTTCAAGCGAGACCGGCGATGCGCTGGCTGCTTTCAAGAACCAGTTTGCAGCCGACCCGCTCGCACTCGACAAATGGTATTCGATACAGGCCATGGTACCGGGCGCGAAAACCCGCGAGCGCGTTGAGGCGCTGCTTAACAGCCCTGAGTTCGACCGCACAAACCCAAACCGCATGCGCGCGCTGATCGGCTCGTTCTCGGCAGGCAATCCAACCGGGTTCAACGCGCCTGATGGCAGCGGCTACCGGCTTCTGGCGCGTGAAGTGATCGAGATTGACAAGCGCAACCCGCAACTCGCCGCTCGCCTGCTGACCGCAATGCGATCCTGGCAATCACTTGAAGCCGGGCGTCAGGAGCTTGCACGACAAGCGCTGGTGACGATCCGCGAGGCTGGAAACCTGTCGCCGGATGTCGGCGACATCATCGACCGCATGCTGGCGAACTGACACCACCGCGCCAATCACGTCTGAAAGCGCCCGCCCCGTCTCCTGGTTGGATCGACGCGGCGGGCGTTGTTCTTTGCCGCAATGCAGGTGATTTGCGCAACCGGTTGCAACACGCCTGAGACAGCCTCGTGGAAGCGCGACTCGCTTTCCAATAAATGAAAGCAAATTCAATATCTTAACGAATGGTTACTTTTAGGGCTGGACAAGCCGAATCAGCTTTGATTCATTAGGGCAGATCCAGAGATGCGGTAGTCTGGATCCTAACGGGGAAATATTATCACTATGACGGATGCGCAGCGTTTATCTGCGGCCGAAGGGTCGAATCGTGCTCGCGGGGCTGGCGTGAAGCAAGCCTCAGACAGCCGATTGTCAGGTCACGCCAAATTGTTCGCCCAGCCGGCCTACGACCGGCTGATCAGTGCCGAGCCTTTTCTCAAGCGCCTTATACCGGTACTGATCGTGGCTTTTCTGGTGGTGGTCGCGGCAGCGCGATACATGAACATCAGTGACAATCATGATCGGATGCTCGATGCGGCGGAGCATATGACTGCGCTGTCGCTGTCCGCGGCCCACGCAAGCCTGGCAACCGAGCTGCAGCCGGTCAAGCAATCGCTGCGCTGGGAGACGGAAGCACGGCTGAACCGCGCAATCAGCGCCATGCCAGACACCGCAGGCCGCTTCCTGCTGGTGCTGAACGCTGAAAACCGGGCTTACGCTGCAACCGCGGGCGGCTATCATCTGATTGGCAGACTGATCTCGACATTGCTGCCCGAATCCTCCCCGCTACGGCTGTTTGGCAATCGCGCCGGCGTCCAGGAAATCAACCTGAATGGCGAGCCGGTCATGGCCGCGATGTCGCTGTTGCCCGAAGGCGCAGGATCGGTGCTTTCGGTTACGCCAATTGCCGACATGAACGCGGCCTGGCGGCAATCGGTCTCGGTCAATGTAACGCTGTTCATCGCCACCTCCTCGATCCTGCTTGTCATTCTCTACGCCTATTTCAGCCAGGCCGGCCGCGCCCAGGAAGCCGACGAAATTTATCTCGAAAGCCATCGCCGGGTCGACATGGCACTGTCGCGTGGACGTTGCGGGCTGTGGGACTGGGACATGGCGCGCGGCCGGCTCTACTGGTCACGGTCGATGTACGAAATTCTCGGGCTCGAGCCCCGCGACAGCGTGATCTCGTTTGGCGAAGCCTCCTGCCTGATCCACCCCAACGATGCCGATCTGTACGAGATCGCCCAGAAAGTGGCGAATGGTGAGATCAAACAGCTCGACCAGTTGTTTCGCATGCGCCATGTCGATGGCCACTATCTGTGGATGCGGGCACGGGCACAGGTCGTCGATCCGACCTCGGCGCAAACCCACCTGATCGGCATCGCCATGGATGTAACCGAGCAGCATCGGTTGCAGCAGCGCACCGTGGAAGCCGACCAACGCCTTTTCGACGCCATCGAGAGCACGTCGGAAGCCTTTGTTCTGTGGGACCGCAATGATTGCCTCGTGCTGTGGAACAAGCACTATCAGGAAATCCACGGGCTTCCCGCCAACTGCCTTGCGCCAGGCACCCCGCGGGAAATCGTAGAGGCGGCCGCGACACGGCCTGTCGTGGAACGTCGTCTGGCTGTCCCTTGCTCCAAGGGGCTGGCGCAAACCTATGAAGTCCAGCTTGGTGATGGAAGATGGATGCAGATCAACGAGCGGCAGACACAGGATGGCGGACAAGTTTCGGTCGGCACTGACATCACCCCGCTAAAGCGGAATCAGGAGCGGCTACGCGAAAGCGAAAAGCGCCTCATGGCGACCATCGGCGATCTGACCGCGTCTCAGAACGAACTTGAGCGCAAGGCGGCAGAACTGTCCGAGCTCAACAAGGACTATCAGGTCGAAACCGAGCGTGCGGAAGCCGCCAACAAGGCCAAGTCAGAATTCCTTGCCAATATGAGCCATGAGCTGAGAACCCCGCTAAACGCGATCATCGGATTTTCGGAGGTGCTGCAGGCACGCATGTTCGGTCCTCTCGGGTCAGACAAGTACTCCGAATATGCCGACGACATTCACAATTCCGGCATTCATCTGCTGACCGTCATCAACGACATTCTCGACATGGCCAAGATCGAGGCCGGGCAGATGCACATTGACTGCCAGGAAGTCGACATGGCGCCGCTGCTTGACGAAGCTCTGAGGCTGGTCGCAATTCAGGCGGAGAACAAGGGGATTGAAGTTGAGCAGACGATATCGAAACAGCTGTCGCTGAACGCTGACCGCCGTGCGATGAAACAGATCCTGCTCAACCTCTTGTCCAATGCAGTCAAATTCACCGAGCCCGGTGGCCGGATCATGGTCCGAGCGCGCAAGACCTCCTGCGCCGTGACGATCAGCATCGAAGACACTGGCATCGGCATTCCGAAGGAACTGCTCAGCCGGATCGGGCAGCCATTTGAACAGGTGCAAAATCAATTCTCCAAGTCCACTGGTGGATCGGGCCTTGGTCTCGCCATCTCACGCAGCCTCGCGCAGCTTCATGGCGGCGCCATGAAGGTAAGATCCAAAGAAGGTGTCGGCACCATCGTGAGCATCCGGATGCCGCTCGAATGCCCGGAAGAGAACCCGATCGCGGCCGAATAAACTGCACAGGTTTGCGGATCAGACGCGGTCGTGAATGATGCCGTGAATGAACTCGAGCTTGGCGAAGATGGTATCTGAAAGAACGAACGGATAAAAATCTCCCAGGCCGATGGACCGGTTCATGGCATTCATCGCCACCGTCAGCGGCACCCAGGCATCCATCAGCGGACGGAACTCTGCCGCGCCGTAAGGACCTGCGTCGGACCAGCCACCGGGTGTCCGGTTCAGTCCCGTATCGGGCGTATGGCCATCGAGCCCGTACCACCCGGCTGTCTCCAGACCGTCGACGATATGGAAGTAATGCGCCCAGGTTTCGGCGAAATCCTCCCACGAATGGGCGCAGGCATAGGAGCTGACATAATTGGCCTCCCAGCCCACAGGCGCGCCATTGTCGTAATGGCGCTTGAGCGCCTCGCCATAATCCTCACGTTCATCACCGAAGATGGTGCGGTAGGCGTCCAGTCTGGGTGTGTTCCAGACCAGGTGATCCCAGTAATAATGCCCGGATTCATGACGGAAATGCCCGATCAGGGTACGGTAGGGCTCTCCCATTGCCTTGCGGTATTTTTCACGTGTCGGGTCATCAGCTTCGGCAATATTGATGGTGATAAGGCCATGATCGTGGCCTGTCAGAACGCGTTTGGTCTTTCCGTCAGCAGACAGCGTGTCAGCCTTGAATTCGAACCGCAACGCTGTATCGGGCTCGTTGACCAGGTCACCAACACCAAGCCGGAACTTCTCGATCGAATAGAACAGCCGACGTTTGGCTTCTTCGAGTGAAGCCCAGTGCTCGCGGTTTTCATCCGACGACAGGTCAGGGATAACCAGCGTGTGCCGGCAGCTCAGACAGTGCTCTTCCGCATCTTCATTCTCGACCAGCCAATTGCAGTAGATCTCCTGCCGGTTGGCGCAGGCCTTGTAGGCGGTTGCACCGTCGTGCCAGAGCATTTCATCCGGCTGGGCATAGAACATTTGATCCCAGGCAGGAACATAGCCAAGACGCGAATGGCAGTTGACGCACTCGCTGTTGCGGAAATGAACTTCGTTGGAGCAATTCGGGCAGGCATAGCGGCGCATGGGGTCTATCCAGTGGCTGGTTGGTGAAGGCCTTCACCGGCATTGTATCAAGTTGGCGCAGGGAGTGTTGAGCTCATTTTCCCGCGCTCTTACGCTGTCATACCGGGCGGAAAAGAACGTGCAGACTTGGAAAAGGTTCCGTGGCACCCACAATCTGCATTGAGACACGGCAACCGGGTCTGCCAGGTGTTTAACAAAAGAAAACCCGGCGCCTGCATCTGACTGCAGGCGCCGGGTTGTTTGGTCTCGGGCCGTCGAAGTGACGGTGGGTCAGGCTGCGCGCGACAGACGCTGCTGTGCACCACCCCCTGCCTGCGGCAGGCGGAAGTTGCGAAGCATGCTGTTGAGCTGTGCGCTCTCCTGCGTCAACGTCATGCTGGCGGCGCTGGTCTCTTCCACCATTGCCGCGTTCTGCTGGGTCATCTGGTCCATCTGGTTGACGGCTGTATTGACCTCTGCCAGGGCGCTGGCCTGTTCCTTGGCAGCCGTTGCAATCGAGTTGACCTGCTCATTGACCTGATTGACGAATTTCTCGATTTCAGAGAGTGCGTCACCGGTCGACTGAACCAGCGAAACGCCGTTCTGAACTTCGTTGGCAGAGCTGGAAATCAACTGCTTGATTTCCTGCGCAGCTGTTGCAGACCGCTGAGCCAGTTCACGCACTTCCTGGGCGACAACCGCAAAACCACGACCAGCTTCACCAGCACGGGCTGCTTCAACACCGGCGTTGAGAGCAAGCAGGTTGGTCTGGAAGGCAATCTCGTCGATCACGCCGATGATCTTGCCGATGCGATCGGACTCATCCTTGATCCGGTTCATCGCGGTGATCGCCTCGTTGACAATCTTGCCGGACTTGTCGGTGCTCTGACGGGTCTCGCCGACCATGCGGTTGGCCTCAGTGGCACGCTCGGACGAGCTCCGCACGGTCGAAGTAATCTCATCCAGCGCGGCCGCGGTTTCTTCCAGTGACGCTGCCTGCTGTTCGGTTCTGAGCGAAAGGTTGTTTGCGGCTTCGGAAATGCCGTCAGCACTGGCGTTGACGACATCGGTCGACTGCGCAATCGATGTGACGACACCAGCCAGGGCGTTGACCGCCTGGTTGAAGTCGTCCCTCAGCTTGGCATATTCCGGTGCAATGTTGTCGATCTGGACGGTCAGGTCGCCGCTTGCAAGCTGCTCCAATGCGCCGCCAAGCTTGGCCATGACATCTGCCTGCGACTGGCTGATGTTTTCCTGACGACGAACGCCATCTTCGCGTTCAGCATTGAGCTGCTGCTGCTGTTCGGCTTCGCGAACCCGCATCTCGGCGCGCTCCCGGACGGAATCTCGCAGCACCAGGACGGAGGCTGCCATCTCGCCGACTTCATCCTTGCGTTCAGCTTCTGGAACTTCGCCGCTGACATCCTCGCGGGCGATGTCCTGCATGGTGGCGTTGAGACTGCGGATGGGGGTGACGACACTGCGAACCGTAGCCCAGGCCATCAGCAGGATTGCCAGGGCGCCGAGGCTCAGCGTGACCGCGGAGCTCACGGCGTTGTCGACAAACAATGCGGCCAGGTCATCGGCGTAAACACCGGTGGCGATAACCCAGCCCCAGGGTTTGAAGCCTGCAACGTGGGTGAACTTCAGGATCGGTTCTTCCGAGCCCGGCTTGTTGTAGTAGTATTCAACAAAGCCCTGGCCGTCGGACTTCACCACGCGGAGGAAGTCATCGAAGATTTTCTTGCCATTGGCGTCTTCGAAATCCGACATATCGGTGTTTTCACTGTCCACGCTGAAAGGGTGCATGAGCATGATGTTCTGCATGTCGGTGATCGAGAAATACCCGCTTCCCTCGTAGCGCATGGGCCTGACTGCTGCCAGAGCCCGCGCCTGAGCTTCTTCGGTGGTCAGTGCGCCGGATTGTTCCTGCTCATGGAAATCCTGGAACATGGTCACGATGGTTTCATTCATCGCCTTGAGCTTGGCTTTGCGCTCTGCAACCATGGCTGCGTGCGAGTCAAAAAGCGCGTAAACGGCTGCGGTGGTGAACACCGCCAGAGCCAAGCCGACGAGGAAGTACAACCTCGTGGAGATCTTGAAATTACCCATCATTGTCCTGAACCGATCCTTGATAAACTAATGCCTAGTGATCGACAGGACTCGCAAATTGGTCTTAATTTTAGATAAACTTGATAAGTCAAAAATTACCTGTGACTTTGGGATCGTGCCTTGGTCGTCCAGCGGACATCTGGCTGTTGATTCAGTCACTTGTCCATCCATGTCGAGGTACGGGCGCCTCGCCGAAGGAGTGTTCGGAGAGCGCCTGTGGGCAGCCAGCGGCTAGCCGCACACCCCTTGGGCGGCAGGCAGCTTCGCAGGACCGATCAGACCATCTGAAATGGCTTGCCGGAGTTCGAACTTGTCGATGGCATCGGCAATGCCGTGAGCCCTGTAATCTCCCAGCCTCTCGCTCTCCCGCGCTGCCGAAATGAGATAAATCTGACTATCGTCGCTCAGCTCGCTGATCGCCCCGATGGTCTCGGTGTAGCTGTGATAGGGACGCAGCCGGTTGTCGAGGAAGATGACGTCGAAGGACTGTTTGCGAAGTTCAATCAGGGCCTCTTCGAGATTGTAGGCGGACACGAAAGGGGAATCAGTACCGAAGGTTTCGTCGAGATAGAATGAAAACAGTTCATGCTGATTGCAATCATCATCGATCAACAGAATGTTCTGCATGGTGCCCCCGGCCATTTTCGGGCGCCGTTTTGTCGCGCCTGTTGTTCCCCGCGTCAACCCTTGCCGCCGGCAACTTGCTCCAGGCTTGCGACCTGTCAATTTCCACTGGTTTTGACAAGGCGACATCGCTGAAGCCGCTCAAGCGCGGCAACCTGGCCGGGACTGTCCGCTGCCGGGTCATCAAACACCGGGCGAGGTCAGGCCATGATCTTCTGGAACACGGCCCGGATCCGCTTCGACGTTGCCTTGAAGTCGGTTTCGAGACTTGCAAGGCTGGGTGCCTCGCCGGATCGCGTAACGAGATCAATCAGCCCCGCAGGCGCTTCCTTTGGCGCAAACTCACCCTCGGTGCAGAGTCTGACAATCTGGGCGTGTCCGCTCCACAGCGCCAGGGCGTGCCGCAGGCTTTCGGTGGTCTCCTCACCGAGCACGTCAGGACCAAGCGCCTTGAGCGTCGCATCCGTGCTGGTGCATTCGTTGTGGTCGACCGGCTGGGCAATCCGGTCAGGATCGGTGCCGGAGAGCAGCCCGGCGGCCTCATCGTCCTCCGGCGCCGGTAACCACCCCTCGGCTCGGGCGATGAGCGAGAGGTACTGGGCGATGAACTCGATGTCGATGATGCCGCCCGGGATCAGTTTGACATCCCAGATATCGCGCGGCGGCTTCTCCTGCTCGATCAGCCCACGCATTTCCGTCAGGTCCTCAAGCAGTTTCGCCCGGTCGCGCGGTTTGGCCAGCACCTCGTCAATCAGCGCACGCGCTTCACTGCACAGGCTCATGTCGCCTGAGACCGCACGGGCGCGGGTCAGCGCCATGTGCTCCCAGGTCCAGGCTTCCTCTGCCTGATACTTGGAAAACGCCCGGATCGAGGTCGCAACCGGCCCCTTGTTGCCGGACGGACGAAGCCTCAGGTCGACCTCATACAGTATTCCCTCGGCAGTAGGCGCCGAGAGCGCCGCGACAAGCCGCTGTGTCATGCGGGTGTAGTAGCGCACCGGATCGAGCGGCTTCGGACCATCAGATTCGCCACTGTCGGGATCATGATCATAGAGCAGGATAATATCGACGTCGGAACCCGCGGTCAGCTCATAGCTGCCAAGTTTGCCCATGCCGAGCACGGCCACCCGGCCCCCGGGGATACGGCCATGGGCTTCTTCCATGCCTTCGCGTACCGCCTCAAGTGCTGCACCGATGATCAGATCTGCCAGATGCGAGAAGCTGCGAGCGGCACGTTCTGGCGAGATCGATCCGGTGAGCAGGCGGACGCCAATCAGGAACTTCTGCTCCAAGGCAACAATACGCAAGCGGTCGAGGATCTCCTCATAGGCCCTCGCCCCTTCAAGGAAATTCTCCAGCCGTTCAGCCAGATAGCCGCGCGTGGGCAATTCGGCCATCAGTCCGGGATCGAGCATACCATCGAACACATGCGGTTTGCGCGAGATGATATCGGCCAGACGCGGCGCAGACGCCATGATCGTCACCATCAGCGACATCAGGCCCGGATTGTTGCCGATCAATGAGAACAGCTGGATACCGGCCGGCAGGCCCGACAGAAAAGCATCGAACCTTAGTAGCGCCTCGTCTGCACGCTTGGTGGCACCGAACACCCGCAACAGCTCAGGCGTCAGCTCGGTAAGGCGTTCGCGTGCCTCCTTCGACTGGGTGGCCCGGTAGCGGCCATAATGCCAGGTGCGGATGACGCGGGCAATATCGGACGGGCGCTCGAAGCCGAGATCGGATAGCGTCTTGAGCGTGCCGGGATCATCATCATCACCGGTGAAGACCAGATTGCCGACGCCGTCGGACAGGCCCTGCTCCTTCTCGAACAGGTCGGCGTAGCATTGTTCGACACGGGTCAGTACCGTGACATAAGTCTTGCCGAAGCTTTTCGTGTCCGTATTCCCCATCATCAGTGCGATGCGGGCAAGTTCGGCCTCGCTTTCGGGCAGTGTGTGGCTCTGCTCGTCGCGCACCATCTGAACCCGATGTTCGACATCGCGCAGGTACCAGTAGCTTTCCACCAGCAGACGGGCGGTCGCAGTGTCAATCCAGCGGGCACGCGCCAGCGCTACCAGCATCTCGTCGGTGCGGCGCAGCCGCAATTTCGGCATCCGTCCGCCAGCGATCAACTGCTGGGTCTGGACGAAGAACTCGATCTCGCGAATCCCGCCGCGCCCGAGTTTGACATTGTGGCCCTTGACCGCGATGTCACCAAAACCGCGATGCGCATGGATCTGGCGCTTGATCGAATGAATGTCCGATATGGCCGCAAAATCGAGATACTTTCGGAAGACGAACGGCACCAGTTCCGTGAGAAAGCGCTCGCCGGCCCCGATGTCGCCAGCGACCGGCCGGGCCTTGATATAGGCAGCGCGTTCCCAGTTCTGGCCTCGGCTTTCGTAATAGTTCATCGCTGCATCAAGCGGGAACGCCAGCGGCGTCGAGCCGGGATCGGGCCTCAATCTCAGATCGGTGCGGAACACATATCCGTCACCGGTGCGCTCCTGCATGATCCGGACCAGTCGCCGTACCATGCGGGCAAAGACGTCCGTCGCTTCATCCCGGTCGTTGACCACACCGGCGGCGGGATCGAAAAAGACGACAATATCGATGTCGGAAGAGTAATTGAGTTCGTGGGCGCCGTGCTTGCCCATGCCGAGCACGATCAGACCGGATTTTTCCGAGGGATTTTCGGGATCAGGCAGCGTGAGCTTGCCCGCTTCATGACCGCCGCGCAGCAGATGATCAAATGCAGCGCCCAGCGCTGCATCGGCGAGTTCGCTCAGCGCCGCCGTGGTGTGTCTGGCATCTATCAGCCGGGCCAGGTCATGCAGGGCAAGTGTCAGCGAAACCCGGCGCTTGGCCTGACGCAGACGCCGCATCAATTCGGTCTCAGTTGCGAGCGTACCATCAGCATTGCGCCAGCTGTCCCGCGCTTCCCCGATGGTGCTGGCGACGAGATATGCTGCGGGCACAGACACCGCAAGCGCCAGCGATTGCGGGTCGATGAGGGCAATCTCGCGCAGGTAGGGCGACAGCGCCAGGGCTGCGAGCAGGAACTCGCGCGGCGCGACGTCGGCAGAAAGGAGCGCGGCGATTTCGGGATGTTCGGCAGCCATTGGCTTGAGATCGGCGGCAACAGATTTCGCAGCCTTCTGCGATGGCGCACGAATGGGGCTCTTGGCGAGTTCTTTGATCAACCCGGCGTGTGGCGTGTCTGTCATTTCCCCCCCGGCAGCGCCATGGTTGCGGCGAGGCCGGGGTTATCCCTGGCTTCCGGTGACGCGTCATCGAGCAACAAGTGCCCACCATGCAGTGCCGCAACAGCCTGGACAAGGCTCAATCCCAATCCGGTGCCTGGTTTTGAACGGCTTTCATCAAGCCGCACGAAGCGCTTGACCACATCCTCGCGCCGGTTTGCGGGCACGCCGGGGCCATTGTCAGTCACCGCAAGCCGCACCTCGTCACCGGACCGGCTGAGCATGACCTTGATTTCCGGTTTGGGTACATCGCCCACATATTTGACGGCATTGTCGATCAGGTTCGAGAGCGCCTGCGCCAGCAGCTCGCGGTTGCCACGAACCTTCACACCCGGCGCGATCTTCGCCGTCAGCTTGACACCCTCCTCCTCGGCCACCGGCTCGTAGAGTTCGCTGGCGTCAAGGGCCAGTTCCGACAGATCGACGTCGTCCATCTGCGCAGTCGAGGAGCCGGCCTCAACGCGGCTGATCATCAAAAGGGCGTTGAAAGTCCGGATCAACTGATCGCTATCGGCAATCATCTGTTCGAGTGCTTCGGTCTGGGCTTCGGCGCCGCCATCGGCCAGGGCAGCTTCGGCCCGGTTGCGCAAGCGTGTAAGCGGTGTCTTCAGGTCATGGGCGATGTTGTCGGAAACCTGACGAAGCCCTTCGTTAAGCCGCGCAATGCGGCCCAGCATGGTGTTGAGCGACAGGCTCAAACGATCGAACTCGTCGCCGGAGCCGTTCACCGGCAGACGCTGCGCCAGATCGCCGGCGAGGATCTTCTTGCTGGCTTCAGACATGTGGTCGATGCGCCTGAGTGCCCTTCGCCCGACAAGGAACCAGATCGCCAGCGCGCCGATGAACATGATCGCCAGCGCCATCACCAGTGCCTGGCGCACAAGGCCGCGCACCTGTTCGCGTTCGCCGATATCACGGCCGACCATCAAGCGCATGCCATTGGCCAGGAACACGACCTGGGCCAAAGCCCTGTGATCTTCATCAACTCTTTCACCGATCCGCTCGTAGCGAAACGGGACCGCGCTCCAGCCTTCGGAATCGAGAACACCGGGCTGCAATGACGCGATATTGCCAGCGATCAGTTCACCGGTGGGGGCGGCGATGGCATAGAGATTGGCACCGGGTCGCCGCGAGCGGCGCTCGATGATCCGGACCAGTCCGGCGACGCCGCCAGCGCGATAGGCTCCAGCGACAATGCGCAGCTCGTTGGCGATGGCATCCTGGGTCCGGTCACGCTGCATGCCTTCTGATATCGCGGTGACGTAGAACACCAGCGCAACGGCGCAGAGAGCAAACAGGCCGAGATAAAGCGCCGACAGGCGGACAGCTGTTGTCGACAACATGGCGCGGAGCCGGGTCATCAGCCTCCGGCTTTCATCATGTAACCGGCGCCCCGGACGGTCCTGAGCAGCGGTTCGCCGAAATCCTTTTCAATCTTCGATCTGAGCCGGGAGATATGGACATCGATGACATTGGTCTGCGGATCAAAATGATAATCCCAGACATGCTCGAGCAGCATGGTGCGGGTCACCACCTGACCTGCGTTTTTCATCAAGTATTCGAGCAGACGGTATTCGCGCGGCTGCAGTGGGATCTGCTGGCCGGCGCGGCGGACTTCATGGCTCAACCGGTCAAGTTCGAGATCGCCGACCCGGTAGGTGGTTTCCTGCTCGCGCCCGCCCTTGCGGCGGCCAAGGATCTCGATCCGCGCCAGAAGTTCGGAGAAGGCATAGGGCTTGGTGAGATAGTCGTCGCCGCCCGCGCGAAGGCCGGTCACCCGGTCGTCGACCTGGCCCAGAGCGGACAGGATCAATGCGGGGGTATCGTCACCCTTGCTGCGCAGTTCGCTGATGATCGACAGGCCGTCGCGCCTGGGCAGCATGCGGTCCACCACCAGAACGTCATAACTGTTTTCGGACGCCAGAAAGAAGCCGGAATCGCCATCGCTGGCGTGATCGACGGTGATCCCCGCTTCACGGAATGCTTTCGACAGATAGGCTGCAGTTTCCAGGTCGTCTTCAATGATGAGAATCTTCATGGGGTGATCCTAGAGTGCTTTCCGGCGGAATGGAATCACCGGAAAATCAGGACAAAAAAACGCGGCGGGCTATTTGGGGGCGGCCCGCCGCGTTGTGGCATCCGGAACACGTCATGTGCTCCGAATGCAAGAGGATCGGGCGCAGTTAGCCCTGATCGATCGGCAGCGCGACGAAGCGCGAGCGGTTCTCGTTTTCAACCTGGAACAGGGCTGCCTTGCGGCCATCATTGGCGGCGGCATCAATGATGCTGACCACGTCGGCTGCCTTGGCGACATCCTGGTTGTTGACCGCCATGATCACGTCGCCCGCACGCAGGCCGCGTTCTTCCGCAGCACTGTCTGGCGCCACTGATGTGATGACGAGTCCGGATCCGGTTTCAGCCGGAACCACTGTCAGGCCGAAGCTGTCAAGCGTGGCTTCTGCCTGTGGCTCGGATGGAGCCTCGTCCTGGTCGGGAGACACCGCAGCCACTTCTGTGGGAAGCGAGCCGAGTTCGACCTTGACGGATTCGCTCTTGCCATTGCGCCAGACCGTGATGTCGACAGTCTTGCCGGGGTCCATTGCCGCAATCTTCTTGGCAAGATCGCGTGGATCCTCGACCTTGTCTCCATCGACAGCGGTCACGACGTCGCCAGCTGCGATCCCGGCCTTGGCAGCCGGCGCATCATCCTGTGGTGCGGTGACCAGAGCACCTTCGGCATCAGCAAGGCCGAGCGATTCAGCAATGTCGGCGGTGACCGGCTGAATCTGCACGCCGAGCCAGCCGCGCTCGACCGAGCCGCTGTCGATCAGATCGTTGATCACGGCGCGGGCGGTGGTCGCCGGAATGGCAAAGGCGATGCCGACATTGCCGCCCGATGGCGAGAAGATAGCGGTGTTGATGCCGATGACTTCACCGGAAAGGTTGAAGGTCGGGCCGCCGGAGTTGCCGCGGTTAACGGCAGCATCCACCTGGATGAAATCATCGTAAGGACCTGCGCCGATATCACGGCCGCGGGCAGAGACGATGCCTGCTGTCACGGTACCGCCGAGGCCGAAGGGGTTGCCGACTGCCACGACCCAGTCACCGACGCGGATCTTGGAATCATCGGCAAAATCGACATAGGTGAACTTGCGGCTTTCTTCGACCTTGAGAACGGCCAGATCGGTGCGGCTGTCGCGGCCAACCAGCTTTGCGTCCAGTTCGGTGCCGTCATCCATGATCACGGTGAAGGCAGAGCCGTCTTCGACTACATGGTTGTTGGTGACCAGAAGGCCGTCTTCGGAGATGAAGAAGCCCGACCCCTGGCTGACGGGACGTACCCGACCCGGACGGCCCTTGCCTTCGGGGCTGCGGCGGTCACGCTCGGCGCGACGGTCATCATCACCACCAAAACCACGGCTGAACTGATCAAAGAAGCGTTTCATCGGGTGGTCGTCCGGCAGATCTTCAAAGCCCTTGCCGTTGAAATCGAAATTGAAGCCGTTGTTGTTGTTGGAGACAGGCTTGACCTCGGCCTGTACGCGAACCGAGACAACAGCCGGGGACACGGCTTCAACAACGTCGGCAAAACTGGGAGCCTGCGGAGCTTCGACACGGACGGCATCGGCGAAGGCGCCGGAAATCGGCGCGGGCACGCCGGTAGTGAGCAGGGCAGCGGCGATACCGGCAATTGCGGTCGTGCTCAGGAAGCCCTTGGAAAATCTGCGGGGAGTGTTCGACATGTCTCAACCTCTTGTTTGCTATCGAAGCCGTTTATCCGGCTCTTGCTGACAAGACATAGTGCGATCCCGGTTACGACAAGCTTTCCGGATCATTAAACCTTTGTAATGTTCGCTGCCTTGTCTTCGCCACATTGCAATTCGGATCGCAAAGCACGAGACGAACGGATTCGAATCTGCCCCGGAATGGAAAACCGCCAACAAGTCATTTCTCACGTTGTACTCGCTGCTATGTTCACGTATTGTTCCATTCAATGCATTTTACGAACTTGAGGGAACGACTGATGATCAAGGGAAGTTGCTGCTGCGGAGCGGTCAAATTCGAACTTTTGAACCAGCCATCAATGATGGGAACCTGTCATTGCTCCAGGTGCCGCAAAGTTGGCGCCAGCACCATCGTTTTTGTCAAAAAAGACGACCTCAGGTGGACGCAGGGCAAGGAGCACGTCCAGCTCTTTCAACCTGTTTCGCCCTACATCTACGGCAGATGCTTCTGCAAAAATTGTGGCACGTCTCTTGGTGAGATACTGTCTGATGCTGACAGCTTTCCAATTGCAGCCAATGCGCTCGACAGTGATCCGGGCGTGAAGAACAGCCTTCACGAGTTTGTCAACGAAAAGCCGTCCTGGTACGAAATCTGTGACGATGCAAAGCAATCAATCGGGCATCCCTCCGCTTCATAGCCAAATGCTCCCAAGGCCTACTCATCCGTCCTCTGCCCGAAGACAGATTTACGTTGTGGCTCAACCCGGTTCTGGAGCCACACGGGGTGGGGTATGCATGCTCACTTTTGAGCCGGATCTGAGGCCGCAAACGAACAACAGCAGCTGTCAGCGAATTTTCGTCACAACCTTGGCGCCATGTTCAAGCGTGCGGTGTACGGGACATTTTCCGGCGATTTCGACAATCTTGTCTTCAAGGCCTTCGGGCGTTCCTCCGTCGATGGAAATGACTCGCTCAAAGCGGTCAATCTTGCCGCCGTTGGAGCGCTCCTCGTCAGTGCATTCCAGACAATCGGCTGCGTGAACCTTGTTGTGCTTTACCGTTACCGTGACCAGGCCCAGGTCTAGCTTCTTCAAACGCACATACATGCGCAGTGTCATGGCCGTGCAGGCGCCAAGTGCGGCCGCCATCAGATCATAGGGCGACGGCCCGGTGTCGGCACCTCCGACATCGGCGGGTTCATCGGCGAGAAACCTGTGCGGCCCAGCCTGAACAGACACCTGAAATCGCCCCTGCCCGGTCTCGCCGACCACGACGTCTTCCACCGGATCATCTTCGCGGCGTGGCGCTTCGACGGGAAGATAACGCGACGCCCAGGAAGCGATGACACCGGCCACGTAATTGGCGTCCGCCGGATCGGTCAGAAGATGATCCGCGCCGTCGAGCGAAACAAAGCTCTTGGGATGCTTGGCAGCCGTGAAGATCGCTGCGGCATTGTCGATGCCGACCACCGCATCGCGCGGCGCATGCAAGACCAGCAGGGCTTTTTTCATGTGGCCGGTTCGCTCCGCCAGGCTGGTGGCGTTGAGATCATCGATAAACTGGCGCTGAATGGTGAAAGTACGCCCCCCCAGATCGACCTCCGCCTCGCCCTGCGCGTGGATTTCTTCAACGCGGGCGCCGAAATTGTGGATGACATGGCTCGCTTCGGAAGGCGCGCCGAGAGTGGCGACGGCTTTCACGGATTTGAGATCACCGGCAATTGCCAATACGGCCGCACCGCCGAGCGAGTGCCCGACAAGGATTTCCGGCGCGCTGTAGTGGACGGCCAACCAATCGGCGGCAGCTCGCAGATCTTCAAGATTGGAGGAGAAATTTGTCGATGCGAATTCGCCGTCGCTCGAGCCCAACCCGGTGAAATCAAAGCGCATGACGGCAATGCCGGCGCGGGCAAGTTCACCGGAAATGCGCCGCGCTGCAAGCGAATCCTTGGAGCAGGTAAAGCAATGGGCGAACAGCGCCCAAGCGCGGATCGCACCGGCGGGAAGATCAAGCCGTGCCGCCAGTTTCGCGCCGGAATGGCCCTCGAATTCCGCTTTTATCGTGTGTGCCGTCATGCCGTACCCCTTTCAGATCATCGGGGACCTTCCTATCAGGTCTGACGATCACGGTCCTGCAACAGTTTCGCGAGTTCGGCTTGTTCGGCATCGCTGAGTTCGCTGCCAGCGGCTGCGGCCACCGTCCTGCCGCGGCCGCGGCTGTAGACCAGCATCACCCCCGCACCGATCAGAAAAATCGCAATCGGGGCGCCCCACAACAGCGCGGTCTGTACGGAGAAACGCGGCTTGAGCAGCACGAATTCACCATAGCGTGAGACAACATACTCGATCACGTCTTGATCGCTGTCACCAGCCACCAGCCGTTCACGCACCAGCAGCCGCAAGTCGCGCGCCAATTCGGCGTTGGAATCGTCGATCGACTGATTCTGGCACACCAGGCACCTGAATTCGAGCGACAGCGTTCGCGCCCGCGCCTCAAGCGCCGGATCATCCAGGACCTCGTCGGGATTGACCGCTGCAGCCGGGCTGATCAGGGCAAGGAGCATCAGGAGGGACGCCAGCGCTTGTCGGAACTGGATCACGCCGCAGCCTCCGCAGGCTTCTTTTTTGATCTCGCCCTGTTGGGCGCACCGATGCGCAAGCGGCGGTCGGACAGGGACATCACGCCGCCAAGCACCATGACAATCGTACCGTACCAGATGAAGGTCACCCAGGACTTCCACCAGATCCGCACCACCAGCCCGCCATTGGCCTCGGGATCGCCGAGCGCGACATAGAGTTGACTGGCGCCGAATGTCAGGATGCCAGCCTCGGTGGTCGGCATCCCGCGCGCCTGGTAGAACCGTTTTGACGAGGCGACCTGCGCCACTTCAACGCCACCGCGCAAGACGGCGAACTCACCGGATTGAGCGGTGTAATTCGGGCCGTTGTAATCGCGTATCCCCTCGAAGCGCAGCTCATAGCCGCCCGCAGTAACGGTATCGCCGGGTTTCATGGCGATCACGGTCTCGGTCGAGAACACGCTTGCCGCGACAACACCGATGACGGTGACGCCCAGTCCCATATGCCCCAGCGCCGATCCGAAAGCCGAGCGCGGCAAACCGGTCAGCCGGCCCCAGGCAATGCTTGCGCCCACCCGACCGATGCCGGCGCGCAGCGCCAGATCGGTCAAGGCGCCAAGAATCAGGAACACGCCCAGCGCGATGCCAAGGCCTGCGAGCACCGGCGCGCCGGTTTGCAGGAACACCACGCCAAGCCCGACCAACATGGCAATGCCGACAGCAAAGTACAGCCGGTGCGCAGCGCCCGCCAAATCACCACGTTTCCAGGCGAGCAGCGGCCCGAACGGCACCGCCAGGAGCAGCGGGATCATCAGCGGACCGAAAGTCAGGTTGAAAAACGGCGGACCGACGGAGATCTTGGTGCCGGTGACGGCTTCCAGAAGCAACGGGTAGAGCGTACCGACCAGCACTGTGGCGGCGGCCGTGGTCAGAAACAGGTTGTTGAGAACCAGCGAGCCTTCGCGCGAGATCGGGGCAAACATGCCCCCGGCCTTCAACGTACCCGCCCTGAAGCCAAACAGCGCCAGCGCCCCGCCGATGAAGATTACCAGAATGCCGAGGATGAACACCCCACGCGTCGGATCGGTGGCAAAGGCATGCACCGAGGTCAGTACGCCGGAGCGCACCAGGAAAGTACCCAGAAGCGAGAACGAGAAGGTCAGTATGGCAAGCAGTACCGTCCAGATTTTCAATGCCTCGCGCTTTTCCATCACCAGTGCCGAATGGAGCAACGCGGTGCCGACCAGCCAGGGCATGAAAGAGGCGTTTTCGACCGGATCCCAGAACCACCAGCCACCCCAGCCAAGTTCATAATAGGCCCAGTAGCTGCCCATCGAGATGCCGGCGGTCAGAAAGATCCAGGCCGTCAGCGTCCAAGGCCGGACCCAGCGAGCCCAGGCGGCATCGATGCGGCCTTCAATCAGGGCGGCAATGGCAAAGGAGAACGAGATCGAGAAGCCGACATACCCGAGATAAAGCAGCGGCGGATGGATCGCCAGACCAATGTCCTGCAGGATCGGGTTGAGGTCATTGCCTTCCGCAGGCGCCGGATCGAGCCGCAGAAACGGGTTCGAGGTCAGCAGCACGAAGAGCAGAAACGCCACCGTGATCCAGGCCTGAACCGAAAGCACATTGGCTTTCAAGGTGTCCGGCAGGTTCCGGCCGAACAGCGCCACCAGGCCCGAAAACAAGGCCAGGATCAGCACCCAGAGCAGCATGGAACCTTCATGATTGCCCCATACGCCGGTGATCTTGTAGAGCATCGGCTTGAGCGAATGCGAATTCTCGACCACATTCTGGACCGAGAAATCGGATGTCACATAGGCGTTTGTCAACGCAACGAATGAGATCGCGATCAGCATCAGCGAGGTGACTGCCGCCATCGGGCCGACCGCCATTAACCCCGCATCGCGGCGGCGTGCACCGATCAGCGGAACAACCGATTGCACGATTGCCGTCGCCAGTGCGAGGATCAGTGCAAAGTGGCCGATTTCAGTGATCATGGCGTCCTCTCCTCACATGCCGGCGGCATGTTCCATCGTCAGGCTTATTGCGTTTGCGTGTCGACCCCGGGGGTCGGATCGCCTTCCTGCCAGACCCCCTGGGCCTTCAGTGAGTCTGCAACCTCCTTGGGCATGTAATTCTCGTCATGCTTGGCCAGAACGGAATCTGCCAGGAAGGCCCCCTCTTCGGGCGAGAATGTGCCTTCGGTAACCACGCCCTGCCCTTCGCGGAACAGATCGGGCAGGATGCCGACATAACGTACCTTGACCGAAGCGTTGGTGTCGGTCACCTGAAACGTCACTGCCGAATTTTCACCGCGCGCAACCGATCCTTCCTCGACCAGCCCGCCAAGGCGCACACGGGTGCCCGGCGCCAGTTGCTGCGCCAGCACGTCGGTGGGCGAGTTGAAGAACACGATCTGCTCACGCAGCGCCGAGGCGACCAGTGCTGCGGACGCGGCCAGGAAAACCGCCCCGCCCGCGATGATCGACAATCGTTTCTGCTTGCGGTTCATTTTCCCTCCAGAGCTGGTTCAAGGCCGAGCTCGGAAGCGAGGCGCGCGAGTGTGCGGCCAGCTTCGCTGTCGGCTGGAAATGTCGTGCCCGCGCGCTCAAGAGCCGTTGCTGCGGCGCCGCGATCGCCCATCACGTTGTAGGATCTGACCAACCGCAGCCAGCCCTCCAGATTGTCTGGACTCTCGGTCAGCCTGGCGTCCAGCGATTCGACCATCGAGCGGATCATCGCCACCCGATCTTCAACTGTCATATCAGCAGCCGCGGCAACATCGGCCTGTGTCGGACCGGACAACACCGGAGTTGAAGATGTTGGATTGGACTCGGCAATGGGCGTTGATTCGGCAGGCTGGGGCGCCTGCAAGGCGGCAGTGTCATCACCGGCTGGAGGCAGGATAAAGGGGGTCTTTGTCGCAGCCGATGGTTTGGCGGGAGAGACAGCCTGCGCAGGCACATTGGGCGCCATGGGCACACCGCCAAGCGTCGGTGTTTCGGTCAGCCCAAACTCCCTTGCCAACGCACTGAGTTGCTGGATCTCAGCACTCGCGGGTGCAAAGACGGCAAACGCGCGATCCAGCGCCGCTTGCGCCTTGTCGCGATCTCCGGTGATGACATGCGAACGGACCAGCCGCAGCCATCCGGCGATATTGTTGGGATTTTCGACCAGCTTGGCTTCCAGACTCTCGATCATCGAGCTTATCATCGCCTGCCGGTCTTCCGGGGACATATTCTGCGCTGCGGCAATATCAGCTGCAGTCGGATTACCCGGCGCGGGCGCTCCGGCGCCAGACAACGGCCCAACGGCGGTTTCCGGCTGCAAGGCCGCGAGCTGGCGTTGAACCGCCGGGATCCATGGCGCTCCGTCGGGTGCCGTTGCGAGCATCCCGCTGAAGGCCGCTCGGGCTTCATTGGTCTTGCCCGATTGTGCCAAGGCCACAGCCAGAAAAAACTGAGGTTTCGGATCGGTGGAATCCAGTTCCCGCGCGGTCTGGAAGGCCAGGTTCGCTTCTTCCGTTACGATCCCCCCCGATGCAGAGAACAAGGACTCGCCGAGACTCGCAAGGCGCATCGGCGACGGTCCCAGCAACGAGATTGCTTTGCGGAAGGCTGTCGCGGCCTCCTCGTAGCGGCCGGTGCGCAAATAAATCGGCCCAAGCACGTCCCAGCCGCGGCCATCTTCGGGATTTTCGGCCAGATGCTGCTCTGCCTTGGAGATCAGAATGGCGACATCACTGGTTTGCGGATCCGCCTGCAACCGGGCCGACAGCGGCAGCTGCGGCAAACCCGGCCTGCCGAGTTCGAGATAGGCCGTCAGTGCTGCGATCGGCATGAAAAGAGCCATCAGGATGACGGCCGCGCGGCGCAGGCCACGGTTGCGGGCCACCCGACCTTCAGGATTTGCCGCCTCGCTCTTGCGCGCGGCCCCAAGCAGCCGGCGGGAGATTTCGGTCTTGGCAACTTCGGCCTGAACCGGGTCCACCAGCCCCTCTGCCATATCGCGATCAACTTCGCTCAACTGGTCGCGGTAGACCTCGATGTCATGCAGTTCGGGCGCATCCGGCGCTTCGGAACGAGCGCGCACCACCGGCCTCAGCAAGGCCAGGGTCGCAACGGCAGTCATGACGGCGGCGATTACCCAAAACAACATGTCGCTTCAATATCCGAGCATTATCTGTTTTCCAACTGCAATCGGCAACGCAAACCCGATTGGGGCGATTGGTCGCGTATTGGGCAGCAAGCTTGAGGTCATCGCTTAAACAAAGCTGTCGAAACCTGCCATGCGACAATTGGCTTGCAGCCAACCTCACCTGACCAGACCATTTTGGATGTCTTGGTGCGATTGCTGCCCACGAACCTTAGCAACAATACCGCGCATCGTCGTGATTTGGATCAATCCGGTGACTGCCGGTTTCAGCTCAGCGGGGTCCAGCTGCCGTCATCATTGCGGCATGCAGCCCCCTGCCCCTTTACCGGAGTACCCCGTATGGTGGCGGTATGGGTGTATTGACGGCAGTTCTGCTGTCCCACTTGATAGGGCGTTCCCGCCGACACTTCACCGGCTGTTCCACCGCTCTGGCTTTTCCAGGCAATAACCTGACCAAGCGGAGCTTTTTCCAGCGCCTGGTACTCGGCTTCCAGCGCCCGCAGCCGGTCCGGCCCGGTCAGTGCATTGGAAGCATTCTGTGGCAGGATCCCGCCATTGAGTGACGCAAGAATGGAATCGGTTCCGGCAGTTTTTTGGGTTGAAACCGGCGCGAACGACAGCGGCCGCACCGTGCCGCCGCTTGTGCAGCCGGCCACAACCACGGAAAGGCAGGCAATGACGCCGTATTTCACCAAACTCGAGAGTGCGTATGCCATGCTGCCGATGTCCTCATATGTAGCGCGGGTGCAATCTTCATCGCCGCGCACCCGGTTCTTGCCTTGTTGCTGTGGCGGCATTGTGACGCCACGCCGGTCTGCTGCCAAAGTCTAGCGGAATGGAAACGGGGAACCGAACCACTTCGGATCAAGCCTCCGTGATCAGCGCCGGCAGAGTCAAACGCGCCGACAGCCCGCCGGCTCCAGCCTTCGCCAAACCAAATGCGCCGTTATATTCTGATGCAATCTCTTCAACGATTGAGAGACCAAGGCCGGTGCCGGGCTTGGTCTCATCAAGCCGGCGTCCGCGCTTCACAGCCTCGCGCATTCCGGCCTCGTCCAGGCCAGGTCCGTCATCATCTATGTCGATGCGAAACATCGGCCTCTGGCCTTCGGTCTCGGGCATCGCTCGCAACCTGATTGTAACGTTCTGGCGCGCAAATTTGGCCGCATTTTCAACCAGATTGCCGAGCGCCTCCTCAAGGTCCTGACTTTCCATCGCGAGCACAGCATCCTGCGGTTCGATGTCGGTGGCAAAATCAAGATCGCGGTTGAGCTTGGCCATCACCCGGGCAAGCCGTTCGATAACCGGTGCGGCTTCGGTGCGCGCAAGCACACTGCCGCGCTGAGCGGCAATACGGGCCCGATCGAGATAGGTCTGGACCTGCGCCTGCATGGTCTCGGCCTGCGCCCGCACCAGCGTTTGGTGTGCCGGGGTCATGTCGCGGGATTCATTGATCAGAACTGCAATCGGGGTCTTGAGAGAATGGGCGAGGTTTCCCACCTGCATACGCGCCCGGTCCACCACCCGGTGATTGGCATCGATCAACGCGTTGATCTCTCCGACAAGTGGTGCAATCTCGCGGGGAAAGCTTCCATCCAGCTGCTGGGCTTCACCTGCTCGTACCCGTCCCAACGCCTGCCTTGCATGGTCGAGCGGCCGAAGACCGTACAGAATGGCAATCGCATTGACCATCAGGCTGCCGATACCGAACAGCGCCAGCACCAGATAGAGATTGGTCGAAAATGCCGAGATCTCCGCTTCCAGCACCTCCCTGTTGCCGGCCACCCGGAACCGCGCCGCACGTCCCTGATTGTCGAGTTCCACCTCGGTTTCGATAACCTCGAGCTGGTTGCCATCGCTGTCAGTGGCGGAATAGCTGCGCTGGTAGCGATCGTTGAACGGCAGTTCTTCTATCAGTGGCGAGGCGAGTGTGGAATCATCGATGGAAATCGACGCCAATCGCGGGCTGTCCAGCCCTCCCAGAGGCTCAACCAGCCAGATCCAGCCGCTGCCCGGTTGATCAAAGACCAGATCGCCGAGTTGCGGATTGCCGGAAAGCCGGCCATCGTCACTGATTGTCACCGCGTTGATGACACTGTTGAGATGGGCGCGCAGCAGATCACCGAAAGCACGCTCGCTGCCGGCGCGATAGAGTTGCGAGATCACGATGGCGATGGCAACCAGCGCGATCACCGCCCAGACCGATGCAAACAGCAGGACTCGGGCGGTAAGAGACCCCCGCTTCATCCGGACTTGCCGGTGGTTTCGGCGCCCGGCGCAACCATCCGATAACCAAGGCCGCGCACGGTCTCGATCAGATCAACGCCGATCTTCTTGCGCAACCGGCCGACAAAGACTTCAATGGTGTTGGAATCGCGGTCGAAATCCTGGTCATACATATGCTCGACCAGTTCGGTGCGTGACACCACCTCGCCCATGTGATGCATGAGATAGGACAGCAGCCGGAACTCGTGGCTGGTCAGTTTCAGTGTGGTCCCGTCAACACTTGCCTTTGACGCCTTGGTGTCGAGGCGGACCGGACCGCAGGTGATCTCGGATGAGGCGTGACCGGATGCGCGCCGGATGAGAGCACGGATGCGTGCCAGCACCTCTTCGACATGGAACGGCTTTGTGACGTAGTCATCGGCGCCCGCGTCGATGCCGGCCACCTTGTCGCTCCAGCGGTCGCGGGCAGTCAGGATCAACACCGGCATGATGCGGCTGTCGGCGCGCCATTTCTCGAGCACCGTGACACCATCCATTTCGGGCAAGCCGATGTCGAGAATGACTGCATCATAGGGTTCGGTGTCACCCAGAAAATGGCCTTCCTCGCCGTCATGGGCCCGGTCGACCACGTAGCCCTGCTCAAGCAGCGCTTCGGCCAGCTGCCGATTGAGATCCTTGTCGTCCTCGACTATCAAAATGCGCACTTGGTTTGCTCCCGCTGTTATGCCGCAGCGACCACCACATTCGGCGGCAAACGCTGCACCCTCCTACCATGCACCGACTCGCGCGATCCGCACAGTTCGGGGTGACGAGGCCCTTCGCCCCCCGCCAAGGTCTATTCGCGATAGATTTACTGCGGCACCGAGACGGTGACTTTTTTTGGACGCTCGTTGCCATTGCCAGGCACCAGCACAGTGATCACGCAAACGGTCTGACCGCCGCTGGACTTGGCGGAAGCCGACAGCAACTGTCCGCCGGTCTGACCGACCACCCGATTTGCAGCCCCCGAACAATCAGCCGCCACCTGGACGATGGCCGTGCCGTCGGGCGTGCGCAAATCCTGCGACACGGTGGCAACCGGTGTCATGGTCGCGGCCTGCGCGGCAACCAAGCCAATGGTGAGAAAGTTCATGATCATTGTCAGCCCTGAAGCGGTTCGTATTTCATCTTGGAGCCAGTGATACAAGATCCTGCCTGAACCGCAAATGAATGGAAACCGAGGTGAGCCCGATCTTCAGGATCCGGGTTCATCCGATCCGGTTCTTCGCCTGGATCCGGCCGACAATCGCGATCACGCCACCAAGCGCCGCGCCGAGGGAGGTCAAAAGCCCGGTCAGGGCCTCGCGGTCCGCATCACCAAGCTCGTATCCGACCAGACCAAGCGCTGCTGAGCCGATTGTCACGATAGCACCCCACAGGGTCTTGGACTGCCACCAGGGTTTGATGTCGTTCATCACAATTCTCCTTTCAAGGGTGAGGGAAATCAAAGCGTGCAGGTTGCTGTGCGCGCCACTCCCCAGGGCATGTGTTTTCCAGCCTGGGAGACGCAAAACTTCAGGGAGGTCTGAAGCGCTGCGAAGTCCGCAAGCTCATCTGCGGATGCATAGAGCCAGTTGGGTTCATCCGGTTCGACGATTCGGACTACAGTTTCGCCATCGAGAATTTCGAGCCGGTAATGCTCGATGCCCTCATCATTCGCGATCTCGGTTGGAGTCCAGCTGTCCGCTGACAGGCGTCCCCGCCGGACCCAGGAAAGCGCAATACCATCGGCCCGCCGCACAGCGCGCAAATGCACCGGAGACAAGGGCGTGAGTGCCCGTTCTCCGCCCGTGAAGGCTATTGGCGCCGCACCGCCGGCAGTTCCACCGGAAGCTTCAGCGATCCAGTTGAGTTGGCGTCCGGCCTCATCCAGCCGCAGATTGAGCGGCACGACAGCACTATCGAGGACAATGACCGCTGCGCCCTGGGCGGCGCCGGCGCGCATCGCGTCATCGGTCCCGACCTGGCCACGCAGCAGGTTTTCTAGCCGCCAGCGCCCGGCAGAAATTTCCTCTGCGGTTTCATATTGCACCACCTCCCAGATGCCAGACTGAGAGCGGATTGCCATCACATTGGCTCCGTTGAGAACCGCCTCACGGCTGGCGCTTGCGAGGCCACCGAACGCCAGATCAACCAACAGCGCGACAGACCGGTCAAACCGATCTTCCGTGTCTCCCGGCGTCAGCGCCTCGGCCAGCACACCGATCTTGGCTGGAGCAACAAGTGTCGTCCGTACCGCATAGCCCTCGGCTTCAACCGAACTCGACAGAGCCATCTGCCGCCAGGGCCTGGCCAGGCCGCCGGCGCGGGCCCATGCCGCTTCCTCGGTACCGGAGAGAACCGGCAGGTCCAGCAAAACGATTTCCGGGGCAAAAACCTTATTGGCGTCATTCACTGCACGACCGATAAATGCATCCACAGCCGCCGCCCCAGCGCCGCCCGCATGCGCCACCGCCTCAATACGGCGGATCTCGCCGTCTTCGATGCGCGTCACCAGGAAGCGGTATTGCGGCGCGTTTTGCATGGCAAAGCGAATTGTGTCGCCCGGCTGCGCCGCGGCCGATTGCGGTGGCAGAGCAAAGCGCAACTGGCGACGCTGCAGCCGGTGATCCTGCAGCCAGCGATCGGCGTTCATGCGGGCCAACCCCGGTTCCAGCGCCAGGCTCAGCGGCAGGTCGGTCTGGCGCACCGGCTCGCGCTCCAGGCGGCGCGAGCGCGCCGAAGCCGGGGCGTAATCGGCCAGCGGGTCCGCCATGAGCAGAACCGCTTCATTGGCAAATTCGCTGAGTTCGCCGCGAACCTCCTCAAACAGTGGCCCCTCGCCGGGTTCGGCCACCGTTTCAATCTCCATCGGGGCCGCGCCTGATGTCAGCCGCGAGACAAATTCGAGACCTCCGGGACCTTCACGGACGTCAATGCAAAACGCCTCGATCAAAGGCTGCAGCACTGCCCGCACTGACGCCGGGCTGGAGATCACATGGCCCGTGACCATGCCATCAACACGATCAACATTGAAATCCGTCATTCCCGCGTCGCTCAAGATGTCGGCGATCAGGTCCTGCAGCGCCACGGCTCCGAGCCGCCCATTGAGCCAATGGCCGGTGCGCCAGTTGGCTCCGTCAGACCATACCGATGACGACAGTGGAAAGGCCGGAAACGGTCGCGTGTCCCAGGTCCAGAGATGGATGTGTTCGTTGGCAACCATGCCATCGGCATTGGCCGCTCCGGCCCAGTGGGCAAGATGCGCTTGCAGAAACGCCCGCTGGGACAGATCATCGCGGCCGCCGTTCGAAAACCAGGGAACTGCACCTTCCGACGATTTCGGATCTGGGAAAAGGTTGGGCTGGTTGGCGCCCTTGTCCACCGCCGGGCAGCCAAGTTCAGTGAACCAGAATGGTTTGGACCCGGGCACCCAGGCACTTGGGCTTGACGCCTCGGCTCCTCCGACGCGGTCAAAATGCTGGTTCTGCCACCAGCCGCGCAGATCCTTGATCCGGTAGATCCAGTGTTTGCCGGCTAGCCCGTCGGAGATAGGCAGCCGCTCGCGCGCATTGCGATCTGCTTCGCTCTCATAATACCAGTCATACCCCTCGCCGCCCGCAATTGCCGCACGCATCGCCGCCTCGTCATTAGCAAAGCCCGCGCCATCAGGATTGCCTGCAGTCAGATCCCCGTCACGCCAGTCGCTCAGCGGCATGTAATTGTCGATGCCGATGGCGCCGATGGCTGGATGCGCCCAGAGCGGGTCGAGATTGAAATACACGTCACCCGTGCCGTCATCGGGACGGTAGCCTGCATATTCGGTCCAGTCTGCTGCGTAGGTGACCGTTGTTGCGCCTCCGAGCATGGCTTTGGTCTCGGCTGCCAGTTGCACCAGTTGATCAACAAAAGGAAATGCGCCGGTCTGGTCGCTGAGACGGGTCAGGCCAATCATCTCTGAGCCGATGACAAAGCCGTCGACCCCACCGGCAGCTTGCGCCAGCGCCGCGTGATGCAAGATGAAACGGCGATACCCTTCATCGCCGCCGGGCCAGTTGACGCTGTCACCCGAGACGACAACATCAGACACCAACGTCGCTCCGCAGAGCCCGTCGATCTCGCTGCGCATCGCTGCAGTCGCGTTCGGCGTCCCGGACATACCCGGCGCTATGCTCGCGGTCATGCGGCCGCGCCACGGGTAGACGGGCTGACTATCACCACCAGTGGGGTTGGGCAGCGCATTGCCTGCCGGCACATCCATCAGCACAAAAGGGTACAGCACCACCTTGAGGCCTCTCGCCTTGAGATCGCGGATCGCCTCGATGATCGAGCTATCATCCGGTGTGCCGCCATAGGCCGGGCCGCGATTGCTGGTGGAAACCAGATGCGCCGTCGAGCGATCAAGCCCGCCAACCTTCCAGGGTCGGGTCTCGCCATTCCTCGCAACGACCTCGACACCCGGGCGGAAGCGGCAATGGCTGGCGCGCAGGTCATCACCAAACCAGGCGGACACCAGCGCCACTGATCTGAGATTGGGACACAGCGCCTGCAGCTCGTCGATCGACTGGGACCAATCGGTCGGTGCCTGGCACATGTTGCGGTTGAGTGTTCGGACCTCTCCCACGCCAAGACTTTCGCGCACCGGCGTGACCGCGTAGCCGTGCTCGGTCGAGCCCGGTATCAACGCCACCGCCTTGATAGCTGTCTCCAGGTCCCCTACCGGCCGGACCACCTCAAACTGCAACGCCGGAATACGGTTGCCGAAATCATCTAGTGGCAGCCGCTCGAACACGACATAGGCAAGCCCACGCCAGGCCGGCGCGCGGCCGGTGCCCTGCTTCGCTTCGATCAGCGGATCGGGCAATTGCGTCGACGTGCCCCGGTAGATCCGCGTATCCAGCGTTTCGAGATCAAGCTCGCGCCCGTCGGCCCAGACCCGGCGGATGAAAGCGACCGGACCTTCGCAAAGCCCGAGCGCAAAATTGGCGTGATAATGGTAGGTCTCGACCTTCGGACCACCGCCTTTGCCGCCCTGGCGTTCCTGCGTCACCGTTTCCTCAAACCGTGTCGCCCAGATCAGCGCGCCGGCAATCCGCATCGAGCCGTGTACGCGCAGGATCGGTGATCCTTCATCGGCCGAGGGAATGCGGGCCCCGCTGAGCCCCCGCCCGGCAATGGTGCGGGTGGAATTGATCAGGCTGGTGTCGAGCATGCCGCCAACGGTCGCCCCGATGGCCGAGCCGATGGCTGTACCAACCGGCCCGAAGACGCCACCAAGGGACGCGCCGGCCACCTGCAGCAGGATAGTCGCCATATCGATGTCTCGCTTTTCAGGACGTAAGGGGAATACGGTGCACGGCAGCAATCCGCCGCCGCCAGGAAGGAACCAGCACGCTTTCGATCACACCGACCGGTTCGTAGGCATGGATGAAATGATCGGAGCTCGAGAGAATCCCGGCATGCTTGGCCGAGACACCCGCGCGCCAGCGAAACAGCACAATGTCGCCGGGCATCGCATCAGTCAGCGAGATGGCATCACCGCAGTGGTTTTGCGCCGCGATGAGCAGCCGGTCGTTGCCAGCACGCTCGGCCCAGTCAGGCGCATAGGCACCGGGGGCCTGGGCTTGCTCTCCCGTCACCTCGGCCCAGACGCCACGCACCAGGCCAAGGCAGTCGCACCCCACCTTCTTGCGCGAGCCCTGATGCCGGTAAGGCGTGCCGATCCATGCGCGCGCCGCATCCACAATGCGCTGCCCCTGATCATAGCTGCTTATGGGGCCGCTCATGGCACGATCGGCCGGCCGTCATGGACCGTGTCGGCGTCAGCATAGCCATAGGCAAAGTCGCTGCCCGGCAGATAGGGAAAGCCCTGAAAATTGAGTCCGTTGCCGAATTTGGCTGAACAGGTTTCAAAGGCCTTGTCGCAGCCCGCGGACACCTCAAGCTGATCGCCGGGCTGTGGCAGCCGCGCCAACGGCGCCCAGAGCGCCAGCCGTGCCATACCTGCTTCAACCGTGTGGCTCGAGATGTCTGCAGTCAAGTCCGCAAGCAGCCCGGTGGTGAAGCTGATACGGCCATGGCTGAACCAGCCGGCGGGCCTGTCGGCAAGTCCACTAACAATGACTGTCATCTCGTCGATCACCTCGGTGAGTGTCCCGGCGAGGGTAAATGGAGCCGCTGAGATATCCTTGCTGCAGCGGGCGTCGCCGAGATCGGCATCGCAGCGGCGGCCGTAAAGCCGGCCCTGCGGCTGATCAAGCAGGGCTGCCAGGCTGCGCAACTCGACGGTAAATGCCTGCCCCGCAGTCCGGACCTCGCCCAGTTGCCGTGTCGACAGCAGAACATGGTCGCCAGGACTTTGCCAGTTGACCAGAAAGGTCTCGACCCGTGCCCCGTCATAGCGTCCCAGCGCCAGGTCGTCGGCATTGATTGCGGCATCGGAAAACGCGCCCGCCACATTGGCGGCATCGGCTTCCAGCCCGAGCCCTGATTCCACCTCGCTCGCGCGAAATCCGGTGGCGGCGGAAAACACGGTGCCGTCGAACTCGAGATCATGGTCGTGCTCGGTGAAACCCAGCACCTGGCCGTCGGTCCGTGTCAGCCGCCACGCATGGCAAGTGGTGGTCGAGGTCTGCGCCAGGTGTGTCGCAAGTCCGCTCGGCAAGTTTCTCATGGTCTGATCTCCACCAATGGCACACTCGGCACCGAGCCCGCCTTGAAGGCTGCAAGGCTGATCTCGATGCGGTCGGTGTCAAAACGCACCGGAATGTCGAACTCGTAGCCTGCGGTCACCATCGCGCCGGGTGCCGGAACAGATCCGGGTACAATCGTGACCAGGCCCGTCGCGTGATCGACGGCGTAGTCTTCCTGACCCAGCGCCACACCATCAACGGCCAGCACCACGCTGCCCTCGGCCGGCTTTTCGATTCGGCGCGTGCTCGCACCGCCCGCATCGGCGTAGGTCTTGGTCAATTCGAACCCGGTTCTCACCCCGTCGCCGGTGCCGATCACCTGATCAATCACCGTGACCGAATGCCCCGGCGGGGCGGAGGCATGATCCACCGGATCGCGAAAGCGGAAGCCATAGAGCTGGCCGCGCCGCGCCTCGAAAAACGCGGTAAGCTGATAGAGATCTTCGAGACCGCGCAGACCGGTCCCGGCGTCATAGCGCCGCCGCGCATCGGCCCAGCGCGCATTGCGGGTTTCGCCGCCATTGGACAATGCCACGATGTCGGTGCGCCGCCCGGGTCCGCCGCTGGCGCCGAGCGACAGTCTCAACGGAAACTGCACTTCGTGAAAACCATTGCTCATCGAAGTTTCCTTTTCTTGCTCCAGCTCTACAGGCCGCGCCGACCACGTCCGACAGCACGGGCCAGCATGGCCGTCACCTGGGCCTCGGATTTTGAAAAACTCGCAGCATCAGGCGTTGTCACATTGAAGGTCACCTGCACCGGCTGCGCAGCACTTCCCGAGGCAACGCCAAGTCTGCCATCCGGCCCACGGCTCAACGGCAGGATCGCTTCGGCCCCGGCCTCCCCCATCAGGCCAACATCACCGCCCGCCATCGGAAACAGCGAAGGTCCGCCGACGACACCGCCATCCGCAAAGGCGTTGACACGTCCGGGCACCCCGCCCTTGGCGAACGGTAGCAACCGCCCGAGACTGCCTGACAGTCCGGCGATCGAATTGCTGACGAGCTGGTTCAGCGGCCGCGTGCCTGCATCAACGGCAATCCCCACCATTCGGCTGCCCAGCGTGCGTAAAACATCGTCGAGACCACGCCCGTCCACGGTGGCGGATTTCAACGCGCCCGACAGCGCCCCGCCAAAGGCGTCGGCTTTCTGTGTGAGCTCGTCGAGCGCACGGTCGGCACCATTGAGGTCCAGTTCAACATTGACGTTCAGGTTCGGCTCATCGGTCATTGTCAAGATCCTTTGATGTCTTGTCTGGCTTGCCGGGGATGTCCGGAAACTGCGCCATCAGCTGTTCAAGCCCCTGCCGGGTGGATGTTGCAGCCATCTCGGTTATGCCAATCAAAGCGCGGAGTTCAGGCAGGCTCAGCCGCCAGAACGCATCGGGTGTCAGCCGCAGGTGGCCGAGGCCGAAGCGGAGCACGGACGCCCAGGGGAAAAACGTCCGGTCCGGCATCGTCACCTCCCTACCACCTGCGGCCCGGGAGGGTTTTCAGGCCTGTCCGGAACCCGGCCCTCCCGATCCGAAATCTGTGGTACGTGTCCGGCTGCGTCCGCGCCGCCAAAACTGACCCAGAGCAGTTCCGTGGCGATCCGGGCAAATCCCGCCGCACCGCCCTCGGTCGACATTTCGGCCACGTCCTCGTCGCTCAGCCGGTTGCCAGCACCACGCAGTCCGGCGCCGACGATGCGAATAATGTCCCCTGCGGAAAGCCGGCCCGCTTCGAAACGGCCGGCCAGCTCACTCAGATTGGCGACACCGAAGCCGCTTTCGAGTTCTGCCAGCGCGCCGAGTGTGAGGCACATGAGCCGGGTCTCGCCGTCAAATGTTGCCGCGACCTCGCCGCGGTGGCGGTTGGGGTGAACGTTCATAACCGCCTCACACCGCCGCGAAGACAAGCGCACCAGCCGATTCCAGCGCGATCTCGAAGGTCATCTCGCCGTCGTGACGTCCGGCATATTCAAGCGCGATGATCTGAAACGCCCCGGTCACGGTGCCGAAATCCGGGATCGCCACCTGCCAGTCGCGGATTTCACCGGCGAAGAACACGCTTCGCGTCAGCGCATCGCTGGCCTGGTCCTTGAACAACCCGCCACCCGACAGCGATGCGCGCTGCACGCCGGCGCCGCCCAGAAGTTCCCGCCAGCGCCCGGCGGATTCAGCGTCGGTGATGTCAACAGCTTCAGCGTTGAACGCCAGTCGCCGGGCCCGCAGGCCTGCAATGGTCACGAAACTCCCGCCATCATCAATCTTGATGAGCAGGTCCTTGCCTTTCTGCGCCGTCATGGAATTCTCCTTTCAGTTTCGGAATGTGCCGTTCGCTGCGCACCGGGTTCACGGTTCGGTCACCGCGCGAAACCGCAGCCGCGCCACATGCAGCGCCGATCTAAGCGCACGACGGCTGACGGTGCGTTCGTGGCGAAGGTTGACCAGCACCGCGCCCTCCAGCGTCAGAGCGGCGTCATGCAATGCCGCGCGCACGGCATCGGCGAGTTCCACCGCCTGCCTGCGCCCATTCTGTTTGCTCCAGGCCTCGATTTCGAAACGGTGCTCGCTGGCATCGTCATCGCCGGTGGAAAAGTCATTCGTGGTGATGGCGCCGATCACCAGATAAGGCGGTTCGGCACGGGTGATGAGCCGGTCGAATATCCGTCCGGCACCGGTGATGGCGGTAATGGCCGGGGCCGCCACCAGGCGCTCAACCACAGCCGTCTGCAATGCATTGGCGCTCATGGCCGGATCTCCTCACAATCGCACTGCAGATAGCGGCGCGTCTCGTCAGGATCGCGCACCGCACGAATGATCAGGTGGCGTCCGCGATGCGCAAAGCGCATGGTGTGCCGGATGTCGTTGCGATAGCGGATGGTGACCCGGTGGCTGATAAGGGCCGTGGCGGTACCGGCTGTTTCGCGGGATTTTGCACGCATCGGTTCGACGCGTCCCCAGAGGCTCGCAAGAGGCTGCCAATCCTCGATCACGCCACCCTGCCCGTCAGACAGACCGCCGGCTTCTTCGAGCACCAGACGGGTGCTCAGCCTGCCGGGATCGACACGCAGCGCGCCCATCACAAAGCCCGCCTTTGCCAGGGCGCGGTCAGCCGTTCATAACCCGGCGGAATGGAAGCCGGCTGCATGTCGGACGTCACCACGCCGCGAAACTCGTAAAGGTGAGCTGAATGGACGAGGATCGCCCGCCTGAGCTCGGACGGCACATCCGTGCCTGCGCCAAAGCCAGCGGTGAACTCGATCTCGATGCCGTTGATCGGCTGACTCGGCTTTTGCCGTTCACGTACCACCAGCCGTGCAGGCTTTGCTGTCGCGTCAAGCAGCAGGCCGGTCAGATCCTGGTCCTGCGCCACGCCATCGGCGTCATAAACCAGAATCGCATCAATGGTTTGAACCGGGGTTTTCATCAACTGAATCACCGCGTCCTGCGGCCAGTCGTCGAGCGCCAGGCGGAAGCCCTGGGTCATCAGCACGGTGCCTGTGAGCCTTTCAAGATGCGCGCGCGCCACCCGTATCAGGCTTTCAAGGAGGTCATCCTCGTCGGTCGTCTCAATGCGCAAATGTGCCTTCAGCTCGGCAAGCGTCACCGGTTCCGCCAGCGGCGGATCGGTCTCAATCAGGGTCATGGCAGTCTCCGGGATGAGGGGTGCGTCGGGGATGGTTCCCTCCCCCGAGCCTGTCGGGAGAGGGCTGGTCCGGGAGGAACGGACCGGGCGTCAGGCGGCGAATCTCAGGAGTTTGATCGCCTCGAAATTCTGCACCCCGCCGCCCACGCGCTTGGTCGTGTAAAACAGCACATAGGGTTTGGCCGAATAGGGATCACGCAGAATGCGCACCCCGGTACGATCGACCACCAGATAACCGCGGCGGAAATCGCCGAAGGCAATTGACGCGGAATTGGCGGCAATGTCGGGCATGTCTTCCGCCTCGACCACGGGGAAGCCCATCAGGGCCGCCTGCTGGCCCGCGCCCGCAGGTGGCGTCCACAGGTAGTTGCCGTCGGCATCCTTGAACTTGCGGATCTGGCTCTGGGTCTTGCGGTTCATGACAAAACGGCCGTTCTGGCGGTGCCCGGCTTTGAGCGCATAAATCAGTTCCACCAGCCGGTCGGACGGGTCGGCACCAAACGCGCCGGCTGATCCAGTGACGATATGGCCAAGATTGCCCCAGCTCCAGCTGTCGTCGGCAACACTTGGATAGTCGAGAAAGCCGCGCGGCTTGTTGGCCCCGTCACCTGAGACAAACGCCGCGCCTTCCTGCTCCGCGAACGCGGCTTCGACTTCGGCTGCAATCCAGCCCTCGATGTCGAGCGCGCCATCCTCGATCAGCGAGGCGGTCGCAGCCGGCATGGCGTAAAGCTCCATGGTCGGAAACTGCAGCTCCGCCAGTTGCGGCGCGTTCGTCTGGGGCCGCGCGTCGGTTTCACCCACCCAACCGGTGGCCATACCGTCGAGCGCAAACGGCTTTTTCAGCACCGCGCCCGAGACCTGCCGCACAGTGGCAATTGAGCGGATTGGCGAGAGTTCGGACAGCCGACGGCCAATTTCACTGTCGAGTTCATCCGGCACCAGGTAGCCGCCATCAGGATCGCTGCCAGCCGACATTGCCTTCAACTCACCCTGGCGCAACCCGGCCTCATCGCCACGGCGGACATAGGCATCGAAGGCCTGGCGAACCGGGCTCGGTGCGCTGCCGCCACCACGGCCGAGATCAGGCCGCGCGCGTTTGACTGCAAGCGCATCAAGCGCGCGTTTCTGCTCGTCGAGAGCCGTATCGATGCGCGCCATTTTCTCTTCGGTGATGACGTCGGCGCCGCCGCGCCGCTCGATCTCGGCCAGCCGCTCGTCATTGGACTGCTTGTAATGCTCGAACGCGGACATGAAGTCTTCGAAAGCAGCCGAGACATCGGCATCAACACTCTTGGTTTCCGGCGCACGTGCCTTTGTAATCTGGGTATTCATGGGTCGTCCTTTCAACAGGTTGGGGTCAGTGAGCCCGGAGGTCCGCGACAACGCACCCGTCAGGCTGCGCATCCGCTTCTCCAGGCGTTTGAGATCCTCCGGCGCAGCGTCCTGCCTGTCCGAAAGCGCGCCGTAGCCTTGGGCAATCAGCCCGCGTGCCTGGCGTCTGGTCAGCCCCGCATCCCGCGTGAGCCTTCGTTCGAGTTCCCGCCGCGTGGGAGATGTCACCGCACCCGGTGCGGCCTTGACGGCGGTCACCCGCGCACCCGGCTGCATCGGGAATGTCACCACCGAGATCTCCCAGAGATCAGCGCTTAAAATCCGCCGCACCCCGGCCTTGGCCTCGCTGCGGGCGCGCAAGGTCTGGAAGCCGATCGACAAGCCATCCAGCGCACCGGATTTCATCAGCTCGTGCACCTCGCGGGCGCGGGCCACGCCGAGCGCCAGCTTGCCCTCGACATGCAGGCCGCGGCTGTCTTCACGGATCGACAGCCAGCGGCCGATCGGCTGGTCCGGATCGTGCTGATAGAGCATGCGCACATCGCTGGCCCCTCTTCGTTTCAGTGAAGCTGCAAAGGCGCCGGGCTCGATCACGTCGCGGCCCAGATCGACCGCACCAAACAGGCTGGCATAGCCAGAGAAACTGCCGTCACCGCTGACGTCTTCCAGTGCCAGATCGACACGCTTGTGCTGCCGTCCGGATGCGCTCCAGTCGCTTGTCATGATTGCTGTCCTTGCTGTTATTGAAGTGGGTGCTGCCTTGGTAGCCGAGTCTGCTGACCGGCCCCTGCAGCGAGGCCTGAGGCAGTTATCGTTTTGCCGTCGGTCCGCGTCCGGTCCGGTCAGCGATACGGGCCAGTGCGCCAAGCCCCCACCAGGCGCTCATGCTGGCGGCGGCCGATCCGGTGAGCAGGGTTTCAGACGGTGACAGCATCTCGCTCACACCCATCCAGTGCGCCAGCGCAACACCGGCCGGGCCGCCAAAAACCAGCCCGCAGACAATGCCTGCAATGGCTCTTGCGGCAGCCTCGCGTGCACCCCTTGGCATCATGTAGACGAGCGAAACCAGCGCGCCGGCCACAGCCCCGACGACGCGGGCGGCCAGCATCGCCGGATCCGGTTCGATGTTCGGCATAGTTTCACCTCCGGCGGCCATATCCGCCTCACAGATTGATTCAGGTGTTTGCGAATGTGAGTCCGGTTCAGCCCGCAACACGCTGATATCCCACAGCTTCCCGCTTTTCCTCATCGGTGAGGAAATCAGCATTGCCGACCCGGTTCCAGAGCCCGTCGCGTTCAGCCGAAAGACCCGGCAGCCGGTCGGCGTCATAGTCGATCTTCAGCCCTGAACCATAAATGGGCTGCAACCAACCGGTCAGCGCGGCGGCTGTCCGGTGCACCAGAGGCAGCACGGTCAGACGGCAGAAAGCGCGGTTTGCCTCCTGATAATTGGCGTAGGTCAGATCGCCGGGAATGCCGAGCAGCATCGGCGGCACGCCGAGTGCCAGGGCGATGTCGCGGGCCGCCCCGTTGCGCGCCTCAATGAAGTCCATGTCGCGCGGGGTGAGCCCCATCGCCTTCCAGTCCAGACCGCCCTCAAGCAGCATCGGCCGGCCTGCCCGGCGCGCGCCCTGATAGCCTTCCTCGAGCTCGGCTTTCAGCCGCTCATATTGTTCCGGCGTCAGGTTGCCGCCGTCCTTCGGCTGGTAGACAAGCGCGCCCGATGGCCGGGCTGAATTGTCGAGCAGTGCCTTGTTCCAGGTCATCGCCGCATTGTGCAGATCAAGCGCCATCAGCGCTGCTTCCAGCGGCGCAAATCCGAGATGATCATCTAGCGGGTGAAACAGTTTCAGGTGCAGCAGTCCCGGCCCCTCTTCCGGGTTCACTGCAAAGCGCTGCCGCCGCCCACCCGCCTGATGCTCAAACCCCGTGGGCCAGCCATCGGGTCCCGCGATCACGCGCATCCGATCAGGCCGCAAGAGTTGCAAGCCTGCCACATGGCCTCCGGCGCTGACCGGATTGATCCAGGCATTGCCCGACAGCACCAGATGGCCGTACAGGGTTTCGAAAAACCCGTCTCCGGCACCGTTCGGATCGGGCCGGTTCAACAGATCAAGTACCGGGTGCCGCTCCTGCTCGCGACCGCCGTCAAACACCAGCCAGGGCACCGAGGCTGCCGCTTCTGCAATCATGCGGACCGCACGGTGTGCGACCGGATTGCGCATGAAGCCCTCGCGAGAAATCGCCGAATAGCTGCGCGAACTCCACTGCGCGCCCGCGTCGCCTGAAAGCGCTGCGATTGCGCCCGGCAACCAGCTCTTGGCGGCAGGTGCGCGGGCCTGCGCCGCGCGGGTCCAGGGAAGCCGAAATCCGAATGCCATATCAATGCCCTTTCAAAACCAATGGTTATACCCTGACGTTTACTTGCCGCCCGGCACCGCCTAGAAATGCACATTCCTGCCCACAAGGAGTGGCCGTCTTGCTGTTTCAATGGTTGATCGTCGCCAGTATTGCCGGGCTGGTTGTGACGTCCGTGGTTCATTCGATCGGCGGCGAAATCTATCTCTTACGGCCGCTGTTCCAACATCGCGGCAACCGGGTGCTTGACCACCAGCTCGCCCGTATGGTTTTGCGGTTCGCCTGGCATGTCACATCCGTTGTCTGGATCGTTCTGGCCGTCATTCTGTACGCGCTGGCCTTTGACCAGCCGCATCTGCACACGGTGATCCTGGGCAGTGTGGGCCTGAGTTTCACCGCCATCGGCATTTTTGATCTCATCGTGAGCCGGGGCCGCCACATCGGCTGGCCGCCCTTGCTGCTGACCGGGCTGTTCGCGCTAGCCGCTCTGTTTTCCGGCTGAACGCCGGTTACAAGTGCCTGATCTGAGGCGCGCCTTTGTGGCCAAGCAGCAACTCGGTCAGCGCCCAGACCAGCGCATCAAGCCGGTCGGGCGAGCGGCCCGAGGACAGCCCGTCCGGTCCGAAATCGCACATCTGGTCTTCCAGGCTTGCAAAATGACCGGCGTGAAGAACCCGGCCCTGTTCATAAAGGGCTGCTACCGGTTCGGCGCGCAGCCATTTGCCGCGCGTCGCCCGCACGGTGCGGACCGGCAGTGTGGGGTCGACGGTGCGCAACACGCTTGTCACCATGTCGCCGCCCTGGTTGATCTCGGCCACCACACTGTCGGCATCAAAGCGCCGGTAAAGCCGGCTCACCGCATTTGCCCAGGCCGACGGGCTTGCGCCTTCGACCGAGCCGTCGGCCAGCACCACCGCGCGGCCCTCCGCATCAAGTCCTGCGGCAACAATGCCGCAGCAGGAGTATCTGGCTTCGCTGACCGCCGGCGGGTCAACCGCCACCACGATGCGGCCAAGCTGGCCATGATTGCGCACGATCAATCCCTCGATCTGGTCACGCCGCCACAACCCATCCTCGCGGTCGGCAATCAGCTCGCCGTCGAGTTCCTGCCGACCCAGCCTTGTGCCGTCATAGCGTGCCCGGATTGCATCGAGGAAACCGGCTGCCAGATGCTGCGCATTGTCCTCGGTCCGGATCCGTGTCACCCGCGTCGCCTCGTCCTTGACCAGCGCCAGCATCAAGGGCGTGGCTCTTGGCGTCGTGGTCACCAGTTGCCGCGGCGAGGTCCCCAATCTCAGCCCGAATTGCAGCATGTCCCAGGTCTCGTGGGCGTGGCGCCACTTGCCCAGCTCATCGCACCAGGCCAGATCGAATTGCGGTCCGCGCAGGCTTTCGGGGTCCTCGGACGAAAACATCTGCGCCACTGCACCCGAGGGCCACACCAGCCTGCGCCGCGTCGCCTCGAAGGCTGGTCGCTGATGACGCGCCACGCCCATGATGCCTGACACGCCATCGATCATCACCTCGCGGGCGTCGCCAAAGGTTTCAGCCACCAGCGCAATGCGCCCGTGTCTGCCAAGTCCGGCAATCTCGCCCGAGGCCAGGGCGTGTACCCATTCGGCCCCGGCCCTGGTCTTGCCGGATCCGCGCCCCCCCATCAGCAGCCAGGTGCGCCAGTCCCCTTCGGGCGGCAATTGCTCGGGGCGTGCCGTGAGCTGCCAATCATGCGCATTGACCATCAAGGCCTGATCGTCAAGCTGATGCAGATGAGCCGCCACCAGAGCTTCCACGGTCATCGGGTCTGGCAAACACGCAGCTTGCGAGCTTGAGTCCGGTGATGGCTCTATCTCATTGTTTTCCAATGCGTCCGGGTTATTGTCTCCGGCGCTTATGTCCGCATCCTGCTCCTGCGGCTCACCGGAAGCAGCCGGATCCGGCACAGGCGGTTCAGCCGTTGCGGCTTCTGCAGTATGCTGCTGCGGCCTTCTGGCGGAAGTTGGGGGCTTCGCCCAGACGCTGCTTCTCAACGCCAGCGCCATTGACCGGATTGTCATGCCTCCCGCTCGCGCTCAACCGCCAGCCGCTCGGCAGCCGCGAGGATCAGCTGGCGCACCGTCTGGCGCAGCTGCTCACGTTCTTCGGCACTCAGGCTCTGCTGCGACGCCCGGGCCTGGTCTTCGGCGATCAGCCGTTCCATCTGGTCGATCTTCTCCAGCGTGCGGGCAATCAGCGCCACCTGATCCACCGCCGCCTTGCCCTCGACCCTGTCTGCCCCGAGCCGGGCTGCCTCGCGGTCGAGCACGGCGCGCATCTGCATCAGCATGCGCTGGGTGCTCTCGGCCACGAGTGTTGGCGCGGTCACACCGTCCGTCTCAGCCACTGACGCTGGACGGCCGGGACACGCCAAGCCATGTTGTTTGAGCTCCAATGGTTCAAGCGCAAGCACGAGATCGATCAGATGATCGATCAGCCCGGCTTCGCCAGCAGCACTCTCCTGACAAGATCCCAAGCCTGCCACAGCCACACGCCCGCGCACATCACCTGACACACCGGCCACCACACCGCCCGGCCCGGGCAGCATTTTTCGCCCGGCGCCCAACAAGCTCTCGGTCATCAAAGCCTCGCAAATCTCGGAGAAACCCGGCTGTTACCAGCCAACAAAAAAGCGCCCCGGAAAACCAGAGGCGCTTGCCATACATCAAAGTTCAAATCGACCATCAACCGGTCAGTCACCAAAGCAACACCAACCCGGCGAACCACCACCCTCGCCCCAGCCACCGCTTCCGGCGCATTTCTGTGACGATGACATAAATCTAACAGAGCCCCGTCACATCGTCAAGGATTATTTTCCTAATTATATACTTTACGTACCAAGGTGCAAAATGCAGGATCATTCGCGACAGGCCGGTACACACGCTGAGGAAATTGAAATCACGCCTGATATGGTCGAGGCTGGGGTGGCTATCCTTTATTCTTCTGGGACAGTGGATGAGCCTCCGGAATCGGATAAGCTAGTGGTTGCTGAAATGTTTCGAGCCATGCTCCGTGCGTCTCGGGGCTAAGTTTGCCATGCAGGAAAAGCAAGAACATGTTGAGCGTTCCGCTGATGAAGTGGCACTTTTCTGCGAAGGCATCCAAGTCGGAGATAGAGAGCGAAGGGGTGTCGTCGTTATGGCCCCAAATATTCGGCGGGGCTAAGTTCACGTCGACGTCATGGCCAATGGTGACAATCGCCTGCCAATGGATGACGTTGTTCCTAGAGTTGTCCGTTTCGCGTATCAGTTTTTCGGTTGAATTCCAAAATAGGTTGTGACCATTGCCGTGTCGTTTCTTCAATAGTGCGGTGATGATGGCCATACGGGAGCGGGTGTTGGAAATGCGGAAGAAGATGGTTCCTGCGGTTTCAGAGTCGCACGGTACACATAGTGCTAATAATTGCGCTAGGCTCTGCTCTAGCGAACTGTAAGCCTCTATGGCTTTGGAGCGTGCTACCTGCATTTCCGTGCCAAGGCGTTCGCGCTTTTCGTTGAGAGTTTCAGCCATGTCAGACACCGATAAAAAAACAGACCAGGAAAAGGGCGACGAGGTTTTGCGCCGGATGCTCAAGACGCCGCCGAAACCTAAAGAAAATGGCGGGAGCCGAAGCCCCCGCCCAAACGCATCAGAAAAAGATATCGAGAATGGCAGCGACACCCAAAAGGCATAGCGCCAAGTCGATCTTCACTTCAACGTTTACCGTCATTCGCTTCCTCATCGGAGGCTCCTAACGGGGCATCACCGGTGACAACCCCTGTTAAGGATTGAAACCAACCGGACGATGTAACGGATAACCCGCCGTTCATCGCAGTATCGGGGCACCATCCGCATATGCATCTGTTTCCGGTGCGCCCCATGTGCCTCCAAACGATCGCTCGGCTTGGCCGCTGGTTTACCGGCTGCTTCGCGGGCTCGGCATGGGCTGCTGGGTAGCCGTTCACCTTGTCCACTTGGCAGGCGGGGGTGACGCGGGGCCAACAGTTGCAGGATGGTGCCCCGAATACTCTTATGAGTCGAGTCGGTGTTTCTTTCGCTTCCATAAAAGCTTTCGAGCCTTCTGCTTAGGCGTGACCGGCTTCACCAATCCGCCGATAGGTCAGGCGCTTGCCACGAATGGCTTCAAGCAGCATGTCGGCGCGTTCGCGGCCTGACACCTTAAGGGCCGAGCGGCGGTTATAGCGAAAATCGAACTTGGCGAGGTAGAGGTGCAAGTGGGCTTCGCCGCAATGCTGATAGATACCGATCATGCCGCGCTTGAAGATCGAGAAGACGCCTACAATCGTGTGGAGCATATTGCAGGCCTACCCCCTCAATGCCGCGGGTCGTCGGCAATCCGGATCGCGTCCTCGATCTGGGCCTTGAGCACCGGCAAATAGGCTTTGGCCATGCCAAGGGTCAGCTGGCCGCCGCCTTCCAGCGTCAGCATCAGCCCCAGTTCACCCTGCGCGTTCATGGCCAGGCCCATCGCGGTGGTCTTGAGCACCTGGTAATTGGGTTGCTCGTTGTCCGGCAGAGATGACACCACTTCCCCCAGATGGCTGGTCAGGGCGGTGATGACCGCGGGCACGATCTTGGCGTCAAACTCAAGGCCGAACTTTTCGCCGGTGGCGGTGGCAACGGTCAGCGCGACAGAGCTGTTTTCCGTCCGCGCCTCGCCTGCGAGCACGGCTTCGAATTTGGGGGCTGTGTTTATGGTATCGCTCACTGTGCAGCGCTCCTGTTGTGGCTTCACACCCGGCCTGCATTGCCCGAGTAGCCAGGATGTAGGCGTTCACCGGACGCTTTTCCACCAGGGCAGCCCCGGCACTGTCCCATCCGCGCACACAAAAAAACCGCCGGAGAAAAGTCCGGCGGTCAAGTGTGCTTCACTGTGGGAGGATGAAGTACGGAAAGCTAGACGATGGCAACAATGCCAAGAACGGCGAGCAGGAACAGGATCAGCACGATGCCGATCAACAGTTTCGCGCCGGTCATTGCGGCACCGGACAGGCGGCCAAAGCCAAGAAGGCCCGCGACCGCGGCGACAATAAGCAAAATCAGGATCCACTGGATCATTGGAAATACCTCCGTTTGGCAATTACGAAGGCTCAACGCCGCTGACCGTCATTGGTTCCACGCGCGGGCGTGTTTTTGGCGCTATTCCGGCTCAGACGTCCTCGCCGGGCCAGTCGACCAGGTAATTTTCAAACTCCTCGACATCCACATCGTTCTCGCTCACCGTGCTGCCACGCACCGAAACACCGGCCTCGTGCACGGTGTTCGGGTCGCCCGAAACCAACGGGTGCCACCAGTAAAGATCGGCGCCCTCGCGCACCAGGCGGTAGCCGCAGGTGGGCGGCAGCCAGCTGATGGTGTCGACCTGCGCCGGTGTCAGGCCGATGCAATCGGGCACCGTTGCCTGACGGTTTTCATAATCCTTGCAGCGGCAGGTGTGACCATCAAGCAGGCGGCAGGCGATGTTGGTCCAGGCGATTTCGCCGGTATCCCAGTCCTCGAGCTTGTTGAGGCAGCAGCGGCCGCAGCCGTCGCACAGGCTTTCCCATTCCGGCTCGGTCATCTGGGCCAGCGTCTTGGCTTTCCAGAATGGCTTGGCGTCCATTACCGTCTTCCTTTTCGTGTCTGCCTTTTCGTGTCTGCTTGCGCGCGAGCGCGTGCTGGCGGCTTGTCCTTTGACTGAAAATACTCCAAAAGCATAGACCAAAGGGGCGAAACTGTGGTGCTATCGTGCATCCCGGTGAAACCAGCGCGCGGCGAAACATGCCGCCGCCGCCCGCAATGGACCCAAGACCCGTGCAAGACCCGTTCAACCAGGAAAACCGGCCGCGAAAGCGCTCCAACATCCTTCTCCGGATCGATTCGTGGATTGATTCCTCGATCTGGAATGCCGGGTTTCGCGTCGGCGAAATCTGGGAGGAGATCACCATCTTCTTCCGCCGCTTCCGCACTCGCGGGGCTTGGAAAGCGGTGTTCGAGATCGCCGGCGAAGGCATGAATGTCGGCGTCGCAGGCTTCGTGCTGCTGTTGGCGCTGGCGCTGCCGGCGTTTGAGGAAACCGCAGGAAACTGGCGCGCACGTGACGATTTTGCGGTTACCTTCCTCGACCGCTACGGCAACGAGATCGGCCATCGCGGCATCATCCACGAGGATTCCGCCCCCGTCGACCAGTTGCCTGATCATTTCATCAAGACCGTACTGGCAACCGAGGACCGGCGCTTCTTCGAGCATTTCGGCATCGACTTCCTTGGCCTCGCCCGCGCCATGACCGAAAACGTCAAGGCCAATTCCGTGGTCCAGGGCGGCTCCACCATTACCCAGCAATTGGCCAAGAACCTGTTTTTGACCAACGAGCGGACGCTCGAGCGCAAGATCAAGGAAGCGTTCCTGGCCTTCTGGCTTGAAGCCAACCTGTCAAAGAAGGAAATCCTCCGGCTTTATCTCGACCGCGCCTATATGGGCGGCGGCACGTTCGGGGCGGCAGCGGCGGCACAGTTCTATTTCGGCAAGGACATTACCGAGGTCTCGATCGCGGAATCGGCCATGCTTGCCGGCCTGTTCAAGGCCCCTGCCCGCTACGCGCCGCACATCAACCTGCCGGCCGCCCGGGCGCGCGCCAACGAGGTCCTGTCCAACCTGGTGCAGGGCAATCTGATGACCGAAGGCCAGGTGATCGGTGCAAGGCGCAACCCGGCCAGCGTGATCGACCGCGGCGACCATGACGCGCCGGATTACTTTCTCGACTGGGCGTTTGAGGAGGTGAAGCGCATCGCCGGCGGCTATGATCAGCATTCGCTGATCGTGCGCACCACCATCGATCCGGGCATGCAGGAAGCAGCCGATGCTGCGGTCGAAGCGGGCTTGCGGCAATATGGGGAGCGTTACCGTGCCAGCCAGGCAGCGCTGGTGCTGATCGAGAACGGCGGCGCGGTGCGCGCCATGGTCGGCGGCCGCGATTATGGCGAGAGCCAATTCAACCGCGCCTCCCGCGCGCTCAGGCAACCGGGCTCCTCGTTCAAGATCTACACCTATTCGCTGGCGATGGAAAAAGGCATGACGCCCGACAGCTCCATCGTCGACGCGCCGATTTACTGGGGCAACTGGAATCCGAAAAACTATGCCGGCGGCTATTTCGGGCGCATCGACATCAAGACGGCTCTCGCGCGCTCGGTCAACACCATTCCGGTGCGGCTCGCCAAAGAGCGGTTGGGCGAAGATCCGATCGGCCAGATCATGGCACAAGCGAAGAAATTCGGCGTCGAAACCCCGATCCGCCGCGATGTGACCATCCCCATCGGCACTTCGGAAGTCACCGTGCTTGACCAGGCCACCGCCTATGCGGTGTTTCCAGCCGGCGGCTACCAGTCGCGCCGCCACGGCATCGCGCAGATCATGAATTACAATGGCGACGTGCTCTATGACTTCCAGCGCGACGAACCGCCCGCGGAACGGGTGCTGTCGGAGGACGCCGGCAATTACATGAACCAGATGCTGACCCGTGTTCCCTATGTCGGCACCGCCCGGCGGGCTGCGGTTGACGGCGTGCTGACGGGTGGCAAGACCGGCACCACGCAGGCCTACCGCGATGCCTGGTTCTGCGGCTTTACCGGAAATTTCACCGCTGCAGTGTGGTTCGGCAATGACGACTACACCTCGTCCAACCGGATGACCGGCGGCTCGCTGCCGGCCATGACCTTCAAGCGGGTTATGGATTACGCCCATCAGGGCATCGAGCTGCGCGCGATTCCAGGCGTGGAAAACCCACTGCCGACACCCAAGGCCACACCACTTACCGCCAGCGCCTCCACCGATGCCGACGGCAATGTGGTGCCGGCGCGGCAGCGCGTCAGGTCACTCAACCGGGAAACAACCGATGTCTTGCGTGATCTGGCGGAGAAGCTCAACAGTGCCCGGCCGCTCGGCGCACCCGAGCGTCTGGCCAAGGCCGACGCCCAGCCGGAACTGGTTCCATCCACGCTCAAGCAGTGAGACACATGGTGCGGTCGGGCAACGGTGCATATCGCGATCTTTTCAAGCAGAGTGGCTGGTTATTGCCGCGGGATTGTGCTTTTTCCTGTCACGTGGCGTGGTCCGCACGCCTTACCTGAGGCCGCTTGCGTGGCGCCCGCCGCGCCGTTTACTAGACCAAGGAAGTGCCGCCACGTGTTTCGTCTGCCCGCCCTGGTTGCTTTGACACTGGCGATCGCTTTCGGCGTCGGTGCCTGGTCGGCGTCCTGGACGCTCAAGGCCACATCCGGTTTCGGTGCGATCAAGCTGGGGCCCTGGAGCGCCTATCCCGAATTGCAGACGGCAAGCGCAGATCCCTTCGCCAAGGCCCACCGTGCCGGCGATGGCCGCATTCTGCTCGGGCGCGCCGAAGGCCTGATCTTCACAGCCCAGAGCGATGAGACCGGAGCGGCACTCTCGGGACGCTGCAGCTACGAGGTTTCCGGCACAACACCACCGGCACGGTTCTGGACACTCAGGGTCACGGATGACAGCGGCCGGCAGCTTGAAGCACCGCCACGGGTTCCTACCAGTTTCAATTCCTGGACCACCCTGCGCAACATCGATGGCAGCTTTCGCATCCGGCTTGATGCCGCGGCCAGTCCCGGCAACTGGATATGGCTCGATACACGCAACAATGTCAGCCTGGTGCTGACCCTGATCGACACGCCGTCGGCAGCCTCGCTCAGCATGGTCGAGCTGGACATGCCAACAATTTCGAAGATCGGATGCGATGATGCGTAGCGTGCTGCTGGCCATCGCAATCGGACTGGTCGGTGCGGCGTTCATCCACATCGTCATCATCCTGGCCTTGCCGATGTGGACGGGCAAGGATGCCTGGACCAGGGTCCAGGGCCTGGGTGAAACCAACCAGTTCTATTCGCTTGCCAATGAGCCCAATCTGACCGGGCTTTACAATGAAGACCCGTATATTCGCAGCGCGATCTGCCGGTTCAATGTCAACGATGGGCCGGTGCGGGTCGTGGCATCGGGCGACGTCCCCTATTGGACGGTGTCGGTCTATGACCGGGCCTCAAACGAGACCTACTCGATGAACGACCGCTCCTCCATCGGCAGCAGCGTCAACATCGTCTTCGTCACCCCGGCGCAGATGCTGAGATTGCGCCGCTTCATGCCGCGGACACTGGAGCGCTCGGTGCTGGTGGAACTGAAACAGCCGGAAGGCTATGTCGCGTTGCGCGCCGTTGCCCCGACACCCAGCCAGCGACCGGCAGCGCGGGCATTTCTGTCCAACGCAGTCTGCACCGGCATCACCATCGACCCGGCCTGAACAGCCAGCTTTTCTCTAGGCGGTACAGAGCTTCACAAACTGCTCAAAGGCCTCACTGGCGCGACGGTCGATTGCTGCCTCATCCAACGGTGGTGCGCGGCCAATAACACGGCGGATCTGCAAGTCTCCGACCAACAGGTTGAGATAGAGACCGACTGCCTCCTCTGTCGCATCAAACACCAGATACCCCTCCGAGCGCGCGCGCTCCATCACCCTGCCGATCAACGGCGCCACTGTTTCCCTGCCGCGTTCGGAAATCACAGCACCAAGCTCTCCGGTCGGGTCGGCGGCCGCTGCACGGTTGAGCTGCACTGCACGGGGACTGACCAGCAATGCCAGCAGACGCGGTCCGAGCGCCTGAAGCAGGTCCAGCGGTCGCGCGTTGCTGTCCAGCCCCTCTTCCAACTGTTGTTTGACCTGTTCGGCATTGCGCAGCACCAGCGCCTTGAACAGGCCGGTCTTGTCGCCATACCAATTGTACAGCGTCTCATTTGATGCCTTCGCCGCCTTGGCAATCGCCAGCATCGAGGCACCGGCATAGCCTTTGGCTTCAAGAACGGCATAGGCGGCCTGCTCGATCTTTTCCTGCCGGGTCGCCTTGTTCTCGTCACGCATCACATTCTCCTGCGGTTGACGGTAAGCGTAATTAAGTTTACGGATACTTGCAACCGTACACTTAATTACGCTTAAGGAGACGTGAAATGCCCAACCACAACCAGACTTCCACAGCCGCTTTGTCGGTGCTAATCATCCTGCAGCTCGTCATGCTGACGGCGCTTTATGCCGGTGTCGCGCCGCATCCACCGGTCGCCACCCCCTTGTTTGGTATTGCGCCTTTTCTTGGCGCGTCGATGGGGGCTGCCGCTGCGGCGATTGTGCTTGGCAGCAATTCTAGCCGTGCTGGCAGGGTACTCAGCCTTGCCGCCACTGTGATGGCGCTGATCTCGTTTGGTCCGCAAAAATACTTTGACGCGCAATTCGGCTTGATCTGGCCTGCCGTCATTGCCGGACAGATCGCCAGTCTTGCAGTTGTCGCAAGCCTGGTCTCGGGCCTGCGATCAGAATCCCCGGCTCAGATGAAGGGACAGGCAGCATGATCGCGACGCGCGTACTGCCCCTCGCCTCGCTGTTGCTGTCAGCGGCGATCTTCGGTTTCTTCTATGCCTGGGTCTGCTCCACCATGTGGGGACTGGACGCCGCCGATCCCGCAACAGCCATTCGCGCAATGCAGGCAATGAATGCGTCGGTGCGCAACGCAGTCTTCTTTCCTGCGTTTTTCCTGACGCCTCTGGTTCTGGCGATCACCGCCGGAGCTCTCTTCTATAGTCAACAGCGGCATGCAGGCTTCTGGTTCGCGGCTGCCGCAGGCGTCTACGCCATCGGTGGGTTCGCCCTGACAGCACTGATCAATGTTCCGATGAACCAGGCCCTGGCGCTGGTTAAGGTGCCCGCTTCAACGCAGGCGGCAGCCGAGATCTGGCGGGCCTATTCAGAGCCCTGGCAACACTGGAACCAGATCCGCACCGTAGCCAGCGGCGTCGGTGTCCTGCTGACAGGCGTCGGGCTGATCAGGATTGTCTGAAGCGGATTGAAACAATGCTCGGTGCTCCCAGTCAAACGGGTGCGCCGGATCCGCCTCTCCAGAAGTGCCGATCGAACGGCTTTTCTGGTATTATCAAAACTCTTTCGGCGTTAGAGACATAAGCCGATAGAAACACGAAATTCATCTGGTTTTGCTACGGCGACGCTTCTTGCCGTTTGGTTTTTCCGGTGCCGTATCATCAAACATGGGCGCATGCCGGCTGGCTCGCGAAATGTCACTCGAGGAATACAGCGGCTCTCGCTGCACCCCGGTGAACATCAGTATTTCTGCAGTTTCTGTGGTTTTTTTGCTTGTGTCATCCGACAGATCAGACTTTCGGCATCTCGTCGGATCAAAGGTCAATATTGTCGCCATATCTGGACTCCAACTTGGTGGAACAGGAAATACGCTCGACATTCTTCTCCTTGCTAAATTTCATCTAGCGGCCACTTGGTTAACAGCTTGCTAACGCTTTCGCGATAAATTGACCCAAGTGTGTAGTTGCGTTTGAGTAAGGTGTGCCCGTGTCAGACAATTTCCGCGACCTCGAACGGCCAGATGGTGGTCGCCGCAAGGATGCAGTGATGATGGCCGCGATCAGCGGTCTTGAGTGCCTCGATCACCCGACGCGTCAGGATCTGGTGCGGTTTTCCCGGCTCTTTACCCCACTCTACAGAACCGCAAGTCCGGAGGCCCGCCGCACGGCATCGGCAACCCTGTCGCGGCTGTCACGGCTGCCTGAGGATGTGGCGGAGATGCTGATCAACGAACCGATCGCCATCGCAGCGCCATTTATCGTTCATTATCCGCGGCTCAGTGAAACCGCGTTGACCCACGCGGTGATGCGCCATGGTGCGCCGCATGCACGCGCGGCTGCGCGACGTTCGGACCTGTCGCCGCAAGCCATCGCCAAGTTGCAGGAGCTCAAGGACCCATCGGTTGATGGGTTGCTGGTGCTGCGCGGACTGATTCCGGCGCCTGCACAGCCGCTCGCACAAGCTGAACCTCAAGCCCGGCAGGACGCAGCACCAGCTGACCCGTTCTCGCCTTCGCGGCAGACCGTCGCCGCGCCGCCGCTTGATCCGAGCGAAAGGCTCAGGACACAGCTCAAGGCGCTTGTGGCTGCGAGCCCGGCGCCGAAATCGCCGCTCAACCGGCCGACGAGCCCGCGCAAGCTTAACAACACACAGCCATCTGCCGCTCCCGCCCTTGCCGAACCGGCCACGGCTTCGGCCAAGGCCACCGCACGGCGCAGGGTCGGAGACGTACGGCTGGCACAGCTGGCGCGTCATGCCCAGACGGACCAGGAATCCTGGTTTGCAACCGCGCTTGCGGATGCCATGGGCGCAAGCTTCGCACTTGCCGAACGCATCATGATGGATCTTTCGGGCCGGCAGCTGGCTACGGCAATGATCGGCCTTGGCGCGCCGGAAGCCACCATCAAATCTGCACTCGAGAGCTTCTTCCCGCATCTGGCCAAACCATCGGCCCGCCACACTCTGGCCACCGACCTGATCGAGGAACTCGACAGCGACAGCTGTGCTGCACGGCTTCAGTCCTGGCAGCGTGCCGACAGTTACACCAATGGGGCCGCGTCCCATGTGCCCGTCCACGCCGACGGCAAGCCGGTGCGTCAGGACCGGGATCAACGAGCCTCCCCGCGTGATGTGCGCGACCGGATGCTGCCATCGCGCAAGACCGGCTGACCCGACGGGTTTCCCTGGCCGTTCGACGGCTCCTGCCGGAACGGCCTATTGATCAAGCAGCTTGATCGGGCTGCCGGTCTCGATGACGCCGTCGTTGAGCACCTCGGCATAGATGCCCATGTCGAAATGGCCGTAGGCCTTCTTCAAAAGCTTGGGCACCATGATGTCGCGTTCGGCGGTGTCGGGATTGACCTCGGTGGCGAGGCAGCGCTGGGTCCGGTGCAGCACATTGAAGGTCACCTCGCCCACCTGAAACCGCCGCCCGACCAGGTCGAGCTCGCTGAAGGCCGGCCAGCCGTCAAACACGATATTGCCGCGAAAGCGGCGTGCGTCGACTTCCCGCGAGATCTCTTTTTCAAACGCCCGCACCGAATCCAGATTGATGAAGGAAATGGCGTTCATAAGCGTGGTCGAGGCCACCGAGGCGTCGGTGAAGCGGTGCGGAAAGGCCGACGCAAAGAAAGGAACCTCCTCGTCCTTGAGACCCAGCAAGTCGGTGAGAAACCGGCTGGCGTCACTGGCACCTGTCTCGGTGTTCATGTCGAATTCCAGTTTCGGCTCGGTGCTGGTCCTGACCCTCAAGATCCGGGACCGGGCGTCAAACGCCGTTTCCAGACCGGCGAGCTTGGCGTGCTGAAGCAAAACGATGAAGCGGTTCTTCGGCAGCGGTTTGGGATCGGCTGGATCGAAACCGCTGTTTTTCTTGGCGAAACCAAACAAGCGATCACCGGGGAAGCCGTCGCCGGTTGTCAGTGCTGCCCTGTCATGGGTTTGCGGGCTCAGCCCCTTGATCGGGTAACTCGACAGCGACAGGATGTTTCCATTCATGGCATTCTCTTTCCAAATTCGGTGTGGCTTCAGTTCAGGAGGGTTTCAATTGCGCGCCCGATGGCAAGCAGGTCCCGATCGGCCCCGGCCGGCGCAACCAGCTCCATGGCGAACGGAAGCTTGTCACCGCACAGCCCGGCGGGGAGTGACAGCGCCGGCAGGCCGGCAATGCTGGCGGAAAGCTCTCGCCGCGTCATGGTCGGAAACAAGGGCAGGCTTTCGCCGTCGATATCGATCACCTCCGTCTGATCGATCGGCGGTGCGGAGCGGGCCAGGGTCGGGAAAATGATCGCATCGGCGCCGGTGTCAGCAAACAGCTCGGCAAAAGCTTTCTGCAAATCCGGCCGGTGCTGATCCATGGCCGCGCGATAGGCAGCTTCACCCGGCATCTCGCCACGCGCCATCATCTGGTACAATCCCCTGACATCGGGGCTGGCTATCCTGTCGGCGAACTCGGCCAGCGACAGCCCGGCCAGTTCCCGGGCCAACACCTGCCAGTTGCGTTCGGTCTCAAACAGCGCGATGGGAAACCCTGCCGCCTCGGTCAGGTTCTCGATCCGCGGCAGATCCGTCTCCACGAGCGTGACGCCTGAATCGGCCAGCCTTGCGAGTGCCTGGCGACCCAGCGCGGCCATTTCGCGGTAGATGCCGAGCCAGAACGGGTCTCCCACGACCGCCAGCCGGATCTTGCCGACTTCGGCCGGTCCGGCAACAGTCTCGGACATGATCGCCGCGTCGAGGCGCGCCAGATGCTCCATGTCCGCGGCCATGATAGAGATCGTGTCGAGCGTGTCAGTGAGCTTGAGGATACCATCGGCCGGGTAGCGCCCGCTGGTCGGACGGAAGCCCGCACAGCCGCAAAAGCCCGCTGGAATCCGGCCTGAACCGCCGGTGTCGGTGCCAAGCCCGATCTTGAAGATGCCTGCGCCGATGGCTGCGGCGGTTCCCCCGCTCGATCCGCCGGTCATCCGGGTCGGGTCATGCGGGTTGCCGACCGAGCCGAAATGGGCATTGGCGCTTGTGGTGCCAAACGCCAGTTCGTGCAGATTGGCCATGGCCACCGGGATGGCGCCCGCTTCACGAAGCCTTTGCACCACGCCGGCATCCGCGCCGGCGATGTTGCCACCCAATGCCGGACAGCCGCCATCATGGCGCATGCCCTCAACCGCGATGTTGGCCTTGACGATCAGTGGCAGCCCGTGCAGCGGACCACGCCCGGCGTCAGCGGTCTGGTCAAGGCTCTGCGCCATTGCCAGTGCGGACTTCTGATCGATTTCGGTGACAAGATTGAGGCTCGCATGCGCCTCAAGTCCGGCGACAGCGTCTGTGACCGCTTCTGCGGCTGAAAGGGTCTCGCTCAACGGATTTCTCCTCTGCTTGGGGTGGACGCAACATGCACATGAACACGGATGCTGTCTTTTCTCCAGATCACGGCTGGAAAGCTGCCAGGTGTTCATTGAGAAAGTCGTCCAGCGTTCGGGGTTGCTCACCCGTGACCGTGGCCACGTCATCGGTCACCTGTTCCTGGGCACCATGGTTGATCGCCACCATCAGGTCGACCAGAAGACCGGTTTTCCAGCGCGGCATGCCGGTCAGGAACGGCATGACCAGACGTGCAGCAAGCGCGGGCGGGCTGGTGTAACCGACCTTGACCCCAAGCAGCGCCGTCAGCTTGTCGGTGACATCCTTCATGCCATGGGCGGCGGGTCCGGTCAGCGTGTAGGTCTTGCCAGCATGACCCGGATCCGCAAGGCAGCGCGCGGCGACGGCCGCGATGTCGCGGACATCAACCATTGCCGTCCGACCCTTGCCCATCGGCGCGGTGATGGCCTTTTTCCTTGCCACATCACCGCGCATCAACAGCAGCGATTGCTGAAAGAAGGTCGGACGCAGCACGGTGTGGCTCAGACCGCTCCGATGGAGAGCCTGTTCTGATGTGAGGTGCTGCACGCCAAAGCTGACAGGCGGGTTGAGACCCGCCGACTGTGCCGAGAGTTTGACCACATGCGGCGCGCCGTTTGCACGCAGGCAGTCGATCAGCCCAGTTTCGATCGCATCCTGGTCCCGGGCATCGGAGGTTGCCAGAAACACACTGTCAAAACCCGAAATGCGGGGGCCGAGTTGATCGAGATGCAGGACATCACCGACCACTGATGTGATGCCGCGCTGGACCAGTCTCCCGGCGGCCGCCTCACTTCGGGTTAGGCCCGCGACCTCGTGCCCGAGAGACAGGAGTTGTGTGCACAGGGCCGAGCCGACCTGACCGGTGGCCGCAAGCACCAAGATCCTCGCCATGATCGTCAGGCTCCGTATCGGGACAATTGCTGCTCAGCCTCGGCAGCCATGCGGGCGACGACATCAACCGCCGACGGCAGGTCCTTGATCAGGCCCAGCCCCTCGCCCGCCAGCATCGGCAGTTCGTCAAAGCTGCCTGTGGCCCCCTGCATCGGCACCATGTTGGTGAAGCGATGCAACGGCACCTGCTGTCCAAGCAGGTCCATTTCCCCAACCTGCGGATGATGCTCGGGGCCTACGGCAATCTCGTTGATCTTGGCGTTCCATTCGGCAACCAGTGAGGTCCTGAGCACCCGGATCGGATTGAACAGCGGATGTTCCCTGCCGAAAACATGCGTGAGTTCGGTGCCGGCCGTGCCGCAGTCGACAATGCGCTGCTTGTACTCGTCGGCGACCGAGGCCTCCTGGGTGGCGACGAACCGTGTGCCGACCCAGACGCCATCGGCGCCCAGCATCAGGGCTGCCGCCAGACCGCGGCCATCGGCAATGCCGCCAGCTGCCAGCACAAGCGCCCTGTCCCCGACCGCATCCACCACCGCAGGCGTCAGGGCGATGGTGCCGGCGGTGCCGTAATTGTGGCCACCCGCCTCACTGCCCTGGGCAATCACCAGATCAATGCCGTCGGCCACCGCCGCGACCGCATCCTCGATGGACCCGACCTGTTCCCAGACATCGATGCCGGCGGCGTGCATCTGGTTGATCCATGCCCTTTCCGGATGACCCCAGTGAAACGACACCGCTTTCGGCTTCATCTCGCACATCAGGTCGATATGCGCCTGGGTGGTGAAAATGGTGATGAAATTGACGTGGTAGGGCTTTTTGGTCCCGGCATTCATGCCGTCCACCAGCATGCGGACACCTTCGGGCGGGATGATGCCGACGCCGGCGATGGAGCCCATGCCGCCCGCTTCGCTCACCGCAATTCCCAATGGCGGCGTCATGCCGGCAAAGGCCATTCCGGCCTGGACGATGGGAAAGGACAGACCGTATCTCTGGGTAAGTTTGGTGCTGATCGATGTCATTTCTGAACCCCTCGAATAGTGTTTTTCGTTGGTTCCAGCGAACGGCATCGGCCTTATCAGCGCAAGGCAGGCACTTGATCGAGAGTGACCTTTGTTCTTATCTGGGCGCAGTCTGGAGACAATGTGCATGCATCTTGAGCCGCCGCAGCAGACAAATTCACCGGCAAAAATCTGGTCGACGAGCGGCCACCGGAAGCCTTTTCGCTACTGGCGGGAGACCGTCAGCCAGGCCTATACGGCGTTGTCGCCCGAACGCATCGATGCAGACCCTTTTCGCGGACAAATCAAGCTCTTCGAGCTTCCCGAGAAGGCCAGCATCTCCTCGATCAAGGCGGGAGCACAGATCGTCAGGCGGACGAAAACCGACATCCGGCTTCAGGCCAGCGAAGCCGTGTTCGTGAATTTTCAACTGGCCGGAAAGAGCACGATTTCACAACGGGGAATCGAGGCCAAAATCGACGCCGGATCGCTGGTTCTGCTCGATGCGACCGAACCGTTTGCGATGAAATTCGGCGGCGAATTCGAACAGGCCTGTCTGCATCTGCCAAAAGTCACTCTGGAGCAAAACGGCATTCGCGTCTCCGATTTCGTCGGACGGGTCGTGACCCGACAATCGGGATTTGCGGCCCCCTTGTTTTCGGCCATCGACAGCCTGGCAGGCGGCATGCCGCCCGAGCATGTTCTGCCCGGCCTGATGCAGATGCTGTCTTTCGGGTTCTCCAGCGCGCGCACAAATGCCGTTGCAGATCAGCATCTTGCTATGGTGCAAGACTACATCCTGCAACGGTTTGCGCACAGCGAGTTGTCACCCGGACATGTCGCCAGTCATTTCAGAATATCGACGCGTCACCTGCACAAGCTGTTTGCCAGGGACGGAATGACATTCGGGAAATATCTGCTTGATGCCCGTCTGCTTGCCTGCCGGAAAAGCCTGCTGGCATCCGCCGGCCAGCCACTCAGCGAAATTGCCTTCAGCCACGGGTTTCAAAGCCAGAGCCACTTCTCCAGAGCTTTCCGGCAGAAATTCGGCTGCACGCCAAACCGGCTGCGCAAATCCGGCCGGAACTGAAATTACTCTTCGGCGAAAGGCAGATAGGTTTCGGGATTGTCAGTTTCGATTTCCACCACCCAGATATCGGGATCAAACCGTGCCTCGCGGGAAATCAGTTCGGAGACTTCACTTTCCGGGACGCGAGATTTCCTGAGCTCGAACAGTCGCCCCTCGGGATGGTCATCGTCAAAGGCCGTTTGCGGCGCCGGCGCAGCCAGGCTTTCGCTGCCATCCCGGTGACGGATACGGATGAAGATCGCGCCCGCCTCCTCCGATCCACGCCTTTCAATTGCCGCCATACCACCCTCGGCGAAGAGCCGGCGGGTCAGGGCCGAGACGAAGATGCCGGCCTTGAGCCTCACAACGCGCCGATTTCGAGCAGCTTCTTCAGCACAGTCTCGTTGGGTTCGCCAGTGACCGGCAGGCGGTAGTGCTTTTCAAACGCGCTGATCGCCGCACGGGTCTGCGATCCGGCGACGCCATCGACTGTGATGTCGGCATAGGCGATGTTGGACAGGCCCGACTGGATCTGCTGCACAAGTTCACTTGGCCCCTCCGCAGTGACTGCGGGGACGGTGACAGGCTCACCGGCGCGCGCATCCGATGTGACGGCAGGCGCCGGGACCGGTCTGGGTGTCGGAAGGACAACCGGCTGGCTGCTCGCCACTTCTACCGGCGCGGTTTGAACAACCGGTTGCGCCCTGGTTTGCGCGCCGGCCTGATCCATGATGGCAAGCAGCGAAGCACTTGCTTCACCGGTCTCGGTGTAACCGTTGGTCTTCTCCCAGGCGCGAATGGCGGCTGCGGATTTGGGGCCCATCAAACCGTCAATCTCGCCTGAATACAGGCCCTTTTCGGCGAGCACCGTCTGAATTCGCGCGAGGATCGGGTCGGACGCGGGTGCTGCGGAGACTTCCGGCGTGATCTTCGGTACGGCAGGAGCCGGCGGATTGGGAACCGGTATCGAGGCGGTCGGGGTCTCGTCGCTGCGCTCGATCCGGTAGGTGGTGACGATGCGCGTCGGTGCGCCCTTGATCAACGGCGTCATGACGTCAGGCTGTGCGGAGACGAGAGGGGCAGCCGAAGAGGCCACGTCGCGGGTCTTGAGGATCGGCGCTGGATGCTGTCCCGGCTGGTGCCACAACGCATTGGTTGCCACGAAACCGAAAATCACCGCAAACGCCACACTGCCTCCGGCGAGCGAAGGGTGCGCCGAAACGATCGACCCGAGCAATCCAAGGATGCCCTGGCCACCGGCTTCATCATCAATCAAGTCAGGCGATACGCGCTGTCTCGGCATAGTCTTCATTCCTGGTTTTTTCATCAATACTGGTCAGATTGCTGGCTGATTTTCTGGCGGCTTTTGGCAGTATCGGCGGGAATACCACGGCGGCTTCTGCCGCATTGTCATCCGATTGCGGATTGGCACCCGAGCCGTCCGCCGGCAGGCTGATGGTCACGACGGTGCCCTCGCCTTCGCGGCTTTCGATGGTGAAATTGCCACCGTGCAGATCGACAAGCCCCTTGACCAAAGAGAGCCCAAGGCCCGTTCCCTCGAAATGGCGGCCAAGCTCGTTCTGGGCCTGGACGAAGGGTTCGCCGATGCAGGCCAGTTTGTCGGCGCAGATGCCGATGCCGGTGTCGCTGACAACCAGCTCAAGCCGACCGTCTCGGATCGCTGCATCGACATTGACGACGCCGCCGGCTTCGGTGAACTTGATGGCATTGCTGACCAGATTGATCAGGATCTGCTGCACCGCGCTTTTGTCAGCCACCACGTCGGTTTCGGCACTGCGGACCAGACGCCGGGTCAAGGTAACGCCACGGTTAGCGGCCTGCAGCCGCAGCATCGCATCGCAATTGTCGATGACTTCTGCGATCGGGAACGCCTCGACAAAGACTTCGTAGCGGCCGGCTTCAATCTTCGACATGTCGAGCATGGTGTTGACCAGCGACAGCAGATGCTGACCCGACTGGTGGATCAGGCCGACATATTCACGCTGTCGTTCATCGCTGAACTTGCCGAACATCTCGCGAGCGAGAATATCTGAGAAACCGATGATGGCGTTGAGCGGCGTGCGCAATTCATGGCTGACGGCGGCAAGAAAGCGGGTCTTGGAATCGTTGGAGCTTTCAGCTTCCTGGGCCACCGCGGTGGCGCGAATGTGATCGGCGACATCCGCGGACACATCGCGGGTCTGGGCTACAACACCGCAGAAGCAGCCATCGGCATCGCGCTCGGCGGCCAGAGAGACCGCTACATGAACGAATTGCGACGCTTCCCCGGGGCAGTCAAAACGCAGATCGACCTGGGCGCGAGCCTGACCGCGACGGAGACTGTCGATGGCATCGAAGAAAGCAATCCGGTCTGCGACATGGATGCGATTGATGAATCCCCTGCCGGAAAAATCCCCGATCTTGCGGGAGAACTCGGCCTGGTCGGCGCCTGCGATCCGGATCACATCGCCACGGGCGTCGTGCAAGGTCAGGAGTCCGGGCAGGCAGTCAAGCACATCGCTGTCTTCCGTCTGGGCCAAATGATCGTGCAGCCGGGGTGCCGCCGCCTCGGACGGAGCCTCAGCCTGGGCAGGCTGTTCCGCCACCAGGGCAAGACCGCGCGCCACAACGTAGACGGCGAAGGCCAGGCCTGCGGCAGCGATGGCACCGGAAGGAACCGACGCAGCATTGCCAGCCACATCAAATGCGGTAATGCCCAAGATCGCCGCGCCAGCCGCCAGCAATCCCAGCGCAAGGCCGGAAAGCTTGCGTGCGTGAAGGGCTGCTTCAAGCGGCAGCAATGCCAGAAGCGGCAGGAATGGAGAGACAAGCCCGCCTGTAAAGACGATGAGAACGGAGAGCGCAGTGGCGACACCGCCAAGGGCTGCGCGGCCGGCAAGAGCGGTCGACCCCGTTGCGGCCAGCAATCCTGCTGCAGCCACCGGCATCGCCGTCGCTGCCAGCGCACCGGCAACCGCATGCGGCCAGGAGAAGGTCATCAGCAAAACAGGGGCGGTGATCACCGGCGCCAGAATGATGCTCGACAGGCAAGCTGTCATGGCTCGCACCTGGCTGTCATGAGCGGCGGAACCATGCACAGACGAACCCAGCCAGGATTCGGCGGTCTGCCGTCCGGCCAGCTTTATTCTGTCGATGATCTTGTCAAATTTTATCACTGCCGAATCCGTACACGCCGCAGTTGTTGTTGTTGCGGTAACATTGTCATTGCTGACTTAAGGAAAGGATAAGCGAGGCGGCCGGAGCCGGCTGAAACTGTTCGATTCCAAGCCTGTGAGCCGACACAAAAGCTGCTTTGAGGATTATGGTTAATTGTTGCTTTCCAGAATGATAGCCGCCTCGTGCGCGGTCGAATGGGCTCAAAACCGCACAATACCGGGATTGCCGGAGTGCGTCGACGCTGAGAACTGAAAACGCCATGCGAGAAAGCCACCGCACTATCCAGTGGAAAACCATGCCGAGACCAATTGACTAAAATTTTCGGCAAATTTGGCTCAAAACCTATTGCCGGTTTCAAATCCGCCTTGAAGTTTTTGTCTCATGGTGTCGGCAAGTTCGGGACAACCCGGACATCTCCGCCCAAAGATGGCGGACAAACAGGAAGGGCCAACCGATGTGGTTTCTAATTAAGGGAAGTTTCTGGTTTTCACTTGTGCTGATCGCCTTGCCGTTTCTCGACCAGAACTCGCAGGAAGCGCTTGATGAGGCGCCGCCGCTGGAAGTCGGCCAGAGCATGGCTGCCGCCGTCGAGGCGCTTGATGACATCAGGCAGATCTGCGTTCGCAAGCCCGAGATCTGCGAAACCGGAAGCGAGACTTTTGCCGCCTTGGGATCGCGAGCCAAGGAAGGTGCGCGGATCGCCTACCAGTTTCTCGATTCCAAGTTCGCCGATGGCGAACCCGACCTGACGACAGGCTCGCTGCCAGTCGTCAACTAAGTTCCTCGTCCGCACGCTTCATGATGAAGCAATGGCCGAGGGTGTCCGCCCGTCCGTTACATGATGCTAAAAAACTGCCAACTCCAGTCGCGTCTGACGCGCCGCCGCCGGGAAAAGCCCTTCCTCCCGGCGGCGTTTTCTTTTTCATGTCGGACATCGAAAACAGCCCGTAGTCTCCACTGCCTCTTTTTCTGTACCGGACGCAAGCCATTGCGGCACCATCCGGCCGGACCTCCGCCCGGCAATTTGCATCCCAACGGGGTGCATAAACCGCCAAACCGGCCTATATGACTTTCCGAGTTACAGGGAACCAAGATGTCCACGCTGCAAACCATCATTGACGACTTCGAGTATCTTGAAGACTGGGAAGACCGCTACCGTTATCTGATCGAGATCGGCAAGGCGCTGCCTGATATGCCAGCGGCCGAAAAGGTCGACGGGAACAAGGTCAAGGGCTGCGCCAGCCAAGTCTGGCTTGTGGCCGAGACCCAGCCTGGAGAACCCGGCGATCCGGTCATGATCTACCGGGGGGATTCCGATGCGCATATCGTTCGCGGCCTGGTGGCCATCGTGTTGGCGGCGACATCGGGTCAGAAGGCGTCCGCTGTCGAGGCTCTTGATGAGACGGCGCTGATGTCCCGACTGGGGCTGGGCGAACATCTTTCGACCCAGCGCGCCAACGGATTGCGATCAATGGTGTTGCGCATCAAGGCGCATGCGGCGGCACGGGCTGACGGCTGACTTTGCGCTTGGGCATGGCGTAGTGTCTCTGAAGCGCCGCCAGAGCGGTCCGCAACATCAGTTTGGCGGAACGGGCCGGCCATTGCCGTTCGCGCTCGACCTCGGCCAGGCCTTTGAGAAAACAGCATATATCGGTCAGCACGCCTGAAAGTTCCGGCCCGACTTCAGCCAGCGCCGCATCTACCCGCAGCCGCGCCGACATGGCTGCGTCGGTGAGCTCAGCTGCGCCGCCCGAAGACCCCGACTGCCGCCCCATGCGCACAGGTTCCCAGCGCTGGCCCAGAGAAGGCTGCATCTGGCCACGGGTGAAATCGCTGCGCAGTCTTTCTCCGGCCTCGACCTGGGAGGGCTCCAGGAACAATTCGCCTCCCCTGCCCTTTATCCGCGCCAGAGCCGTCAGCGGCGATTCGGCCTGATTGACACAAACATGGCCGTGGTCTGGATCCGAGCGCGCTGTCAGCGTCCGGTGCTGATCCTGAAACGCACTTTCCGGATCAGCAAGCCAGCGCTTGAGTGCCGAGCGGCCCTCCCTCGTGGCTGCACAGGACAGCAGGCCATGTTGTTGCTTTTCCACCAGGATCAGCCCCCTTGCAAGCGCCAGCCTGAAGATCTGAATTTCGGTTTTTCGCTCTGTTCCATTTTCGCGCTCCAGCCGCAGCAGACCGGAGCGAGGCGCAAGATCGCCACTCCGGCATCTTGCCGGTGTACGCGCAACAAAACCGACGAGTGCCGCCAGTGCCTTGCGGGAGCGGCGGGCCTCAGAGCTCTGCATTGTCGTGCTCCAGCGGCGCGAAGACAGCCTTGATGCAGCGCTCACACTGTTCGACGAAACGGTCATAAGCAGGCTCGTCCCGGCGGTCTTCAACCACAGAGCAGGCATGCACGACGGTTGTGCGGTCGCGCCCAAATGCGATGGCTATGCTCTGATAGGGCACTGAAAGCACCACGTGACTGAGATACATGGCAATCTGACGCATGTGGCAACGCGGCCTGCGCCGTGCAGCCCCTTCGGGCAAATCCCGTTCACAGGCAGCCGCGAACAGTTCCGCCACCAGCCGCCATGTTACCCGGCAGTGCAAGCTATCGACTAGGTTTGCATGGCGGTTGCGATCCCCTTGTTGCGCAAGCGGACAGGTCAGGGCTGACACAATTGCCGAGGTATTGCGAACGCCCGGCGCTGCGGGATCAACGCTCGTATCGACGAGGCAGGCGATTGCCAGCGCCGCATCATTGCCGCGCAAGGTGCCGGCCAGGGCTTTTGCCAAATCTGGATGGCGTTTTGGAGCGTCGGATTTTCCGGCGGTGGAGGAACGGCGTCTGCTGATCATTGCGGATTGACGGGTCATGATGAAAATCTCCATTAATAGGAATATTTTCTTACATGATATGCAGACGGCGAGGACGTGCAGCCACCCATCAGCCACACCCTGACGTTGATATTATGACGTTTTCGGGATTTTGGCGCCATTTAGTGAGGAATTTTTTCCTCACTTTGTATTGAAACCATCCGCAGGGGCGAACCCGGACCCTGGGCGGTTGAACCCGCCAAACAAAAAACCGCAGCCAAAAGGCTACGGTTTTTGCAATCTGCTATCTCGAGCGAGCTTCAAAGCGTAGCCTGCTGTGACTTCTGCATGAACCGGTTTTGGGTTGACGAACAAACCGGAGCTCAACAAAAGCCGCTGACAGGAGCTTACTTGCCGCGCTTGCGCTTCTGGCCAAGGCCCATTTCCTTTGCCAGACGCGAGCGCGCCTCTGCATAGGATGGAGCAACCATCGGGTAATCAGCGGGCAGATCCCACTTTTCACGGTACTGCTCGGGTGTCAGCCCGTAATGGGTCATGAGGTGGCGCTTGAGCGACTTGAACTTCTGGCCATCTTCCAAGCAGATCAAATAGTCATTCTGGATCGAACGACGAACTGATACTGCAGGCTTCGGCTTTTCAACAACTTCTTCCGTCGGCATCGTGGCACCACCCAGTGCAGTATGCACCTGAGTAATCACGTTCGGAAGATCGTTTGCAGCCACAGAATTGTTGCTCACATAAGCCGCAACAATTTCTGCGGTCAGCTCGATGAGCAATTCCGCACCATTGTCATTGTTTGTTTCTGTCATATTCCGGTCCTAACTTTTCTAATATACCAGCCATCTGGGCTCTGGATAAAAATGGTTACAAAATAACGCACAATCCACCCGACAAGCTGCTGCAATGGATGTACATTCTTTTATACCTTAAACAAGTACTATTTCTTATATAAATTTAAGCGCATCACTACAATTTTAAGAAATTTTACAACTAAATGTAATTCAAGCGGGTATATTACAAGTGATTGAATTTATAAGTTGTGTTTGACGTTGAACTACATTGACTATTGTATTCTGCTAATCTTCACGTTTCATGTCATCCATTACAGACGTTGAATGCAAACGGTACCCGACCGCATAGGCGGCTTTGGCAAGCAAATGCGACGAAACCGGTGCCGTCAGCAAAAAGAAGACAACGCCAGCGAGCGCCCGCGACATGGTGCCGATATCCGACGCATGAATGGCAAGCGTGATCAGCAAGAGACAAGAGCCCATCGTGCCAGCCTTGGAGGCCGCGTGCATACGGGTGTACAGATCGGGCAAGCGCAACAGACCGATGGAAGCAACCAGGACGAAAAAAGAGCCTATGACCAGCAGAGCCGCAGATATCAGCGTGGCGATGTCATTCATTGTCTTGCCCCCCTGTCATGTTCCCGGTTTCGGCTTTTGCAACCACCTTGGTTTCGCGGCGCGCAGCAGCGGCGGCTTCGCGGGCTTCGGTAATGATGTCATCCTCGGTCTTGCCGCGCGACAGCACAAAGCGGGCGAAAGCAACGGTTGCGAGGAAACCAACCAGGCCCAGTGCAATGGCTACATCAACATAGAGCGTATAACCGGTCTTGATGCCGATCACCGCGATAAAGCCGATGGCAATGGCCACCAGCATGTCGAGGCCCAGGATCCGGTCGGGCAGCGTTGGGCCCTTCACGATCCGATAGATGGTCACCAGGAAAGACAGGCTCAGGATCCCCAGAGCCAGGCTGACCGATGTGTCGAAAATGCCCGCGACGCTGATCATCGGAACGCCTCCATGATCTTGCGTTCGAAACCTTCGGCGATATCGCGTCGGGCGGCGTCGGGATCGGATGCGTCGATGGCGTGCACATAGAGAATGCGCCGGTCATCGGAGACATCGACCGACAAGGTGCCAGGTGTCAGCGTGATCAGGTTGGCCAGCATGGTAATCTCGAAGTCCCGATCGACCCGCAACGGATAGGCGAAAATTCCCGGTTTGAGGTTCATGTTCGGCGACAGCACCATTACGGCGACTTTCACCGCCGACAGCACCAGCTCATACAAGAACAGCAGCAACAGCGAGATCACCCGGCGGGCGCGCGAAAAATAGCCGACCGATCCGACCTGTTCGCGGATCAGCGACAGGGCAAAGATTGCCAACACAAACCCGAAGGCAAAGTTGAGAAAGCTGAATGATCCGGTGACTGCCGACCAGGTCAAGGCGAGCAAAAGGTTGACCAGAAACAGGCTCATTGCGACGCCTCCACGGGAAAGACCGACAACACATAGGCGGAGGGATCAATGAGCCCACGTGCGGCATCTTGCGCCAGAGCCATCACCGGCTCGGGCCAGACGCCAGCGGCGATTGTTATGGCAACCAGGCCGCCAAGCGCAATCGTCACGCCCGCCGACAGCGAAACAGGAACCACATTCGCAGCGTCCTCGTCCGGAGCCGGGCGCCAATAGGCCAGCACCCAGATCCGTCCGACTGTGATGGTGGTCAGGAAGCCGGTGACCAGGATAGAGCCGGCCAGCCACCAGGCACCGATGTCGAGCGAGGCCTTGACCAGCATGATCTTGGGCCAGAGACCGGAGAATGGCGGCAGGCCGGCAACCGAGAGAAACAGGATCAGCGTCATGGCCGCGAGAAACGCGTTTCTGGCATACAGTCCGCCGGCACTGGAGAGCTCGAAACTGCCACCAATCCGTGCCGCGATGCCCGCGGCGAAATACAGCGCGGTCATCACCACCATGGAATGGGCGGCGTAGAAGATCGCACCCGACAGTCCCGCCGGGCTGCCAAGCGCCAGGCCCGCCATCATCACACCGATGCCGGAGATCACCAGAAAGCCGAGCGAGCGGCGGATGTCATTTTGCGCCAGCGCACCAATAACGCCCAGAACCATGGTCAGTGCGGCAACAATGGCGATGATCAGCGACAGTTCCTCGCGCTCGACGGGAAACAGCATGCCCAGAATCCTGAGCAAGGCATAGATGCCGACCTTGGTCAGAAGCCCGGCAAACAGTGCGGAAACCACCAGCCGCGGCGTGTGGTAAGATGCGGGCAGCCAGAAATTGACCGGGAAAGCCGCCGCCTTCATGGCAAACGCCAGCAGATAGAGCGTGACCAGTGTCATCAACGGCGCGGTGCCGCGCAGCTCGGACGCCTTGACGGCGATGTCGGCCATGTTGAGCGTTCCGAACAGGCCGTAGAGGTATCCGGTGGCGACCAGGAACAGGGTCGTCGCGATGAGGTTGAGGAAGGCATATTTGACGGCACCATCAAGCTGTTTGCGCTCGGAACCAAGCACCAGCAACCCGAAGGACGAGATCAGCAGAACCTCGAACCAGACATAGAGATTGAAGATGTCTCCGGTCATGAACGCGCCGAGGATGCCCGCCATGATCAACAGCAAAAACGGGTAGAAGCCGTAGCGGCGGCCGGTGTCATCCACGTCGCTGCGGCCATAGATGCCAGCCGCGAGCGCCACCAGTGCCGAGGTGGCGGCAAAGAACGCGCCGAGCAGATCCACAGTGAAGGAAATCCCGAACGGCGGCAGCCAGCGCCCCATCGTCATCGTCGCAGTGCCGTTCTGGATGACGTGCCCCAAAAGAGCGAGCGTCATCAGCGCCAGCATGCCAAGCGCCGGAATGGCGATCAGGGGCTGCAGATCAGTTCGCTTGCGCAACATCAACAGCAAAGCGCCAACAAGAATACACCAGACGACAGGGGCCGCGACCAGCCAATCAGCGGCAGCCACCTTGTCCATGGTGTAGGCAACGGAAAGATCTGCCAAAGCTTCTGTTTTTCCAGCCATCCCGGTCTCCCTCAGTAACCGGCCGGTGGCGATTGCTCGACCATCGGTTCAGCGACGCGCATCTCGTCGGAATTGTCGGTGTGCAGTTCCTGGAAGGCGCGGTAGCCGAGCACCAGAAGAAAGGCAAAAAACGAGAAAGAGATCACGATCGCTGTAAGAACAAGTGCTTGCGGCAGCGGGTTGGCCGCCGCGCTGCTCAATGTATCCGCGTCACCGCCAATGATCGGCGGCACTTCCCGGGTGACCCGGCCAGCGGTGAAAATCAATAGGTTGACGGCGTTACCCAGAATAGCAGCGCCCATCAGCACCCGGATGATGTGCTTGGACAGGAACAGGTAGATGGCGACGGTGAACAGCGCGCCCACCAGAATGGCAAAGATCGGCTCCATCAGTCGCGGTCCCTTTCCTCTAGCGCCAGCGCAATCGATCCGATGGCGCCGACGACCACCAGGTAGACGCCGACGTCAAACACCAGCACACTCGACAGCGCGACTTCGACACCGAACAGATGCGGGTAGATCCACAGCCCGGACATGTAGGGCACACCGGCAAAGACCGACAACACACCTGCCATGGCCGACATGAACAGGCCGAAAGCGGAAATGGCCATCGGGTGAAAATAGATGGCACGGCGAACCGGGGCGACGCCACAGGCAATACCGTAGATCGCCAGAGCCGAGGCCGCGATCAGGCCACCGATGAAGCCACCGCCGGGTTCGTTGTGGCCGCGCAGCAGAACGAAGATCGAAAACAGCACCATCAGGCTGGTCAGGTAAGGCGCAATCGAGCGGAAAATCACCGTACGCATGTCATCTGACCTCCGCAGTCTGATCCGATACGCCGTTCTGATCAGGATCATTGTCGGCCACCTTGACGCGCGATGTGCGAATGCGGATCAGCGACAGGATGGCAAGACCGGTGACCATCACCACGGCGATCTCGCCCAGCGTATCTGTTCCGCGGAAGTCGACGAGAATGACGTTGACCACGTTGGTACCGTGGGCCACGACCTTGGAATAGGCAGCGAAAAATTCACTCAGCGCGGTGTTGAACGGCTGTTGGGTCACCGCCATCAGATACAGCGTGAAACCGACACCGCAGGCAAGTGCCACGCTCATGTCCACAACCTTCTGACCGGTCGGACGGTGATCCGACGCCGTCAGCTTCAACCGGGTCATGACCAGAGCGAGAATGACCACGGCAAGGGTTTCAACCATGAACTGGGTAAAGGAAAGATCGGGCGCGCCGAACAGCATGAAGATAAGCGCCACGGCAAAGCCCTGGATGCCGAGCGAGACGATGGCCGTGAGCCGGTCACGGGCATAGATCACCGCCAGCAGACCGATGATGACGATGGCGAAGACTACATATTCGTGGAACTGCACATCGTCAGGCCAGACTGGCATCGCCGGCCATTCGCCGTACCAGGCCATCGGGCCGATCAGCGCGGCAGCAATCATCAGGAAGGTGACCGTCATGTAGATGTCGAGCCTGCCCGGCTGGACAAAGCGAGTGATCGCGACCGACAGCCGCACAAGGCCTGACATGAACTGGTCGAAACCCCGATCCGGGCCCCAGCCAATGGCTGCCAGAAGGAACGACATGCCCGCGCGCAGGCGGTCGAGCATGCGGTAGGCAATGATGCCGAAGATGATGGTGATGATCGACAGAATCAGGGCCGGCCCCATATGCGGGATCACCGAAATGGTGACCTCTTCCGCCTCCCCAGCCACGGCGCTGGCCATGGGCGAGGAGATGAAACGGTGGGTCAGCGGCGAAACAAGGGCAGCAACAAGTGCTGTCACACCCAGAGTCAGCGGCCCCAGCCAAAGCAGAACCGGGCCCTCATGGGCGGCCTTCGGGGTTTTGACCGCCGGGCCGAAGAACGGCTTGATGGCGACGGCAAAACCGATGACGAACATCAGCCCGTTGCCGACAATCGCCACGGCCACAAAGGCCAGCGACCAGGGATCAGTGGCCCAGAGTGCGTAGTAGATTTCTTCCTTGGCGAGGAAGCCGACAAAGGGCGGCAGACCGGCCATCGAGATTGCCGCTGCCATGGCTGCAGCAAACGTGATCGGCATGGCCTTGCGCAACCCGCCGAGCCTGGTCACGTCCCGGGTGCCGGCTTCGTGGTCGATCAGGCCTGCGACCATGAACAACCCGCCCTTGAACAGCGAGTGC